>ENA-ORBV01016202-ORBV01016202.1-microbial-mat-metagenome-genome-assembly--contig:-NODE-16202-length-10851-cov-5.768053_pt1 | contig 10851 bp, 11 predicted proteins | sample MGYA00237777_ERZ505514 | MGnify/ENA primary metagenome ERZ505514 (study PRJEB26160, sample SAMN06269048) | microbial mat metagenome | isolation source: Oligotrophic lake microbial mat | place...
ATTTGCCCCAGCGATTTCTATATATTAGAAGCACTTTTGCACAAAGGCCCCATGGCCATGGGAATGATTGCCGGCAAAGTTTTGCTTACTCTAGGCTCTTTATCGGTGGCTATCGATCGTCTGGAAGAAAAAGGGTTGGTGGTTCGCCAATTCGATCCGGCTGACAAACGCACAAGGCTTATTCACCTAACGAAAGCAGGAGAAAAATTGGTTGCTGCTCATTTTAAAGGTCATGCCCAGGCTCTCACCGAAGCCATGTCTGGCTTGAGCCCGCAAGAGCAAAGTAGAGCCGCTCAACTGGTCAAAAAATTAGGTCTTGCGGCGGCGGCCAAATTGCAGAGTTAAATGTCAAAAATTACACATCTCATCCATCAGAATTTCTTCCTTCTGCTGCTGGCCGCTTACGCTCTGGCGGCCTTGTGGCCCACTCTCGGTCTCTGGCTGCGCAATGTGCAATTAGGACAGCTGCCCTGGCTCGACGGCACAGCTTTCAAACTGAGCTTGCCGTTGCTCATGCTTTCTTTTTTACTTTTTAACGCTGGCCTGGGCATAAAAGCACGGGAGCTGAAAGACATTTTGAAAAGACCGGCAGTAATTATTGTTGGTTTTCTCGCTAATTTAGCGGTGCCGATTTTGCTTGTGCTTTTGTTGAGAACGGCCATGCAACAATGGCACAATCTGGACGAATTGCAAAACCTTCTGGTGGGGCTCGCTCTAATAAGTTCGATGCCTATTGCCGGCTCCTCCGCCGCCTGGTCCCAAAACGCCAACGGCAATCTGACTTTGAGCCTGGGTCTGGTATTTCTTTCAACACTTTTAAGCCCACTCACTACGCCTCTAGTTCTAAATATTTTTGGATTTCTCACCACTGGTGATTATTCAGATGACTTGCATGAAATGGCTGCTCAGGGCACACATGCATTTATGACTTTTACCGTGGTGCTGCCGGCGGTACTCGGGATTGCAACCCATTTTCTGTTGGGTGAAAAACGCACTGCTGAAGCAAAACCGTTTTTAAAACTGAGCAATTTCATTGTGCTTCTACTGCTCAACTATGCCAATGCCGCAACCTCCCTGCCTGAAGCCTTCGCTAAGCCTGACTGGGACTACCTGTTCTTTATTTTTGTCACGACACTTGTCCTTTGTGCCACCGCTTTCAGTGCCGGCTGGGGCATTGCTCGTTTGCTTAAAGTTGATCTCTCTGAAAAGGCATCATTAATGTTTGGCCTGGGCATGAACAATAACGGCACGGGTCTCGTACTGGCTGCCACTGCCCTATCTGATCACCCTGGCGTGCTTCTACCTATGATTTTTTATACTCTCATTCAACAAGTGTTTGCCGCGATTGTCGATTGTAAAGTTTTCAAAGCGGAAAACTGAGATCAACATGCTTTTACCTAAACGTCACCCGTTCACTTTATTAAGTGACACGGTGGCTCGTCTTTGACTGGTGCGCTGCTCTAGATTGAGAACAGACAACTGGAGGCGAACTATGCAAGTGCGTGACGAATCAATGCAATTGGAAAATAAAATCGGGCTGTTCTGGTTGAACAGATTGGGCATCGGAGCGCTCGTGCTCGGCTTTGCTTTCCTAATGATGTACTCCATGCAGCAAATGGGGCCAATGGTTAAAATTGCCCTTGGTCTAATTGTCTCAGTTGCTCTGATGATTGGCGGCGAGCTGATGGGCAGGCATGAACATCGCCGCTGGTTCGGTCATGGCCTGGCCGCCGGCGGCTGGTCGCTGGCCTATTTCGTTACTTATGCGGCTTATTACATACCAGAAGCGCAAGTCATTTATTCTCTACCTGTTGAAACTTTTCTGCTCATGGGTGTAGCTGTAGGCTCGCTCGGATGGTCGGTGCGTGCTCGTTCGGAGCCGCTGGCTATTCTCTCTATGGCTTTAGCCGGGGTCTCGATTTTGTTTAGCGAACCCAGTCTTGTGGCTGACAGTTCGTTTCTTATATTAGCGGTGCTGGCCTCATTTCTTGGTTATCGTCATGGCTGGAAAATGCTCTTTGCCTTCGCCGTCGGTGTGTGCTATTTCGGCCACTATTATTGTAGCCAGGGTCTTTTGCACAGCGCTCATGCTGCGACAGATCCGCTGCTCTCGGCAATCTTCATCGCTTGCATCTGGCTCTCATTCTCCATTGGCCTCGGTTATTGCACCAAACTCGATCAAGCAAAAAATTCTTTTGTGATTTCAGTTTCGTACGCTAATGCCGCCCTCTTCGCCGGTGGGCTGTGCACTTTTGGCACCAGTCTCGATAAGAACGTAGTGGAGACAATACTGGCTGCCTCAGGTGCGGTTTATCTGGGAATGGCTAGATGGTTGCACAAGCGAGACTGCATGAGCCTTTCGAATGTGCACCTGCTGCTTGGTTTGTCGCTTTTGAATGGTGCCAAAGCCATGCGATTTACCGGCCTGGAAATGCTCAGCTTAGACATTATGCAAATCTGGCTGTTGATGGTACTGGGCATCAAAAACAATATTTCCGCCTTCAAATATTTTGCTTACTTTTTGCTGGCGGTCTTTGGGGCAAGCTGGTTTTATGAAAGCTCACGTTTTGTCGGGGATGCAGTTTGTGGATTTACCTGCTTCCCCTGCGATAAATTAGCTCTGGTAGCCGTAATAGCCTTCGCTCATGTGGCTTTCTTCAGTCGTAAAAATTACATACCATCGGGCCAAAATGAACCTTGTTTTGACTTCGGCAAAGGCAATATGGTTGTGAATGGGCATGAGAAAGCTTTTTATATATTCGCTAATTGCATGTATCTTTTTCTGATTCAACATCTTGTTTCTCATTCTGCTCTTTGCCTGGCCCTGGCTGTGCAATGCGCCATTTCAATGCATTTGGGATTGAAACTTAAAGATCAAATCTATTCTACGGTGGGCGTGGTCACGTTTGTTGCCTGTGCAGCAGCGTCGTTCCAGTATTATGACAGCTGGTCCGGTTTATTCACAGGGCTTGAAGTGGCGGTCTTTTACGCACTTTATTTTGTTTCGCGAAAAGAGCAAGCACTGGAATGTTTTGAAGCGGACTGCGTTAAACTTCTGGCGCCCAATGTGGCGACTGTGCTTCTTACTGTGCTTCTAATGAAAGAAATTAGCGGCACCTATTTGACATTTACTTTAGGTCTGGAAGGTCTGATTCTTATGATTGTCGCCTTCCTTGGCAAAGACAAATTATTGAGGTCTCATGCCTTTGCCGTAATATTCGTGCTGGTGGGTAAGCTGTTGCTTTTCGACCTGGCCAACCGCGGAACTTTAGAACGTATCGTCTCCTTTATTGGCGCCGGCGTTACTCTGCTGCTTTCCTCTTACGTTTACGCCTTAGGTACTGACGCCTTTAAGCCGAAACAGAGAGACGAGGACGAACCATTCGAACATTTTGAAGAAGCGGAGTTGCCGGATCTGACCCCAACCACACGCTCGGAATTACGTTTCTTTACTTAATGCAATTAGCGTTGCTGCCTTCGACATTTGCGGCATACCTCAATACTGAAGTTAGATAGGGCAGGTCAATGGAAAGCGCCATGGTCGAAAGTATTTTGATTTTGCAAGAACAAGGCAGTGAGCCTAACTACCCGGCTCAAGAGCTGGAGAATGCCGGCTATCGTGTAGTGACCGTTCCTAAATTATCTGTAGCCATAAGCTGGTTGAGTGTCAATGATCCTATTTTGATTGTGGTTCCGGTGCATTTGATCGATGACAATATATTTGATTTGCTGCGTTTTGTTAGAGATGATTTCCAACTACAAAATATCAAGATCATGCTTTATTGTGTCACCGATTCGCCTTTCACCATGGGCATGAGCAGCACCATTACTTCGGCAGCGAGGGCCATGGGTGCCAATGCCGTTTTAATTGGCCATAATTTTGTCAGCAAAGCTTTCTGGCAAACAGTGGGGCCATTATTGCCTGCGGTAGAAGGCCCTACCGGCGTCGAATCCTGAAAAAAGAGCGATCGACCCCATTTTGCTAAAGCAAATGATGGCCGAGCAAGAGATCAGCAATATCGAAATGTGATTTATGTCTTGGCTGCGTTGAGCCTGATTTCGATTTCCAGGCCATGAGGTTCTTTGTTGCGAATGACCAAGGTTCCCTGACAGGCGGTGACGCAAGATTTGACGATGGCCAGACCCAGACCAGCACCGCCATAACTGCGACTGCGAGAGGCCTCTGGTCTGAAAAATGGTTCGCCCAAATGTTTCAGTGATTCAGGCGGCACTCCCGGCCCTTGATCGGCAATGGTAATGATCACGTCATCGCCGCTGAGTACGCCTTTGACGGCTATTTTGATTTCTTTTCCGGCGTAGCGCACACTGTTGCGAAGCATGTTGCCGATGGCGCGCTCAAGTAGCATGTGATCTGCCAGAGGCACCACATTGTCGCTTATCTCTATTGAAATATTTTCGGTCATACCAAGCCGCGTAATGAGATTTTGTACCAGGGGCTTGAGCGGCACCGCCACCAGGTTTTGAACGGTGCCTTTAAGCTCGGCCTTCGAAAAGGCCAGCAGCTCACTAACAAGGCTGTTCATCTCAGTCACTTCTTCTTTGATGTCTTTGATCATGTTCAGCTGGTCAGGTGTAGACGAATCTTCAAGTAGTTCCAACGCCATTTGCAGCCTGGCGATAGGTGAGCAGAGTTCGTGCGAAATATCGCCCATCAAGCGCTTCTGGCCGGTGACAAAAACACTGATGCGCTCGGCCATAGAATTTACCGCTTCCGCCAACCGCCCCAGTTCGTCTTTGCCGCTGGTCGCAAGCCTGGTGTCGAAATGCCCTTCGGCAATTTCTTCGGTGGCTTTAGTTAGCGCGGTCAAGGCATTTGTTATCTGATAGATAAAAGGCAGCCAGAAAAGCAGCGATAAAATTAGCACCACTGCCAGCGCCAGCGCCACCATTTTTAAATCGACAAGCAAATTGCTCTGCCAGATATTTTCTGATAGAGCCAGCAGGGTCACCACTCGCGGCGGTTCGCCAGGCTGTGGATGGAGCATTAAATGAGTGCCAATCCAGAGGCCGTCAGGGGTAGTGGTGTGGAGCAAAAAGCGGCCTGGAGGTGGAGGCGGAGGCGGTCCTGGCGGCCCCGGTTGACCTGGAAAAGGTGGATGTGGCCCGCCAAAGCCCGGGCGGAAATTGGATCTTTCTTGCAGTTGGGGCGGCAAAGTGATTGCTTCACCGGCCAGCTGCTCGCCACGGGCATCGAACAAACTAAATTTGACCTGATAGATTTTGCCGTAATTATTGAGAATACTGGTCCAGTTTTCTTTCGGGGATAGACTGATTTGTTCGCCTATGGCACTGGCAGCTGTATCGATGCGGTTTCCGGCCGGACTTTTAAGCAGCGCTTCCCAGCCTACGCCAAATTCGGCATTGAAGGCGAAGAACAAAAGAGCCACAAATATGCCCAGATAGATGAGCATCAGGTAGAGAAATTTTAGAGCTAAACCGCGTTTATATGCCAGCAATAAATCTTTCATAGGCGGCCATCTGCCGGTTCAATCAGCATATAACCGGCGGCACGCACGGTTCTAATGAAGCGTGGATTTTTTGGATCGTCTTGCAGTTTCTTGCGCAGAGCAGATATGTGCACATCTATAGTGCGATCAAAAATATCGAAGTGGCGTTCACGAATTTCGTTCAGTAACTGTTCGCGAGTTTTCACACGGTTTTTTGCCTGAGCTAGCACCACGAGCAAGTCAAATTCAACCGGTGTGAGAGTGAGAATCTCATTGTCTAGCGTGGCTTTGCGAGCGAGCAGATCTATTACCAGTGGGCCGACTTTGATTTCGGTTTTAAGGCTGGTTTCTACCGGCCGTGCGCGTCTTAATACGGCCCTCAAGCGCGCTAGAAGTTCGCGTGGCGAAAATGTCTTTGGCAAATAATCGTCGGCCCCGATCTCTAAACCAACGATGCGGTCGGTTTCGTCACCCAGGGCGGTGAGCATCAACACCGGAATTTGACTTTGTTCGCGCAACTTGCGCAACACCCCGTAACCGTCCATTCCGGGTAGCATGACGTCGAGAATGATGGCCTCAAATTTTGATTCGTCTTTAGAGAGAGACGCTGCCAGAGCTGCTTGCAAACCTGCCACTCCGTCGTGCACGGCAGTGACGTGATAACCATAACGAGTGAGGTAATCAGTAATGAGACGACAATACTTGATGTCGTCATCAATGATTAAGAGGCGCGTTCCCCTGCCTGTTTGTAAATCGCTAGCCGAATTGCCTTGATTGCTCACAACCGTTCCTTTAGATAGATCAATGGTAAACCATCGGTATTAAGGCTCCTTTACAAATGCTTTAATAATCCCTCTTTTCCCTCATAAATCCTTAACTGCCGTGAGCTTTGATAGAAGGGTAGCAACTTTAGTGGGTGGAAATTTATGAAAGCGATCAGGGCTTGTTACTTAGCAATTTTGGCCTGTGCCACAGCGAGCAGCGCATCATTAGCTCAATCACCTAATGAAGAAAGGTACAGGATGGAAGGACCTGTTGATGCACCACCGGCGATGCCCGGTGATCGAGGTGGTTGCCTCAATGGCAGCCAGGATAGAAAAGATGGGGGCCGGTCGTGTGGGGGCGGTGCTGGTGGTGGCTTTGGCGGACCCACCGGACACGGAGGACCCGGCGGTCATGGCGGCCGCGGAGGTCCTGGTGGCGGCCCGGATATGGCCTTTATGAAGAGTCTTCAACTGACAGACGCTCAGCGTGAGCAACTGCATGCCATTCACCAGCAAGAGCACCGAGCCGGCGCCACACGCCAGGCTGAAATTATGAAACTGCAGCATCAATTAATGGATGGAGTTTTCAGTGGCAATTTGGAAAAAAGCCGGGCACGGGCCTTGCAAACTCAAATCAACGCGCTAGAGAGCGTCGGTCGCAATGAACACGTGGCTTCAATGGTAGACAACAATGTCATATTTACACCGGAACAACGCAAGCTTATGCGCCAGCATATGCTTGAACAAGAGCCAGGCATGCAGGGCGGGCCTATGGGTGGCCCTGCAATGGGTGGACGTCAGCTGGGAGGCCCGGGTAGCCGTGAGCTATGAGGCCGCAGGTTCGTAAAACAATGGTTGCACCACTTGCAATCGGGCTTGGATTGGGCGGCTGGTTTGTCACTTTGATGTGGTTGGAAAAGCGGCGTCCGTTGCGACCTTCGGTTGAAGCCTTGCAGATTCTAGAACAGCCGCTGGTATTGCCACTTTGCCGATGGAAAGAAAACGGCTTGGTTTCTTGCCTAATTTCGTTCATAACCGGCTCATCTATTCGGTATTGTCTGTTTGCGCCTTAGATTACACGCTTTATCTCTGGCATGTGCTTGCCCATAAGGTTCCTTTCCTCTGGCGCTTTCACGTTGTCCACGATATCGATCTTGATCGGGCAATCACTTTTGATGGCGTCAATTCTGTTCCAGCACGCGAATGTACGCTTGCCCTGGTAATTAGAACGCAAGCTAGATCTATGGGTGGTAACACCACTCCAACTGGTCCAGCGGGCTTACTGTGTGGGACAGGTTCACGGAACCATTCGCCGTGACATTCCACCAGAAGCAATCACCTTTGGCGTTCCCGCCTATCGCAGTAAAGGCGAAGTGAAACTTACAAGAATGCTACTATTGCCATTCCACAAGCCCAAATATTGGCGGATGATGTGCGCTGGTGCTTGTCCACTTTGATGTATCCACGGTCATCAGTTTTGACGTTGGCATTGACAAGCTTGAGAGGCACCGTATTTGGTGTCTTGCCACTTGCCGCGAGAATTTCATCACAGACGACTTTGCGTTCGTTGCCACCAACTCCATGACGAAGCACGTGTTTTTGCCCCTCTTGGATGGTCACAGACTTCACTTCTTGCTCCAGTAAGATCTCAGCGCCTTCGGCCACCAATTGTTGATGAGCAAAAGCAGAGGCTGCTGGTTCTTCTTTGTTTAACAATGTTCGACCGTGATCGGCAAGCGTGACTTTTACTCCGAGCCGCAACATTAGTTGGGCGTACTCGACGCCAACGGGCCCACCGCCGAGAATCAGCATGGAGTCAGGCCTCCGTTCCAAATCAAGAATTGACTCATGAGTCAGACAGTGTGCGTTTATGGATGCGGCCTTGCCTATGATCACCTTGACACCATTTTGTTTTTCTACAGTCTCCACAGAATCATGATGACTGATTTTTTCTCGCGATGTGCGCATATGAGACATTGCTTTGGCGCACATCTGATCCGCATCAAACGCGGTAATGATAGTCAGTTGACGTGCGTGTAGATAAGCCATAGCTTATAAAAATAATGACAAAACATAAGCTGTGGCTTATACTATTTTTGTCAAAGTATAAGCTATAGGTTATGTGATATGGTTCGAAATGGCAGAGCGATTAATCTCAGAAGGCGTCAACTCGATAAGGCACTGGGACCGTCGACATTACTCTCGGACGTGCCAGTGCATAAAAATGGTTTGATTCGAGAAATTAGACAAGCGCTCGCAATGACTGCAAGCCAACTAGGCAGTCGGTTGGGAATTACTCAGCCGGCCGTAACTCAGCTCGAACTAAGCGAACAAGCCGGCACTATTTCACTAAATTCTCTAAGGAAAGTCGCAGACGAACTCGATTGCAGGCTGATCTATGCCTTGGTACCAAAGCGCTCATTAGAGACCGTTGTGGAGGAGCAAGCGAGAAAGGTGGCGTTAAATCTCGTCACTAAAGTCTCGCATTCCATGGCATTGGAGGATGAGAGTATATCTCCCGTAGAAAGAAGTCAGCGCGTGATTGAACTGGCGAACAAACTGGTAGCAGGCGCTAGGTCTGACATCTGGGATAGTAAACGGTGATGTTTGAAGCACCAACGGGCGCGACTCCGCTAGCTCCCGACACAATCGCAGGCTTGATTCCAGACCTTCACATGCGAAGCGAACTCGCTGAATTTGAGCAGTTGAACATCGAAAAAGCTACACAATGGTCCGAACGGAGTCGAACCTTGAAGAAAGACCTTTTGACCATCCACGGATTGAGACTATTGCATCAACGTATGTTTGATGATACTTGGAAGTGGGCGGGCGAATTCAGGCAATGCGAAACGAATATTGGAGTAGTGCCTTCTCAGATACAGGCTCACATTGCCCAGCTGCTCGGTAATATGCAATGGCAATTAGACAATCCGCCATTTGACTGGGACAGCCTAGCCGCAAGATTTCATCATCAATTGGTGTTCGTGCATCCGTTCCCAAACGGCAACGGGCGTCATGGTCGGCTAGCATCGGATCTTCTGCTCGCGTACAACAAGCAAGTTCCATTCACATGGGGACGCACCAGGATTGATGTCGCAGCGAAACATGTCCGGGCAGAATATATCGCGGCATTGCAAGCAGCCGACAGAGGCAATTTAGAACAACTTCTCACTTTTGTTCGCTCCTGAAATGGCAGCAAATTCTTGGACGTAACACTTAAAAGTTCGGCTGATTAAGTCAGCTCCAATTCACAGTGAGTTCACACTAGTCCAGAGCGGGTTCAAACCGACAGTGTTCGACAAGGGTCGCAAGACAGGCGGGCGGCTGAGCGGCCAAACCGACAACACCGAGCAGTACGACTTCGGCGCCCATTACTTCACCGCTCGCGACGCAAATTTTAAACGAGCTGTAGCCGCGTGGCAATCGAAGGGCTGGGTGCGACCATGGACTGGCCGATTCGGAAAGATCGATGGCGGAGTTTTCAGCCGTCAGGATGACAAAGAATCATTGAGTCAAGACATTGCTAGTGGCTTGCGGAAAGTATCAGGCACTGTAACTTCGTCTAACGAACAAAGCAAGCGCCGACCATTTTTCGCCGAGCACATCGGTGGAGATACGCACGTGCAGTACAGCCTCTTTCTGCAAGATTCATCTTCGATGAAGAAAAAAGAATTGGTTATTGCGGCGATTGGTGCGGTGGCGATCGTGTTGAAAGTGCATACTTAAGCGGTATTGCGCTAGCTGAGCAAATCGATAAGTTTGGGTCTGGAGCTAGATCAGTCGGCAGGCAACATTCCCCATAGCGCTGGTTTGCCGGCGTTGCAATGAACAGCTCGCCCGAGCAATCCCAAACCGATCACCGACAGTACGATGGCATACCGCGCGCTATGCCAAGCTCCAGTAATCTCGCCGGATGACCTGTCCAGCTTTTTGAGACGATTTATGACCGTAGGAACGGGGTGAAAAATGGTCTCGACAATGGGAGTTCGTGTCGGCTCGTCCTCCAGGTCTTTGTCTATCTTGCTGAGAGTCTGATTGAGCAAATCTCGAGACACACCCAGCTCAACTGCGAGCTTGTCTGCCTCGTAGGTACCCAGCCGAGATGAATAAGGTAGAGTCAACAGCCCGAGGAAAGACCAGAGAGTAAAACAAAGCGACATCGTCACGAGACCGGCGGAGCTGCCAACCGAAAGAGAGAAAGTTTTCTCAGTCAGGATCGCTGAAAGCAAAACTCCCAGCACAGTAAATCCTAGGGCTAATATAACTCCTCTGGTGCGCCCCCCCGAGTTTATGATGGCGTTTCGTCGCGTTACTACGGCCCACAGTTCTTGCCTCGACAAAACTGACAGCCATCTTTCTGGTATCACTAGCGACTCGGCACCTGGGAGTCCGACCACACCGCCGGTGAAACCACGCTCGGCGTTGCGCGCAGTGACCAGTCGAATCGTATCTGTTCTGTTTTGAGGGAAAGCGGCGAGAATTTCCTGCGAAGGCTCGTGAAAGGAGATATCCGAAAGCAGCCGTGCCACCTCGGCCTGCTTCCATATGATCAGCACTGATAAGGCAAGAGAGCTGACGAAAAGCCCGGTAATGCCGGCTAGACGCACTGAGGCCGTGCA
>ENA-ORBV01016203-ORBV01016203.1-microbial-mat-metagenome-genome-assembly--contig:-NODE-16203-length-10851-cov-5.216725_pt1 | contig 10851 bp, 8 predicted proteins | sample MGYA00237777_ERZ505514 | MGnify/ENA primary metagenome ERZ505514 (study PRJEB26160, sample SAMN06269048) | microbial mat metagenome | isolation source: Oligotrophic lake microbial mat | place...
TTTTCAAGCAGAAGACGGCATACGAGATTCGCCTTAGTCTCGTGGGCTCGGAGATGTGTATAAGAGACAGCAGATACACCGCGGCGAGGAAGGCGAACACCGAGAGCGTGAGGAACCCCACCGTGAGCGCGAATGGGGTGAACCATGGCATCACGTAGGTATCCACAAAGCTCGCGCCCACTGGGAGCGCGAGCGATCCCGACACGAGCGCGCCCACACAGATCCCGAGCAGGACCGGCGTCACCGTGCTCGCCACCGAGAAGACTCGTCCCCAGTGCTTCTGCACGGGAGAGTTCGTGGAGTCGTAGGCGCGAAAGGTGAAGGCCGACCCGCGGAGCACGATGCCCACCAGCATCAGCGAGATGGGGATATGCAACGCTACGGAAAGATGTGCGTACACCGGCGGGAAGCAGCTGAAGAGCAACACCACGACTAGAATCACCCAAACGTGATTCGCTTCCCAGATCGGTCCGATGCCGTCCTCAATGGCGGCGCGCTGACGCGCGGCGCGCGGTCCGTGGGCAAAGAGATCCCACACGCCCGCGCCGAAGTCCGCGCCGCCCAACAGCACATAGGCGTTGAGGGCCAGCATCGTCACGCCGGCGAGGAGGTAGGCGAGGTTCACGACGATCTCACGGCGTGCGCATCTCTTGGGTCATCGGCTTCGTCTTGATGATCTGCGCCCAGAGCAGATACACGACCACGACACCGAGGAACAGATACAGCAGCGAGATGCCAATGAGCGGCACGATCAATCCCGGCATCGGCGTCAGGGCATCGGCCGTGCGCATGATGCCATACACGATCCACGGTTGCCGCCCCACCTCGGTGACGATCCACCCGGCCTCGACGGCAATGAAGCCTGCCGGCGTGAGCAGCGCGAGGAAGGTGAGGAGCGGTCGGTCGTGCGCGACCTCCTGCTTTCTCACCCATCGATACAACACCCAGAGCGAGGCCAGCAGCATGAGGCTGCCGAGCCCGACCATGATCTGAAAGGCGAAGTGCGTGATGGCCACCGGAGGCCAGTCGCGCTCGGGGAAGGCCTCCAGTCCCTTCACCTCAGCGTTGAAATCGCTGAAGGCAAGGAACGAGAGCAGCTTCGGGATCTCAAGCGCGTAGGGCGTTTCACGCGTCGCCTCGTTCGGGAATCCCCCGATACGCAACGGTGCACCGCGCTCCGTTTCGAACTGTCCTTCCATTGCCGCCAACTTCGCGGGCTGCCACTTGCCGACGAACTTCGCGCTGATGTCGCCACTCAGCGGCTGCAGCAGGCACGCGGGAATCGCCACCAGCATCGCGATATGCAGCGCGCTCCGGTGAAAGTGATCGTCGGGATTCTTGCGTAGCATCCAGGCATGGATCCCAGCCACAGCGATTCCCGTGGTCGCGAACGACGCCAACGTCATGTGCAACGTCTGATGGAATGAGGCCGGGTTCAGCATCGCCGCGATCGGATCGATGTTCGTCGGGATCCCATTCACGAGATCGAATCCTGTGGGCGCATTCATCCACGCATTCGCAAGGACCACGAAGATGCCCGATACCGTCCCGCTCACCGCAACCGCGACTCCCGCCCACCAGTGCGCTCTCGCCGAGAGGCGCGTCCAGCCATACAGATAGATGCCGAGGAAGATCGCCTCGGTGAAGAACGCGAATCCCTCGAGGGAGAACGGCATCCCGATGATCGCGCCCGCGTACTCCATGAAGCGGGGCCAGAGCAACCCGAGCTCGAACGAGAGCACCGTACCGCTCACCGCACCGACCGCGAAGAGAATGGCTGTGCCCTTACTCCAGCGCTTGGCGAGATCCAGCCACACCGGATCACCCGTTTTCAGCCACTTCCGTTCGGCGAGCACCATCAACGCGGGCATGCCGATCCCCAGCACCGCGAAGATGATGTGGAAGCCAAGCGAGAGAGCCATCTGTGTGCGGGCCGCGAGCAGATCGCTCATTCGAAATCCAAGGCGAGGTCCAGACTGGGGGCGCTATGCGTCAGCGCGCCGACCGAGATGCGATCCACCCCCGTCTCCGCGATGCCGCGGACCGTCTCCAGCGTCACGCCACCGGAGGCCTCGGTCCAGCAATGCCCCTTCGCCAACTGCACGCATTCACGGAGGGTGTGGTTCGGCATGTTATCGAGCAACAAGGCCTCCGCTCCGGCTTCGATCGCCACTGCGACCTGCGCGACCGTATCGCATTCCACCTGGATCAGCAGTCCGTGCTTCGCATGCTCGTCATGCGCAGCGTGCTCGTCATGCGCAGCATGCGCGGCATGCGCGGCGTGCTCGCGGGCCCGCCGCACGGCCAACGCCACGTCCCCGCGACACGCGGCGATATGGTTGTCCTTGATCAGCACCGCATCGGCGAGCGTTGCGCGGTGATTCGCGCCACCACCGCACCGCACCGCGTACTTCTCCAGCACGCGCCACCCAGGCGTCGTCTTCCGCGTGTCGACGATCTGGACCTGGAGCCCATGCACCGCCTCAACGTACTTCGCCGTGAGCGTGGCCACTCCCGAGAGGCGTTGCGCGAAGTTCAGCGCCACGCGTTCCGCCGAAAGGATCGCGCGCGTCGAGCCCGACACCTGCAAGACGGTCTGACCGCGCGCTACCGGCATCCCGTCCGGCGCATCGACCCGCAGCTCAATGTGTCGCTCGAGGATGCGAAAGGCCGCCACCGCCAGTGGGATACCGGCGATCACCCCATCGGACCGAGCCACGAGATCAGCGCGCGACTCGTGTCCCAGGAGGACAGTCGCGATCGTGGTCACGTCATCGAAGGCACGGTCCTCCTCGAGCGCCGCACGCACCAACGCGGTCGTGGTCGCCTCGCTCAGCGGAAAATCCACGCCGCTCGGCCGCATCACTCCCCCGGGTCCACCCCAGGCCCCGGAGGCGTGGGATACGTCCCGCCGACACTCACCATCCGCTCGATCGCCAGCGACGCGCGCGCGGCGATGTCGGCCGGCACGGTGATCCGATGCTCCAACCGCTCGAGCGCACGGAGAATCTTCGGGAGCGTGGTCACCTTCATGTACGCACACGAGGCGTGCTCATTGGCGGCAAAGAACTTCTTGCCGGGATACGCGCGCGCCAGCCGATGCAGGATCCCCACTTCGGTCGCCACAATGAAAGTGTCAGCCGCCGACACGCCGGGGCGCTTGATCATTCCCTCGGTCGAGAGGATGTGCACGCCTTCGGGATCCACGTCGCCGGCGCTCACCGCTTCCACCACGCTCGTCGCGCACCCGCACTCGGGGTGGATCAGGAACTCGGCATCCGGATGCAGCGCACGCTGCAGCCGGATGTTCTCGGGATCGATTCCGGCGTGCACATGGCACTCCCCCATCCACACATGCATGTTCTCGCGCCCCGTGATGCGACGCACGTGCGCGCCCAAGAACATGTCGGGAAGAAAAAGAATCTCTTGGTCGGCGGGAATCGCATTCACGATCTCCACCGCATTCCCCGACGTGCAGCAGTAGTCGCTCTCCGCCTTCACCTCGGCGGTCGTGTTCACATACGACACCACCACGGCGCCCGGATGCTCGGCTTTCCACGCGCGCAGTTGATCGGCGTCGATCGTGGACGCCAGCGAGCATCCCGCCGCGAGATCCGGCAGCAGGACGATCTTATCGGGCGAGAGGATCGCTGCGGTTTCGGCCATGAAGTGCACGCCGCAGAACACGATCACCTCGGCGTCGGTCGAGGCGGCCTCGCGCGAGAGTCCGAGCGAGTCACCGACGTAATCGGCGACATCCTGGACTTCGGGGCGCTCGTAGTTGTGCGCGAGCACGACCGCATTGCGTTCCTTCGCGAGCGCACGGATCTGGCGCTGCAGCGCCGCGATCTCGGGATCGGCGGACATCGTCGGTGTGGTGGACATCGTCCCTGAAAGTTAGGGGGACGCGGGACGCCTTACCACTCGATGTGGCGCCCGCGCCACTTGTTCTTGGGCTTCGGGAAGTCGCTCCTGAAGTGCCCACCCCGCGACTCGCGGCGGAGGAGGGCACTCTCGACGATCAATTCGGCGGTGTCGACCATGTTCAGCTCCTCGGTCGCGCCGGGCGCGAGGCGACTGCGGACCGCATCCAGCTTCTTCCGGGCAGCGCGGAGCCCCAGCGCGTTGCGGTCGATCGCGACGTGCTCCCACATGATCTGCCGGATCTCGTCGGCCGCCACCTGCGCGGCGCCGCGGTCACCCAAAGTGGGGACCTTCCACTTGGTCTCGCGGGGGATGCGCGGCAACCGCGTCTGATTCACGGCGTCGAGCGCCACCCGTTCGGCGAAGACCAGCCCTTCAAGAAGCGAGTTCGACGCGAGCCGGTTCGCGCCATGGACCCCCGTGCGCGAGACCTCACCGCAGGCGTACAGGCGGTCCAGCGACGAGCGCCCCGCGAGATCCGTGATCACGCCGCCCATCATGTAATGCGCTGCGGGGGTCACTGGGATCAGGTCGCGCCGCGGATCGATGCCTCGAGCCAGGCAGATCTTGAGAATCCCCGGGAATCGTCGGGCAAAGGTGCGGGAGAGCTTCCGCGCATCGAGCCAGACCCGGCTGCCACGCATCTGCTCGCGGAAGATCTCGCGCGCCACGATATCGCGCGGCGCCAGCTCGGCGAGCTTGTGCTTGCGAATCATGAAGCGAGTGCCGCGATCGTTGAGCAGCACCGCGCCTTCGCCGCGCACCGCCTCGGAGATCAGCGAGAGCGGATTCTCCGGCGTATCGAGCGCCGTGGGATGGAACTGCACGAACTCCATGTCGGCGACCTTCGCGCCCGCGCGGTGCGCGATCGCGTAGCCGTCACCGGTGGCGACCAGTGGGTTCGTCGTGTGCTTGTAGAGCTGTCCGCATCCCCCCGTCGCGAGCACGGTGGCGTCCGCAATGATCTCCACCGCGCGCCCGTCGATATTCGCGCGCACCCCGTAGCATTTGCCGTTCGAGACCACGAGATCGAGTGCACGCGCGGTCTCAAGCACCTGGATGTTCTCGCGTTCCGTCACGCGATGAATCAGCGCGCGCGCGACTTCCGCGCCCGTTTGATCGCCCTTCGCATGCACGATGCGCTTGCGCGAATGGGCCGCCTCGCGCCCGAGCGTGAACCGCCCAGTGCCGTCCATATCGAACTGCGCACCGGCGTCGGCGAGTTCGCGCACACGGGCCGGGCCTTCGGCCACCAGCACTTCGACCGCGGCGCGATCGCAGAGGGCGGCACCGGCCGCGAGCGTGTCGATGCGATGGAGCTCGGGTGAGTCACCGGCGCCGAGTGCGGCGGCGATGCCTCCTTGCGCCCAGGCCGTGGCAGAATCCCGCAGGGTACGCTTCGTCAGGACCACGACCTCGCCATGGTCCGACGTCCGCCACGCGGTGTGCAGCCCGGCGATGCCCGATCCGATGACCAGGAATCGTGTGCGAATGCGTTCGCTCAGAAGATGCTCAGATTGATGTAACGCTTCGGATTGCGCTGCAGATCGGCCAGCAGGCTGCGCATGTCGAGGATCAGTGAATCCGAGTTGCGGTAAAGACTCGGGTCCTTGAAGAGCAATCCCAGGGACCCCTCACCGCGTTCCACTCGCCGCATGATCGAATCGGTGCGCGTCAGGATGCTGTTCAGGTTCCCCTCGGATCCCTGTAACGAACGCGAGATCGCGTTGAGTCGTTCGCTGGTCTCGCGCAGGTTCGTCGCGGCCCGCTGCGTCTCGGCCATGATCTGCGCGATCTCATTGCGCGACGTCGCGGAGTCGAGGCGTCCGATCGAGCGCTGCAGTGCCGCGGCCCCAGCGGAGAGGTCCCCGACCCCAGCGCGAACACCGGCGGCAATGATGTCGAGATTCTGCGACTGCGTCCGGACCGTGCGCGTGAGCTCGGTGGACATCGTGCTGAAGTTCTTGATCGTGAGTCGAAGCTCACGCGCCGCACTGTCGTTGAAGGCCGTGCGCACGCGCTCGGACACCGACGCGACGTTGCCGGCGATACCCCCCGCCACCGACGTCAGCTGGGCGATATCCGGAAGCACCGCGCCAGGGAGCGCACCTCGCGGCGCATTGACCGAATCGTCCAGTTGGTTGTAGACCTCGCGAATCGCCGGCGCGCCCTCACGCCGCGTCACGACCGCCTGCCATTCGCCGAACAGCGTCGCGGCTTGGATCAACACCACCGGATGGGGCGGCAACTTGATGCCGGGGTCGAGCTTCATCGTCGCTGTCACCCAGCCGCTGTCGGCGAGCGCGATCGACTCAACGCGCCCCGCCTGCACGCCACGAATCACGACCTGATTCCCGACCGCCATGTTCCCGACGTCACGGAATCGCGCCGTCACCGACGAACGCTTCTGACCGAACTCGGCCTGCTGCAGCCAGAGGGTCGCGGCGACGATCGTCGCCATCCCCCCCAGCACCGTGGCGCCGACCAACCAATCGTTCGAGCGGTTGTTCATCGTGCTCTCCCCAAGAGCCAGACCAGCGCCCAGAACGCATCGAGGACGAGGATCATCACTGCAGATTGGACGACCGCACTCGTCGCGGCGCCACCGACGCCCTGCGCACCGCCGCGTGTTTTCAGCCCCGCCGCCGAGGCCAGCATCGTCACCGCGAAGCCGAAACTCGCCGACTTCACCAGCCCGTACCGCACATCGAAGCTATCGAAGAACAACCGCGCCCCTTTCAGAAACTCAGGGCTCGAGAGATTCAGCAGCACAAGCGACGCGGCCCACCCGGCGAACAGACCCACGAACATCGCCACGCCCACCACCACCGGGAACATCAGCGTTCCCGCCAGCACGCGCGGGACGACCAAATAGGCGATCGGGTCGAACGAAAGTGTCTCCAGGGCGTCGATCTGCTCCGTCACCCGCATCGTCCCGATCTCAGCGGCGATGTTTGCCCCCACTCGGCCGGCCAACGCCAACCCGGTGAGCACGGGAGCCAGCTCCAGCATGATGGTCTTCTGGACCAGCGTCCCGACCAGGTAGCGCGGGACGGCCCCAGTGAAGCTGTAGCTCGCCAACAGGGCGAGCACGACCCCCGTGAAGAGGGCGATCAGAATCCCGATCGGGATGGAATCCACCCCTAACTGACGGGCCTGAAGGGAGAAGTTCGGCCCCCAGGTCCGCACATCGCGCAACGAGCGCCCGGCCTCGAAGGTCAACCGCCCCGCCGATCCGATGGCCTCCATCGCTTCACGGGTCCCACGACCGATCGCCTCGATCATCTGCGGAACATACCGCTTTCTCCACCCGCGACCAGTAGTCGTTTACGCGTTATGTTTCTCCGGTCCGAGTGCACCACGGGGCACCAGGCCTCGGCAGTGCCCCCCGCAAGTCCGAGGATCGTCCGCTGGGCAAGCTTGTCGTCCTGATGGTCACTGCGTTCGTGGATATGGTGGGGCTCCTCATGGTGCTCCCGCTGTTGCCATTCTACGCGACTCGGTTCGTCGGGCATGGTCCCCTCTGGGAAGCGCTCAACGCCATTGGCATGGGGGGCGAAGGTACCGTCATCGCCCTGCTCGTCTCCTCCTTCGCCGTGGCGCAACTCGTCAGCGCCCCCGTCTGGGGACGAGTTTCCGATCGCTACGGCCGTCGCCCCGCGCTGCTCATCGGGCTCGCCGCGAGCGGTATCGCGTACGTCGTCTTCGCCTACTCCGGTTCGCTTGAACTGTTGTTCTTGTCGCGCATCGTCCAAGGCGCGGGGGGCGGCACGGTTGGCGTCATTCAGGCCTACGTGGCCGACGCCACCGAACCGCACGAGCGCTCCAAGGCGCTCGGCTGGCTCTCCGCCGCCACGAATGCCGGCGTTGCGCTCGGCCCCGCCCTCGGCTCCTTTTCGGCGCGCATCGGCCCCGAGTGGCCCGGGCTCTTTGCTGCCATGATCACGCTCGTGAACATGGGCTTCGCGTGGAAGTATCTCACCGAATCCAACGAACACGTTGGCGTCGCCAAGGCCGATCGCCCGAAAGTCTCCGGTTCCAAGGAGACCATGCTTCGCGTCACCACGCATCCCGGACTCCCCGCGAGTCGCCTGATCTGGATCTACGCGATCGGCATGGGCGCCTTCCAAGGCATGACCGCGATCCTCGCCCTCTTCCTCTTCAATCGCTTCGGCATCGACGAGACGAGCATCGGCTGGGTCTTCGTGTACATCGGCGTGCTCTCCGTCTTCACGCGCGCCGTGCTCCTCGGGCCACTCGTCGATCGCTACCATGAGGCCAAGCTCTCGCGCTACGGCGCGACCTTCCTCGCCCTCGGCTTCCTCGCGCTCCCGCTGACGACGAACTACGTGGGCCTCGCGATCGCGATCGCGCTCATTCCGCTCGGCACCGCCTTCACCTTCCCCTGCGTGACGGGGATGCTCACCCAGGTGATCCCGAATCACGAACGCGGGTTGTACATGGGCGTGCAACAGACCTTCGGCGGCGCGGCGCGCGTGGTCGGTCCGATCTGGGCGGGATTCGCCTTCGACTATCTCGGCGAAGGGGTGCCCTTTTATACCGGGGCAGCGCTCGCGGCCTTCACGATTCTGCTCGGCATCGGGATCGAACACCATCTGCCCGTGCGCGCGCCGGCGAAGGCGTAACGGCTCAACGCTCTGACGCACCCGACTCGGACGGGCGCGCTTGGAACCCTTCCGTGCGCTCCTGCGTCGCCGGATGCCGCGACATCGACGCATCCTCGGTCTCGGTGATCAACCGCACCCCGCGCTCAAAGAAGATGTAGTTGTACGCCCACTGCAGCAGCACGCTGAGCCGATTCCGGAACCCCACGAGATACATCACGTGGACGAACAGCCAGAGGAACCACGCGAAGTAGCCCGCGAACTGCAGCTTCCCGTCGAAGAAGCTCGCCACCGCCTTGTGGCGGCCGATCGTCGCGAGATCGCCCTTGTTGAAGTAGTCGAACGGCTCCAGCGGCTTTCCCGCGATGTGCCGCACGATATTCGTCCCCGCCTGCTTCCCCATCTGGTTCGCCGCCGGTGCGACACCCGGCACCCACTTCCCGTCCGGCTGATGCACCGCCGCGCAATCGCCGACCACATACACGCGATCGTCACCCGGCACCGTGAGCGTCTGCTCCACCAGCACACGCCCCACGCGATCCAGCGGCGCGTCGAGGGTCCGTGCCAACGGCGACGCCGCATTCCCCGCGGCCCAGAACACCGACTCCGTCGCGATATACTCATCGCCGATATGCACACCGTGCTCCGTGATATCGGTGACCATCGTACCCGTGCGCACTTCCACACCGAGCCGCTCAAGGTCACGCCGCGCACGCTCCGAGAGGACCTCGGGAAACGCCGGCAGGATCCGCGGCCCCCCTTCGAGCAGGATCACCCGCACCTTGGTCGTATCGATCCGACGGAAGTCCGGCTTGAACGCGACCTTGCACATCTCCGGCAACACGCCCGCGAGCTCCACCCCCGTCGGTCCGCCACCGATCACGACGAGCGTCAGCAGCGCCTTCCGCGCCGCCTCGTCCTCTTCCCACTCCGCACGCTCGAACGCGAGGAGAAAGCGCTTGCGGATCCGTCGCGCATCCTCGATACTCTTCAATCCCGGCGCCCAGCGCTCCCACCGTTCATTGCCGAAATACGAGTGCCGCGTCCCCGGGGCCACGATCAAGTAGTCGTAGTGCATGAGGTCGGGCTCGCCCACCACGCGAATCGTGCGATGCTGGCGGTCGATCGTCTCCACCGTGCCCAGCAACGTGGTCACGTTCGGCTGATCGCGCAGAATCCAGCGAATCGGTGCCGTGATATCGCTCGGCGCCAGCGAGGTCGTCGCCACTTGGTACAGCAGTGGTTGGAAGAGATGGTGATTCGTCCGATCGATCAAAATGATCTCGACGTCCTCCTTCGCCAGCGCGCGTGCCGCATTGAGACCGCCGAAGCCGCCACCGATGATCACTACGCGCGGCTTCGTGTGCACCGTGCTCATGGCGTCCGCGCCTCTTCTGGAAGTCCGGCCGACAGCAGATTCACGAACAGACGCGAGCCCCCAGGAACTCCACCCGGAATCTGCCGGAAGAACGAGAGCGACGTGAAGATGTAGCGCCCCTTTCCCATCGGCAAGTCAAGGATCGCGCCGCGCTGCTCCGGCTCGTCGGGATCATTCAGCGCGAGCGGCGTCCGGTACGCCGGATCGATCACGCTCGGCATGTACAGCGCACGCTCCTGCACCCATTCGGCCCAGTCGGTCGCGACAATCCGATTCGGCCAGCGAAGCAAGCGCGACTGCGCATCGAGCACGCGCACCTCGGCATTCTCCATGGTCACGCGCGCGGCCGGCCGCGAGAAGGCGATCGGCTGAGGCATCATCCCCGGCAACTGCATCTCGAACTGCCCGTACTGCACCACGAGCGTCCCACCATTGCGTACCCACGCGAAGAGCCGCGGATTCGCCGCACGCAGATCCGCGCTCGTCTCGTAGGCCCGCGGCCCGATCACGACCGTGGTGTAGAGCCCGAGGTCGAGGAATGGCAGTTGGTCCGCGCTCAGCACCGTCGTCGGGATCTCCAACTGCGAGAGCACCGGCGAGATCGCATCGGAGACACCAAGGATGTACGCCACGCGCAACGCCCGTGGGACATTCACGGGGACCGCGAGCAGGTACGCCGAGGATTGCCGATAGATGCGGATGGGCCGGATGTGCGGATACTCGATCGTCGAGAAGCCCTCAACGAACACCGTCCCTTCCGACTCCACGCCGACGCCGAAATCGTGCTTCCCCGCCGCGAGTCGGCCCGTCAGCGTCAGATACAGCTCCTGCGTCGCCCCCGGTGCGAGTACCAGCGAATCGGGGAGTCCGCTGCCGCGCACACCTGCGGGAATCAATGTGCGAAAGCGAATCGTGCGTGGCAGG
>ENA-ORBV01016205-ORBV01016205.1-microbial-mat-metagenome-genome-assembly--contig:-NODE-16205-length-10850-cov-5.831709_pt1 | contig 10850 bp, 7 predicted proteins | sample MGYA00237777_ERZ505514 | MGnify/ENA primary metagenome ERZ505514 (study PRJEB26160, sample SAMN06269048) | microbial mat metagenome | isolation source: Oligotrophic lake microbial mat | place...
AAAGGGGCCTTTGTGGACGTGTGACACGGCTTTGGCCTTTATGAAAGGGCAATTGCGGTTCTGAAAGGGCAATTGGCTCCTAGCCGCCCGTTAAGCATGGGCATGCCCATCGTATCAGGGTGATTGCCCGTTACGCGCCTTGCTGACGAATGCTGCGGCTAGACCTGGTCAAGGCAACATGATGCGACAGTTTGCACTTTTTCAGTTTGATTCAGACCAACTGCAATGCAGTCATTCAAAATGAGTGCATCAGGGTGCCCAACCATTTGGTTGGCAAAGCTAAACTAGATGGGACAAAACAATGCAGGGGCAATGATCAAGTCATGGTCAATCAATCTGAAGGCGGTGTTTGTCGTCTTGCAAGCCATTGACCCAGCAACCATGTTGGACCTGGTTTTGTGGTCTGGTCAACCAGGTGTCAGATCAATGACATTGTTTTAGCAACCAGCCACCTCTAAAATGTTCCACAGTGGCTCCCTTTCTTGCAATGAAACTCATTGTGGCTCACAGCATGTCATGGGGGCAAATGCAGCACATGAGTTACCCTCTGATCAGCATTGGAGTTCGTTAACACCCTATCTGGGATTCCTTGATCATGTGCAACTCAAAACTTATGGCTCTTCCCTTGTTCTAACAAACATCTCATCATGACTTCTTAGTCTTATGAGTCGACACATAGTGTTTTCATTGCAAAGATTGCATGATCTTAATCTTAACCATCAACGCTGAAAATATCAATGTGTGCATGGTTTAACCAACATGAAGGAATTTCCGGCAGCATCACCAGACAAAGAGACCCAATCAGAACAGTCAAGACATTTGCTACCAAAAACTGTGCCCTGTGAGTGTGCTAAAGAAAGAACCACAATTCTCAGGCTAAAACAATGCAGATCCAACCCACTGATAAAGGATAATTCTTCACCGTCAAATCGCCAAACAACAAGGGACGAAATGCGGAGAACAATGCCTTAGAAAGAAACTTTCCTACTCTAATGTTTCACCAAAAGAATAGCTGCTATTACACGCAAATTCGAAAGTTATAAGCATTAGGCTCCCATAGAAATAGCTCCATGTTTCCAACAAGATCGACATCTTCATTGGCAAGATTGCTAACACGGTGCGCATGTTTCGACATGGTGAGATGCTTTTGTTACCACATGCCCGTAGGATTATACAACACCGTGATAGAACATGGCATGGGAACTCATCGTTTCTGTTCCACTTTGTGTTCCGGATTAGATCTTGTATCTTTTCCATTAGGGCGCACATCAGTTCTTGGTATAGAACTCGGGACACGACTCTGATTCGTGGTTTGAATCACGGATGAAATCGTATCATTGTCATGCATTGTGAAAACTTTAGCGCAACTGGGTGAGATCTACAAGAGGATCTCTTCCTCAAAATTGCTCCCATGTTGTTTAAATCAGTAATGCACTCTGTGTTGTACAACAGCATGCAGCAATAGGAAAACATTTTTCTTTTTGATCTTCATCTGCAATGATGTGGATGGATGGAGGGATGACTGGTCAGTCCCGCCTACTTGTTTCGCGACGACAAAACAACGACGAATCAATCAAATGCCGATGATGCATCGTTTCTGAAGAATGAAGCATAATATATAAAAGGGACACTTTTTTTTCAAAGCGCAGTCGTCCAATGTACCACTATCACATACAATCCGAAAGAGAGAATAAAAGTAAATGGCGGCAACTTCATTCGAAAATAAGCAATCGTTATTGATTCCTAGCCTCTGTGCAGCTCTCGCATCGTTTCTGGTTTTGCAGTATGTTTCGAACCGTAAAAGACGGCAGGAGGAGCAACACAACCTGCTGGGGCGATGTCAGCAGCCACAGCCTCCAGCCTACGAAAAACTGATCGGATCTACTCCTTTGGTTCGACTCGACCGATTATCAGATAGTGTAGGAAGATCGATATGGGTGAAAATGGAGAGTATGAATCCAGGTGCCACGGGGAAAGACCGCGCGGCTCTGGGGATGATTGAGCACGCCGAAAAGGCGGGGCTATTGCCGTCGCCAGTCTTGACTTCCTTGGCTTCCCTGAATCTTTATCCCGACGAAAGTTCGCCAACAGAAATTGACAGCAGCTGCAGCAAAAGCGAGAATCAGCACCAGCGAAAGGAGGATCACATGTCTCAAATCATACAGGAGGCTTGGAAGAAGTCACGGTCAGGAGGGATTGTAGTGGAAGGGACCTCTGGATCAACTGGGATTGCGTTGGCGACGTTAAGTGCAGCACGAGGGCATGCGTGCTTGGTGGTGCTCCCCGATGACCAAGCTACCGAAAAACAAGCCATTTTGAAAGCCTTGGGTGCCGTTATTTATGTTGTCCCAACTGCTGCGATCAGCAATCCTAACCATTACGTCAATATCGCCCGTCGACTGGCAGAGCAAGCCTGTGCCAAGGGAATCCAAGCTGTCTTTATCAACCAGTTTGAGAATCAAGCGAATTTCGATATTCACTACAATGTGACAGGCCCAGAAATATTTTCACAATTTCAAACGAGTGCGAACAACGAAGTCAGCATACTACAATTTTTAACAGGAAAACGGCAAAAAACGCTAGATGCCTTCATCATGTCAGCTGGGACTGGAGGGACCATCTCAGGTATCGGAAAGTATTTGAAAGAGCAATCTGTGGGTAAATGCCGCGTGGTATTAGTGGATCCTCCTGGGAGCTCTCTCTACAACAAAATTAAGCATGGCGTGGCGTTTGCCATTCAGCAGCGAGAGCAGACGCTGCAACGACATCGCTACGATACTATTGCTGAGGGGATCGGGCTAGACCGCGTAACCAACAACTTGTCATTGGGGCTTGACTTCATTGATGATGCAATTCGGGTGTCGGATCAAGAGGCTGTGGATATGGCACATTTTTTGTTGAATGTAGAAGGATTGTGGATAGGTTCTAGCTCTGCCATGAATGTTGTCGGAGCTGTACGAGTAGCCCTAGAACTTGAAAACAAGTCCAACGTAGCTACTGTTATTTGCGACAGTGGATCGAGGCATGTGACAAGAATGTGGAATCGCGATTTCATTCTGCGTCAAGAACTTCTGTGGCCATGCGGTAGCGCAGAGGGAGTGGGGCAAAGAATACCGGATTGTCTCGTGGAGTTGTTAGCTTAAGGAGCACAATTTTCGAGACTTTCAACGCACACAGCAGATCCATCCTAACTTTTCCTCTATAGAAAATCTTTTTTGATTCGCGACAACTAAATTTTTACTAATACAATGAGGAGAAAGACTTCACCACGTGATATCCGAGACGATGCCCAGACCGTACATGTAATTCGTTGTAAATTACTCTCCATGATGATTACAACCAATAAAGGAGATGACATCCCCTAGTGGAGTCAATTTCGACTTCATGCTTACGTCAACAAGTATTGGATTCATAAAAAAAATGCTTGGGCATAGTTGTTGATAATATTGTGGCAGAGTGCATTTACATGAAATCGTCGTACGCATCTTCAAAAGCCTCTCCCATTTGATCGTATTCGTCGTATTGATTGCTGTCTCCAAAAAGTTCGGCTTGTTTTTTCTGTGCTTCCAATTCCTTTTGTTTGTCGCGTTTGGCTTGGGCTTTTTGTGCCTGTCCTTTGACTTTTCGTTTGGCCGCCTGTACCTTTTCATTCTTCAATACATTGCACGTTTTAATTATGTCTTGAATGGCATCTGCATCCAACGTATCTGCGGATTCCTTGATCAATTCATCAAGAAAGGCTTTTGCCCAATAAATTTTACCATGGTCCTAAATGAATGGAAATTGATGAAGGTTTCGAGAGTGTGAGGCATTACATCGCACCAAACTATAACTAACAGAACACTTATGAAACCGAAAATTGGCCACAGTCTTACCCTTAAGGCGTTGGCACACTTTCGCGCGTGCTTGAGATGTGATGGCAAATCCTTCAAAACTAGCTTATCGCCAGCAGCAACAGCTGCCCCCTTGCCCTTTGGTCCATCCGCTCCTCCTCCTCCAAACAAATCATCCGTCAACGCGTTATCGGCCGCCTCAATTTGCATACGCTTGAATTCCCTCAGTTCATCGGGCGTCATGTTGGCTTCTGCTTCGGCCTCCAATTCCATCTAGGAGTTATCATTATTATAAAATATAAAAAACACAATCCAGAATAAGCAGTATATCAAGTCGACCATGCGCCCAAACAACAAAACATCAAATTCCAATAGAGAACATTGCGTAAACCATTGATTCCTAAATGACCAAAAATTGGTTTTCGAAAAGCACTTACGGTTCGTCGAGCGACTTCCAATTCTTCGGCTTTGGCGGCTTCCTTTTCCTTTCTAGCCGCCAATGCGGCTCCCTTTTTCTTATTTTCAGCTAGCTGCGCTTTTTCCTCAGCTTCCTTTTCCTTCAGTGCTAAATCTTCCTCATCATCAAAGGCAGGTACATCGTCATTCTTGACCAAACCCAACTTCTTGTCAATTTCGGCGTCATCCGCGTCCCACTCATCATCACTGTCGTCCCAGTTGTCCGTCATTTTGTTTGTATCTTGTTTCAGTAATAAAGAAAGGAAAGGGTGTAGGTTGTTGCGAATGCTTTCAAGACGATTCCAGGGCGCCGTCTTTATTAATAGCACCAACTATTCAATTGCTTTGGTAGTGCTGTTGTTGTACGTTTGGGTTGGTGCATGTGCATGGAGTTTCGTGTTTGCTGAACTCGTTTTCGTTCGAGTGGCAATGACGCTATCGCACGGACGAAGGCCAGGCCAGTTCGTTCTCCATTCAGATACACTGTGCGACCTTCTTTTATCAAAAATTACAGGTGGAGGCCATGCATTGGATTTTGAGTCGAATGAATCGGCCACAACTTGAACTTCCCATCACATCTTGAAGAAAAATATGGGATGTGTGAGAGTGCAATGAAGAAAGACTCATGTTGATTTGGTTGACAGGAAGCAAAGCCAATAGGATACTTGGAAAACGCCCGTCATCGATCAGGTTTGTTTGAAGGTCTGCCACTACAAGCTAGCTAGCGCTAACAACGAACTCGAGGCTTTCTTCGTCGTTTCGTCTCACTATTTTTCTTGTAGCCAATTCAACATGAAGCTCTACAACGTTCTTTTTTCAATACTCTCTATCTGCGTGGTGGCGGATGCCTTTGTCCCTCGAGCTCGACCTGCCTTGATCCGTGGAGGGGGAAACAGGTATGTTTTCTGCTCGTACCTAGTTTTCTCTAGAGAGATAGAAGAGTACCTCGAGGCGTAATCTTTTGCTTTTGTGCTAACAAAGCCTCACTTTCATGAAATTTTGTTCTACAGCCTTTCTGCGACTGTCGAGGAAAAGACTGAAGGCGGCAAGAAAGCGAAAAATGCGCCTCCTGCGCATCTTGGATGGGATACCCACAAGCCAGTGGTAAGAACTGACAAATGAAGAAAGGGAAGGGTCTTCACACGATAGATTTAAGTGCATACCCATTCTCAAGCCACATTTGCGATTCCAATCTTTTCCTCGTCTCTACTATCCAACCTAATCAGAGTGAAGCCCCTAGTACCCTAGTTCGTGAAATGGATGGCGGTCTAGAGGGAAACTACCCCATGCGAGCCAAATTTGAAAAGATGTGCCGTGATGCTCAAATTGAAATTACAAAAGCCATTGAGGATATCGATGGAGAGGGAAAATTCCAGGAAGATTGCTGGACACGAGAAAATGGTGGAGGAGGAATCTCCCGTGTTCTTGCTGGGGGAAAGGTCTTTGAAAAAGCAGGCGTCAACTTGAGTGTTGTATATGGCTCCATGCCACAAGAAGCTCTTCAAGCAGCAACCGAACGTGGAGTGGACCGAGCGAAAGGAATGGCTCCTGGAGAACGTGTCCCCTTCTTCGCTTGTGGACTCAGCAGTGTCATGCACCCAAAGAACCCATTTTGCCCCACTATGCACTTCAATTACCGCTACTTTGAAACAGATGGAGGAGTCTGGTGGTTCGGAGGAGGAACTGATATCACTCCTTCGTACATCAATGAGAAAGACATGAAGCACTTCCACGGTTCTTACAAAGAAATTTGCGACAAACATGACCCTAAATACTACGAAGAATTCAAGGCTTGGGCCGATCGATATTTCGTCATCCAACATCGCAATGAAACTCGCGGATTTGGTGGTATTTTCTTTGATGATCAAAACGACCGTGATCCCGACACCATCTTCGAGTTCAGCAAGGAATGCTTGAATAATGTTGTGAATGCTTATGGACCTCTCGTTGAAGAACACAAGGATGAGGAATTCACCCAAAAGCAAAAGGAATGGCAGTTGATGCGCCGTGGTCGCTATGTTGAATTCAACTTGGTCTATGATCGCGGAACTGTCTTTGGACTCAAGACCGGTGGAAGAATCGAGAGTATCTTGATGAGTCTTCCCGAAACTGCGCGATGGGAGTACAATGCTATCCCCGAACCCGGTACTCCAGAAGCTGAATTTTTGGAAGTGTGCAGACACCCTAGGGATTGGGCATAATTTTTTTGTTCCATAGAATTTAACTTAATGAAGCTGTATCAAATTTACAAACCAAAAGGTAATGTCTATGTGCCGGGTAGGCATTGGTCAATGTTGCTCAGAATCATGTTGTGGATTGTGTCAGTACTAGTATGGCACGATTATTATTTTAGTTGGCGCCGAGATTTGTGGCTACTGTAATAATATAACTTCAATGGAACGGATAGCTCGAGAGGGCCACGTCTTTGTATTGCGCTTCTCCGATACACCCTGCAACCGTCTTTGTTGTTCGACAGGTAAGATTTGCATATACAGTTAGAAAGAGAGATACGTGCCCCTGGAAATATATATTTACTAAAGCGTCTCTCGTGGCTGTCCAAGAATGACACCCTTCGTGTCTTGCCGCAATCATCGCACGCGCTGCCTATCGTGCTACAGTAATTACTAATGACGTAATTCACCTGCCACAACTAATGAAAGAGATTTCCAGAATGATCAATCTCAGAAGTACGGATGCGTGCCCCTGGAGATGTTTCTTCAAGGGTCGCTCGTCCCTGCTGAGAAATTATACGCCTTTTGTGCCTTGGCACCGACTGGCTCTGTGCTCTGCATTTCATCAATGCCAACGACCCACTATCCACGTGTAGTTTTACGAAGCTCTACTAGTCAGCCAAGAGCAAATATAAACACGGTGCTAAAGGAAGTATCTCTACTTTTTCAATTATGATGGCGTGCAGGTTAGAATTCCAGGCAAGAGCCCAGCGAGCATTAAGTATGTATCGTTAAGTTGGAGTGAATAATATGCATAAAACCAGAATCCCGTTCTAGTTTGGGCTCTGTTTCACCAATATCAGCAATCAAAAGTCAGTGCCATTTAAAAGTCAACCCGTTGCGGTGACCGCGAGTACTAAGACAGCCACGTAAAGAAGAGGAGAAAGAAATAGGTAAGCGAAAAAAGAACTAGCGCTGTCAAGCCTAGATTAGATTTGTGGGACTCACCTCTCGGAAAGATCGGGATGACTTGCTTCGGGTAGAACCCGAAGCAACGGAATGCGGCGTTCTTCTCTGCCCTGCTGTAGACTGGCTGTGGGTGTCCGACCGGTCACTGTAGCTCATACTTATTCCGCTGCCACTATTTCGTTTGTCACTTTGGCGTCGGCGGTCTCTCATCCCAGGATCACGTCGAAAGGCCATCTCTCGAATCTCGGCATCGCGATTCTCAGCCATCTCTTGGGCAACGACTCCTCCGGAGCGCATGTTGCTTCCAGCGCACGCAAAGGATCCAACAATGTTCCTGGCATGGTTGGCAAGTCCACTGCCAAGGGAAACTTGAGACCCAGCTCTGGATGCTGATGATCGAATGGAGTATCCATGGGTAGCGTCATCCTCGTCGAGTGTAGAACCCACACGCTGCTGTTGTGAGGCGAGAGCTGACCTGGCGTGATCGAGGTAGGTGGATCCGGACCCACCGCCAGTTTCGAAACTTCCGCCACTGCCACCATTAGTCTTAACCGAGTCTTTAAGTTTGTAGTATTTTTCCTTGTACACTTCAGCTGTCTCCACTGTAGAATTAAGCTTTTCCTCCCATTCCTGAAGCGGTGAAAGCAAGCGAAAAAAGAAAATGAGCGAAGGATACAGCGAGAGCTCAAACATGAAAGAGTCAAAAATGTACTTACCGCTCTCGCCAACAAGAAGTCGCCCTTCAACTTGGCCAAGTTTTGCTCCAATTTTTCTTCGTTCTTCTGTTGCGCTTTTTGCGCATCGGCCAAGGCCGCCAAGAAGCGCGTGGCGACACTTTGCAAGGGCGTATTGTTATAAACTGGGGCATTCATAACTTCTCTCATTTCTTCCACCAAACTATTGAGAGCTTCTTCTGAACTCTGGACACCTGTTGATCCCGTCATGGCAGCATGTCCTCCCTTGGGTCGATTCAATACGACATCGGCACGTTTACTGGGATCTGGCAGCGGCACAGATCCAGCGCGAAGCCCCGAACGAAGGACATCGTCCATGGCATAGCGCAAAATGGCACAAGCACGTTCATGGCTCATAGATTCAGCGCGCGCAATGGACAGCTGAAGTCGTCCGCGATGATCCGAATCGACTGGCAACAAGGAGGATGCATTCTGAGAAGCTTGTTCGTAGAGCTGATAACATTCGGTAAACTTGTTGTTGTTGCGATAATTCGAGCCTTTTCGAATGGCTTCGTTCAAGATATCCTTAACATCTTGATCAATGAATTCATCATGGCGGGTGGGTCCAGCAGCAGGTGCGCCATTGGCCGCATTGGCATTTTCTTGTTGTCCAGGACTATTAGGACCAAAAGCATCTCCGTTTGAAGCTCCCGCTGCCGCCGCTTGTTGCCGCAATTCTGTCATTTCTTCTTCTCGCCTCGAAGCCTCAAAGGCGGCACCTTCCATGTGTGCTGCTTCAACGACATGTTGAAATAGTTTTTGCACATCAGCAAAGGCGTCAATAATGGCTTCTCCCATAACATCATACCCGCTGTCATAATGCTCCATGAGCTTTTCGGCAATGGCAAGGAGACCATCTTCGTGTCCACTCAAGGCATCCACCAGCAGTTCTGGAGTAACCACCGCTTCATGATGGTTTTCTTCATTGTTGGTGATGTTGTTAGTGTTGTTGGCAGGGGAACTCTTCATGGACCTTGGGGGAGAATCACGAGGTTTCTCGTAATTATTGGCACTGGTATTGGTGTTTTTGTTATTGGCATTATTCTGGTTGTCGGGCCTTTCCGCTCCGTAACTTTCAAAACTGTGCGTGTGACTCTGACTGTGTAAATGGTGAGGGGTGTTGTGACGTGCCGCACTGGAAGAGCGTCGGCTCTTGTTGGTTGGCCCATAATCGGCCATACGGGGCGTGGTAGGCTTGGGACGACTGACATGAGAACTATAGGCGGAAGCCGATCCATTGGACCGAGGCGTAGCTTGAGCCGCCGAACGGTGCGAGTGCGTAGTATCAACTGTCACTGGACTAGCAGCTCGATGGCTGGCAGAGTTGTAGCTGTTATTACTGCTAATGTTGTTGTGACTTCGACTTTCCCCAGTCTTCTTTGCGCCGGCCCCCAAACTCTCCCGTTGTACAGAGGCCATGGCCCTTTCACGGGTAGAAACACGATTTCCTTGCATAGCATTGTTGTTGTCTGCAGTAGAGCCCATTCTCCCGGCTGATTGCGACCGGGGGGCTTCCGATGCAGCCGACACCTCGGAATGAGCATATTCCGATTGAGTGCGCTCGGCACTCTTGGACCTAACTTGCTTCTGCTGGTCGAGGCGGCGATTATACTCACGGGCTCTCTCCAGCACGGAAGAACGAGTGGTGTGAGTGGAACGGTACGAACCAACAGACTTGGCGTCCGTACTGGTGTGATGGTGGTCCATTGTGTTTTGTTGTACTACGCGGATACCGGTCATCGTACTGTGTATTTATCGATAATAACGTTGTTGCTTGTCGAATGAATGCAGACCTCTTGAGCACCGTCGCTTCAAATTAATTAGCGGCTTGGTTCTACTGGATTAATTCTTCTTGTAGATCAGCGCAAGCGAGCAGTCTCCAATTAATAATAGCGATGATGGGCTAATGATTGTATGACCGTATTGTGTTATCTAGTTAGTAGTAAACTTCTACAAAGTACTATTAGGCACATGCATCCTTTGTTTGTTGTTGTCGGGTGATACTAACTCCACAGGAGTTCCATGCAATCGAATCACAGAGGATCATTTAATTCAGCAGTGTCCGATAGGCAAGCAGGGCGTGATGGGATCTCCGATTTTCTTAACTCTACAAACGTCTGGATTTTTGAATGCCACGGGTTCCCTCCAATGATGTGAAGAGAGGCTGGCGCCCTTTCATAATCCATCGTCAATCGAGTCATGCCAAGGAAAACGTTCCCGCAAGACAGAGACTAGTCACACATGATTTTGCATCTTAGACCACTGTAGCTAGACTACTAGTTTCCTACACTAGCTGTGCACTGCACTGTAGCATGCTTTGTTAGTTTGCTGTTGCAAGCTTCACTTTCAATTTGCTCTACGGAACAATCCTAGTTAGGGAATAGGCTACTAGCTAGCTAGACAAGTGTTAGACTGGTGGTGGTCTGGATGTCCATTTCTGGACAAATGTCAAAGTTGTCGCTCTGCGACCAACTGTTCAGGGCTTAGCCGGCGAGCGGCAAAGACATTGACACACTGATGCACCTCCGTGAGTCCATCAAAATGTCACAACATCTTCAAAAAACATGACAACATGGCAACAATGCCAAAGGTAACACATCACTTCCTGCTTTCAGTCCTGTCTCTTATACACATCTGACGCTGCCGACGAATAGAGAGGTGTAGATCTCGGTGGTCGCCGTATCATT
>ENA-ORBV01016207-ORBV01016207.1-microbial-mat-metagenome-genome-assembly--contig:-NODE-16207-length-10849-cov-4.120498_pt1 | contig 10849 bp, 12 predicted proteins | sample MGYA00237777_ERZ505514 | MGnify/ENA primary metagenome ERZ505514 (study PRJEB26160, sample SAMN06269048) | microbial mat metagenome | isolation source: Oligotrophic lake microbial mat | place...
CTCGACTGTATCATGTCCGGCAGATTCACGGCATAGTATGCCGATTGTTCCGCAACACCTGAAAGTCGCGTGCCTTCTTTCTTCGCTTCGACAACACCCACTGCATTTCGATCTACAAGCAACAGATAATCACACGACCCCGACTTCAGCGGCACTTCGCGCAGCGCAATGCCACGTCCCGCCGATGGATTGTATTGCTTGTAATTCTGCACGACCCACCCACACGCAGCAAGCTGTGTGTCGATCTGTTCGCGGGCACGTTGTTCGGGGCTTAACTCGGCCATACGTTGCAGTGTATTCCGTCCGTTGGTTCAATGCCGCCGTCGTCTTCAACTATCGCCGTCGTTGAATGTCAATATTGCTCACCACTGCGACGCATGCCGTCGCTTGGTATACTACTAGCGTCAATTTACGGATCGAACATTGCGCAAAGGTGCTGAAAAAGATGTAACTACATGCAAATCAAGATGATATCCGCGTGGAATCTGAACTTGTTCGCGAAGGAGATGCAACTGCCAGCATCTGGATGCAGTGTGCAGCAGCTCGATGCAAAATCAGGCAGAATTTTGCAAGATTTTGCAGGCGGATACATCGGCGAGGCACGCGAGTGCGAACGTGAAGCGCGGTTCCAGATGTAGTCCGTCGTTTGATTCGAGCAGGCGCGCAACGGGGCGCTCACCGCTAGTGGACGCGGCCCCTGTGGTATTAAGAACACATGAGCCTCGCCAGTCGCTCCCGATGCCCAACGTCTTGATAAAACTCTCCATAGCGGCATCGTCATGTATGACACACTTTGAGGCAGCCTTTGAGTTACGTAGTCAAGCGCTTTTCCACTCACAGTCATTTCAAGTGTTTTCAACCCATTCGCGCGCGCGTAATCTGACGCACCATTTTTAGCCGTCACTCCTCCGCTCCAAAATACACGCGCCATGGTTGCAACACTGCCGCTAGAGATGGTTGCGGCCCATGTGTTCGCTCGAAATGTTAGCGCGAGTCCTATGAACACTAGCAGACGGGTACGCATCTTAACGAGGCGCGAATACCAAACGCCGTATCACCGTCGAACTTTTTTCGTGCTGAGTACGCTCTTGATTCCTGTCGTGCCGAGGTATTTGGCTGCAACAGATATAGAAACTCCAGGATCCACCAATCGTTTGAGAGGATGTAATCGCAAAACGCTGCGGACAAAGAAGTCCCTTTTTCCATAGGGTTGCATGCCCTTCTCGGTGACCACGGTCACAGTATCGACACCGTACTGTCTATAAGACTCCTCTACAACATCCGATCGATAGACTGGGAGCCTCATTTGCATAGACCGTCCCCGTGAAAACAAATTAGAAAGGCGCTCGCTCACCGGTAAAACAAGGCGAATTCTCACAACTGTTTGTGGTCTAACAAGAACGAGGTTCACTAAAACCGCTGTATCCGATCGAACGAACGTTTGTTCGTTTTGTATGCCCAATGGCTGACTGAGTGACGGATCTCCAGTATGTATTGTGAAAATGCCGATCGGTTGTTCCGGTTCAAATCCACGGTCACCAGAGAAATCAATCGAGTCAGTTTCAAAGTACCACCAGAACGCGCCTACCTCCTGCGACTTCACACCTTCATTCACAATATCAAATTCAATCGTGTATGATGTATCTCTTAGGTACACATACATGTCGGATATATTAAGAGTGATTTGTTCACGCGGTGTGGGCTGCACCAACGGTTTTGTGTGACTCGCAGGCGGGACATCCAGCTGCGTTTCGCGCGAGCATGCGAACTGCATAAGCGCAGCCGCAATTACCAAAAACGTCCGTGGTTGACAACGATTATCTATCATGGCCCCGCCTTTGCCGCAGGCACCGCTTGCGTCTCTACATCGGTACAAACATTTTTAATCGGAGAGACATCGACTTCAACCGTTCCACCCTTCCCATCATTCTGATTTATGAAAAGGTGGTACCAAATGCTCTCGTCCACACCAAACCTCATCATGAGATAGTATCGCACATGTGCAAACAGTTCATGCGCAGCGATCTGACCAAAAGTCCTAAAATTCTTGTTTCCCTTCATCAAATTCTCCGCCTCAGGGTTGATCACAACTCTAATGAGTTCATTGGTAGATAAAATTGACGGCGTGTTGGATACTGCTTCCGCCGAGCGGTCTGGTCTATCGAGCAACGTTATCGCTCGTAGTCCTTGATGCCAATTGCCTCGTTCTGCCGCTGTTAAGGCATTACGACCATTATCAAATTCCCAAGATTGCAACTCACCCGCTTTCCTAACACTAAACACAGGCGCGACTTCGACCTCAATGCTATAAGGATTTTCGGCCAGTCGTGCCAGGACCGCGATATTCGAGTCCATGACTTTATGCCGGTCTGCCTTTGTAAAAATTCGACCCTCCTTTCGTGCTTTTGCCCTGGCCTCGCCATTGCTTTCGCCACGCCTTCTCTTAGTGGGGCAATTTGCAAGATGCCTCCTTCAAATTGAACGAACGCACTAAAATCCCCCACGGAAGATTTAATCGCAGCTTCCGCGTCGCCCCCGATAGCGCGGACCCAAAGACCTAGCGGATCTGTGAGGCCAAGCGGATTCGACCCCATACCTTCGTACGGACTCACGCCCGGATTAAAGACAGGATCGCTCGATTGCCAACGCCCCATGCGTGTATCGAAGAGTCGGAACTGCGTGATATAATCGAAGCGTTTCTCATGTCCGTCGAACAGTCGCATCCCTTGCCAGCCGTATCGATAGGAACCGTCGGTGACATCAGAATGCCGCATCATTCGGCGTGAACCAAACGGCTCATAGTCGGAGGCCGAAAGCACCTGCGCTAGGAACAGCCCGGCGTTGTTAGCATCTGCTTCAACGACATCACTTACGATGGCTCGCACGGATCCGACCTGATCTGTCATTTCATACAGCGTTGAGTTCAGCGGTCTGTGATAGACATCACCATCCTGCGTGGAGTTGACTGTTCTGTCAACGCCTAATCGACCGCCACCTTCGATTGTCCATTCTTTAATGCTAGGGCTGCCTGATGTTCCCCGATAATAAACGGCTCGATCTCCACCAGAATTTGACGGAATCGTAAAATAGCTACCTGTTGATTCACCTTCAGTGACGTCCTGACGGACGACTTGATCGAATGCGTCACGAAGGATGTGCGTTGTAATGGCATCCCGCTTAACAGTCGCGGCAAGACCATCGGCTGTGAACGTATTAATCACATCGGAATTAGCACCGCCGGAAAATTCGAGTACTTGTCCATTTGCGTCGTACTCGGACTCATTTCCGGTGACAATTTCCACATCTTGATGCTCACCTTGGTTGGAATAGGAATCGGCTATGCTTTCGGTCAGATCGCTGGTTACTCCAACATGGCTAAATGTCGCATCATCAATCGGAATGCTAGAAGCCCCACTTTCCAAGCCCCTTCTAAACACCTTTAGGAAATTTCCATGCGGATCGTATTTGTAATTACTGCTCCACCCACCTGTAGCTTCGGCCTCGAACGTTCCCGCGTTGTCTTTGTGGGTAGTGAGTGAACGTAAGCGTCCTAGGACATCGTAACGATAGGTTTCGCCGGTCACCTCGTCCTCACGAACGATGTCGACATTATCATCGAGCAACGTTTGTGTACGCCAAGTAGCCGCGCCCAGGAGGCCACTGTAAAGCTCGTCTTCAGGTGTGGACGTGGTTGTCACCAAGGATGACGTCAGCATCCCGAGAGAGCCGCTGTTGAATGGCGAATTCACAGAATTGTAGCTGCGCGAGAAGTCGTCGGTATGATAAGAGAAGCCCATACCGAATACATCGCGCACATCTCGGGTGGAGTTCGCAGTGTAACCATCCTTACCGGGATCATCGGCGGCGCTTAATGTCGGGGTGTTGATGCCCTTTACCTGACCGAGCAGCGTGTATGTCCAACCCACGACGCCTCTTGTTCGGGACGAACGTCGGAGGAATATTGAAGATTAATGGTAATACCACTTCCTGCCGGTCCAGGCACGGTGACTATTGTATAGCCTGACGCAAGGTGCCTGCAAACGGATCGACCATCGACTCTTGAAGAAAAAAAGAGCGCAATCTTTGCAGAGCATTATGCCGACTTTCTGCAACTAGGTGTCGAGGAATGGCGCAAGAGTTATGCAGACCACAACGCATTGGGTAAGAAGGCGGTGTTGTTTGTGATGGTCGATGACACGCGCAACTGCGATGAAGTCGGCGCACATTTAGAGAAGATCTGTCCAGAGCTTCAAGGTGCTGTTCTTGTAATTCACACTAAGAACAACGGCGAAATCTCCGAAGCAGCATCGGGCAAGAACAAAGAAGAACTCGAAAAGCTTCGCAAAGAAGCCAACGAAATCGACACGGTTAAGTCGCCATACAAAGCAATCGTATCTGTGCTCATGCTTAAGGAGGGCTGGGACGTTCGCAACGTAACGACCATCGTCGGTCTGCGTGCTTACACCGCGCAAAGCAACATCCTGCCTGAACAGACGCTTGGCAGGGGGCTGCGTCGGATGTACTTCGGCACGGACATTCAAGAGACAGTCTCGATTGTTGGTACTCCCGCCTTCATGGAATTTGTCGAGTCAATCCAGAACGAAGGCGTCACGTTCGAGCGTGTGCCGATGGGATTAGGGAGTGATCGTAAAGATTCTCTCATTATCGAGGTCGACACACAAAACCCGGACAAGAGCATAGAGACTTTGGACATCGCGATACCGCGACTATCACGAAGATTTAATCGCGAGTTCAAACATCTCGATAATCTCGACCCAGCAACGTTTGGGAATCAGAAGCTTCCGTTGAAACCCTTCACGCCTGCCGAAACGCGTGAGATTGTCTTCAAGACAATGCTCGACTCCGAAGTTCATCACACGATTCAGTTAGAGGGTGCGGGTCCGGCAGATTACCGATCCGTCATTGCATTTTTTGCCAGACAGATACTTCGTGATGTCAGTATTCTCATAAGGATCTTTATCCAAGATGCAATGCGCCATAAGGGTGATATCGGGATCCGCAGCGTTGCCATGTGGAAGCATGTCCCGTGTAATCAAAATCTCTGTTACCGCTACACCCGTGCTACAGCTTACTAATCGTGACACCACACCTCTCGGCGTGCCGTTTAAGGTAGGAGGCAAGGTCTGGCGTGCCGTACTGGGCAACGAATCAAAAATGACATCCCCTGTGGTGGGGATACCTATTTGCGCTCCGCAACGATTGTACTGTATGCGTAGCCTTAGGATCACGTCACCATTGTCGGCAATATCGGTGATATCAGTCCGCCGCATATTGATTGCGAGATACATCCGTCTACCGTTGAACGGTGCGGCTTGGCGCGTACCACTACTTTCTCCCCACTCCGCAAGGGCCGTATTCGGCCAACATCCGGAGAGAACATTAACTGCTGGCGTGATAGCTCCAGTTTGCACCAATACAATGCGTTCAGCATTTGGAATTCCAGGCGCGGGCACTGAACCTGGATCACCGGTTCCGATTGCTCGTGTCTGAAATCCGATCACGGCGCCTTGAGTGCAGGGTCAATTGGATCCGCCAAAACCGGTCCCGGCAAGGTGCCCTGAAACGGAATTGCAGTGGGCTCGACGTCTTGTCCACGTACAGCTGTCAACGCGAATACAAAGCATAAGAGTGCTGCAATACGTGCCTTCATGACTATAACCTCAGTTATTAATCTTAAAATTCTATTTTGCAATCGTGAAAGACTTGGACATTGCACCAGATGTCATAATCAACCGACAGAGATAGTGTCCTGCTGGCAATAGCGTGAGATCAATTTCTGCCACCGCGTCACCTTCGTTTATGGACCGCGAGAGTACGATCTGGCCTGACATGCTGACTATCTCCAATCGTTGCAACCCTGGAAGTTGCTGGTTCATCTGAACGTGGAGGGCATTGCCGAACACCGCAATCGTGAATGCATTCGAATCACCACTAGGAGATTCAACATCACTTGTAAAAGGATTCAAATTCAAACACACTAGTGGGCGCCGAGTGAATCCGGGACCGGCAGGTCGGAAATAGAAAAGTCCCCGTGACGGATTGATAGCATAATGAGCTCCACCACCAACCCCTTTATCCTCCCAGAATATCGCATCCATGATCAAAGGCAAAGGCTCACCGTTCGTAACATCAATTTCGACAGGCAGCGCACCTAGTCCACCCAGCTGGTACGTGCGTGATGTAAAGACCTTATGCTCACCTTCACTAACATTCAACTGTGGTAAGCTTCCTTGGAAGCAGGATGGAGGTTTCGCTACATCACAGTTTGTAACAATCACCTCTAAACCTGAATTGAGATCCAGCCGTGAAATCCGTAACTGGCCATCATGGGTTTGTACGTTTTCTGTCAGGATGTACAGAGAGTCCCGATTCGGCATCTTTGCCATCGGTCCATGCAATGCTTTCCATTTTCGCAACTCCACGCCTGTGACAGCATCGAATTCCACCACCCATGGCGCTTGCTGACCTTGCCAACGCGTGAAAGGAAGGTAGAACCGAGCCTGATCCTCATCGAAGCATGTATAAGGCACCACATCACCTTTGAACACACGTATGGTACGTCCGTCGTGCGTGTCCACAAGTTCTATCTGCGGCTGTGGTGAAGGCGATGAATCGGGATATTTAACAACTATAAGCATTGCCCTATGGAGCCGCTCAGATACCTGATAAATTCCTGCAGTTTCCTTGCGCTCCCACAGCAGGCGGCCATCCGTGAGGTCGTAGGCTCGCGTCGTTTCAGAAGAATCCTCAATTGTACCGGGATATGCTACGATGCAGAGCTTGCCATCATTGCTGACTTGCACGGACTGAGGATTGAGGCTGAGTTCACCTGACTTTGGACCACGAAGCTTACGAAGGAGTGTGCCAGTTCGAGCGTCTAGCACCCACAAGTTACTATCTCGCTCTAACGAGGACAGACGAGCTGCTAACACAATATCCGCGTCAGGGGGCACAACGAACATGCCGACACTATCAATATCCCAAAGTTTAGAACCGAGTTTATAATGCGGCGTTTGTGCCTGTATAGCGCAAAAAGTCAGCATTCCGAATAGGAAAATGCCAAGTATGCCTTTAGACCAGTTCAAAACCCACCTTGAAAGTCGTTTAAGTATTCATCCTTCCCTCTTATCTAAATTCAAGTTACACGTTCATACATATGCGAGGAGCACATCAGCAACGGCGTCCACTGGCTGTAGCACTGTTTCACAGAGAGCCGATTTATATCGTATCACCTTTCTCTCCAAAACGGCGTGGACTAACACAACGTTCAGATTAGGTCGGGTCAGCACAGAAAAGCGGTTAGCTGAACGTCTTCTGTAGGTTTTGACCGTCCAAAAACCGCTGTACAGAGAATGCATAGAACCGCCAGTTGCACCACCGCTCTTTTCATATGAGTGTACATGTTAGTCTCAAGTTTGGTATCAGCGATTGCGGACGATGCGAAAACCGTGAGTATACGCCCTGCTCGGAAAGTTAAAACCCTCGCGACTCGCCAAAGTCATGTATGAGCCTGCATCACCACAAGCGCCACCACGACCGGTTACGCGTGATGCAAAACGTTAACAGAGTGAAGGAATACGAATACCGGCGTGAACAGGCACGAATCCGGTGGTCATTTTTCCGCGTAATCAGGTGGTCAAGTTGCCTTGCAATTCGGTGTACAGGTTGCGTGTAAGCTCCACTCTAGCTCTCACTGGACCGATTTTTCTTATTCACTCCAACTATGGTACGTATCGGTCAAGAGGTCACCGACGAGGTGGAAATTACGTCAGCGGCCATGGTAATCAACTGCACCGGACGTCCCAAATATGCAGCACCCCAGGCAGAGGATGGAAGTCTGCAAATCACCATCGCTCCACAGTGGGCGTCTTTGTCACCAATCTTTGTCAATTGGTCGGAGTATCCGTTCATCACTTGATGATAGCGTACAGACTATTCTCATGCGGCAAACCGCCAAAGTAGACGTCATGCGCGGGAGAGTAAAGTTTACCCGGCCGCGCTTCGCGCATACCCAGGATTTCAACCGAACGGTCAATGATTGCGTCGCCGTATAAACGGACTAATTCCAATGCCTGTTCCGACTGGTACTGATGTAAACTGATAGTGTTGTATAGACGAACCAGAACAATACAGTTATCAACGGTGAGATTCGCAGCCAAGTGCATTCTTCCCAGTGACGCAGTCACCAAGGAGTCGAATGTTTTTTGTGTAACCTTAATTCCGATTGTATCCGAATGCCTGACACGAGGTTTCTTGGTCGGCCCTGAAGACAAATTTGGCGAGCATGAGTACAAGCAATACGCCGCAAGTAAAGAGGCTCCCAATCGTAACAACATAGAATTACTCCTCACCAAACAGTTTATAATCGGGAAAATGTCTTAGGCAATGTTCGTGGTCGTCTTTGGTTAGCGTGAAAATGCTAAGGTCTACAATTGCGTAGCCTTCCACCAATAAAAAAATGCTTCCGGGTTTGACTTTCTGAGTTTCTGAAGTCCAATCTTATGCGGTTCTCCTATGCTTGCGTCCGCCACCTGCTGCGGACCAGTGAATTTCTCAAACGATCTTTGATTAGTTGCTATAAGCCTTGCCAGATATGCCACTTTTGCCGAGTGCGCAATTGCTTTTTCGATGTGGTAGCTCTCAGCATAAACGTAAATTCCAAAGGCCTTTAACCCTTTTTGCAATTCTGCATAATTGCAATGAGAATCGCGCCCACGAAGCGTAATACACAGGGCTGTTTGGAAAATATCTTTCAGTACATCAGTAACGGTTATGCTCGGCAAGCTGCGATAGTTGATCTCGACTTTTGCGAAAGCGTGAAACGTGGCCGATATTGTTCCCAGATCAGTTGACATATCAAATAAATTGCCAATATCATAGAGCTGTTTAATAATCTCCATACTCCTCCCGTCGCCATTTTTGAAATACGGTATTCCCGTTGTTTCAGGTGCAAAGGCAGTAAGTTTATCACCTAAAAATCCTTCAATGGAAGGCACTTGTACTATTGCGTCATCACCGTCGTTGAGTAAAAATGAGGAAGTGATTGATGTAGTAATAATTTTTGGGTAGTGGTTGGATTCAAACAGTATATCCAATAGAATATATTCTTCGGTTTGGTTGCTCTTGTGAATTGGTGTGTAGTAGAATTTGTAATGTGCTTTTTTAATCGTTGATTCAATGTGGCGGTGTTGCAGTTCTAGTTTGTTGAAACCCTGTGACGCTACGAATGAGTTGAGTATTTCTTCTAAATTTTTCGGTGTTTGATGTAGGATGATATCTATGTCAATAGAGAGTCTTTTGGGGCTGTCCGTTAAAAGCATGAGGGCTGTTCCGCCTTTGAAGATGAATGGCATACCGCTATTTGCCAGTCCCTCGAGCAGCATTAAAGCACGAATAACTTTCTCAACTAGAATTCTATCAGCTTTTCGGTGGGCTTGACTTACCTTTTCAATCCACTCAATTGTGAGGGTGTTTTTCTGTATCATTCTGGCTGGCAATTGTGTTCACGAAGAGTGTTTTCACGGCGCAAATATTCGACGCAAGAAAGTATTCAACGCTTCTTTTTTACCCTTACGGTTAGCATACCTAAACATCTTACTTTCGTTAATGGTGTATTTACTGAACGCTTCCATAAAAATGTATCGCATCTCGCTACCCTGCTGTGCTATAAACAATACTGGATCAGTATAAATATCCACAAGCACTTTTTCTATTGTCACCGTTTCTACTCCATTCAATATCTGAGTAGGGGATTCTGAGACGATAGATTTTACAATTATCGTTTCTTTTTCGCTCAAGGCATAGCGGTTAAATATTTCTTCTGATGGTTCAAGAAAAACATTCTTTTCACTTTCCTTCAACGCAAAAAAAACTGCTTCTACTGTATCCTTTTCAACTTCAATTATTGTAGCGAATTTACCGGGCTGGTGCAGCATGAACTCGTTGAGAACAGAAGTATTCCAAACACATACTTGTACGAACGGGAATTGCGTATGTATTCTACTGTATATACTCTTTACTCTTGCTGTACTTGTAGGAATAAAAATATTCGTTGCGCCTAAGGTGAATTTTCCGCGACCAATCCGTGAAAGCGCTCCCGTTTGTACTAAGGAGTAAATTCTCCAGTTAACGGTTGCTGGTTTTATTTTGGGCTCAAATCGCTGGTAGAACTCCGCAATATCACGGCTATAGAAGTTGTTCTCTTCTTTGAATCGGTTTTTAAGTTCTTCTATATGTAGTGCGTCTTTTGCGATAGCATCACCCGTTTTTGTACCAATATAGCTAAACTAAGTATCGGCAGTAATCCCTATATACTGCCGATAATTTGGATCAGCTACAGTCTCCGCCTGCATCGTAGCAACTGCACACTTTCAAGCCCTGATCTAACGATTTGAGTGCGTATTTAAGCGAGTTTTCTGCAATCGATAGTTGCTGTTCCAATGTACTTTTATTCTAGCTTGTTACAATCACCTGCTTCTGCGGCGCGTTGATAGCGTTGCGCAACGATGGCATGTGCGGCAAGACGGGATGCGACAATGTGCACGTTGTGCTGGGCTTCTTCGGAAGCAATGAGTTCCTCTTCGAGTACGTCGGCGACCAATCCATGCAGGAGTATCCGTTCCTCTTTCAAGAGATCGTCATATAACGCTTTATGCACAAGAAAATGCACGAACTGGTATACAGTTGTCTCCTTCGCGTACAGCGTCTGTGTACCAAGCAAGCGGATAACCTGCAGTCGGTCTGCTAACAACCGCAGCCGCGGGATCACTTTCAGCATTGGCATGTCGAGGATGCGCGACGCCATGTGTGTGGTAAACGTCTCACCTTC
>ENA-ORBV01016208-ORBV01016208.1-microbial-mat-metagenome-genome-assembly--contig:-NODE-16208-length-10849-cov-4.016246_pt1 | contig 10849 bp, 11 predicted proteins | sample MGYA00237777_ERZ505514 | MGnify/ENA primary metagenome ERZ505514 (study PRJEB26160, sample SAMN06269048) | microbial mat metagenome | isolation source: Oligotrophic lake microbial mat | place...
GATCAAAGGAGACCAGGACCTGACGCTGATCCTTTTGCAATGTCCATGAATGGCTCCAGCCGATCACTCCGGAAACATCTCCCTCGTTCGGCTCCTGGAACGCGACAACGATCCAGCCGTGCAGTTCTGTCGGAAGAACATCTTCTGCCAATCGAATATCGCCTCGGGAAGGGCCCGCACTGGCGGCAACACTGCCTGTTCCTAACCATCGAGTCAGGGCCTGGGCAATCACCATCAGCACTACGAGACCAAGGATAACGGCGATGGTACGCAATCCGCCGCCCGGCTTTGTGGGAGAAGGCAGAGACATTTCGGGCAGGGATACACCGATCAGAGAACGAAAGTGAAAAAGTGATACGGCGATTGAAAACAGTTGTCGGCGACGTCGGCTTTGACAGTGGGGCGAGCACTACTGCTTGCCGACTGCTGCGCCCGGAAGCTAAACCGAGTCCATGAATGTCTTTTCGACTCGGTTGAAGATCACGACTCCGACAAGCAGAACTATAACCGTCACCGTCGCACTGTAAGCCAGTTGCGTCGGGACGAACTGCCCGGCTCCAAGAAAGCCGTAGCGAAATGTCTCGACAATAGCGGTGAGCGGGTTGGCCAGAATCCACCCCCGGTACTTTTCTGGCAGTGCCGACACCGGATAAATCACAGGAGTGGCATACATCAGCAGCTGAATGGCGAACTGCAGCAGAAAACGGAGATCGCGGTACTTGGTTGTGAGGGACGAGATGATCATCCCGAGTCCCAGTGACAACAACCCCATCAGCAGTACCAGCAGCGGAAACAGGGCGGCCACCCAGTTCATGGAAATCGAATTTCCCCGAACGGCATACCACAGGCAGAATCCAAGGAACAGCAGAAACTGAACTCCGAATCGCAGAAGGTTGGAGACGACCACCGACAGCGGAATGATGACTCGGGGGAAATAGACTTTTCCGAAGATATTCGCATTCAGAGTAAACGTTTCAGATGTCTTCGTCAGGCACTCTGAAAAATAGCTCCAGCAGGTGATTCCGCTCAGATAGAACAGAACACCCGGAACACCGTCCGTCGAAATCCCGGCAATCTGCCCGAAGACAATCGTGAAGACAATGGTTGTCAGGATCGGTTGAATCAGAAACCACAGCGGTCCCAGAATTGTCTGTTTGTACAGCGAGACGAAGTCGCGATAAACCAACAGCAGCAGCAGATCACGGTATCGCCAGATTTCACGCCAGGGGATCTCCAGCAGATGGTTCGCGGCACTGATCTCCAGCGTCCAGTCGTCCGGTCGATCGCCTGGCTTCGAGCTCGCGGGGACCAGTGTTGGTGTGTCAGATATCAGTACGGGCATGTCGTTCAGACTGTTGCCGGAAAACCGGCCCCTGCTGCAATGGCGTTCCTCAGATCGGCATCCACCATCAAATGAATCAGTTCTTCAAAACTGGTCTTCGGTTGCCAGTTCAGGCGAAGACGGGCTTTCTGAGAATTTCCAAGCAGCTGTTCCGGGTCGGCCGGTCGTCGAAATCTGTCATCAACACTGACATGATTCTGCCAGTCCAGGCCAACTCGTTCGAATGCCACCTTCAGTAAGTCGCGGATCGTATGGGACTCACCGGTGGCGATCACGAAGTCATCTGGAGTCTGCTGCTGCAGCATCAGCCACATCGCAAGAACATAGTCGCCCGCATAGCCCCAGTCGCGGGAGGAGTCCAGATCGCCGAGACTGACGGACTTCTGAAGACCGGCCCTGATTCGGGCCGCGGCGAGAGTGATTTTTCTGCTGACGAAGTTCTCGCCTCGCCGGGGACTTTCATGGTTGTAGCAAATGGCATTGCAGAAAAAGAGGCCGTGGGCTTCGCGGTAGACCCTGGTCAGTTGTGTCGCGAATGCCTTGGCACAGCCATAGGGTGAATTCGGATTGATCGCTGTCGATTCATCCTGCGGGCTGACCGTCGGTGTTCCAAAGATCTCGCGGGAACTGGCGTGCAGGAATCGTGGAGGTCGGGGAAGGTCTCTCAGGATCTCCATGATCTTCAGCGTCGCCATTGCCGTGAGTTCACAAGTGCTTTCCGGAATGTCGAAACTCAGACCGACATGTGACTGTCCGGCCAGATGATAAAACTCGGACGGCTGCACTTTCGTCAGGATTCGCCGGATCGTGGTCGTGTCGGTGAGATCGGCATAGTGCAGAAACAGGCGTTTTTCATAGACCGACGGATCCTCATACAAGCCTTCCAGTCTCGGTCGGGCCAATGTGCTGGACCGTCGGACAAGGCCGTGAACTTCGTAGCCTTTCTCCAAAAGCAGTTCGGTGAGGTACGAACCGTCCTGGCCGGTGATGCCGGTGATGAGAGCGATTGGCGAGGGCAAGCGACGAGGATTTAGCAGTCAGGATTTCGGGGGTCAGAATTCCCGTCGCCGGAGCGGCGGGACTACGGTAGTCGGCGCGGACTTCGTTCCTGTCGGTGACGGCAACGGAATTGCGGTCACAGGTGATCGAATGATCCAATGGTGCTTCCGTTGCCCTCACCGTACACGGGAAGTGCTGACCAGGAAGTTGGAATCAAGCTTGGATTGTATGATTTCTGCATCATCAGAAAAGCTGGGCTTTGTTTGCGGTTTGGAACGGGCCAGCAGTATTCAGACGTATGAGAAACACGAGAAATTGAAGATTCGACTGCAGAATTATCGAAATGCAAAGGAGACGCAGAAATCGCGAGACATCAAACAATTGACACGACTGCTTTGACCACGGATTTGACGGAGATCACGGATCAGCACATTGCGATTTATCCGTACGATCAGCGAAATCCGTGGTCTGACTGGGAAGATCCTCAGCAAGGCACGGGGCTGCAAGGTGGCATTGTCGGCCGTTCGGGGGACTAAGGCGGTTGCGGCCGAACTCAAACCCCCTCACCCCGCGCCCTCTCCCCCTGGAAAGGGGCGAGGGGACAAAAGATGGGGCACATTGAGAATGAGAACAGAATTCCCGCCGGCGGAGCGGCGGGCCAACAGCAGGCGACGGAATTCAAACTCCCTCACCCTTGCCCTCTCCCCCTGGAAAGGGGCGAGGGGAGAAAAGATGGGGCACATTGAGAATGAGAATGGAATTCCCGCCGGCGGAGCGGCGGGCCAACAGCAGGCGACGGAATTCAAACCCCCTCACCCTGGCCCTTGCTCCCTGGAAAGGGGCGCGGGGAGAAAAGACAGGAAACATTGCGTGTGCTTGGTTCTTAGTGCTTAGTTCTTGGTTAGATAGCGGATGAAGCCGCCGATCTTTGCGTGTGTCTTGTCGGCCAATTCATAATTCTCGTCGAATTGCGGTTGGGTGATGTATTGCTGATCCAGTGCTACATACAGCTGACTTTGCACTTCAGTACATGATCGTTGCGCATATCGACGGAACTTGGCAAACTCGGGGTTGCTTCCGCCGTCGAAGCCTTCGGCGATGTTGTGCATGACAGAGCCTGCCGCTCTTTGGATTTGATCCTTCAATCCAAAGTCCCGCGAGAACTCAGCGCCTTTCGTCAATGAATACACCACTCGAGCAAGCTCTCGTGCAAGTTGCCAACCTTCGATGTCTTCAAACCGCTCCATCTTTGCCAACAGTTAACGCTCTGAGAAACGAAGCACGAAGCACGAAGCACGACAGTCAATGCACCAAGAACGAAGAACAAAGCACCAGGAACTAAGCAAATCTTCATCAACATCCGCTACCGCCCAACTCTCTCTTTGACCCATTGCATTTGCTCGGTCGTCAGTTTTGGCAGTGGGACGTTTTCGGAATAATCGATCTCGCGATAATACGGCCCGGCAGCATACGTCCGTTCGAAGACTTGCTGCAAACTGACCGGGACCTCACCATCGCCGGGCAACAGCGGAATGCTGATTGTTGGCAATGGGTCAGCCAGCTGAATCGGATAGATCAGGAAGTCTTCGAAGTGGTCAAAAAGGTGCGAGCAAACATGGTAGGCAAAACTCGGCACCTTTTTCTTCAATCGATCCTCTGGCACTGCTGTAGTATGTGTGCCGCCACGCAGGAGATCAATTTCCACCAGGTGACATTGCGAATCGAGGAGCTCCGCCTGTTTGCGAAGATACAAGTCCCGGCCTTTTTCGCCAGGCTGTTTGTTGATGGGACTCAACACTTCAAGTGCTGTCACCAATCGTCGATCACTTCCTCGACCGATATAGATTTCAACAAGGGTCTCAGATTGCTCATCGTGATGGACCGTCACCACAACGGGCTGAGTGACTTCCATTGTCGCTGTCTCAATGGACGAAATGTGTGATCGCGAAGGGAGCCGATGTGATCCAGGTGCGATCACATTCACATCTGGCCCAACAAACCGTACGGAAATCTCGACCCAGGCTCGCCGCCCCAAAGCCGCGTAATAGGGTTCAGGCAATCGTGGTTGGATTGCCTCACGAAGATATGCAATAAATCCATCATGAAAATCTGGAAAAACCGACCGGTTTTCAAGATACGGGTCCATACCAGGAAACGGCGACGGCATCAATCGACTCCTTCTCTGGACCACATTGAAGTCTCCCCCCGGTTAGCAGCTGAATACTCGAAGATGAAACCCGCCCGCCGTGATAATGCACGATTGGAAAAAGTTGGAGTCAATGGCCACAAAGATCCCAGAGATCCCAGCGCGGGCTTCGCCCGCAACCCAAACGAGATTTGTTTCAACCGCAGAGGGCGCGGAGGATCGCAGAGGAACGCAGACGCTGAGTCGATATGGACTTCTCTGCGTACTTCCGCGTCCTCTGTGGTGAATCCTTTTGTATTCGTTTCACCGGGTGCGATCTGCGTAATGCGCGGTGACACGGTCGAGAAGAAGCGGTCTATGTGAAAAGAGGCGTTCTGCCTGAAGATGTTGGTTCTCACACTAACAACTCAGGAAAGGAACGCCTCTCGTGGATGGTCAGGTTACAGCAGGGAAGCTGGTTTGTGCAATTCCGAAGGCCGCCGTTGTGTGTTGGCTGATGACGCGACTTGCGGAACTGTGTCGGATGCTGTCGGAAGTGGCAGTGAGGTCCTGAAATCGGGCGTGAGCCCTGCAGATGTTCATCGGTTTGAGTCCCGTGTGGAAGAGCTCATTCGTGAACTGGCTCGGTCGTTTGAGGAGTGGTGTTTCAATTCGCTGGAGCCGCCTGAAGTGGAAGCGATGCCGCAGCAAATCTCGTATCTCGGACAGTCGTACCGGCGACTCAAAAAGAAGACACCCCATGCGAACGTGCTCACGCGATTCGGCAACATCACACTGACCAGAGCCACCTACCGGCAGGGAAGCCGCGGCCGGACGATTGCGCCGCTGGAGAAAGTTCTGGGGATTCAGTGCGGTGCGACTCCGGGCGCTCAGGATCTTGTGGGCCGCCAGGTGTCCACAGCCGGATCGTCGCAGGGCCGCTGTATCGAAGTGATTGCCGAACGTACGAGTGCAACGATTGGCCCTGAGAAACTCCGGAATCTGAGCTCGCGTCTGGCGGACATCATGGAGCCGCAGCGTGAAGCGTGTCAGGTGCAGCAACTCGAACATTGGATTGATGAAGCACGAAAACACTGCAAAAAGGTCACATTGGCCGTCAGTCGCGACGGCGTGAGCCTCGGAATTGCGCCGTTCGGAAACTTCGAAATGGCGTCCGTGGCGACGATTAGTGTGTACGCAGACAGACAGCGAACGGGGACTGTTTATCTGGCCTGTGTTCCTGAAGAAAACCAGGAAACGCTGAGTCGGAATTTTACCGCGTTGCTGAAGGCCGTCATTCGAAGTCGTGGCTCGCAACTGGGGCGCATCGTGTACGTCAGCGACGCGGGTAAAATCGAAACAGCGTACTGGAAGAATGTCCTCCGGTATCTGCATGTCGATGGTCAACGAATCAGGATCGACCGCATCGTCGATTACTACCACGCCAGCCTGCGACTGACGACGATCGCCGATGCTCTGCTGCTGACATCTTCGAAGCGAACAGAGTGGCTGAAGCGTGTCCGCAAGCTGCTGCTGGAACCGGGCGGCTGGGGCCGAGTGATGCGGTCGATCGCCGGCATGGTTCAGCAACACGGCATCAATCCTTCCGATAAAGAAGACGTCGAGACCGCGAAGCGTTACCTGCATCGCTATCAGAGATTCATGAACTATTCCGAGTACCGCAGTCAGGGCAGCCCGATCGGAAGCGGCATCGTGGAATCCGCGTGCAAACAGATCGTCACCGGGCGGCTGAAGCTGTCTGGCATGCGATGGTCTCACGCCGGAGCCCGGCAAATCATGACTCTGCGGTCGATCCTCCTGAGCCAAACATGGAATGCCACGTTCCAGAAAGCATTAATAGCATTGCCAGCCGTCAACGTCCTAAGCTCTCAGCAATCCCCATGAATTCCCAACACTTCGTGCGCACTCAGCAGATCGCACCCCATTTTTGTTGAAAATCGGCATCACCAACCGCGAGCACTTCATCAATGACGAGGATCTCGCATTCAAGATGTGCCGCAACGGAGAATCCCAGACGAACCATCATTCCACTGCTGTATCTCTTGACGGGCGTGTCGAGGTATCTCGCGCATCCTGAGAATTCGACGATCTGATCCAGTTGTTTTGTGATTTCATGCCTTCTCATTCCGAGGATGGCGCCATTCAGGTAGACATTCTCGCGTCCGGTCAACTCAGGATGGAATCCCGTGCCTACCTCCAGCAGACTAGCAATCCGGCCCTTCGCTCGTATGAAGCCGTAAGGCGGTGAAGTAACTCGTGAAAGAATCTTGAGGAGCGTACTCTTCCCCGCTCCATTTCTGCCAATGATCCCCAGTATTTGTCCTGTTGGCACCTCAACGGACACATCCTGTAGGGCCCAGACGTAACCCGATGAGCCTTTGGAAGTGCGGTCGTTTGTTTCACCGATCTTCAGGTACGGATCTTCCTTGCCTCGAATACGATGCCACCAGCGGTTCACGTCGTGGGCGAGTGAGCCCGTTCCGATCTCACCGAGACGGTATTGCTTGGAGACGGAATCAATTTTAATCGCTACGCTCATAAAATTAGTTGGCAGTCGTCAGTTGGCAGTTGGGAGGGGAACGCGAAAGGCGGGGGAGAGAGTTCTTGGTGCTTGGTGCTTGGTGAACTTAGAGCCACGTACAGCGGCTCTGCGGCAATTCAATACTCATCGTCTCCGACTTCAATTTCCTGATCAACCAGTTCCTGCCATGCATCCAGTGTCGGCTGCGGAGCTGCGGCGACTATGAGAGCATCCCGCACGGGGCCGTCATTTGACTTCAATTTGGGAAAGGTTAACAGCAAACGACGCAAATCCGCGATATCGGTCATTCCTTTGGCGGTTTTGGAGCGGCTGACCATGCTGATCACTTTCTGTGAAATCAGCTCGGGCGCGGTGGGCACTAAAATCCGTTCGATTCGCTGGCACGGTGGTAGTGTGGAAACACTGCGGATGTCGACGAGGTGACGGTTCTTTGGTTTTCGGATTTGATAAACGCGGAAACCTAATCCGCTCGGCACGCTACGAATTCTGACAGCGATGTTGAAATGAACGTTGAGAGCCCCCCGAATTTCCTCTGCAAGTTTTTCCGCGTCCAGCGTCAAGATGTCAACATCCTGGCTCATTCTCGGTTCATCCACATAGGCGTTCACCGCTTGAGCTCCAAACACCGCCGCGTCGTCTCGATCACGCAATAATTCGAGTACGAATTCTTGTATGGCAGAAAGTGGAACCGTTTCGCCCATTGTAAATTCCTGAAACGTTATCGAGCGCTCTTTGAAAATCATCGATCGAATGCCCTAAATTAAATCTGCGAACTGCTTTTCCATACTGCGGAATTGGCGGATGCCGAACCAGAGGAAGAAGGTCCAAGGCAACATTCCGGCGAACACGTGCAAGGCATACGGTGCCGTGCCGTCCCGTCCGTTGGCAGGGAACGCACAAGGCAGGCGTTCTTGGTTCTTGGTTCTTGGTTCTTGGTTGCGATTCTCTCTGTGTTCTCCGTGGTGAAGATTGCGATTTTTTTTACCACGGAGGGCATGGCGTACGAAGGAGTCACAAACGCAGAGTAGTCAGTAGTCAGAAACGGCAAAGAAGTCAGAGAGGCAGGATTTGCGTCACCACTGAATCCGCACCTCGCTGCTCTTCTTTCGCTGCTTCTTTGCTACTCGTAAAAAAGATCTTTCAGGTTCAGGATGGCGGATTGCTGAAACTCGGGTGACAGGCTGTGTTCCACAGTGCGTACAAATCGTTTTTGATAATCATCGCCCTCGGGCTCACGGTGGACGTGAATGCAGGCGGCCTGCGCATCTACGATCCAATATTCTCGGATTCCTGCTTCCGCGTACAGGCGTCGTTTCGTTTCGATGTCATACGCAAGGCTGCTGTAAGAAACTTCAATTGCCAACTGAACGTCGTCCGCCTGAGGATGCCTGTTGCGATATCTGGCCGCTCGAATCCACATGATGTCGGGCTCAGGTCGTGACTCCAGTTCCGGAAGATCCAGGCCTGTTTGAGATGTGATAAGCGTCTTTGCCGGATCAGCGTTCCTGACCGACCAGTTGTTGAGATACGTAATGAGATCGTCATGCATCGGACCGGCGGGATTCATTTCGTTGAGTTCTCCACGAATGAGTTCGATCTTTCGAGGAATCATTTCGAAAGCACCGACTCGCACCATCTGATCGTATTCGGCAAGTGTGAGATGAAGTGTTGTGGGCATGGCAGTTGCTCAGTCGTCAGCGGAACGCGAAAGGCAGGGGGGAGAGTTGAGGGTTGAGAGTTCTTGGTGCTTGGTTTAACCAAGAACCAAGTACTAAGAACTGTTCTTCGTTAAGTAGCGGATGAAGCCGCCGATCTTTGCCAACAGTTAACTCTCTGAGAAACAAAGCACCAAGAACAAAGCACGATGAACAAAGCACGATGAACCAAGAACAATTGCTGAATAGTTCATTACCCTGAACGGATCCGCCTACACAGGGAATGGCCTTCCGTTGACGGCGCAGTCGATGAATTCCAAAATCTCTTCGCTCCCCCCTTTCCAGACTTCGTCGGCTAACGCGGTGATCTGATCAAGCCGAATATCGGCGTGATTGGATGTGATCAGCCTCCGCAAGTCGCCCGCATCATAGTCCTTCTTTTCGGGCTTCCGGTTTGGCGACACCAACGCGGCATATTTGCAGACAATGGCAGCTTCAAGCGTGGGCAGTCGGCTACCAGTGGTTTCTTCCAACATGACATGATTGTTCAGAATGGTTTCCTGAAATGGACTCCACGGCAGCATCAGGTCGATGACGGGGACCGGCTTGCCATGAATATCGATTTCTGCAGGGTCAATGAACCGAACCACCACATCGTATTCCATTTTCTGCAGTTCTGGCCAGCGTGTACTAATGGCTTTGACGGCTTTCGTTTTCTGGTTTTGTGGCACCATCACATCGACGTCTTGTGTGGCTCGCGGTTGAGGCAGGTAGCCGACGTAGCCGTGCAATCCCATCAGGCACCAGTTTTTGATTCCTGCGTTGACCAGACAATCGATGACCTGTTGCGGCTGCACGTCCATTGAACCATTCCGGTGCGTCAGGCGATAGTTGCTGGTCAGCCGTGTGCTGATGCCCAAACCCCTGGCGTGACCGCAAGGCATCGTCGATTCGAAATCGCCAAGTCCTTGGAGATCATTTTGCCATGACAGGGCTGCATTCCGAGCGGATCGGCGTTCTTCAGGGGATGTTTTCGACGGAATTGTCATGAGTAATTTCGAGTGACCGGTTCTTGGTTGGAATAGCGGCGTTGTTGGTGCTTGGTGCGTTGTTCTTAGTGCTCAGATGGCAGTCGTCAGGATTCAGTAGTCAGGATTGAGTTCAACGCACCCTTCGCCCTTCGCCTCTCTCGCCTCTCGCCACTCGTTTCTCGCCACTCCGTTTGATCGCCGGCAGGCGATCAAACGGTATCCATAAACGTCTTTTCCGCTCTGTTGAACAGGATGACTCCGGCGAACAGACAGAGCGTGGTGACGCAGGCTGAGATCATCAGTGGAGCCTAGGGGATTGGGCCGCCCAAAAACGCGGCTCGGAAGGCTTCAATCGGTGCGGACATCGGGTTGAGGCCAATCAGCCATCGCCATCGATCGGGAATTGCTGACATTGGATAAATCACAGGTGTGCCGTACATCGCCAGCTGGATCCCAAATGCTACCAGAAACGTCATGTCCCGATATTTGGTTGTCAGTGAAGACACAATAATCCCCGTTCCCGATCCGAGCGCGGCCATCAGCACCAACAAGGCGGGTGTCAGCAACAGAATCGCAGACCAGTTTGGGCTGACCGATGAGCCAGTGGTGAAGTACCAGACAAACACTCCGGCGAAAAGTACGAACTGAATGACGAACTGGATCAGGTTAGACACCACGACCGACAACGGGACGATCAGTCTCGGAAAGTAGACCTTTCCAAAGATGGCCGCGTTGCTGACAAAGGTTGTGGAGGTCTTATTCAGACAGGTCGCAAAATAGTTCCAGGGAATTGTGCCGGCAAGATAGAACAACAGCGGCGGCTGACCATCAGTCGAGATCTTCGCAACTCCGCTAAAGATGATCGTGAACACCAGCGTCGTCAGAAGCGGCTGGATGAAAAACCAGATCGGCCCGAGCACTGTTTGCTTATAGACCGAAACAAAATCGCGCTTGACGAACATCCATAACAGGTCTCGGTATCGCCAGAGTTCCTCCAGCTGCAGATCCCACCAATGTGATGATGGTTCGATGATGAGTGTCCATTCGTCGGGACCACTTTGCGACCTGTCTCTTATACACATCTGACGCTGCCGACGAATAGAGAGGTGTAGATCTCGGTGGTCGCCGTATCAT
>ENA-ORBV01016210-ORBV01016210.1-microbial-mat-metagenome-genome-assembly--contig:-NODE-16210-length-10848-cov-5.622226_pt1 | contig 10848 bp, 10 predicted proteins | sample MGYA00237777_ERZ505514 | MGnify/ENA primary metagenome ERZ505514 (study PRJEB26160, sample SAMN06269048) | microbial mat metagenome | isolation source: Oligotrophic lake microbial mat | place...
GTACTGTACATACATCTGAGCACTGGTACTACATGCAGTAGGGTACTGGTGTCTGATATCACTGGCGCTTCGTTTTATCACAGCATGATTGGATTGACTCACTGGCATGGCGATCCAACGGTGCGTGGTCATTGTTATTATTAGAATGAATGTGGGAGGGGCGAAAGGCGCGAGGGTTTTCGAGGAGACGGAAGCAAACGCCACTTGATGAGCGGCCAAGATCTATCTAGCTAGTACTACAAGCGTTCCAGAAATTATGGTAGTAGTAAGCTAAAGAAGCTAAAGTAACAACCGGTAGCAGATCATACAGGTACAGTAGCTCGACTAGCACTACTACTAGGTTTTCTAGGTACTAATGATACCCATTACCGGTAGTAAGCTAGCTACCAGCTAGTGAAGGCTTCTACTACTAGCTAGTAGACAACTATTCATCGCCACTGCAGTTGAAGGGCAAAGATTTGGATCAGTCAAGTGGATCAATTCAGTTAGCCCATCACAGACCCAACTGAATCACTGACGCAACATGCACGTATGTTCCGCTCTCTTTTCCCACGACTTTGATGAAAGAAGTTGGAGTAGGCTATTGGACGGAGTGATACATCCTCGCAACGCTGGAACACAAGAGCACAATAGCTATTTCTCTGATCTTGCGCAACTCAGTTCCGTTCTTTTTCTCCGGGACTTGAAACAACTCGGAGCATCAATTGTCTTTGGAGCCGCTGATGAGACAGACACTCTAGCTGGCTCGGACCACCCACCACTTAGTTTGATATAATATGTGATGATGGTTACCTAGCTAGGTAGTTACCCGTGCTGGCCGAAAGTATGGTGCTAGTTTCTATTGCCACGATACGATCCTTGTCTTGCTTTTTCCTTCAATCATGCACAATGGATGAATCATAAACAGCGAACCGCTTGATGACACGCTTCCCTATATTTTTTCAACAGCTTCCGGCAAATGAGTTCCACCAAAGATATAGTCCATGTGTCCTGGACGTGATTGAGTCTAACAAACTCGTATTCGGAACTAAGAAAAATGAAATAAACAATGGCTCCTTTTTGGCGCCGGGGGGTATTACTCGTGACATGATTTAAATTTGCGAGTGTTCATTGGCCACATTTGACGGATGCTATTTGAGCCGTATGTGGTGGCGAGCAGACCGTTGAATTCAAAAGGATTTGGTTTTCGCCTCGTTCGTTTTCAAGTTTAACACGAAGCATCGAGTGGTACCGTGTTACTCTTCACTAAAAATCTGCGGTACCTGCCCTGCCCATCATCACTCACTGCTACTAGCTAGCTAATAGTCGCTTCCGACTGACTGTCTTGAATTTTTGCAGCACTGTCTGGCTAGTAGAAAAAATGCAACACAGATTTATTCACACAAAAAAAGCAAGGAGAGTTTATTATTATTTTATCGTGAAAGTCACTCTCAAAACCTAACGTCAAGGTTTTACTCGTAAGCAAAACTAATAATTGATTGGAATTTATTACAAAACTAAGCAAGCAAAGATGGGCCGTCACCAACGCAACTTGTCCTTCCACGACGTCGATGGAGCTGAAGCCAGCGGGATTTTGAGCGACATCATCAAAGAGTCGGATGTTTTCCTCGGTGGATCGTCCATTGGCAAAGGTTTGAAAAAAGCCGCGAATTATTACATGAAAAATAATCTCCTCACCATGCACAAACCCGAACACTTTGCTCTTCCTGGAGCGGCCGACATTGAAGACAGTGCCGATTTGATGCCCCTCGAAAACTCCTTTTACGTTGTGGACATTGGCATTGTCGTCTCGCAAGTCTACCAATGGCGCAAATATTTCCCACGCGTCGAACCCTTCATGGCCGTCAAATGCAACCCCGATCCCGTCATCATCAAAACATTGGCCATTTTGGGATGCAACTTTGATTGTGCTTCGTCCAACGAAATTCGATTGGTCCACAAATGTTGCGAGGATTTGCCACGCAAGCCTGACATTATTTTTGCCAATCCCTGCAAGCCTCGCTCGCACATTGTCGAAGCCGTTTGCAAGGGCATTAAAATGATGACCTTTGACAATACGGCCGAAATTGAAAAGTGCGCCAGCATTAGTAAGAAAATCGAATTGGTCTTGCGCATCATTACCGATGATCGAGGATCTCAATGTCGATTGAGCAGTAAATTCGGTGCGCCTCCCATCAAATGGCGCCCTTTGTTGGCTTCCGCCAAGAAACACGGAATGCAAGTGGTCGGCGTGTCCTTCCATGTTGGCTCGGGATGCCGTGATGCTTCCCGCTACGAAGCCGCATTGAAAGATTCCAAGACCATTTTTGACATGGCCGAAAAGGACTTTGGCATGAAAATGCGTATTTTGGATATTGGTGGAGGGTAAGTATGAAGATGTTTTTTCTTTTTTAGGTTTTGGCTGGACTGTGGGTGGTGAAAGTCACGAGAGAAGTATTGTATTTGTGATGTTTGTCGAATTATTATGTCAACGTGTCGTTCCTAATTCCATCCTTTTTCTGCTTGTCCTGTCAACAGCTTCCCCGGTGAGACTCACAGCATCTGGAATCCAGCCGTTGAGTTGGACCCTGAGGATGAGACTGCAGTCGAGGGTAAGAAGGCCGCGGACGAGGAAGACGATCGCTTTATGTTCTTCAACGAGATTGCAGCGCAAGTGGCTCCTGCCATTGACAAGCTCTTCCCTCCTTCCTCGGGTGTCCACATTATTGGTGAACCTGGCCGGTACTTTGTCGCTGCCTCCTCTACTCTCTGTTGTTCTGTGACTTCTTGCCGCAACAACCAGATCGATTCTTCGTTCTCGCCAGAGGAGATCAATGACAAGGAATGGTCCAGCAACCTCAACGATATGTCCCGAGAGGAAGAACGTGACCTCGTGAGGGGCCTTTCCATGGGCCAGGTCGAAAGTGGTGACGTCCTTAGTGCAATCCAAGAAGAGCTTGCAGATTATTCGAAGCTCTACGCCAGTCAACAGCTGGCTGGACAAGAGGCTTCTGTCTACAACGACAGTCTTGATCTGTACAAAGAAGGCTATGCTACAGCTATCGACGGTTTGGGACCCCCCGAAGCAAACCAGTTGAGCCGCCAGCACCACACAGTGGAAGGTATGACTTACTCGCTTGTCTCAGGCGAGCAAGAGAACGACCCGGCATGCTACCTTACTTTGGCTGCGGCAGGAGAAGCTGCTGTCAATGGTATTGTCATGCAAGCAGTTGCCGACTCTGCGCCCCTTCAGGACGACTATGCCTACTACATCAACGACGGTGTCTACGGAGCCTTCAACAACATCATGTTTGATCACGCGGTATGCCGCCCCCGTGTCCTCAAGAAGACCTCCAAGGTCGTCGCTACCTCCGACGCGGAAGGTTTCAGCGCATTGGAATATGAAAACAGCAGCGAGTCGGACGATGACTCCTCTGGCCGTGACCTTTACGCGTCGACCGTCTTTGGGCCCACTTGTGACTCCATTGATGTGATTGCTCGATCCGTTCTTCTTCCCAAATTGAAGATCGGAGATTGGCTCTTTTTTGAGAACATGGGCGCTTACACCAGTGCTGCCGCCAGTACCTTCAATGGATTCGTGCCAAGCACCAAATTCTATGTCTGCAGTGTGCAGCCCGAATTCTTTGAGGACATTATTGCCGGCCCCGATGCCATGTCATCCGTCCCTGAAGAGAAGAAAGAAGATAGGTGACATGCTTTTCCGCAGCATGAACCATCGCTATGTGTAATGGACCAAGGAATGAACCCAACAGTGCTGGTGAGATGCATCTACTGTTGCATTTGTTTTGAAATTATCCGCGGAAGAGCGTGTGTATGGGTAGATTATCGTTGGCCATTTTAGATCGCAAGAGCTCAGGTACGAATGAGCTCACCACTACTTTCAATTAAGCGATCAGATAACATTATAAAGCATCATCTTTTAGCTATTCTGCAGCTTTCAATATCGTAGTGTCTGAATAATTTGTCACAGGTCGCATGAGCGATGAGCGACGCAGTCGGGCTTTAGGTATTTCATGCCCAGCAATGACGATGAATGGAATGGGATCTAGTTCTTATAGTAGGATGGAAATTGGGAGAGGACAAACGGTCAAGAATACGGCCAGCGCCACTTCCTAATCAACTTCGCTAACACCCGGAAATAATTGCACTGTCGGCAGGGGGCAACAGCAGGTCACCAACATTAGATAGCAACCGCAGCCGGCTGTGGACTTTTTGGATTGGCGGAGGGAATGTCGAGGTACAGACATACTGAGCCGAGCTTTCAGACTCTCGGTGCTGCTGCCTTGTCGGTGAATTTTGTGTTGCTTTCGTCCGTGTTTGATAACATAGTGTTGTCTTTTTTATGGGTATTGAAAACCCCACTAGACTTTCCATCGTCGGATCGAATCTACTCACAGTCAAGGGCTTTTCAAATCCTGAACGTGATAGCCAGCCTTGGCAATGGCTTTCTTGATGGACTCAAGGTTCACATCAGCTGTTGCTTCCACCACCACCTTTCCTGTAGTATGATCTACATTTGCCTTATGAATTTTACCAACGCTTTCTATGGCCGTTTGAACTTTGTTGGCACAGCCTCCACAGGTCATCCCGTTGACATAGAGCTCCATGGCTTTTCGAGACGAAATTCCCACGTCATTTCTTCTCATTGATGGCGCTCCTGATAGTGAAAATAAAGTGGCACGTGGTGGTTTGACTCGGCCATACGAGGCACCAGCAATGGCGACTGCCAAACTTGTCCATACCACGACTCTTTGAAACTTCAAGCTTTCCACATCGTCTTCATTGTTGTTTTCGCAACAGGCATGCTTGGCTGGAGACAGCCGCTCCTGGAGCCCATAAACCTTGGTAAAGCTGTATCCAATCATGGTGGCTGATAGTCCTAGTAAATAGGGACGGTATCGGGCGATTTGTCGCGACAAGGCCACGGCAGTATTCCCAACACCCACGGTACTACTCGTGCTGTTAGCAGAAGCGGTAGCCGTAGCAGCCCCGACCATACTGAGGAGGGGTGGACCCCAGCAGCACATGGTGCTGGCAAAAGCTGGCAGGATTCCATAATAGGCAGCGGTCATGCTGCTGCTGCTGCTACTGCTCATGGTGGCTGCTGTCGAGCTGCTTGAGTCATTTCTATTAGTTGAGCTCATTTTTTGGTTCTCAATGGAGGATGGAGACTCACCGAGCCGTTATCTTATATTTTGTGTCCTTCATCTTTCAGTCATCGTCCAAATCGATATCGATGCAAGGCGAAGGAAAGGCATCAAGAACCATAACAATGAGAAGCACGAACTAAATTACTTTATAGCACATTTGCTCATATTTGCAGCAACAAGCACGCAGAGAAGCAAAACTGCATTAAACCATTTACCCGATAAGGCTGGGCTAATCACCTAAACCCGGGATTCGTGACTCACACTCATAAAACACTTATTGAACCGATGCTGCTCAGTGTCAACGGACTAGTAGCCATTAGTCCTATTGTTCACTAACAGCATAGAAGGTTGCTCAGAAGAGCAACGAAGCATCATCACGGATGATGCAACTCCAACGCAAATGTCACGTGACGGTTGTGTCATTTGGATCGTTACATGCGATCAGAACATGTTTTGTTCTGGATCACACAACACGAGCTGTCGTTGTAAGATAGTCATTCCCAAGTGGATAACAAGTCCATAACTGGCACGTCAATTCTTTGCACAGAAGCATTGTTCATCTCAGCAAAGAAAAGATTGCGCCGAGGGATCTCGAGCCGAACCTTTCTCAAATGTTGCATTTGGTTTTGGTTCATTCCAAGCTTACAATTTCCATTCACAAACAACTTAAAAGGCATGTAGCTTTTGACGTAGCGCAGTCGGACATGTAATGCATTTTTGACTCCGCAAATTGGATCACATGATGGGTTGTGTTTTCACTTCCTTTTGTTCTTTCTCAACAGCTGCATTCGCAGCAGTTGCTAGCAGAGTTAGCTGACAGCATGCATGTTTCTAACCCAATGCAGTCCCAGTGCACAGTTCTAATCATTTAGCCAAAATGTGAAGCCCAAAATGCTGAGGACACAAATTGCTGATAAAGATGCAATTTCACCTGTGATTCAGCCCCAGAATTTGAGTCGTGACACAAGTTCTAGACCTGGAACTGTTGTGTCTCCCAATGAACAAGATGCAAGATCTAAAGCGGAACATTTGATGGAGACGGATAGATGAGTTTCGACAACATGTTTTATCACAATGTTGTGTGTTCCTATGGACTTGTGGTAACAAATGGACGTTACAATGACGAAGCATGCACACCGTTTGATCAATCTTGCTAACGAGATGTCAATTTTGTTGGAGTTGATCAACAAACATGGAGCAGTGTCAAGCACATTGCAACAATCATTTGTGCAGCATCATGTCTATTTCGTTGGTGAAACATCGGAGTAGGAAACTTTGTTCTGAGGCATTGTCTTTGCTGTTTTCATCCCTTGTTTGCGGTCGATTCTACGGTGAAGAACTATCGTTTATCACAGCAACACAGATGAGAAGCCTACTACTAGCTAGTAGCTATCTACAGCCCCAGGTTTCATTGGAAAAGGGGGAAACATTCAAACACACCTTAAAACACACTCAACTCACCTCAAATTTCGCTGTAGCGCGAAACAATTTGAATGAATCCGAACTTCTTTCTAATAGGGGGTCGTGGAATTCTACGGCCGAGCTAGTAGCTACGCGACCGTGCTGGACTTGCCCGTGTAGTACTAGTAGCTAGTAGCTGGTTAAGTAGCCAGTGACAGTATCACTACCAGTACCACGCGGTACAGTACGACGTAGTCGAAACACAGTGGCTACACCACGCTACTTACTGCCGCCTAAAAGAGAATTAATAGTCGGTAGTTAATTTCACGCATTGCAGTGGTACAACAAAAGCCAAAATTCTGTTGCTAGCATCAGCTAGTTAGTTAGTATTGTAAGTAGCTGTCCTCGCCGCCCCCTCATTGTTTGAATCCACCCATCCTACTGTATTACTGGTAATCTATCAAGATGGGCGCAGCATGTTCCAAGGACGATTCTGCCGTTCCTAACGGTGACACCCCCAACAGCCACGACCCTCTGGCGGAAGCAACACCAAAACGAGGCGGTTTGTTTGGAGGATGCCTCCATGATCCATCTGCGGTCGATCCACGACACATGGATTCGTGTCGTGCCGATGCCCTTGATCCCGTCATGTACGATCTCTGTCGCAAATCGTTGAAAATGACTCTGCTGGCCGAGGAAGAAAATAGACAACAACAGCAGCAACAACAACAAAATTCCATGATGCAAGAATCAGCGCCTCCCATTTCGTCCTCGTCTTCTCAATCACCGGGACCCAAGAAGAAGACTGCGTCGTCGTCATCCTCTTCTGCACAATCGCAGCATCACATTGGTCAATACCATTTGCTGTTCAAGCATCAAAGCAAAACAGGATCCCTGCCATCCGAAACGAATACAACAGACGGTGCGACCCACAACAACAACAAAAGCAGCCCAACGTCAACCAATAACAACAGCAACGTTGCTAGCGACGATTTTGTGGATACCGTTCCCACGACAAGTCCGTATAGTACACGTTTGATTGTGCGCCGCCGTCCCATTACTCACGCCGCAGAAGAAGGAACCCATGGAACGCACCTGTATGCCATTCGCTATCCTCCTGATCATGCGGTCGAAACCAAGAAGGTGACGTCCGCCAGCAATTCCGATTCGAATCGTATGCACCAAGAACAATGTCCGACCAAGGCAAGCAAGAAGCGGACGACCAATACTACGAATCCAGATCCTGCGGCGGAGCCTTTCCCAGAACCACCCAAGGCGACTCCGCAGCAGCAACAGCAGCAACCCCCATTACCCACGGAAGGACTTGTGGATTTCTTTCAACCGGCCAAAATGAAAGAAGCGACCAGTAATTTGTCCAAACAGACGAGTGAGTTTCGACACGTGTGTGTGTGTGTGTCTTGTAGTGATTTTCGGGTTATTATGATTTGCCACGCTTTGGTGGATCTCATGGTTGTTGTTTTTTCTTCCGCTCTCTCTCGTTTTTCTTACCTTCCCGGCTCAATTTATGTGTAAAAATCGTGCTTCGTACTGTTACAAATTACTTATTTAATTATGCAGTTCATAATTGGGTCACCGTATCGGAAGAGCATTGTATTTACGTGGTAGATGTTGGACTGTCGCCCTCACAATGCGACAAAATTGTGCAAGTCACCGAGCAAGTCTGTCGTGGACAATATGCGGCCTACACCTACGCCAAACAAACCCTGGGGTGTCGGGAATTTCCCATTTTGGCACAGGCGTGTGCGCCTCCTGTGCAGTCCGTCGTGCAAGCCATTTTGGGATCCTTGTCCCACAAGAATAATACCCCAGCTACTACGACCACTCCTTGCAGTCAAACGACTGCGAACACAAAGGGATTGCCGCAGCAACAGCAGCAGCTGCCCCAAAAGCCAAAGAATTTGCAATTGGATGATCGAGAACCCCACTTGGTCAAGTATGATGTGACCAAGAAGGAACGACAAAAGTTGGATATGCATACCGATAAGAGTGAATGGACGTTTTTGATCGCTCTTTCCAATGGATGTGGTTTGGATTATGACGGCGGCGGAACCTATTTTGAATGTTTGAATGCTACCATTCACGTTCAACGGGGACACGCTTTGATTTTTCCCGGCAAACTGAGACACTGCGGTCAACGCATCAACCGAGGACTGCGGTATTTGTTGGTGGGTTTTCTGGTGGACAAGGCCAATGTGGTACCAAATAACAACAACAGTGGCGGAAGTGCCACTGCCGGTGCCACCACGACCAGTACCATCGTCACTGGCAGTGCAAGCAAAGACAAGAAAGACGAAAACAGCAACAACAGCAATCCCAGTGGAGCGGCTTCGACCGGCACCAGCCCCGTATCGGCGAAAAGTCTGACCCGGGGAACACCCTCATCGATTGCGACGACCATTTATGCATAAGGGACGACCCCGTGGCGGGCGAGACGTGGCTGGAGGTTTCCATCGCCAGTAGACGTGGTGGTATGGTTTGGTGTGTTGTCCATCAAGGAATATCACAGGTGTTGCCCCCGAAATGTCTGTCTTTTTTAAACGATTTGTACTTTTTGATTTGTTTCAACAGCACGACTCGACTTGCAAGCAAGCACTCTATAATTTCCCCGTGAAAGAAAATAAAAAATATGGAATCTCTCTTTCCACGCGAGCATGCGAGCGGGCCAGTTTATAAAAGAGTCTGTTGCGCAAGCACTCCCCAAAAAGAAACTATTATAGAACATCCGAAAAAGACCAAGTTCACAATGCATTGAATTTATTTATGAAATGAAAATAACCCACAAAAACATTAGAAAAATAACCGACTCTTTGAAATGTAGCGCTTTGTTTCGAAATGTCAACGTTGGGCATAAACCATAGTACGAGGGCCAGTGTGACACATTATGTGCGCGTAGCGTGTTGAAGGAGTACAGGGAGTAAAAACAAATTCCTTCAAAAGTATCCATTGTCTCCTCTGTTCCATTTGGACCTTTCCCCGGAAGAAGGACAGTGCAATCCTGTTTGGTGACAGTCTCACTCGCATCTGTTGCTACTTCGTTCATGAATGTTGTTTTCTCAGTACTATAGGTAGCGCGTCTTCGCAAAAGTTTTAGCAATAAAGGGGACTACCACCCCAAACCAGGCAAGCTCCTTCCAACGAAGCACGATGTTTGACCTAGAATTTTCTAGAGAAGTGTCACTTGGACCCTAGTCCGAAACATGGCAAATTTTTGCCATGGATGGTTCGAGTTGTTCGACTACACTATCACGACGGACCTTCTTGTTTTAAGTGGGCGAGGAGGACCACTCTCCCGTCAGACTGTGAATTTAAATTATGTAGAACCCACTCACAAAATGCATTCTGATCGTGATAATTATAATATTCCATTATTCTTAAAATTGCAACAATTGTTGGAGTAAGACATCCGATGCCGGTTTGAACTTGAGCTTGGGAGGATAATACGCCGACAAGACACGATGGACTTCTTTTTGCAAAAAGGACCCGCCGCCGTGATTGTCAATTTTATCTTGCATCCGTTGCGTGAATTTCATGCGTGTCTCTTCATTGACTTCCAATAAAATTTCAAAAGGCAGTGCCCAATAGACAGTGGCTTCTCGTAAATTGGCATTGACATCCACATGCAACAGGAGGATGGGATATCCATCAATGGCGAGTATATTCTTGGAACGTTTATTTCGCATCGTCAACCGTTCCAAACATTCCGTGGCCGCAATCAAAACGCGATTGGCTTCGGCCAATTGTTTGGTCGTATTGGGTCCTTCTTCTTCTTGTGTTACGGCTTTTGCAAAGAGTGGTTTTTTGGCTTCTTTACTTTGTTGAATAAATGTGGAAGCATCTTTTAAATGTGCCATGCCTTGTGCAATGACAGACTCTAATCCATGATTCCGAGCCAATTTGGGGGGTGCTTTGGGCAGTTCCTCTTCGACTTTGCTGTCGTCGTCGTCGTCGTCGTCGCTCGTGGAAGAAGGTATTGTCGTAGTTGAATCCAAGGAGGAGGATGCCTCACCTTCCAAAGCAGTAGTATCTTCACTGTTACTGCTTTTCTCGGGTGGCGTAGTAGCAGAAGAACCAAAGGAACGAGAAATGGCAACACCCCACATAGGATGAGTAGGAACCGTCGGCGCTGTTATTCTTCTGGTAGATTTTGGGTAGAGATATTGTTTTGGTAGTAACGGCGAATTGGCATGCTCCTCCTCGTGAGCGAGTCTAGTATAAAGGCAGCGCCGGAGTGTGTTCCTTTGAGTAGTCTTTCTAGTTGAAGTTGTTGACCTTGTAG
>ENA-ORBV01016212-ORBV01016212.1-microbial-mat-metagenome-genome-assembly--contig:-NODE-16212-length-10846-cov-4.536633_pt1 | contig 10846 bp, 5 predicted proteins | sample MGYA00237777_ERZ505514 | MGnify/ENA primary metagenome ERZ505514 (study PRJEB26160, sample SAMN06269048) | microbial mat metagenome | isolation source: Oligotrophic lake microbial mat | place...
AAGCATGGCATGCCTGGCGAGTTAATTGCAAGCAATGCATGCTTCATTAACAAAAATTTATAAAACCGCTGCACTTACACTCTGTCCAGACCGCTACTTTTGCGTCGAATGTTTTTGCAATTTCAAGGTTTTGAGGCCATTTCTTTGATGCCTTTGTTCCGGAGAATTCCTTTTTGCACGAATGAAGCAATCAACAGAAAAAAAAGTGTCGAATGCTTGGCACACGGTCGACACCGTGAAAATTTTGAGTAACGGTTCGAATGTTTTTCTGATTGGCCATTAATCACGAGCAAAAGTAGTCCCATGCACAACTTGATGTTCTGGACTGTGGTGTCATAGGAACAAAATGGTCAAGATGCCTTGACGTTGCAACAAAAGCCATCGCAAAAATGAGGGGCGCACCGCTTCTAGAGCATGCAGCAGCATGCAGCGTCGAGCATCTAGCAGCACGCAGCGCGTCGTAGCAGGTTGAATGCATCTTTGGTTAAAGCATCTTCAACTTGTGGCCTTTGCTGTCTGGAATGGACCGGAAAAACAGAAAGAAATACCACAAAACAGTCTGGAAAGGAACAAGAAAGTTCAACGATGATGAATGCATGGAAACATGTGGAGCAGTCCAGCAGAATGGCTGCGCGCGAATCAGGCATCTTGGACCATCGTGCAGCGGCACGAAACGAGGCATGCAGGCCAAGGTCGTTGCAGCTGAACCTGAACCGTGAACGTCATGGTCCAGGAACGCAGGAAGATGGAGCTGGCTGTGATCCCTCCTCGTCTGACAGCGAGAATGAACTGCAGTTTCTTAAGAATCGCACGAAGAATCGCACGCCACCAAGACCTCCAAGGATGGAAGAAAGTGAAGACGAGGAAGAAGATGAGGAGGTCTCGCCACAAAGCAGGCAGCACGGAAGGCAAAAAGGACCTGGTGACTGTGAAGTCCTGCTCAAGCAAATGAACAACGACCCGAAGGTTCTTCTATCCATGGCGACTGGCTTAACCACATCTGATGGCAAACGCAAGTTGGCTGACTTCGAAGACGACCCCTTATGTCTCAACATTCCCTCCAAGAACCAATTCAAGCCGACTGCTATTTTCTTCAAGGAGGAGATGAAGCGACGGGCGCGAAATGCCGGTCTGAACATGAAGAAGTTCAAGAAGGATTCCCTTTCTCGCAAGCAGGCTCTTGAATGGTTACTTAATAACCCAATCAGAGATCCAGTTGACGTGTCCTTTGTCCGACGTGAAGAAGGTGTTCTTTACAAGACTGTGATCGATGCTGCCAAAGAAGCGGAAGAGAACAAGAAAGAGAAGCTCTTGACGGGCAATTGGACAGGTCCGTCACCATGGCTGCGACTCTGCGCGGCTATGTGCGAAGACGAATGTCGCTCGGCTCTTGCCCAATGGAATCGATCAATGACCAGAGAAGAGTTGGATGCTCGCAACAGCGCTGTCCGTCCAATGACGCATTGGCAGAAGGTGTGTGACAAACACAATGATTCTGATTGGGTTGTCATTGCGGACCCGGTTCCCGAGTTGCATTCAGACTTTGAAGACAGCATTCTACTTCAACTTCGTGACATGCCTGGTGGTCCTCTTTCTTCGGCCGAAGAAGCAAGGAAGAAAGGCGCCGAAGCTCGTGCTAAATTAATGCAGGTACGTCATCTTCAACAGGCTCTTGTTGTCACTGTTGAACCGTGTCCACTCACAAGATTTTTTCTTGGTCGAACTTCGCAGATCATTGCCAACTGGGAAGCCAGTGGAAATGGATTGGGTCAACGTGAAGTAGGAGATGATGGCTGCGGGCATTGCGAAGCCCAAACCGATGGTGACAATCGAGCGAGTTTCATTCAGCAGCACATGGGACATCGAAACCACCACCTGCACTTCTGGCATTTATCTGACAAGATGGGGATTTTGGATGATGTTTTGAACACGCTCAGTTATGAAGTGGCGGCTGATTCTGACAATGTTCGAACCAATACTCAAGAAGTCGTCACCAAGAGAAAGAGGATGAGCGAGGATCAAGAAGAGAAGCAGCACAAGAAGTCCTTCCGCAACAAAGTGGGGACCTCACTGGCTTGCATCGCACTGAATGACAAAGCCAAAGAACTCCGAATGGACGAAGAGAAGCTTGACAAGTGCGAGCTTGTGTTCATGGATCTTGAGGACGACGTGGATTTGCGACGAGAACAGTTCTACAGCAGCCGGATTCATCATTTGAAAGATAGGATTCATCAGCATCAGACTGACATTGAGCGCATGAGAAAGGAAATTGGTCTTCCAGTGGATGACGAGGAAGAAGAAGATGATGATGTTGAAGAAGAAGGGGATGAGTAAAAGAAGACGATGAATAAAAGTAGTAATAGTCGCAATAGTCAAATAAACAATAGCAATAGTCAATTGAACATCTACAACAACATAGTCGTCTATTCTAGCATTCCGTCTAGCATTCCGCGCCATTCTTTTATTCTGCACACTTCTAGTGAAGAAAAGAATTCTACTTTGAAGAAAAGAACACTACTAATGATAAGCTAGACTACTATGAATTCAAGACTACTATGAAAAGACTACGTGATTTCTAGTTGTCCTGCCATGTCCGAGGCGTCGGCCGCTGCAATCCTGCTGTCGACACCTTCAGATGTAGCTTTTCTCGGGGAAGGATCTCATTCCCCAGGCGCCTTCGGGTAAACGCCACTCTCTGAGCCTCCGTGACATCACTGAAACGATGACCACCGCCAAGTAAATCTTCAGGTCCAGCCTCATCAGAGTCATCCAAACGCAAACCACCCGCAGAGGCAATCTCCATTTGGTCTTGTGCGGTGGGCTGGGCAATCTTGTCGGAGCCATCAACACGTGCAAGTCTTTCTTCTACACAGAAATTGTGCAGTTTGCACAGACACATCACCAAGCAGCTCACTTTTGCAACACTCATTGTGGCGGGAAGAGCCTTGCGAAGAATGCCCCATCGTCGCACCAGCTGTCCAAAGGCACACTCGATGCTGATTCGCAGCTGTGAGTGATAAAAATTACACGCGTCCTTCGTGCCACTCTTCACAGACTTGTAAGGCGTTGCCATGCACCGGCTGTTGCAGCATGCAAGGTCGCCAAAAAGAACCTTTCCATGCTCAAGGAAGCCTTCTCGTTCAAGCTTGGCACAAATGCTGGATGTGGTGAAGGCTAGAAAGTCAGAAGTAGAAGCTGGATGCTGCAGGGAAACATCCATGAATTTGCGATTGGAATCGCAAATTCCCTGAAGTGTCAATCCAAATTTTCCCTTCCGACCACAGTAGAACTTCTTCGAGCCACAACGAGCTTGACGACATGATTTCTCGGTAGGCTTCTCAATCCAAATGAGCATGCAATCGATCGCTCCAACACATGTGTCAAAATCGGCTTTACTTGCAGTTCGAAAGTCATGAGCAATTTTCCTTTGCTGCAAATGACTGGTTGGAAAGTTGATGTTCAACGCTGCTGTGCGATTTGCAGCATCCACAACCCTCCACACGCTGTCATGGACTGCCGAATGACTGATGCCATGTGCGACACTAATGTCTTCCGGCCTTCCCCCGGCAAAAAATCGCAGCGCGCAGCTCAATCTTGTAGGACCCGGAACAGTGCCATTCTTGGCGCCTTTGCGCTGTTTGTGTCGTCTTCGTGCACTTCTACCTTCTAGCTCAGGCTTGAGAATCTGATGCAGCTTCCAAAAAGAACTCCGTTCCATTCTGCATGCCCGACCAACACATGCAGGTCCGAGCTCTTCCATAATTGACTGAACCGACCTCCTGATCCTTCGGATGTGATCGACGTAGGAAGGAGGCCGTTTGGTCGGGCCATCTTCACCCTCTTCGCCATGACCAAATTCTTCGGGAACCGCAGAAAACAAAGCAGCTGCTGTGATAGACAGAAGCTTCCCTTTGTCGGCGGTCACTCCAGATAGCCCATCGGCAATCACAGATTCCGCGAAGTCAACCAAAAGCACCCATACCAGGACAAACAACAAACAAAAGCCGGTCTTCTTGCCACCAAACATAGTTAGAACGATTTGTGGTAGCAGTTCAACTGCAGCAACAGCTTTGTTGAACTACTGACGATGCCGAATCTTACAAAAATGATTATGTTGGGAACAATTTTCAACCTACTCCTAATAAATCTTAACCTTAAAGAAAAAAGGTTGGGCGAATTGCCATAGCTGTTTGGAGAGACCCCCATTTTTTCCATGGGATCATAACCAGTGACTCAAAGTTCTTACCACAAAATGGGAATTGCTGAAATTTTAATCCCAATTGCAAGCACCGGTCTGGACAGAGTGTAAGGAAAAAAAGTCGATCAGTCGCAAGAAAATAGTCATAAATACCAATTTTTCTGACGCTTCGTCGTATCAAGAGTTTCTGTTTTCGGGATTTCGCTTCCGTACGGGGTTATGCTACTACTACAGTAGCTAGTAATACGTTACAAGAGTACTTCAGCTACTAGACTCACTGGTTGAAAACCGGCATCTACCGGGAGAGTAGGAGATTCTTGATAAAAAGCAACTAGCGAGAAAAACTCACTGCTTAGTGAAAAGCAAACTTTGACGTACGACGCGAGCAACTTCACGAGAAGCTCATTAACATCCTTGGGTCCTCGCTGTGACCCTCAGACGTTTCTCCCACCTACATTTTCCCTCTTATCTCGACGCAACAGACCGCGAACTATCCCGTGGACACACCCACATTAACATCGTTTACAACCATTGCATCGTCGGAAGCATCACTGGTAAGGACCTTTTATCTTCTCGCCGCAACCGGGCTTCTCTGTGCTTTGAATCTGAACTTCTTTCCTTGTTTCACAAACGTTGAAGAAGTAGAGACCATCCGCCATCGCCACCCACGTCGTACACTTTCCCTCCGGCAACGACGACGCTATTAACCTTCCGACAAAGCGGACGAACAGAGACATCCATTCCATTGTAAGTTAATCTCTTGAAGACGCGAACGAAATGACTCGCAAACACTCGTGTCGTTTGAGGCCGAAAAGACTCACCACTTCTTGCGTCATTCAGTCATCCCGTACATCTCGCAGAATGGTCAACTTCTCTGCTACGGCTCGGCTGCTTTCGTTGCTGTTGCTCCTCCTCAGTAATCAAGTTGCTTTGGTGGAGGCACAAACGAATATTGCACTGGGCAAACCGACAGCCCAAATTGATGATTATCAATCATTATTTGCTAAAAATGCAGTAGATGGTTCAACCGGTTCTTTTACCCACACTACGAGCAAAGCAAATACATGGTGGTATGTTCAAGTGGCAGGGCCTTCCCACACATGCACTGTCAATTCAGTTACCATTATTAATCGGCCAGACTGCTGCCAGGCCCGTTTGGTAGGAGCAAGCGTGGAACTTTGGAATGGAGTCCCTGGTGGTGGTGGGACTATGATCACGTCGGCTGGTTCTATGTCCAGCGCTATGAGCCAGTCGGTTTCCTTTTCTGCGGTCATTGGTGTCCGATATGTCCGCATTTTCAAACCTGCGAATGATGAGTTGCAACTCGCTGAAGTCCAAGTCGACGGCACATGCACCAGCGACCCCAACATTGCTCTCAGCAAGCCAACAGTGCAAAGCTCTACCTATTCGGAAAGTGGTGGTAGTGGGTCTTCCAATAAGGCAGTGGATGGTAATACAAATGGTAACTTTTTAAATGGAGCCGGAAGCGTCGCTCACACCCTAAATGGAAGCATTGAATGGTGGCAAGTGGCACTTTCCAGCAATTCGGACACCTGCAGTGTGAACCAAATTACAGTGTGGAATAGGATGGATGGTTCGACACAACGAATGTATGGTGTCACACTAGAACTTTGGGATGGCAATCCCCAAACGGGTGGCGGCTCCATCCTAGCTTCTGTCAACCCGTTGGAAGGTATCGAGACACAGACTAGATTCTTCACGACGACAGGAGTGAGATATGTTCGTCTTGTGGAGTATGGTGATAACTTGCAACTAGCTGAAGTCCAAGTGTTTGGTACATGTGCTCCTACAACTAACATTGCCCTCGGGAAGACAACATCACAAACTTCTAACTGGGTGGAAAGTGGCATTACTTGCTCTTCTAATAAGGCAGTGGATGGAAACACAAATGGTGTAGCGACTTCTGGAAGTGTAGCAATTACTAACAATGCCGCTAACAATTGGTGGCAAGTAGAACTTGTGGGTGCTTCAATGACGTGCAGCATCAATCAAGTGACGGTATGGAATAGGAGTGGCGCAAATAGCTCCCCGGAACGCATGACAGGGGTCATGGTGCAACTTTGGGATGGAAATCCACAAGCTGGTGGAACCATGCTAACTTCTGCAGGCCCTTTGGCAAACCTTGTAAGCCAGACCATTTCCTTCACGACAACGGGTGTCCGATATGTTCGGCTTTTTAAATCCAGTGCAGATTATCTGCAAATGGCCGAGGTCCAAGTTTATGGTGCATGCATGGCAGTTCCCACCCCTGCTCCCACGCCTTTGCCGACCACCGCACAACCAACACCCTTTCCCACGCCTTTGCCGACCGCACAACCAACACCCTTTCCCACGCCAAAGCCCTCGGCCCAACCATCCTCCCAACCTTCCTCCGAACCCTCCTCTCAACCTTCGGTCTCCCCACCACCGTCAGTGGGTGCTGGCGGAGATCCCCACTTCAAGTTGTTCTCTGGTCTGAGTTTTGATTTCCATGGCCATTGCGATCTGCTCTTGCTCGACACAACTTTGGCAGACGGTGCTCACTTGGTCATACATGTACGGAGTAGCCCCTTCAAGAAGATATTTTCATACATATCGGAAGCTGCTGTTCGGATTGGTGATCATGTCTTGACGATTGGATCCGGTGGCCAACATGCCATCGATGGAGTTCCCCAAGTGGTAGGCAAAACAGGAGCGCTGGTGGTGGATGAATCCCATCAGTATCCCATCCAATCTTCCAAAGCCCACAACAAGCCTCGGCATGTGTACAAGATTCATCTAGGAAATGGGCCTCATGGAAAGCAAGAAATCGACATTCGGGAATACAAAAACTGGATCACCGTTACCATTCTGCACCCGAGTGCATCCAACTTGGAAAGGAGCAAGGGGTTGTTAGGTCGGTTCCCGGATGGTGCTTTGCTAGGCAAAGATGGTAAAACCATCCATACCAGCTATGATGACTTTGGCCAAGATTGGCAAGTGCCTCCGAGTGATTCTTTGCTAGGCCCGGGTCCCTTTTTGGATTCATCGTGTGCACCGTTAGAAGCTCTAAAGAATCGCCGTCACCGCCGGCTGGAAGAGTCCTCCATCACAAGATCTCAGGCCAGGGAAGTTTGCCAGCATTGGGGGAACCAGATGGAAGATTGTATCAATGATGTGCTAGTTTCTGGGGACTTGGAGATGGCAGATGCAGGGCCACTTTAAATAAACAAATCTATGTAATCAAATATCATTAATAATAACTTTATGAGTACTAGCTAGGTGTTGGATCTGAAACGGCTCGCTCGAATGCCGGCGCACACATCAAACAGTTGCGGGACCTACCGAATGGGGCGTGCCATGTGACTATTCAAATGCCCATTTCCCTCTTCGTGATGTATGCTAGCTTAACCTATTAGTAGACCCAGCCACTCCAGGCATGAGTACCAGGGCCGTACAGTTTTTTTTCTTCTAAAGTTCTTTTATAAATAAGTATGTAGGAACAAAGCCTCCAACAGAAACTCTCTCAACAACAATTCCACATTGAGACGAATACCACCAGCAAAGCGACAGCAGCATTTTTTGCCATGAAGCGACGACTACTGGATTTCGCTTCCGTGGCTGTTTCATTCGACGTATTGTTTGTAGAGGCCACATCTGCACCACCTGTTGTATTGGAGGAATCTGGCGTGGCTGTTGTCGGCGGAGCTACCTCGTCATCCGTGATCTCCACAAATGCGTCAAAGTTTTCATCAACAACCGGGGACACACCCTCAATCGTAAACGTGGCCGTGTCATTACTTTGTTGGAGCTCGTCTATAAGAGACTGCTGTAAACCACCAGAGCGTATGGATTCCCGCGTTTCGTTTGCGAATCGCTGGTACACATCCTGTACGTCGCTCTCTTCGCCCACATAGACTCGATATTTTCCGAAGACAGTGATGCAATTCGTGTTACTCGCGTCTTGTTTGGAAACGGCTATCGCGTCACTGCAAGGAGTGTCAGCAAAGTCATAAATATCGGGACTCTGGTCATCGAACTGCACCTGGAGCCGTCTTCTCCCAGATGGGGCGAGTGGTCTTGAAGGATGTATTTGTCGTAGATGGCGACGGCGACCAGAGCCATCTGGTGCTTGGCCTGGCTGACCCCCACCGTTGTTTCCTTGTGATTGCGACGGGGGTCCGTCACTGCCGCCTTCGCCTTGTGGTGGTTTTCCACCCTCCGCGTTACCTTGACCTGGTGATGGCGGTCCGCCCTCGTTGTTCAAGTCTTGGCCTTCTTCCCCGGGAGGCGGCCCAGAAGGTTGAATGCCTGCTTCGCTGCCACTTGAATTACCAGTTGCCACTCCACCGGCCGCCACAGCGTTGCCAGTATCTGCACCGAGGCCTTCGACGACCCCCTTTACAAATCTCTTGTAGGCTTTGTCAAGTGCTTTTATTCCTATGGAATCTCCATTAGCTTTAAACTGTTCCGCAGTTTGTCCGTCGGGACTCGAAATAAGGAAGGACGAATTGACCAGCACCGGTTTTGCGCTTGACTGCGGCGACTGCTTAGTCATAAAATACGACAAAAATGTGAGAGAGGTCAATTATGCAAGAGACATTGGAGCCGGAGACGAGGCTCACCTCAGAACTGCCGCTTTCGCGCTCCTCCAAAGCAAAACCGTCCACGGATACTTCCTCGACTGCAAGATGTGAAAATTCCAATGCGTCGAGAGCCTTTTGAAAAGCTACTTTGTCCGGCATGTCTTCCTTGAGTTTGTCGAAGACTGCTTGAGCTTCGTCATCCTCGCCTATTTTAAGACCGATTTCAACACGAACGATTCTGCATAGTGTATCTTGCAGGTAACGGCTGCTGTTACCAGGACCCTGTTGACCACCGGGTGGTGCGCCTCCTTCGGCTGGGCCTGACACGCCGCCGGAATCATTGCTGGGTCCACCTTCGCCAGGCCCTTCGCTGGGTTTATTGTTGGGCCCACCACCTTCTCCATTTGTGCCTTGGCCGGGCCCGCCGTTAGGCCCGCTATCTCCTGGTTCATCCCCACTGTCCGGGCCATTACTTCCATGCTGATCACCCATTTCACCTTCACCACCCATACCATCATTTTTTGCAGTCAAGACATTGCCTTCGCAATCTTCGACGAACGTAACTTGACTTCTTGCTCCCTTCAGCCGTCTTCTTCTGGGCGGCTCTTGTTTGCCTTCAGACGCCCCCCCCTTTGTTGTCTTCTTTGCCATCATTTGCAGATCCGGAAAATGACCCACCACCTGGGCCCCCGTTGGGGCCACCATTCGTTGGCCCACCTTCAGCCCCGTCACCACCATTGTTGGGCGTTGAATTGTTAGTGCCTTGATTGCCAGTGCCGTTGGGTCTCGAGCCTTCCTGCCCAGGCATGTTGCCTGTTTCCATACCCCCGAATGAGAACAGGGTCTCTGAAAGGACTTGATTGATTGCTTTCTCCAGAGCTCGCCTCTCTTCTTTATTCGTGGCATTCGCAAAATCCGGGTGTTCTTCTGTTTCAAGAAACGTGAATCGGAGCGACACATTAACGTTCATGGATTGTAAATCAGGGCCACCATCACCACCAGTGCCTTCGCCACTGCCTTCTCCCATCTCGGCATATTCTTCATAGGCATCTAACTCTTCAAAAGGCAATGCCTCAAGAACAGAAAAAGTAGAGTTGCTTGGCAGACTGTCTTGCAATTCTCCAGTCTGAATCCACTCTTCTGTTGACTCCGCAAATGCTTCATAAATCTGCTTGATGCCTGCGGCACTGTCGGGGGTCACCGTGTACCTGGCGTACACAGTTTGGCAAAGAGCGGCACCATCAGTGATAGATTCTGGACATTCGGTGTCTTCTACTTGATAAACTTCCGCACTCTCAAACTTTATCCCATCCTGGAGTAGTCGCAATCGTAGACGAGAAGGAGGTCCTCCACTTTCACTTGGTCCAGGATTTTCTCCTCCAGGGCCGCTGTCGCCTGATCCAGCTCCAACTCCACTTTGGCTTGGTCCAGGATTGTCTACTCCAGGGCCACCGCCTTCACCACTGGGACCGCTAGGACCTTCGGATACTTCTCCATCACCTCCACCAGGGCCTCCGCTTTCACCAGCAGGACCCCCACTTTCACCGGGACCTTCCGATGCTTGTCCCTCGCCTCCACCAGCGGGACCTTCCGATGCTTGTCCCTCACCTCCACCAGGGCCTCCGCCTTCACCGGCGGGACCTTCCGATCCTTCTCCCCCACTTTCACCGGGACCTTCTGAATCTTGTCCCTCGCCTCCACCAGGGCCTCCGCCTTCACCAGCAGGACCCCCGCTTTCACCGGGACCTTCCGATCCTTGTCCCTCACCTCCACCACCGGGCCCCCCGCCTTCACCAGCGGGACCCCCACTTTCACCGGGACCTTCCGATCCTTGTCCCTCGCCTCCACCAGCGGGACCCTCTGATCCTTCTCCCCCACTTTCAGCGGGACCTTCACCTCCACCAGGGCCTCCGCTTTCACCAGCAGGACCCCCTCCTCCACCTTCACCAGCGGGACCTTCCGATCCTTCTCCCTCACCTCCACCAGTGGGTCCCCCGCCTTCACCACTGGGACCCCCACTTTCACCGGGACCTTCCGATGCTTGTCCCTCGCCTCCACCAGCGGGACCTTCCGATGCTTGTCC
>ENA-ORBV01016213-ORBV01016213.1-microbial-mat-metagenome-genome-assembly--contig:-NODE-16213-length-10845-cov-6.945208_pt1 | contig 10845 bp, 13 predicted proteins | sample MGYA00237777_ERZ505514 | MGnify/ENA primary metagenome ERZ505514 (study PRJEB26160, sample SAMN06269048) | microbial mat metagenome | isolation source: Oligotrophic lake microbial mat | place...
TTTTCAAGCAGAAGACGGCATACGAGATTCGCCTTAGTCTCGTGGGCTCGGAGATGTGTATAAGAGACAGACGATAGTGCTACAGTGTACGATGTAAATAGAGTACTTGAAGGCAGACGTTTTAGTACAGGCGCGTGTACTACTGAAACGCGAACACCGCAACATTTTAGTAAGTCATAGTACATGTAGGACTGGAACATTCCAGTCTGGGCAATCCGGAGAATTAACGTTCAGTCTGGGTAATAGGAGACGTTGCTATTTAGTGTGGATTGTCATCACTACACCTGAGGCTGCTCCCAACCGTACACCGAAGTACGAACTACGAAGTGCGCACACGTACCCAAAGTTCGTAGTTCGTTCGAACACGCGTCTAATGGTACACGAACTACTAGATGCGAACTTTCGATTCTAGACCAATCAGATCACGCAGTTCGTGGAATGTAATAGACGCGATGCATCTGATCTCATGTCCATCCATTCAACTGCGAGTACAATGCGTGCTGCTCTGCTACTAGCTACTGCTAGCTACTAGTGCTCCAGAAAGCAAGCTTTGTGCTTTGTCCATTGCTTGCACTTCTAAAAAGCGCACTTTCACTGCCTTGAAACCAACAGAAGCAACGATGGCGCCTCCCAAGAAGCAGGGCGTTAGGTTCCCGGATAGGATCATCCAAGAGTTAAGGAACATGCTGTGTGCCGAGGCACGAGAGATGACCTTCGGCGGTCGGAAAGGAGGCAAGGTTGACGGTGCCAAGGTTCTTCAACAGGAGCAGCAGACGTGCTGTGCCTTTCATGGGACAGAAGGGTGCTGTTCTATTCTAGACAAGTTCCTGAAGGGTCATCCTCCGCATGCTGAGTGCTTCGAAGAACGACCAATGGAAAACAATCGAGAAGGCATGGAAGACCGGATGAAGCATTCGTCAGGCCGTTTGATGGAGCTGATTGAACTTTTCCACTGCAATCCTGGTAAGAAAAGAAAAGTAGGTTGGACATTCCCTACTTTCAAATTTTCAATTTGTGTGCTCAATCCAATTTGTCCAATTGATGCAGACGGCAAGTGTCTTTTGCACAAGCATGGGTTTACAAGAGCATCAATCGCAAGCACCATTAACAAAGGAACGGACATTCCCTTGACGGGTAGGAACATCATCGATCGTGCCAACAAGGTAATTGCCAACTTCAAGTTCGCTTGGAAATTCTACGACGACCATTGTGACAGTGTGAAGAATGAGCCGTCTGGTAAGAAACTGGAAGACGGGCTTTTGCACATTCGTCAGCAGATGTTCCTGAAGTTGCGCAAAAAGGACATGGCGGCAGCTAACAAAACCACAGGCTTTGAAGATAAAACGGAGGAGGACATGGACCCGTTACATTTCTTCACAGGTTATTTCGCCTTCGTCCTGTGTGGGGCGGACGGCTTAGCAAAAAGAACCATGTCATGCCTCTCACCAACGGGTGAAGGTGTTGAGAAGTGTCCCCGGGAGCAGGCACGAAAAGAAGCGGCTGAACACAAAACTGCTCAACGAGAGGAGCATAGACGTGGCGTTGGCATAAAAGAAAAGGCATCTGCCGCTCACCTCGCGCAATCAGAACATTCTGAATTGGTCAGGACGAAGCTTGGTTTGTTGGCTGTGGCAACTCAGGACCGGGTTTCTTTGCTGGATGAGTTGAAACAGTGCCGCGAGCTGATCAACGAGAGCAAAGAAGAAGAGATGATGGACGTGGTGGCGGATTCCGAGCTTGTGGACTGGAAGAAAGAATTGTCCGTGAAGCTTGGGGAGAACCGCAAGAGAAAAGACCGGCTGCAGAACGAGATCGATCAGCTGCTGCAAGAACCAAGAAAGAAGCAGGTCACGGCTTTTTTAAATCAAGTAGGGGACTTCACGGAGGAGAATAGAAAGAAGCCGGCTGTTGATGAAGAAGACAATGATGAGATCGAAGTCATTGTTCCTTTAACGGTGGGCACAACTGTTCGCGATGACAAGGCTGACGACGAGTCCAGCATGACGACTAACACCAACAGCAACACTGCACCTGTGCCAGCAAGAAATGTACCAAACCAGTTCCAACATTTGCATGACGCTGCTGTGAGTCAAATGACAGAGAGCACTCAAGCCTCCTCTAGCAGTCAATTCAATTTGTCCTTGCTGAGTGTTCCGGCATGCTTTCAGCGCCCAACGAGTTGAATAGTAAATAACATTAGAAGTACAAAATTAAGTTTAGTTTTTGTTTCTTTCTGGCCGTTTAATTTTGTTTTGTCTATGAAGGATGTCAAAGTGTTCTACAAGACGAGCACGAAAGGTTTGATACGACAGTGAGTTGACTACAATTGATCCATCGTTGGCAAGACGAACATTATCCACGTCGTCGTCGTCATGCAGATCTTCATCCATCATAGGAGTCGATCCTCTTGCAGCTTCCTGTGCCGCAGCTTCGTGCCCAACGTCTCCAAACGTCCTTAGCTCCGTCTCGCTCATTCTGCCTACAGCAAAGGGGGCGCACTGTCGTAACTCCTGTGGATCGTTGTTACCTTCAGCAAAATGATCAAGTGAGAAATCAGGAAGTTCAACATTGAAGTTGCAGTTGCAGCACATGCCTAGGTCACCTTCCCATTCACTTGTTCCTTCGCGCACAACACGTGCGCCTTAATCCCAGGGTGCACAGCACCCGTCAGCCTCTAACAAAAAGTTGTGTAGGCCACAACACGTTAGCCAAATTTTGTCGGCAACTAAGGGCCCGTCCAGCCGTATCCCAGTCTTCAAGAGTCTGAATCGCCCCTTCATTGTGCCAAAAGTGCATTCAACATCTTTGCAGAAGGACTCAATCCAGTCACTCAATCTTTGTTGTGTAATAAATGAATTCACCTTTGCTGGGGCTTGTGCACATGCCATCGATGATGTTGGATGGAGAGATCTATTTGTTGGTAAACAGATCAGTTATGTAGAAATTGTGGTAGTGTTGTTGTTGCTACTGTTGCTACTGCTTGTAGTGGATCTTGAAGTGGAAACTTCAAGGATGCCATTGTTGTAGATGCACACATCTTCCAACAAAGACCATTGGACTTTAGGTAGGACCTTAAGTAGGGTCTTAAGACACACCAAATTGGTCCAAATGAGGTGTGAAAGGGTCTGAATAAGATCTAATTAATTTAATGGCTTTAATAGTGTTTTGTTTGATTGTTAGGGTCTAAATCCGCAACTTGCAGCTACTGGAGCTAGCTACATGTGCATTGATCATAGCCCTACCCAAAATGCCGCCGAATTTTTCTTCAAACACCAAAATCGCCTCTGTTTTGAGGTGTAGTGGTTAATAAGGCAGCAATGTGATTGGCTAACGGGGTTCGAGGTACTCAACATTAATCATTTGGCTTTAACACTGCGACATTGTTATTTTAAGGGGACAATCTGCTACTTCTTGCATTTGGAGCTACCTCATGCTAATCAAGAGTAACAGACACATGGATTCCATCCATGTTGTTATGACAATGACGGCCAATGACCCGCTGTTGTAGCCAAACAACAATAGCAAACAACCCAACAAGCCAACATGTTGGCGCCAACCGCCCAGCATGTTGACCCGCATAGGAAGGAGCCGCGTCCGTTGGTTCAATTGGACCAAAATAGAGTCATGGGGCCGCAAAGTCAACGGCGATTAACACTGAATGGGAGAACCCATCAAATGCAAGCAAACAGCAACAAGAAGAAACGAAAGGCAGGACAACAACTTGCACTGTTCGGGGACACAGCTTTTGATCCTGACAGTGATTGTGAGGTGTGCAAGGGTCGACTTGGTGGCAGAACTGTGCACCAAGCACACCACAAGCTCTGCCCAAACAACAGGCGAACCAAAGGCATTGCATCAGAAAGCAACCTTGCAGCAAATGAAAATCGATGAAAGCTTTAAGAAGCACTTCAACACTCCTTTGCCGTTGGAAGAGAGAGCAAGTTCCCGGCATTTAACAAAGGAAGCGGGCCAAGCATTTTTGCCTACAAGAAATCCTCCTACCAACATCGCCAAAAGTCTCAAGTCAACAACAACCATGGAACCAACAAAAACAACGGGCGAGTTTCTCGCTGAAAGCTTCTGCAGAGAGGTCATGACAAAGTTAAACAACAAACCGTTTGTGGAGGCACATGCCAACGGTCGTGCGCCATTAGCAATGTTGGCGTTTGCCGCTGTTGTTGCTGAGAACATTGTGAGAGACAAGGAAAAGATTTTCGAATGCTTTCAAGATTTGACTTTGCAGGTGCCACCATGCAAAGACATGCACGACAATCCATGCTACGACTCCATTGTTGGACAGAAACTGTTGGATGAAGAGACCTGCTTGTGATGAAACAGTTCAGTTTCATAGAAATTATCAGCACTGCCACAGCGCTGCTAGCCATGGTTGTGGAATCTTCTAGAGTCTTCCATGTTGTTGACTAAGCTACACTTCAAGCTACCGACAGGTGCACAACTGCTCCTTATGGAACACTAGCTGCACCAGCTGCACTTCCAACAGAAACTGTTGTTGGTCAACTGGATTAAGCTGTTTGGATTGGACGTCAAATGCCCTGACTGTGACCGTGGGAATGTTGTCAATGACAGGACAAAGTTCTCTAAGAACAAAAATTTGTTTCCAACATTTGGGATGGATGGTCCACCTTCATGGTGCATGGTTGTGTCTATGACTTGCCCATGTTGTCGCCGTTGTTGTTGGGCCAACGATGGTGGAACATTGACACGGATTCCAGCCTTTGCCGCCGCAACTTACCCCGTGGAGAGCAAACATGCCCTGCAAAAGAATTGTCATATCGGACGCGACGCTACTCAAGTCTTTGACATGTTGATGACAACATGTGGGAACGGTGATCTCTGTAGCAGATTGCTGCACAATGCCATCAACAGGGCTCATCTGGAAAGAATCACCAACTGTTGTTTGCACAGCAACACGTTCCGTGGTTCGGTGACACGACAACACATTGAGAAAGATAGGCAGCATGTGCGAGCCTATCCTCCACTTGGTGACGCGATTCGGGAGACGCATGATGACGCTTCCAGCAGCAACAACACACCGTGGAGAATCACTGCAATGACCATGACAGGCATGTGCAGTGCAGGAGATTCAGGCCGTCAAATGCGAACGATTGCATGCCAAAGATCATGCTCATGAAGTGACCAAAAACTGCTTCAGAAGGAAACAGTTGGGTACCCTTGCTCTGTGGGACGTGGCGACCGAGACTGGGGAAATTGCAACTGCTGTTTTGGTTCCTGCAACAAAGACAACACACTTGTCACATGCCGCAATCCAATTGTTGAAGAGGCCCATCTTCAAACCAAAAGCGATGCACAGTGATCAATGGCCTACCAAAACAGAGCACTGGCCCAAAGTGTTTGGCGACAATCTGGAAGGACGATGAGGCCTCTTCCATTTTGTGCAGCGAATCATTCGGACGCTTCGGAAGAGACATGTCGATTGCTTCTTTTCAATAAACATGTTGTTGAATTCAATCTACTTCTGCAATCAGGAAGACTACGAGAATCTGTTGACAGTGTTGAAGGATGGGAGATTAAGTGGCAAGAAATGCAGTGATGACAACATTGCCGAATTGAAATCTACCAAGTGCTTCCGACAAGGCTACAGCCGACACCTCAGAAAAGAAATCAGATCCGCTGGCATCGCACAAGAGAAATTGGACAAGTGGTTCATCATGTTTAAGTGCACTTCAACAGAGGGTTCTTTGCCTGCTCAAGGGCGATGCAATCCCATCACAAAAGAATCTTCATTCACTTCCGAGACGAAGACTGCAGCATTGAATTGCAAAGAAACTTGTCAGCATTTGCAGGACCCTTTGACACTGGATGAGATGCATGACGTGACACCAGCCAATTCCAATTCACCACACGGTCTGAAGGAGCATCTTTCAAGACGGGGGCAATCCAACTTAGAATCCTTTCATTTGATGCTAGCACAATTTGGAAACACTGGCATAAGAGAATCATTAGCAGACAACTTGAACCTTGCCGGCACAGCACATCACAACTTGAAGATTCGACACAATGAAGAGAAGTCTGACTGGTTCATTGACAGATGAGAACACTGGGAAAAAGATGCCGGCCACGTGGGAGACTGTGGTAAGTTATTTCAATCATTCGGAGCTCACGCACATCAACACGCTTGCAGCAGCAGCAGGACTCGACACTCCATTTCCAAACGCAGACGGAGATGCTCCCAGACGACAATGGAGAGTGTTTCTTTTCCAAGCATTTGTCATGGATGAAAACAGTTAAACCAACAAATGATGAGCATGACATGTGTTTGTGTTTTGCTTGCAGTGGAGTGCAACCAAGGGAACCAACAGCAACAACACCATCAATCGAGCCAGACAGAACAGCAACAAACAATTCGAACGGTCCTTCCAACGTTTTGGCAACAACACAAATGACAACAACAACAGCAAGACCGGCACAGCCACCACCATTGCACATTCCACCGCCATTGCCCACAATGTGGATAAATCCACACATCATGCCCTTTCACAATTAGAACCATTGCTGTGGAAAGCACCAACAACATTGCTGCCGAATAGACAGACGAGGACGTCCGCCTCAACGGCCTCATGACAATGGCTGCTGCTTCAAGACAAAGAGCATTAGCAAATGAAGTAGCACATCCTTGTTGCACAGCAGCAGCAGAGCAGCAGCAGCATGTGGCAGTGTGTTCTTGATGACAACATCTTGAAGACAAGGTTCAACCACCTAACGCTTTGGGCAAGAGCAGATTTGGAAAAACAAGGAGACCGCATGCGTTCCAGAGTGTGACATGTGTTCATGTCTTTTATCCAAGCAAAATCCATCAATTGCAGTGGGGCGAAATCGTCTTAGATTCAAGAAAGATGACAATGACTGCCTGACCCCCTCTTTGCAACAGGCAATGAGGTTGAATTGACGCGTGGGTGTGACTTCCGTGTGACACATGGCTTCCTTCTTTTTCTTTTTTCTCTCCTCTCCCCCCACCCTCCGGGTGCCTGAACCCCCCACAAAATAGGTTTTAGGTAGGGTTTGGGCTATTCACATTTGGTCATTTCGTGGTGTAACTTTGCGCTGGTGGAAAGACCAGAAGTGGAGTCTAGTTTTCGACACAAGAGGTAGCTGGACTCACTTGGCCCGACAGATGTCTAGCAGCCAAAGAGCATTTGGTAAGCCCACGGCAACAATTGCTGATCTCTTTCAATTGCTAACCCATCGTCTTGTGGCAGATGCAATGACTCCTTGGATTGCCGGTTCAGTTCTTCGATCCATCATGTTTCCACAGACGCACCCCTTGCTCACCGCGAAGGTCGCCTCAGTGGAACCAGTTGGGATTTGGCGGCGCAAATAATCATTGCGATGATTTGAAATACACAGCAATGAGGTTGTGCAACGAGGTAACAACTAGGCTACGGAAACACAAACTTGGGCTGCCGTTCGTTGTGGATTTTGCAATGGGCGTCTCCAAGTTCACAAAGGAGACGGACACAATGAAGTGGGAAATAAAGAATCCTGAAATGTGCGACAAGGAGGAATTGATAAGGTTTTGCTTTAACAAAGAGATGAGCTACAAGATCCCTTATGCTGTTAAAAATGTTGTGTCTTTTCGGAACGTGAAAAGCAACAAAGCAAAGGATTTTGCCGTCGAGATTGTTGGTAGGATTTGCAAAGTGTGCTGCAGGGATCTTGAAGACTTCAAAGAATCGGTTAAGGAAGGTGTAACATCCATGAAAGCAACTGAGTAGGATTTTGCCTTTGCCAAGAGGAAGAAGGCAGGAGAAACCAATGACGGTGTTCCGCATGCGCAACGGAAACCTGATGAAACTGAATGATCACAATGGAACAGGGTGTGCGGAATGATGACGCATTGCGCATTGCTCATAAGTGGACCTGATTTTCCTACTTTCGCAAAATGGGACAATGCAATGCTGAGCTGAACTTGCACAGTTTTCCTACTTTCGTAAAATCCTTAAATTGTTGCCATGATTGGCTAGTGCAGAATTGCAGTTCTTCTGAGTGCTGGGTGACTTCTCGGCATGATCAATCACTCTCAAAGAATTTGTGGGCGTCTTCTGGTGTGTTCACATGCAGTTTCAACGTTCTTTCCAGTTCCTTCATGTTCGGATCTTTTAGGGCTTTTTCAAGTTTGTGCATGCTGATGGTTTTGTCTTCGAAACTTAGGGCCTCACGGATGCGTTCCTCCGCAGCTGTTGCGATCCTTGTGCTTTGATCGATCATCATGCATCAGGGGGTAGGAATCTGCATGCATCAGAACCGTCCTGACAGCGCGCTTGATGCTCCCGAATTTGTCATGGATGCTTTTCCTTTCTTGTGTTTCCATGTCCTTCCATGCGGGGGTTTTCGTTTCGAATGCATAACCTTCGCTGCAATCATCGACAAAGAAGGCGGCAGTTACTTCTGTTAGGCTTGCATGCTTGGGAAGGCTTTTGCTGCTGACAGAGAATCTGATGACACCTTTCAGGGGGGATGACAGTGCAGCAACTGGTGACGGAGTTTCTCCTATGAGGTTGCTTGCAAGGCGCAGCACTGTCTTTTCAATGTTGAACATTTTTCCTGCGACGAGGGAAGAGACGAGCTCACTTTCATTGTTGAAGGCACTGCGGAGGTCGTTAAGCATGTGCTTCGTCTGCTGCTGCTCCATGTGCATGGCCTGGGTTGTCGACGCAATGGCGTTGAAGTGATCAGTGAAACAACGAGCGTCCATGAGCATTCCTTCACCAGACAAATCAGGGGTTGCACTGCCGTGCAGAGGAAACGTTTCTGTTGGGAGTCCTGGTAGGTTGCGGGATAGGAACGCTTTTTGGGATTCAGACACCCAGTGAGGGAAAATTTCACCACCGTCCACTTTCTCCAGTGCCTGGTTAACACGGCAAATGAAGGGATTGTCTCGCACAGTCGAGCAAATGAACCTTGGTCGTCATAGTCCTCAACGACCGTAGAAAAGGGATGTGCCTGCAGGATGTCGACAAATTGGTCATGCCGAAGCAGGAGAGCCATGACCAACAGCTCTCGGGTTTTGGGACTCCAGTGACCGTTTGCATCATCTTTGAACAGGACGTTGGTGAACCTCCTGAGGGTGTCTGGGTCAGACTCGATGTCGTCGAATGTGGGAGGTTGTCCTCCGATGATTGAGTCGCCAATCTTGGCTGTCCACTTGCTTGCAGCTTTCCCTGCTTGTTGGGTGAGAACGAGGGACCCTGTCATGTGGTCAAACACCGAATGAATGCTGCAAACAGTCCAACCTGTTCTGAATGTCTGGGCAAATCCTGTCAGCGAGGGAGATTCTGCCATCACTTGATCAGATCCACTTCCATTGCAATGAGAGGTCAGTTCTTCATTCATCTCATGGGCTAATGCCTCGAAGGTGTTGCAGAGTTCATCAAAAAGCTTGGTCCATTCTCCAGACATGCCACTGTCTGATTTACCTGCTTTCGTCTTCAGAGCGGCTTTGGAGAAGTTTGGAAGGGTGCACTCATGGTTGCATCCATTGATCACAATCAAATGGATCAGGCTGAAATAAAAGTCTTCAAAGATCCCGTCTCGATGGGGACAGATTGGGAGGGTTTGAAACGGACATCTTTCTGACGCTGAAGGTCAACTGCGAGGACTTCACAGTTGCAGGTTAACTCGTTAACTTCGACAGTTCTTGTGCCTTTTGATGTGATTAAGGATGCCTCACTGCCTCGACCACTGCAGTGACAGCTTGTGTTAAGCAGTTGCCAGAACTCAGCAAATTGAGGTGTTCCAAGCCAGACACAGGCAGTGGACATGGCTTTGCAATCTTGTCGGGCACTGGGTGTTCTCCCTTCGAACGCCGGTTTGCCTTTCGCTCTGTTGTCCTCCCGGTGGAGCCCTTTGAGCTTGTCACGCAGTTTCGAACATTGTTGTTGTTGGAAGACTGGGATTGGGAGTTGAATCCTGAACTTGTCGGTGAAGTGGCCTTTTGCCGAGGAGCAGTAGCCATCCGCCGTGTTCCTTGAGAGACGGTTGCCTTTGGGGTTGCACCCACCCGTTGCGTCTGTTCCCACATAGGTGAAAAAGGCGCCTGTCATCTTGTCCCAGAATTCAAAGATGGTTTTGTTGGATGTCTTGCGAGGGATGTCATCACAGGGAATGGCAGCGGCTTCAACAACCTTGATCCCCATCTGAACGCAGCACGTCTTCAGGAAGCAATTGAAATGCTTGATGACTTTGTTCTGTTCATCCGCAGCCGATGTTGAGAGCCCTTCACGAGCGTCATGGTAAAAGAGGGTGGGACCATCGTCAATGATGGAAGATTTAAAAAAAAAATAGCAATGGACAGCGAGTCTGATTATTCTTTCTCATCATGGGACGCTGCGTCGGCCGCCGAAGGGAAGGCGACCTTCTCGCTGTGGGCGGCTGGCGCCTGGCACCTGCGGTGGGCTTGAATGATGTCGTGTCATTGGTGGAGCTCCACTGGCGTTGGAAGGAGGTGGTGTGAAGGAGGCAGTGTGCGCGCAGCATTGGGGGGCTAGCGGAAACTAGCAAAACTGATCAGAGTCTAGCAATTTTCAAGTGCAGCAACAGAACTCTCCATTTGCTGGATCCAGAGCGTCCAGTAAACAAAATGTGAAGAGGGAAATATGCGACATCGACTGGCTTTATCTTTGTTTGAGAGACTCACAAAATGCATTGTTAATATGAGTTTGTTATTAGCCAGCTACTCCAGTAGCAGCTAGCTTAGTGGAACATTGGCTTTTTTACCAAAGCTACAATTAAAGTTTAAATGTGTGTCAATGCATTGCTCAAGCGTGCAAGCGGAGCGATTGCAGGAAGTTGGTCGCCTCCTGCGGT
>ENA-ORBV01016214-ORBV01016214.1-microbial-mat-metagenome-genome-assembly--contig:-NODE-16214-length-10845-cov-4.075130_pt1 | contig 10845 bp, 9 predicted proteins | sample MGYA00237777_ERZ505514 | MGnify/ENA primary metagenome ERZ505514 (study PRJEB26160, sample SAMN06269048) | microbial mat metagenome | isolation source: Oligotrophic lake microbial mat | place...
ATGATACGGCGACCACCGAGATCTACACCTCTCTATTCGTCGGCAGCGTCAGATGTGTATAAGAGACAGTCAAAGACTTGCGTTTTCGCCGCAGCGTCTTCGCATGGACCTCGCGCTCGAAGGCGGTCGTGAAGACGGGGTTGCCGGTTTCGGATTTGAGCGCGGCGCGGCTAGTGTCGGTGTTACAGAGGCTGGAGACGGACGACGAGCAGATCGTGATGGTGCGGCCGTTGCTTGGGGAGACGGAGCTGACGCTTTACCAGATCGCGGAGCACACCGGTTTCACGCACGTCGAGTATCTCAGCGTGATGTTTAAGCGGGAGACGGGGACGACGCTTGGCAACTGCAAAATTGTCGGTTTTGAGCGCTTCCCATTTCTGCTTGCCGTCGATCCTCGTCAGCCAGTAGTAACGACGGTTCTGGGGATGACGGAGCAGTCCATTAACCCCTGTTCTTTCCCACGAGTCACTTTTCTCAGGTTTGCTCATATTCATCACGTAAGTGTGGAATTTGAGTGAAAATGAAAATCGACGGTGCAATTTGGCCGTCGTGCAAGTAGCTCAACTACAGTAGGAAAGGTATGGTCGGGGGTTGATAGCTCAATGGTAGAGCAGCGTCCTTTTAAGTCGTTGGTTCTGGGTTCGAATCCCAGTCAGCCCACCACCATCAGATAACAACAAGCTCCCCTGCGGGCGCTTCCTGTTCGTTTCTCAAGGATTGGGCCGGTCGCTGTGCAGCGACGCGTACACGACCCCAAGCAAATTGTCCCGCGTCACTCGCTCCCGGTCCGCCGCGCCGTTATTCAGCCCTTGGACCCGCCAGCCCGCCGGGGTGCGTTCAAGCAGCTGGTGGACGACGCGTCGCCCACGCAGGTTCTGATAAGCCACGGTCATCCCGGGCTCCAGGTCGCCAAAGGCAACCGGCGCGATGACCAACATGGTCGCGTCCCCGTAAACCGGAGCCATCGATTCGCCGGAACCGACTGCGGCGGAGCGTCCTGGGCTCCGGGACGAAAGGAGCTCCGCGTCTCGCCAAGCGTCGAGTTTGGAGACATTCGCCGTCGGTGCCTGCCCAAGCCCCTCCCCTCCGCCTGCACCGCCGATTTTGGGTGCTTCCGACGTTGCAGTTGTCGCACAGCCCAACAGAATCGCCTGCATCGCTGCCGCGCCCGCCCCAAAAAGAAGATGCTTATGATTTCGAATCATGCTTCGCCCGTCCCCTTTGTTCGGCACGACGTGTGGCTAAATTGAATGGTAAAAACCGTGTGAATTCCCGCAGGCCGCTCGCGCTCGGCCCGTTTACAGTCTGTACCTTTTGTTCTCCAAAATCCTCCCTGGCCTCAGCCAACGTCACCTCCCTGCATGAAACGACTTGTTATCGTCGAAGACCAAACCGCGATTCGCGAAATGCTCGTCGAAATCCTTCGAACGGACGTGAATTACAAACTCGTGGGCGAGAGTGGTGACGGCCAAAGCGCCTACACGCTCTGCCTTGAGGTTTTGCCCGATGTCATCGTGCTCGATGCCAAGCTTCCCGGACTCAACGGCGTCGATCTGCTCCGCCGCTTGACCAAACAGATGCGCAACCTGCGCGTACTCGTCTTCTCGGGTCATGAGAATCCCATGCTCGTCCGTGAGATGCTCGAGGCCGGAGCCCACGGCTTTGTCGAAAAGACCGCCGGTCTCTTTGAGTTCAAGAAGGGCTTGGAAACCGTGGCCAACGGGGGCACCTATTTCGGCCCAGCCGTCGCCGCACTTTTGCGCAATGTGGTCGCCAATCCGTCGGCGAGCGCCTCGAACGACTTCCTGACTGATCGCGAACGCGAGATCCTCCAGTTGGTCGCCGAGAGCCATAGCACGAAGGAGATCGCCTCGAAGTTGAACATCAGCGTCAAGACGGTTGACAACCACCGCACCAACCTGATGCGGAAACTGAATTTGCACGATGTCGCCAGTCTCACGCGCTACGCGTTGGAAATCGGGCTGATCGAACCGAAGAAACCGATGTAGGGTTCGCTTCGCCGCTGCGGTTACCGGGGCGGCCGCGGCGACGGGGTCGGGCCACTGCGAAACCGCTCTCGAACCACCGCTTGGGGGCGCTGGTTGATGGTGATGAACATGCGTCCGAGGTACTCGCCGACCAAGCCGAGAATCAACAGCTGCACTCCGGAGAAAACCAGGAACGCCGCCATCAGCGAGCCCCAGCCAAATGCGGGACCCGTTCCGCGCCACCACCAGTAGGAGACCACGCCAAGCGCGAGAAAGCCCGCGGCGGCGAGGAACAATCCAAGCACGGTCGCCAGTCTGAGGGGCATGACAGAAAAGTTGACGAATGCGCTCATCCACAGGCGGACCAGCCGGCGAAAGGTGTATCCACTCGCTCCCGCCCGCCGTTCCCGGTGGCTCACCTCGAGGGAACCGATGCGCTGCGTCACCTGCAACAGAAGTCCGTCAAGGTAGGGAAACGGTCCGGTATTGCCCGCGACCTCCCGGGCAACGAAGGCGGTCACGCACCGAAAGCTCGAAAGGTAGAATCCCTTCGGTTTGTCCAGCGCCCAGTCCGTCATCCAGGTGGTCATCCGACTGCCCCAGTTGCGCCAGGGCGCGTGTTGTTTGACGAGGTAGTGGCCGAACGCCACGTCGAGCCCGCGGTCCTGTGCGTGACGCCAGAGCCGCACCGCCTCCTCGGGTGGATTCTGGCCGTCGTCGTCGAGGTTCACGATGAACGCGCCGCGGGCGTGCCGCCAGCCGGTCAGCACGGCATTGTGTTCGCCAAAATTCCGTGCGTGCTCGATCACGAGCATCGGCACCCGGGCCTCCGCGAGCAAACCGCGGCAGACCTCGCGGGTCGAATCGCGGCTGCCGTCGTTGACCAGGATGATTTCGTGCCCTCCGGGCACGTCCAGCGACTCGATGGTCCTGACGAGATCGGCGATCGTATCCGCGCTGTTGTACAGCGGAATCACGAAACTAAGCGCCACGCTGGGCGCCGGTGCGGGTTCAATCGCGTTCACAGGTAGTGCTCCCGTTCCTTGCGGTAGAAGGCGAGCGTCCGTTTCAGGCCCGCCCGGAGGCTGGTGCGCGGACGCCAGCCGAGCGTCTCCTGAATCAGTCGCCAATCCGCATAAAAGTCACCGATATCGATCTTTTTCCGATCCGCCGGGAACGAACGCACCTGGAACTTCCCGCCGCCGTTGACCTCGACCAGGATCTCCGCGAGCCGCAGGAGCGAAACCGGTGGCGGACCTCCGAGATTGAACACCTTGCCTCCCGCCTCCTCGGAAGCGGCCGCCAGCAGCAACGCCTCCACGCAGTCGTCGACGTAGGTGAAATCGCGCAACTGCTCCCCGCCCCAAACCTCAAACGGAGCGTCCTCGAGCAGTGCGCGGATCCAGACTCCCACGAACGTCTGTCGCGCGTCCTTGATCCGCATGCGTGGACCAATGGTATTCGTCAGCCGCAGCACGGTGCTGCGAATTCCGTGAACCTGATGGTAAAGCAGATGGTAGTTCTCCCCCGCCAGCTTGTTGATGCCGTTCACATCGACCGGACGCAACGGATGCCGTTCGTCCACGGGCAGCGAGTCCGGCCGGCCATACAATTGCCGCGTACTGGCGAACACCACCCGGATGCCCGGATTGTACCGGCGGCAGGCTTCAAGGATCGAAAGCTGCGCGCGCGCATTGATCTCAAGATCGGTCTCCGGATCGTTCATCGAGTCCATGTGGCTCGTCTGACCGGCGAGATTGAACAGATAGTCCTGATCGCGCACGAAAACCGGCAGTGAATGACGGTCGCGCACGTCCGAGATATTCAGATGCACCCTGCCCTGCAGCCCCGCGAGATTCCGGAGATTGCCACCGTATTCAGGAATCAGCGAGTCCACCAGGGTGACCTGCGCCCCAAGCCGGACCAGACGGCGGGCGAGGTTTGAACCGATGAACCCAAGTCCCCCGGTCACAAGCACGCGCCGGTGGGCGTAAACGGTGCGAAGGGCCGTGGGTTTGGGAGAAGAGGTCACGGGAGCGGAGTTCAAGGCGCGCCGGGTTCCACGGGATCGGGATCAGCGCGAACTTCAACCTCGATGCCGAACGCGGCAAAGCCAAGCAATCGGCTGTCATTGGGGCCGGCGGGCAATGGAGGGGTCGGCGAGCGGAGTTCGACGGTGGTGCTGCCGGGAGGCAGGACAATCGTGGGCACCTTCACCCAGCTGAGCTCGGTGCCGATCTGCACCGTCCGTCGACGTTTTCCCTGGACCCAGATCTCCAGTGCGCGCGGCTGCAGGCTGCGCGCTTGGAAGCGGAGACCGATGTTGAGCGGTCGCGACTGCGGATTCTCAATCACCAATCCAGCGTCACCCTTGGTCCAGCGCCAGCGGGTATTCGCCCGCGGAAGGTGCTCACCGTCGTACCAGCCCACTCCGATCCGGGCGCGCACGAAGTAGGGACTGTGCGTATTGACCACCGAATAGGGCCGTTCGAGCGACAGCCTCTCGGGGCGATCCGGCAGCGTGACGACGATCAGCCCGCCGAGAAGGTCCCAGTCGCCCTTCAGTTCGGTGTTCAGGCGTCCCTCATACGTGTGGGTCGGAAAATAGTGCGGGCGCCGAAGCAGGAACGAGTTCGCCCAGAGGCGTGACCAGAAGTCCCCGATGAGAAGATTGAGCGACTGGATCTGCTCGATCGATTCGATCGACTGCAGCCCCGCGAGACCGCGATCGACCATCATCGGTGGATTCTCGAGGCGGACGGCAAAGCGGTAGGCGGCGAGGGCGTTGCCGGATACAACCAGACCGGCGGCGATCGCGACCCCGATTCGAACCGCGCGCCGGCGACTGCGCAGGTGGATCAGACCATAGGCGAAGGCCGCGAGCATGCCCGGGTAGAACACGGCGAAGAGTTTGTAGGCGTCGTAACTCGCATTGGTTCCATGGGCGCGGCCCCTGAGCAGAAGGATGACATAACCGACCAGAATCGGAATCGTCAGGCAGGCGACGAGAAAGGCGGAGGCTTGCCGGCGTTTGGCGGCCAGGAGAAGGGCCGTGAGCAGACTCAGGACCAGCAGCCCGCTGAGCACCCAGCGCAGCGTTTCGCCGTAGCCATTCAGGGTCACCGTGCCCACCAGCCCGTACCAGCCTTCCGGTGAAAGCGCCGGAATCCTCCAGCCAAAGTCGTATTGCTGGAACAGTTTGAAACGATCGACCAACCCGACGACCCGTTCGCTGAAGATCAGCGAAACGGCGAGCAAGGGAAGGAGCATGCCGCCGATCCAGCGGAACAGCCGGGCATAGGAGCCCGTCCAAACTGCCTGACCGGCCGCGAACGCCACGGCCGGAAAGAGACAGACAAGGACGATGAAATTGTATCCACCCAGGATCAACCAATAGGCGACCGCGAGCAGACCTCCCAATCCCGCGGATTGACGCCAACGGGCACCTCCCCGCCAGAGGACCACCCCGACCCAGGTGATCAGCGCGATGCCCGGGGCCGCGAGGAGCTGACTTAAGGATCCATGCGCGACGGCGTACCAGAGCAAGGGACTGAGGCCGTAGACCAGTGCGACCACGAGAGCGCCGGCCGGACCGAGCCGCAGACCCGAACGCGCCATCCAGAACGCAAAAGGGATGCCCAAGACGAGAAATACCGCCCCCGCCACCGAAACCAGTTGGTAGGGTTGCAGGCCGGCGATCGCGCCGTGGAGCGCGATCAGCGCCGAGGGGGTGAAATGATTCAGCCGCGTCCAGTAATCGAAAAAGTTATCCACCGATTGCACCCGCACCACTTCGGTCAATCCGATGAAACCGCTCCGATCCGAACTCGCAAACTCCTGCAGGACCCGGGCCCCGGCGGCGTAGTCGGCGGCATCGCAGCTCCCGATCGACACCGTGGTCAGTCGCTTCGAGGCGGACGCCAAAGGGAAAACCAAGGCGTTGAGGACCACTGCCATGACCACCCAGAGGCCGTTCAGGCGGGCAAAGGCGCGCCACCCGGCCGAGCCCTCGCGCCACCACGCCAAGGCCAGTAAACCGGCAGGCAGGAGGAGAGACCAGCGCCCGTAGCTTTCCGTGCCCGCAAGGTCGAGCTGCACCCCCAACCAAACCACCGCCGATTGCAGTCCCACCCCGGCAAGTCCGGCGAACACGGGCCACCAGCGTCGCCAAGGCCGGGGAGTAATCAGCCAAGCGAGTCCCAATCCCCAAAAGAAAATGTGCAACAAAAGGCCAAAACCGGCCGCGAAGAAAACCATGAGGTGAAGCTTGGAGGAAAGCGTGTCCGAGGCCCTGAGCCGATGAAAGACGAATTTTGGGGGTTCAGCCCGGGAACTTCATTATTCGGTTGAGTGTGACCGCTTCACGCCCACCGCGAGGATCGAGGTGCCCCACCCCCAACCACCGCCAAGTCGCATCCAGGCGTGCTCCAGCGTCATCAGACCCCGGACCGTCCACTCCACCCAAACCGGCTGCGGTTTCACGTCGCTCGTGTCCCCCGCGCGGACGAACAATTTCCGTTTGGCCACGATCATGGGAAATGTCAGCGCGTTCCACCGGGTCAGGCGCTCCACCTGGAAGCCGGCCGACTCGAGCATCTCCCGCACTTCATGAAGGGCAAAGCGATGGCGGGTGTGACAGGAGACGTCGTGGTAGGACCACATCCAGCGGTAGGCCGGGACATTGATCACCAAGGTTCCTCCAGGCTTCAACACCCGGTTCAGCTCCCGCGCCGCTTGCGAGGACTCGCGGGGAAACCCAATCTGGCTGAGCACGTCGACCGAGGCGACGGCATCGAACGAGGCATCGGCAAAGGGCAACGCGGTGACCGAGGCTTCGCGAATGTCGCACTCCGGACAGCGTCGGCGCGCGAGCTCGCAGGCCAGCGGCATGAAATCGATGCCCGACCAGGTCCAGCGCGGAAAGGCGGCTTTCAGGCGCAGAAGCAAGCCCCCGGTACCGCAGCCCGCATCGAGCAACGAGAGCGATTGCGTGGAGGAATGTCGTTTACCCAATTCCCGCCGCGTATGCGCGTGCAGGGAACGGAAATACCACATGTCGTCCTCGACCTCGGCGAGCTTGAGATACTCATCAGCATGCATGTCTGCGGGGACGATGGGCGGCGCGCCCGTCGATGGGCAAGTTTAACCATTGCCCGACCCGCCCGTGCCTTTGCATCGTCCGGTCGACTCTTACCGACGCCCTTTGATGCGCTCCCTGCTCCACTTCCTCGACAGCCGACCCGGGCGAATCCTGCGCTACCTGATTTCAATCGGCCTGGTCGGCGCCTTCGTCGGGCTGGTCGACTGGGAAAAACTGGCGCTGCTGAACGGTCGTTTCGCCTGGCAACCGGTGCTCTGGGCCACGTTTCTCGCCGGCATCACCAATCCACTGCACGCGGTGCGCTGGCGGCTGCTCTACCGCGCGCAGGGTCTTTCCCTCCCATGGAGCTGGGCGCATGCGGTGACGTGGATCGGCAATTTCTACAACTCGATCCTCCTCGGAGGGCTCGGAGGCGATGCCGCGCGGGTGTATTATGTCTGTCGTGACGCACCCGGACAAAAACCCGGCGGCCTTGCCAGCATCGCGATGGACCGGGCGATGGGCCTGGCCGTTCTCCTCGTCATCTCCCTGGCGGCCATCATCGCAAAACTGCACGCCGTGGCCGCCAATCCGGAACTGCGGACCTTGGCCTTGGCCAGTGTCGCAGCGCTCGGTCTCGGCACGCTCGGCACGGCAATCGTGTTCGGAGTCGCCCCGACGCGCTGGCCGCGCGTGCTGCAGACGAGGCTGGGTGAACCGCGAATCACGCTCTTGGAGGATCTGCGCCGCCGAACGCTTGCAGCCCCGGGGGCGCATGCCTCGGCGTTCCTCGTATGCGGACTTATCTGGCTGCTCGACTTTGTCTCCGTCTGGTTGCTCGCCGTGGCGCTCGGGCTGCAGCTTCCCTTTCTGGAAACCTGCATTGCGGTGTCGGTCGCCTACGCGGTCACGGCACTGCCCTTGAGCGTGGGGGGCCATGGGCTCCGAGAGGGCGCCCTGCTCTTCACGCTCGGGGTCTTCGGCCTGATTTCCGTAGAAGGGCCGGAACGCGACACCGCCCTCTTGCTGGCCCTGCTCGTTTGGGCCGTGACCATGCTCTGGAGCCTTTTCGGCGGGATCATTCTGCTGGCGTGGCGGCCGACGGTGGTTCCACCGCGCTGACCGTGACGCCGTGGAGACCCACCGCCCGCAGACGGGCCGGGCGTCCCTCGAACTTGACCGGTGGCTCCGGCGAGATCAGGTCGAATCGATTGATGCCGGGCCGCAACTCGACTGTGATCGGCGGGATTTCTGCGGGGTTCTCGCTCAGTCGGGCTGCCGCAACCTCCTTTCCGCGGAAGTGGAGCGCAACCTCACGGGCGGACGCCGCGCTCAGACGGAAACGAAGGCGCACCTTCAGCGGTCGGTCGTAGGGATTGAAATACGTCAGGACCGCGGGGCCGTGAGACCATCGGACTGAACGCCCGTTTTCCTCCACGGGCTGCCCGTACCAACCTTCGCCCAGCGTAAGGGTTTGTCCGAGGGGCAGCTCCCGCTGGGGCGACGGCCGAAGCACCAGGGCGATCTGTTCCTTGCACGGACTTTCAATAACCTTTTCGTACCCCAAGGCCCGCAATTCCGAAAGGAATTCTTCCGCACCGTCCGCGAAGCCCTTGCGATCGATGCAAATCGCGGCGAAGCCAAAACGCTCGAGGTTTTTGACCAATTCGCCCGGGGGCAGGACCTCAAGGTCGCGCTGCCAGCGACTGCGCGCCCGAAACTTGGCTCCGCCATAACTGAATTTCAGCGTGTCGGTGTGCAAGTACGGTCGAAACAGTTCGTAGTCAGCCAGCCGATGCGGAGGGATCACTTCAGGGAATCCAAGCACCGGCAGTTGGAAGACCATCGCAGCGGTCGGCAGGACCTTTTCCAGCGCGCGCCCAAACTCCGCGTCCGATCGCACCCGCGCACTCCGTTCGACGCGTTTCTCCGGCGGATCCCGTCGCGGAATCTGATCAAAAACGCCCAGTACCATGACTCCGGTCGCCAGCGACAATCCGACGAAGCGGGATCGGCCCTTAAGCAGGCGGCTCAGACGCACCGCGAGAAAGAGGAGCGCGATGCACGAAAGAAAAATCGAGACCCGGTTGGTCGCCCGGAAAATCTGAAAACCGAAAAACAAGGCGATGAGATTGGTCACCCCACCGAGGGCCGAATAGGCGAGAATCCAGCCGCTCTGCAGCCCCCACCCGGTCGGAGCCTTCCCCTTGAGCATCCGCCAGACCGAGTCGAAGAGCAGCCAAACGAACGCGAACATCCCCACAATTCCCAAGTAGGGATGGAACGGTTCACCCCTCCATTCCGACCAGCGCGAATAACGCTCGCCAAAAAATGCGAGGAAGTCCCAGCGGTGCATCGGGGACGGAACAAACATCTCCACGGCCTTGAGGGCGTACCTCTCCGTGCCCCCGTAGTTGCGAACCAGCAGCGGCATAACGCCTTTCTGCGTATATAGCCAAAGTTCGGCATGGACAAAGACGAAGGCCAGCGCGGCGACCGCGAGACAGGTCACCCCCACACGCAAACTGCTCATTCGCCTCGATCCGACAAACTGCGCGATCAGAGCCCAGCCGAGCAGTTGAATCCAAAAGAAGAGATTGTAGGGATTGCTCACGCCGAGCGAAAAAGCTGCGAGCAGACAGAGCCAAGCTTGCCGGGATCCCCATCCAAGCGGTTTTCGCCGCGCAACGTACCAGCAACAGAGCAAGCCCAGCGGGACGGTCCAGGTGAAAACGAGCAGCAGGTGCGACAATCCGCGGTGGAAAACCGAGTAGGTGAAGGCAAACAGCACCGCGCAGGCCCCAGCCCACTCCCAGGCGGCGTGCAGACGACGGGCGACAAAATAGAAGGAAGCCGCCGCACTCAACGTCGCGAGTAGAAGTGCGAGATTGGCCGCCGCCGGCACCCCCACGAAACGCGCCAGTCCGCCCAGAGCGATCACGAGCAATTTGTCCGGCGTCGGATAAGCATTCCAATGCGCTCCCCATGGAGCCCCGAGGCGTCGAAGGACCTGACGGGCCATCGGCAAGGTGTCGCCCTCGGAAGCCGCCTTGATCCGTGTGAGCATTTCGTGGGCATCGCCCGAGTAATCCAAGGGCACCGCCCAATCCGCCCAGCTCCACATCTCGTAGTGCCACAGCCAGAATCCTCCTGCGACCGCCACGATCGCCAGCAAACGCCAAACCTCCACGGCAATGCGCCGCCGGGACGCGGTGCGCCCGGGCGGATTTATGGGAGGAGAATCCGTTTCCGGTGGAAAAAGTGAAGTTCGATGCATCGCGAAGCTGGACGACGCTCGGGCTGTAAGAGTCCCAGCAAGCTCGGCGTTCGGCCCCCATGCAAGCGTGGACCTCGGGAAAGTTTTGCCTCGGTGGGTCCAGTGCCTAAACTCACGTATTCCTTGAATCGTCCTCCCTCATCTTCGAAGGTCCCGGCTCCGGTTGGAGGAAGCTTTTCGCGTCAGTGGACCCATCATCGTGGCCTCTTTTTTGACGCGTTTGCAGATGACTCGGCATGGCTTCGCGACGGCGCCTGCGTACACCTGCCCGCTTTGAGTGGAGTCGGGTGCCTTTGGTTGGAAGGAGAGTATCGCCCGCACCCCGAGGTGCGCGGCCTAGATAAGCACCTGCCCCGACTGCTGGTCACACTCGGCGGCCGCCGGCTGCCGCCGCCGCCGCTCGTTCCCGGGCCATGGAGGGTCGAAATGCCTTGGCCTTCCACCGTCCCGGCCGGGGGGGTCGATCTCGAGCTGAACCTTCAGGCCGTCGCTGGAACCAA
>ENA-ORBV01016215-ORBV01016215.1-microbial-mat-metagenome-genome-assembly--contig:-NODE-16215-length-10844-cov-17.377171_pt1 | contig 10844 bp, 12 predicted proteins | sample MGYA00237777_ERZ505514 | MGnify/ENA primary metagenome ERZ505514 (study PRJEB26160, sample SAMN06269048) | microbial mat metagenome | isolation source: Oligotrophic lake microbial mat | place...
CACGAAGGCGGGGAGAGCGGGGCCGCAGTCCGAGGTCGTGCGAGCGAGGAAGGTGGCGAGGTGCTCGCGCAGGACTTCGTACAGCACGCTGCCCTCGGGCTCGCGCCGCACGCGCACGCGACCCGGATCGCACCTCTCCCGGTCCATCCAGAGGTGCAGACCGGCCGGCCGGGCGTGCGGTTGCAGGCCCAGGAGAAGGAATGGAAAGAATGCGGCCCAGAACGCGGCGCGCGAGTGTCATCTGCCGTCGATCACGATCACGATCACGTGAGAATCCGGACGGAGAGTCAGCACACCGTGGCGCGTCACGGCCGAACCGTGAACCCCTCGCGTCGGGCGGCCTCGTTCAAACGCTCGTCCACGCACACGAACTCGAATCCGTGCGGGTCGTCGCCGCAGGCAACGAGGGCCGCGCCGAGTTGGAGAGCGTCCGCCGCGCGGAGGGGGTGAACCATGAGGCAGCGCTTGGCGCACGCGGAGTGGTCGCTTCCGACCTCGTCGAGTTCCTCCCGCGCGCGCAGCGGGCCTGACGTCGAGCGCTCACGGCTCCGAATGGGTGCCACGCGCCGGTGCCCCCGCTCCAGACTTACGCAGAGGGCACGTTTGCGTGAGAGCGGTACTCGAGCTTGTGGGAGAGCAGTACTGGGAGTGTCTGGTTGCGCGACGAACTCGGCGTCAGCGCGCACGCGATGGCCGCGAACTAGATGCGCCTGGATTGCGCGTCGGACGCTAACCGAGAGGTGTGCGGATCGACGAGCGCTGGCCCGCGGAGGGAACCCAGCGCTCGGTTACGAATGCTGTTCTCCGGGCGCGCCGCTCTGCATGCCCTCCGCCGAACTCGCAGGGCGCGGCACGATGACCTCGCGCCACTTGGTTGCCGGCCCCAGCACGCCGTGATTTCTCAACAAGTGCGCCGCAGCCGCGGCACGAGCTCGGCGAGCCGGGTCAGGCAGTCGGGCGGCTCGAACACGATCGCGGAGGTGCCGTCGCGCCAGCGTCGGCGCGGGGCGGAGATCACTTTGCCATCGCCGTGTTCACCTCACCTCACCTCACCTCGCCAGCGTGCTCGAGCGGTTTCGGTTCCCTTCGAGAACCAACTCATCGAGGCGCGGACGCCGCAGCGTCAGTCCGGTCAGAGCACGCTGGCCAAGTACTCCGGGGACAAGTGCGTGCGTGAACAGCGGATTTTGACGCGCAAGTGGCTCGCGACCGTGCCGCCGAGACATCCCGTGAGCAAGAGCCACGGGTCCCGTACGGATCACTCTGGGAAGAACTCCGCCCTGAGCCGCGCCTTCCGCATCGCCAGCCCGACCCACAGCAGCACGCCGAAGTAGACCGGGAACAAGACGTGCGTGAACAGCGGCTCGCCGGCGCGCACGTTCGAGGCCACAGCTCCGCCCAGGTAGCCCGTGAGCAGGATCGCGCCGACGACCGCCGTGCGCGGGATCAAGTACAGCAGCGTGCTCACGAGTAGCACGATGCCGAGCGGGATTATGACGGACTCCGCGTAGCCGAGCTTGACGGTCGCTTCGACGACGGGCGCGGGCTTCACGAGCTTGAAGGCGCCGTCTACGAGTAAGAGCAACGCGGGCAGTCCGCCGACGATGCGTCCGGTCCAGAGTAGGCGCCGCGAAGGGATGGGTGTTGTGGTGGTGGGGTTCATGGGGATGTGTGGTGCGAGACGCCTTGTGGGTGTGTGGTTGCTTCCAGTCGGGAGCTGCGACAGCCAGATCGATGTCCTATGTCGCGCGTTGCAGGGCGATGGCGTGGTGGTGATGAAGGAGAGTTCGGCGACTGAGGCGTCGCGCGCGGACGGCGGGGGTGATCAGCGGCCGTAGCGCGCGAGGAACGTCTCGACCCCGTCGCTCGCGCACGCGATCACCTGTCCCTTCGGCGGCGTCGTGCCGACCAGCATCGCGCGGTCGAGGGGTTCACCGGCCACGAGATAGGCGAATTGGGCCGCGGCGCGGTGCGCGTCCGTCAGCTTCAGCAGCCGGCGCTGGGCGAGCCGCTCGAAGTGCGAAGCCAGGGCGTCGATCACCTGTCCGGGGGCGCGATCGAAGTACTCGCGCGCGAGGGAAGGAAAGGCGCGCGCTTCGCCGATCAGAAGTCGACGTAGTGCGACCACCTCCAGACGCACGATGCCAAGCGCGAGGCGGCGGCCGAGGTCGAGGAGCGTCGGCCTGAGGTTGGCCGCGGTGATCCCGGCCATCGACTCCTGGCGCAGTGCGCCCGCGAACTCCTCGGCGTATGCAATCACGTCGGCGACGATCTCGGTGAAAAGCGCGTCCTTGTCGGCGTAGTTGTTGTGCACCGTGCGCTTGGCGAGGCCGGCAAGCGCTGCGATCTCCTCGATCGTCGTTCCGGCATAGCCCTTCTGCAGGAAGAGGGTGCGCGCCGCGTCGACCACGGCGGCCCGCGTCCGGAGCACGCGCGGGTCGTCGGCGCGTGGCCCCTCGAACAACTGCCGCCGCCTGCGGTCGGGTGAGCCGGCTCTCGATGTTGCACTCATGAGTGCAATACTATACTTTCGTGGTGTCCTTTCCAGCGCATGCTCGGAACACCACATGCAATCCAATCAGTCGGCTGGCGCCACACCGGCGCGGGCGAACGCCGCGGAATTCGATCGTGGCGCGGCGATCACCCGCTCGCTGCTCGGCTACGGGATGCTGGTCGGCCCTTTCTATCTCGCGATCGGGGTGATCCAGGGGCTCGTGCGCGACGGCTTTGATTTCAAGCGGCATGCGCTCAGCGTGCTTGCCAACGGGACCGGCGGCTGGGTGCAGACGGCCAACCTCATCCTCAGCGGACTGATGGTGATCGCCGCCGCGGTCGGATTCGCGCGCGTCCTTGGACGGAACGGGCGCTGGACCAGCTGGTTCCTGGCTGGCTTCGGAGCCAGCATGATCGCCGCCGCCGTCTTCCGCGCCGATCCGGTCGACGGCTTCCCGGTCGGCACTTCCTTGGGTTATCCGATGTCTATCTCCACGTTCGGGCTGCTGCACTACGTCTGTGGGACCGCCGGGTTTGTCTCGCTCGCTGTCAGCTGCTTCTTCGCGGCGCGGGCGATGTCGCGACGCGAGCAGCGATCGCTCGCACGCCTCTCGTTCGGTGCGGGTTTGACCGTACTCATCGGATTCTTCGGCGGAGCGGCGCTCGGCGGCGCGGGGATCCTCGGGATCTGGATCAGCGTCGTTGTAGGGTGGGCATGGCTCGCCGTGCTCTCGCGTTATCTGTATCGAATGTCGCCTGATCCGAACTGCGCCACGAGCTAGCGCCACGATCCGGGCCAGGAATCGAGCGGCTCGAATGTGACCCCATCGACGCGCGCATCGAGGTGGCCCTGTGTTCATGGACGGCAGGCGACGTCGCCGTCAACGAACCGAGGGCCGCCTCGGGGTATAGGAGCTTCAAGCGGATGACCCCCTGCGGGGGGTATCGGTTCGGACCAGGTCTGCCCACCTTTCGAGGTCGCTGACGTGTGGATCCGATCCCTCGGAGCCCCTTCTCGGTGCTGCGGGCAGGCTCGGGGGCCGCCTCGACCGGGCCGGAGGCGCTGGGTTTGCGGCGCGGGGCACGGCGCCGCCACACCGCGCCTCTTTGGAGGTGCGCAGATCGCTCGCGTCGCGGACTACCAGGCGAACTCGGGCTCGGGAGGCACTCTGGCGGGAGCGATCGCCGGGGCTGTGCTGGGCAGTTCGAGGTGGCCCTAGGATCCTGCGCACGGCGAGCCCTTCGGTGATCATGGCGATCAGCCTGCGCGCACCGCCGCAATCGGGACACGCGAGAACGTCGACGGCGAACACTCGGGCGTTGTGAGCTCGGCCCAACGGAGCCTGCGGGTTCTGGCTGGGTTCGAGAGCGCGGCGTGGAAGTCGGGAGTGCCCGAGTCCGAGGAGCCGGCGTTGCGCTCCGTCGAACCGTGGTGCGACTCGGTCGGTGCGCGCGGCCCGGGCACGATCTGGTCGGGATCCCCTTCGCAACGACGCTGATGCGTCGTCGCGATTCGTCGCTTCGCGACGAATCGGGGCATTCCAACTGCGCAGCGGGCGCGAGCACGTGGTGCGTCAGGAGATGCGCTCGCGGCCTGGGCACGAGTGCCCCGAGTCGCTCGAGGAAGGCCAGCGGCTCGAAGACGCTCGCGCTCGCGCAGCATGTCCTCGCGCGGTGTCGCGGGCGTGCTCGATGCGCTGACCTCGGCGCGCTCCACCGCGAGCGGCAGGCAGTGCGGGAACAACAGGCCCAGCCAGCTCGCGCCCGTCAGGTGTCCCAGCGCCGGTCGGTCGCGGTAGCCCGCGGCGATCAGCATCGGCAGGAGCAGACCGCCGAGCGCCAGGATCGTGACGCCCGACGCGCCGGTGAGGCTTGTGAAGAATGCGCACGACGTCACACGAGAGTGGCACCCATGTGCCCGGGTCGGACCCGCAACGCATCGCGCGGCCTGCAAGACACCCGAGCCCCCCGGCGAAGGTGACCTTTCAACGTCGTGGCGATCTCTTGCGCAGGGCCCTAGCAGTCCGTGGTGAAAGTCACGTCGCGAGGCCGAGCACGCTCGAGCGATGCAGGCAGGCGACGGTAAGGCGGCGGAGGTGGCCTTCCCGGCCACTGAGCACGACTTTCCTAGCCTGACGCCGCAGCGCTCGAGCGTGCTCGGCCGCAGTAGTGACTTTCACCACGGGCTGCTAGCGGCGAGCGGGACGCGCGACGTCGGGAACGGGCCGGTCGCGACGATGCTCGTCGACGACCAGGGCTTGGATCACCGTGGTGTCGCCAGCCCCTATCGAGGGACCGGCAGTTGCCTGGGCCGCGTGGGGAACCCGTTGTCGAGATCCCTGTCGAAGCCCATCAGGAGCCCCATGTCGAAGACCATCCTCGCCCTCGCCCTCTCCGTGCTGGCACTGGCCGGCCTCGCGTGCACCACGGCGATGGCAGAACGCAACTTCCCCGACTCGGCGCGCCCTCACGTGGTCTTCGAGCACACGAGCGGCGAGGTCAAGAGTTGGGAGAGCTTGTTGAACAACGTCGAGAATCTACAAAAGGCTCTCGGTGCGACCTCGATCGAGGTGGTCGTCCACGGCCAAGCACTCGGCCTGCTGGTGGAAAGCGAGAACAGCGCCGTGCGCGATCGACTCGAGAAGATCGCGAGCGACGATGTCGTCTTCGCGGCCTGCGAGAACACGATGCGACGCGAGAAGGTCGACAAGTCGGATCTCGTGCCGTTTGCCGTCACCGTGGATGCGGGCGTCGCACAGGTCGTGCGCCGCCAGCAAGCGGGGTGGTCCTACATTCGCACCGACGCTTGACCTCACGTAGCACCTCGAAGGGAGCAGAAGATGGCCTTGGTATTCGAGAGGGTGTTGACCGAGGGCCTCGGGGACCTCAGCTATCTCATCGGCGACGACGCCAAGAGCGTCGCGTGCGTGATCGATCCACGGCCCGACGTCGACGTCTACCTGGAGCTCGCGCGCAAGCGCAAGGTGTCGATCACGCACGTCTTCCAAACCCACATCCACGAAGACTTCCTCAGTGGTGCGCTCGAGCTGGCTCACCGCACTGGTTCGGCCACCGTGTACGCGAGCCACGAGGGCGGCCCCCACGACTACGGCTACGAGCACCAGCCCGTGCGGGACGGCCAGACGTTCGAGTTCGGTGACACATTGCTGACGGCGCGACACACGCCCGGGCACACTCCCGAGCACCTGACCTTCTTGATCGCCGAGGCCAAGCACTCCTCCCACCCGTACGGCGCTTTCTCCGGCGGCTCGCTGCTCATCAACGCAGCCGGCCGAACCGACTTGCTCGGGCCCGAGGCGGCCGAGAAGCTCGTCGAGCAGCAGTACCGCACGCTGTACGAGTTCTTCGCCAAGCTCGGTGACGACGTGCTGCTGCACCCCACTCACGCTCACGGATCGCCGTGCGGAGCGCAGATCGGCGATCGCCTGAGCAGTTCGATCGGTTACGAGCGCCGCTTCAACCCCGTCCTGCAGTTCGACGACTTCGCGGCGTTCAAGCGGCACGCGCTGGGCGAGCTGCCGCCGAAGCCGACGTACTACCCGCGTCTCAAGGATGCGAACACCGCGGGCCCCGAAGTGCTCGGCAATCTGCCGCGCATTCCGGCGCTGCCGGCGCGTGACTTCCACCATGCGGTCGAGGACGGCAAGGCGCAGCTCGTCGACACACGCAACATGCTGGGCTTTGGAGGGGGACACATTCCCGGCGCACTGAACATCGGCGCCCATCCCGAGCTGTCGATCTGGGCCGGATGGATGCTCGACGTCGATCGTCCGCTGCTGCTCGTCCTCGAGGACGACGCCCAAGTGGAAGAGGTCGCGGCGTTGTTCTGGCGCACCGGGTTCACGCGGTTCACCGGCTATCTCGCCGGCGGGATGAAGGCCTGGGACAACGCCGGCATGCGGCTCGATCGCGTGCGACAGCTCACGGTGCACGAGCTGCGCGACAAGCAGGACCACTTCCAGATCCTCGACGTCCGCATGCCCGACGAATGGAAGGAGGGGCACGTGCCGAAGGCCCGCCATGTGTTCCTGCCGGAGCTCCCGAAGAAGGTCGGGTCGCTGTCCAAGGACGCTCCGACCGCCGTCTACTGCGACAGCGGCTACCGCGCCAGCCTCGCGAGCAGCCTCCTGCTCCGCGAGGGCTTCAGCGATGTCAGCAATGTGCCGGGCAGCTGGCAGGCGTGGAAGAACGCCGGGTTTCCGATCCTGAAGGGGGAACGCGACGGCAGGCAGTCATGAGCACGCACACACCCGTTCCACCGATTCCGCTGTGGCGCACGCGCTGCCGCTCGGCCGCGCCGCGCGGCGCCATTCTCGTGCTCTCGATTCTCGCCCTCGCCGCAGTCGCGAGCGCCGCACGTCTGCCCGCTGTCGCCGCGATCGCGGTCACTGCCATCGCCGACGCTCCGGTCCGCGGCGAACCCGCGTGGTCGCCCTACCTCGTCGGAGCGCTGATCGGCGTGCTGTCGATGTTGACCTTTTATCTGTCCGACACGCCGATCGGTGTGAGCACCGGCTACGCGCGTGTCGCGGGCATGCTGGGCAAGGTGGTCGCGCCACGGCACACGGAATCGCTGGCCTACTACCAGAAGACGCGCCCGATCGTCGATTGGGAGGTCATGCTGTTGCTCGGCACCGTACTCGGTGGGGTGCTCGCCGCGGGGACCGGCGACCAGCTCACGGGCGAGTGGCTGCCGCCGCTGTGGGCGGCGACTTTCGGTCCTGACAGCCAAGCGTTGCGCATCGCGACGGCATTCGGCGGCGGCTTGCTGCTCGCGGTCGGCGCGCGCATCGCCGGCGGATGCACGAGTGGTCACGGCATCAGCGGTACTTTGCAGCTGTCGATCGGCTCGTGGATCGCCCTGATCTGCTTCTTCCTCGGCGGCGCTGCGGTCGCATTCCCGATGTTCCGTGGTTAGGAGCCGCCGGCCATGAGCGAAAGCGACGACAAACGCAGCCCGCGCCAACTCATGCTGGGGCTGTTGTTCGGCATCGTGTTCGGCTTCCTGCTGCAGAAGGGTGGCGTGGCCCAGTACGACGTCCTGATCGGCGCCCTGCTGCTCGAGGACTTCACGGTCTTCCAGATCATGCTGACCGCGATACTCGTGGGCATGATCGGCGTGTTCACGATGCATGCGCTCGGCTTCGTGAAGCTGCACCCCAAGGCGCTGAAAGTCGGCCCGAACATCATCGGCGGGCTCTTGTTCGGCGTCGGCTTCGGCTTGTCGGGTTATTGCCCGGGCACCGGTGCTACGGCGATGGGGCAAGGCAATTACGATGCCTGGTTCGCAGCGCTCGGCCTGCTCGCCGGTTCGTACCTGTATGCCGAGATGTCGCGCAAGTTGGACCGCACGCTCGGCAAGTGGGGCGACCGCGGCCAGCTGATGGCCACCGATCTGGTGAACACCCCGCGGGCCCTGGTGGTCGGCGCGGCGGCGCTGGTGATCATCGCCGCACTGGTCGTCGTCGAGCGCGTGTGAGTCTCTCCGGCGGCTCGGTGGGATCGGGGCGATCCCCGACCAGCCGGGGACTGTCATCCAGCATCGATGAATAGCGGCCCGAAGATTTAGTGTGGGTCCCGGAGCCCCCGTTTTCGTTGGCGGCGAGGCTTGACGAGTTGGATTGGCTGCGAGAGGCTCCGGGGTCATGCTCGCCGTCCCGCGCACGCCGCACTGGAGCTTCGCTCCGCGCCCGGTATTCTGCGCCGTCCCCCAGGATCCAGGTCCTCCGTCGCGCGCTGAGGCGCCGCTGAGTGACCACGCGCACTCGAGGCGGTGGCGTTGGCCGGGCCTCCCAAAGCAGAGGGCGTGACGTGAACACCGCACTTGTCGAACTGTTCAGCAGGCACTCAACGCGGGCGTTGTTACAGTGGTGGCAGCCGCGAGTCGGGATCGGCTCTGGGCTGAACTCACTTGCGAAGTGTCGGATAACAACAAGTGAGGCGGCAAGCACCCAACGAAGGAAATATCATTATGAAGGGGTTCGTGAAAAATATCGAGAGCATCGCCGGCAAGAACGCAGAGTTTCGCCAAGTGCTTTACACGGCGAAGAACTGCCAGCTCGTCGTCATGGCGTTGAAATCCAAGGAGGAGATCGGGGCGGAAGTCCACAAGCTCGACCAGTTCTTTCGCGTGGAGGAAGGGACGGGTGAGGCGGTTCTCGATGGCGTTCGCACTGCGATCAGCGCAGGCTTCGCGGTGCTCGTCCCGGCCGGGGTGAACCACAATATCGTCAACACCGGCAGTGTGCCTCTGAAGCTCTATACGCTGTATGCGCCGCCGAATCACCGGGACGGCATCGTTCACCATACCCGCGAAGACGCAGATGCGGATAACGAACACTTCGATGGCACAACGACGGAATAGAGAATCGACTGGGCGCTCGAGGCTGATGACCAAACGAGCACCCAACTTGACCTCCCATATTGGTCCGGATGCCGGCCGCTGCAACCTGCTCGTTCTGCGCAATGGCCGAGCCGGATTGAGGATCTCCACGGACAATACTGTTCAGCACAGGCAGCGAAGCATTGATACTAGTGAATGACGGGATGCCCAAGACCGCTGTGGTTTTCGGAGCCGGCATTGCTGGTCTCAGCGCGGCACACGAACTCGCCCGGCTTGGTTTTGCGGTGTCGGTCTACGAGGCCAATAGCGAAGCCGGAGGTTTTTTTCGGAGTGCCCGGGCACCGAATGACCGGAACATGCCATCCGAGTACTCTTGGCATGGCATGGGTCCGTGGTATCACAATACGTTCGACCTATTGCAACAGATCCCCTTTGACGAGACGGGGAGTGTGTACGACAAGGGCCTTTCGCGGTCGATAGCATTCTGCGTTGCTCCCGATATCGGCCGGGCGGCGTTTTACCCCGGGCTTGTTCATCTGCCGAAGATGTTCCGATTGGGACAGTGGGAGGGCGTACGGTGGGCGTGGCTTCTTCTCAAGACGTTCATGTCTGACCGCCGATCCCAAGAGTACTACGCTACGCTGAATGCTGCAGAGCAATGGAAGCCTGTCCTGAGTGATTTGGGATGGCGTAGATGGAGGGCCACCTTCGGACCATGGATCGGGTCCGATTGGACCAACGTATCGCTCCATCAGGCAGGTCAATTCTTTCGCAAGCAGCTATTCACAGAACCTTCTCATCAGCACAAGGCAGACGACCAAGGCCCTGCCTGGACGCACGAAGCGCGTGCCGGCTGGCTGCTGCTGCGTGGGCCCAGCAGCGAGTATTGGTTTGACAAGTGGGTCTTGCACCTGGAGCGAAACGGCGTGCGGTTCTTCTGGGAGGAGCCCTTGCACACGCTCAATTACGACGGTGCGCTCATCACCGCCGCGCAGCTTGGATCGGGCGCCATTGTCGAGGCCGACATCTACGTCCTGGCCACGACTCCGTTTGCCGCGGCCGAAATCCTCGACCGAACCCCGTCTCTCGCGACTCACGAGCAGTTGCGGCTCTTCCGCCCCCTGACACAGCGTGGTCCACATACGCAAGTTAGCTTCCGAATCGCGTTCTCGAAGCAGATTGCCTGGCCGCGCGAGCGCACTGCGATTATCATCGCGGAGTCTGAGTTCAATCTGACGTTGTTCGCCCAAGAGCAGGCGTGGACATCCGACGTGGTGATCGGCGACGGTGTGAAGTCGCTGTGGACGGGAACTGCATGCGTGGCGACGGTCCCGGGACGAGTCTATGGTGTGCCGCTCATCAACTGCACCAAGGACCAATTCATCGAGGAAGTGATGGTGCAGTTAAGTAGCTGCGAGGGCCTCGACTTATTGGTCAAGGAGGCGAATGGCGGTGAGAGCTGGAAGACGGTTCCAATCGTCCGTGTCGAAGTCTGGCATGAGTGGCTGTTCTCTCCAGATGGGATCAAAGCTCCCCAGCCGAAGTGGGTGAACACGACCCAAACCCAGCCGAATCAGCCGACGCAGGCCACTCCTGTCGCCAACCTGGTCCTGGCGGGAGCGCACACCAGGACAGAAGCCGACGTGTGGAGCATAGAGGCAGCCGTCGAGAGCGGCCGGCGTGCGGCCCGCGTGATCGATCCGAACGTCAAAGTGATCCCTCAGTACAAGCCCGTGTGGCTCCGGGTCATCAGCACGATTGACAACATGTGCTTCTCCATCGGCGCGCCACACGTCCTTGACCTGTTCCTGGTTGGATGCATGATCGCCGTCGCCTGTGTGCTCGCGTTTGCCGTCCTGCGGTGAGCCGTAGGCGTTCCCCTCCTTGCCAACGTGAGCGAGACACCTTCTTCCATCCGGTTTAGTGTCGAGGGCTGAAGGTTGCCTGCCGTTGTCCATCGATCCCACAGACGCCGCGCGCTTGCCCC
>ENA-ORBV01016216-ORBV01016216.1-microbial-mat-metagenome-genome-assembly--contig:-NODE-16216-length-10844-cov-3.283273_pt1 | contig 10844 bp, 13 predicted proteins | sample MGYA00237777_ERZ505514 | MGnify/ENA primary metagenome ERZ505514 (study PRJEB26160, sample SAMN06269048) | microbial mat metagenome | isolation source: Oligotrophic lake microbial mat | place...
ACCGAGATCTACACCTCTCTATTCGTCGGCAGCGTCAGATGTGTATAAGAGACAGAGTCACTAGAGCATTTGTGGGCGCAGTTGCTGAAACATAAGACATAACGAAATAAAAAAAACAAGGTAGAAGTTCCACGTGCACTAAAATTGAACGTACTAGACGATGCGGGATTGGCCATAGCTTTGGCCTGCTTCACCTCCTCCTGAAGGCGCGGTGTGCTGGGAAGAAGGTCGCCCCACACATCTGCGGCGATATCTTCTGGGGCTTCAGCAACTGATTTCAGACTGTCCGCTGACGACTTTCCAAGCCCGGAAAGAGTGCGCTGATGTGCAGATGAGTTGGCAGAACTGATGCTTGCAGCCCTGCCGGCTTGTGCGCCCACACCGGATGCTTCAGTTACGTCCGATCGGCGGTGTGGCACTAGTCCGGATCCTGATATGTCAATATGAGCAGTGGTACCAGATCCGCTCGTCTTTGGAAGCAAAGCGAGCTTCGAGCTTAGCCTTACGATTGAGCCGCTGGCATCGGACGAGCGGAATGTGAACATACCGGTCTGAATCATAAAGATAAAGCCTGCCACTTACCGATCTCGCAAGCCCCGCGATTTGGCTGCGTCATCTCCTCCTTGGTCATCAGACTGTGACTGTGACTGCGGAACATGGACTGCAGGGGCTACCGCGGAACCAGTTTGATTTTCTTGATCACGCACTAAGTCATCCTCATCCTGCTCCTTTGGGTCTTCGCACACTTCATAGTCCGTGTCAGTGTACTCGGTATCATCTGCATCAGTCTCGCCTTCATCACCATCATCGTCGTCGTCGTACATCTCACTGTCAGAATAGGCGTCTCGGTCTCGCTCCGACACCGAGTTCATCATTGACAGCACGGACCCCCGCGGCTTGCCGCCGGCAACAGAGGCACCTGGCACTACAAGTAGACTGCTGTCGCCACTGCCACTTGCGGCACCGCCGGTACCTGAAGAGCTCTGGTTGGCTGGAGGGCCAGTTTCGGCGAAGTGAAGTTGTATTGCTGCCACGGTAGCATGCTGCAACGGTCCAGATAGCGGACGACCATCTGGAGCGGTGGCAGACTGACTATCAGTGCCGTCTTGGGAAGCAAAGACAGCCTATGCAATCGCCTTTATCAGTAGTTGATGGGCCAGAATCATGCGATGCAACGAATAAACCGAAAGCGCCCAACTCACCATTTTCCAAAGACGTTTGAGGGAGTTGTTTTTTCCAGATCTGGGTAAACGTTTGCTCTTCGGCAATTTCTACAACAAGATTGAGAAGTCATGCCTCGATATCACATGTATAAGTCGCACGGCAACTTGCCTGCAAGTCGGTAAAGGCAGACGACTTTCCTGCCTCTGAAATACGACCAACCACAGGTCAGCTCAACGTCACATATGGAGCGTGGTATGGCAGTACGCACCGATGATGCTTCCACGCATCGGCTGCCTTAACCTCAAAGAACCGTTCCCCATTTTCCCATCAGGTCGCGCCAAGGCTTCCCCCGAGAACTGCACCTTCACGGAGCCTCGATGAGGGCCTGAGCGTGACCACATTCTCGAGATCAGCGCAAAATGACAAGGAGCGATGGATTCAGACCGAAGCACGCCATACCTCGCCGCAGCGACCCTTTATGATGAAGCAAGCCAACGGAGATATCGTCCTTACTCTCCGCGCGTGCCCGTGACGGAGCTGTGCACAAAGCGAGCCTCAACTCAACCACGTCGACAGAGAGCGAACATTGGTTACCACGGACGTACGAGCATCTGGAGCTTGGTCGAAGAGGCGCACTTGTTTCATCGGTGCCCCGTGCCGTAAGGACCCGCTGCATTCACACGAACACGTTAACGACTGCGATCATCACATACGGATGCGATGCCTCAGTAGTACTTTGTCGCAATGTTGATGTCTCTTGGTGACGCATCTCCGAGCACAACCGCAGATACAGGCCGCCGAGGACTTGTTTGTTTCGGAGCCGCTGCAGTTAGTTTACAGTGTAAGATTCATGCAATGGAACAGCCCTTTGCCCGCTGCTATTACCCAATGACATCTTTTGGAGCAGAGAATCCTGTGGCTGCAGTGGCGTAACTGCGGAAGAGGCTAACACAATGACGCGCTGACTCTTTTTCGGAGAGACTTTTCGGCTGCTGAGATCGGTGAGACCGGACAGCTAGCAATTCTGATGAATGACAACTGCAACTTGTGCCATGTGTGAAATAGAGGAGAGTGAAAAAACTTTGTAATCTTCGGTAAAAGCACGTATGGCCTCGGAGCCCCGTCGGATGTCCGTGCAAATTACAATTTTGCCTTGGGCGCGCTCGCAGCAGCGCCTGCAGTAGGCCCTGCACCATGGTGCATGCGACTGGCCGCGATGATATGCGATGGCAGTTTGTTGTTGCCCACCTTCAGGAATTCAAGATCTAATCGAGGGCGCAAGTACTCCTGATATCCGTCGAAGGGATCCTGTTGGTTCATTGGTGACTTCTGAGCGGCATCATACAGGGCTTCGTAAACGTTGCCATCGTATCTGTAATTTGGAACGATCGTGATCAGCGCACATATACTCATGATAACGGAGAACGAAGTCATTACCGGCCCAGTGTGGAGGCCAGGACGCGATCGGGGAAATCGAAGGCGTCGGTGAGAGCGATCACGTCAGGTCGCAGGTCCGACATAACGTCCACGAGAGCTGCTTTCAACTGCAACACGAGAGAAATTAGATTGAGTGACGATAGCTTATGCGACGGTAAATACGAACACACAACACGAACCATGCGCATCTGCTCCCCTTTGAGCGCAGCAATACCGGCCCATTGCTCGTCCACGATGAAAGACAGCGCGAACATGACACACAACTTGCGGAGAGCGTTGCGCACGGCCTCCTCGGCAACATTCTGAGCAGCTTGGGCAAACTGCGATAACATCAGCAACATGCAATGGCTTCGCGTAGCCTGCACCAGCTGCAGCGCACAAGCATTCCACGCCTCGTCAAACGGCATGCCCTCCATCACTCGGCGTTGAAGATCATCGCCCGCAGCAGCGACGTCCAGCAGGGCTCGGAAGCGGTACAGCCCCAGCAGGTACCCGATGTCGTGGAATACGCTCTTATCAGCGGCCTCGCGCGGCACCGCTGCATGCAGCGGCTGGGCAGTCTGCGCGGTGGCCAGATCGAAGTGAGCATCACGCAGCGGAGACAGGTACTCGATTGGACCCTGAGTCTTCTTGCCCTTGCGAGCGCGCTGCAGAGCGCGCATGAGGAAGCGCGCCGTTTGCAACATGAGGATAATCCAGTCCCCCTCAGCTGCGCACACACTGTCAACATCAGTGCAGAGTCGATGGCGGGTATCACGCGCAGAAGCACTAACCTGTGGTTTGCCACACATAGTCACCCGCCTGAGCGGCGACTCCGCTGTTGAGCAGGTAGCCGTTACCGCCACAACACTTCCTGCAGTCTTCAATGCCCTGAACCAGTGGCCGCCAGCAGTCGGTCAATCGGTAAGGCGGTGCATTCACGAAAAGTGCGATCCAGGTACCTGAGATGTCAGGTACGTGCAGAGCGCCTTGAGCCCCGATGAAGTGGCGGCAATCTCTGGAAGCGCGCTCGTATCTTGAATGAGGCTGGAGGTATCCGATCCAAGATCCTTGAACTTGTCGACCATGTAAGCCCCCGTGAACTTGATGGCGTACGCAAGAGACAGTTGCTTCAGCACCCGATATCGCTGCACCTGATGATCGATGATCTGTCGCTCAGCAGAGCGGAATGAAGTCTTCTTGCCCGTGTCCGTAAAACCTAACGAACGCACAGAGACAGTGAGCGACACCGTTACAAGCTGATCGCGAGGGTGGATTACCTTGCGTACGAACACAGGAGTACCGAGCAGCCACTGTGACAGCTCGGGACAACGCCCCGCCCGCTGACTTGACCATGAAGCCGCGAGTAAACATCATTGTCGCGTAATGCATCTTGTCATTCGTCTTCTTGGAGCTCTTGACGTACTCACCCGCAGGAGATACCTGGCGATTTCAATTGTGAGTTACGAGCTCTCAGTGACATCGACGGTGACCAGCAGCGCGCACCTCCTGATAACGGCACAGCATGTGCTCGCGCGGAATGCGCACATTGTCGAGGCGCATGAAACCAGTGTCATTGGCACCATCTCCAAGCTTTGGCCCAAGATCACCTATCACGACATTACACGCCGCGCAATCAGAGAGCGGTTAATCAGGAAACAGCAAAGGGCCACGTACCGAGCTCGATTCCCGGAAGCGGACGGTGATTGTCATCACGAATTTGCACCATGAACACGTGCACCCCCCTCTCCTTGCCGTCCAGGATCAATTGGGCGTACACACAAGCGTGGGTGGCCACCTGTCACGTACAATATGAGTGCTTGCGGTCATACGGGACTCGAACATGCGGGGTCAATGCACCGAACCTTGCCAAGCGTGCCGGGCCACCATTTGATCGACAGCAGCGAGGGGGTGTTCAGTACGAACTGTTGGGTCGACTTGTCGTACTCAGCTACAGTCTGTAACCCCCGCACATTGCTTCCATGCCCCAGCTCGGTCTGAGCGTAGCAGCCGATGATGTTCATCTCTTGAGCCCGCTGACCCCACCTAGCATCACATCTATGCTGAGTGCAGCATGCCCATCCAACATGAGGTAACGTGGCCCCACACCTACCAGGATATCTGCTCATCGGAGCCCTGCCCGATCACAGTGGGCAGGAACAGCCCATAATGATTCATCAGCGAGCCAGAAAGCATGGAGTACTCCGACATCCAGGCCACCTCCTGCAGGACGCCACGATCGGTCAGCAGCGGAGCCGCGCGGAGGCGTGCATGGACCACTCACCTGACGGGTAGGTCGGTAGGACTTCCAGAAGCCCTCGTGCACGGACATGAACAGCTTGACGTGCTCCTTCATGAGGCGATTTCGCTCCCAGTAGTATTTCTCGCTGACATCAACGCCTTCGTTGGGAGACTACAGTGCACGACCGGGGTTCAAAAGAGGTCTGGGCACACGTGCTCGACAACGATATTTGCACACCATGATGAAGCGACGCTTGGCTGTCATTTGCGGCCCTCCGTCCAGCACATGCATCAGCTTGTTCACGTCAAAGCTGGCCTTCTTCCGCTCAGCGGGCAGCACGTCGGCCGTACCGCCGCTGAGACAGCATCCCACGGTGAGCTCGGGAGCACATCCAGACAGAACGAAGGTGATACCTATTTCGCGACCGCTCATTCGATGGCACAGTTCGCTGCAAAGGAGCCAGAGAGATGGGGTTATTCGGCTTGCTGAAGTCGACTACCGGAGCCGGCGTGGCGTGGCCTGTAGATCGCGATAGAAAGATTGGCAAAACGACGCATCAATGATACACGGCTCACGCGAGCAGGAACAAAGCTCCAGATGGCTACGCCGCACAAACCCTGCTGCGGAGGGTTGGAGCCCCCAGATACGGTCAGTGAGCGGGTGGACAAGTCATATTCGATGCGGAGATTCTGCGTGTTTACATTGTTTCATATGTTCCGAAGCATAAGACTGGGTAGTACAACATTTAGTACAACAACAAAACCCGTACGGTCGACATTTGCAGTCACAAGTTCATCAATTGTTCGATGTGATGGTGGTGGCGGAGCTGGAATCTGCCGGACGTCGTGGCCGGACATCACCAGACTCACTCGAAGGTATCGGCTGATGGCGATGCTGAAACACCCTCTGATAGACTAAGAGAATGCTCTGAAACTGCAGCAAGCGAGCGATCCGTGTTTGAGTGCCCTAAGCTGCGGGGCGCCGCTGGGACGTCCTGACGAGCAGCTGCGAAGCATGCATTGAGCCGATTAAACCGCAGGAGCTGTTGGGCAGACGGAAGACAACTTGATCCTACCTGACATCGACGCTGTGGAAGTGGTCTTGCGCAGACTGGACGACAGTGAGCCGGCAGTGGCAGTGAAGACCGAGCTCCGCCGTGCAGCGGCAAGGCTACAAACGAGATCGAGGCATCGGTCAGGGGGCACCGCACTAAGAGTGACGCAACGATATCGTCTCTAGCTGTACCTGGAAGCAGAAGTTCGGATCGATCGCTCATCGGACGCCGAAATCGCCATAATGGAAGCAACCAAGGTGAGAATCATCTTCGGCTTGACCTGAACGCGAGAGAATGTCAACAAAAAGGTTGAGTGTAATACAAGCGAAATGTCCATCCAACCTCGTAAATGTCCTCCGGTAGCAGAAATACAGTGGCGCCGAGCTTGCGAGCCACACTAATGGTGTAGCCGGCGTTGAGTAGACACTCCTGTGTCATGACACAGTGAGAATTGATCTAAATTCCTCCAAAATGTGGATGCTTTCGAACCTCTTTCGTGGAGCCAGGTGTCACCAGGTTCCAGTCAATCACGCGAGGCTCAATCGACCACAGCAGGTCAAGAAAGAAGAGGGAAGTGCTCAACGAAGCGTCCTTGAAAGACGTCATGCGCGAGGTACGACCTAAACGGTGTTTACAGATACGCTGTGAGTTCTGCCTTGCAAACATGAAAGAGAGGGCTGCATCGTCACCTTTGGATTGCACATGCTCGTTGGCCCAGTTGATGATGGCCTCATCGTTCACAGCTGTAGCCCCAAACTGCTTGGAGCGCACCTCCTACATGATATGATGCAACAGCACAGCGCTCAGCACCACGGCAGACGCAAACATGGGATGAAGGCGCGCACCTGCAAGAAATGTATGGTGTGATAGCGCATCAGCTGCCAAGTGAGAGACAGGATGGGCTTCCGGTTGCCGTCCGTAATGTCAGCACCCTGGATGCCGACTAACGAGCAATTAAGATTGCTCTTGGCGAGCTTGACGGCGTAGTTGGTGTTGCTAAACATTTCGAACTTGTTGTTAGGTCTCATTTCAACAGAGCGCCAGTCAACTGATCCAGGCTTGATGTGATCGATGATCTGTTGGCACCGAGATGAGAACCCATTACGCACGGCGACATCTCTGGGTTCCGTGATCACGATGCCAATGCGAATATGAATTACCTGGAGCAGAACTAGCCCGTCTCGACAATCAGAGAACAGGTTGTGCACGAAGCGCTCCATGCCGCTGCTGTTCATCCACATGCGGAACGCCCGCTCCTCGCGGTCATCGCCCGCAGCTGATGCTAGGTCATCCTCCAGCAACCCAGCCTTTTCGAGCTGTTCTGTCTCATCCTCGGTAAGAGCAGGCAATGACGGCCGCGCGTTGAAAATGGTCGCGATCAACGCTACGTTGAGCTTGGGGTGGCCACTGACGATCTGAGCTGCGTTGATGATGCCGAAATGCGCCACCTTCAGCTGATCACACTGCTGCAGCACACTGGCTGCTCGATTGAGGAGCTCTTCCGAATTGTTACTGAACGCCTTGAATGTCGAGGTCATCTGCAGATCAGCGATTGCGCGTCAACCCAACCCTCCAAGCGCACTTAGATCGAGCATGCTACTTCACTCACCTTAGCAGGCATGGAAAACGATTTGCGCATGGGGCTGTGGGCTGCATGATGATGAGGCCGAAGAGTGGGCGATGCAGGAGAGTTGGACGCAACTGCCGAGATGCTGTGAAGCAAGGCTAAGTATAGCTCTGAAGTTCGCATGTCGGTCCCCAGATTGACCGCACTGTTGTGGAGAACGGTTAAGCACGCAGAGGCCAGGTCACACCTGTGGCTTACGTCATGAAACGCATGGAACAAGGGACTTACCGAATGTCGAACTGTTTGACATGGAAATTAACCCATCGTAGGAGAAGATCATGCGGCGCAAGCGACGAGGCGGAGCCGGTGGATCTACGCATCATAACCATCATAATCAGTGATCAGGGATGCTGCTCTCAGCGATCGCGCAAGCTGCCCCATACTTGGCATCATCCGTGATGAGACGCGCTAGCTCCGGATGAGCGCGCGTGTTCAAACCGGCAAACAATTTGGTGGTGATGAGTTGCCACAGCAGATCGAGAATGGGTTTGTGATTCACAGGGTTGAGCGCATCAAGCAGCTCCATCGCCCCGACACCTGAGCAAACGCAAAGAAGTGAGCACTCAGTCGAGCTCGCACTCATGCAGAGGCACATGCCGCACACAGAAGGAGAGTAACACGCATCTAGCCCGCGCTTGCCCTCCACGCCCTCAGGGTCAAACCCTTCAGGCAGTGCAGATGCAAGGTTTACACGAACGTGTCGTTCTAAATATGTGACGTGGAGGGTGGAAGTGAGGTGCATGCATGCCGTAACAGTGATGAGTGGTGTCGTGGCCGCGAAATGGTGTAGTAGGGAGGTTGTGATGGATGAAATAATCCAATACCATAACAAGATTCGTAAAGTGCAGTGAGGTGGTGTGCGGTGATGTGCGATGATTGCTGTGCTCGCGTTACGCGATATAGACTATCACGTGACGTACCTCGTGCTTTCGTCCGCACACCAAGTGATGTGGCGGCCGAGAGAACCTGTGCAGAGGCGGAGTCAGCGACGATCGCAACACACTACAGAAGTGCGTCATATGATGACACTAAGACGACAGATGTACCAGATTCAGATTCTCAATAAGCTTGGTTGACTCCATCACTGCGCCACCAGCAGGCGGCTTATTAAGCGCGCGCTCGTCGATGGTTCCTGGACCATCACATCGACGGTGCAATAACAGAGGGCTGTGAGGCTACATCGTCACCTGTCGATGCAGGTAAAGCGGTCCAAACCTGGCACTGCAGCGTTGATGAACTTGGCGAGCAAGATACCGTCCCTGAGCTTCTGCAGCAGCTCCGGTCCTTCCGGATTAATGGGCAGAAGGCCGAACTACACAACACGTGAGTCGCGTGAATCATGTGATAGATAACATGCACACCATTCAACAAAGACATACCTCATGCAATTCACTGTCAGAGTTCAACACTCCGTTAAAGTAGCGAGCAAATGCGGTAAGCTCCTCTTGATCGCCTTGCTCCAGCCGATGTCGGGACTCGGTCAGGTCACTCTTCACGGCATGCACAGGCCATTGCGGTAGCTGAGGTGCGGCAGCCTCCTGTGACTTGAGCTTCTGCTCCGCCAGCAGCAACTCCTGCTCCGTTTGCTGCTTCAACGCCAGCTCCCGCTCTCGATCCTTCTGCTCCTGCTCTTGCTGTTTCTGTAATGCAGCTTGCCTCTCTCGCTCCACCGCTGCTGCCTGATCTGCAGCCGCTTGCTGCTGTTCGGCCAGCGATCGAAGAGCGGCGGCTAGCGCTGCCTCTAACTCAGCTATGCGGGTGAGCAGCCTATCTCGCTCCACGTGCAGACCGTCAATTACACCTTGCATACCCTTTGCTCGATCATCTGCCTCTAGCCGCTCTGCAGCCAGCTGCCGATCTCGATCCCGCAAGGCATCACGCGCCCGGTCCAGCTCGTCCTGCAGCTGCTTGGACTGCTGGCTGTGACGGTCTCTGAGCTCACTCAGCTCACGAGCATGATCTTCGCTGCTGAGATCACATTGAACCCCACGATCTACGGTGGGCACAGGTGCCGCCACGATCGCAGCAGCTGGAGTGGCAACTGGCACTGCTTCACTGCGGGTCTGTTGCTTGGCAGCGGCAGATTCTGCAGCTGAGGCTCGAAGCAAGGCGTCATCTCTCTCCTTCTCTCTCTGCAGCAGCAGAGCCTGCAGTCTGTCGCGATCCTTAGCATGCGCAGCGCGCTCTTGCTGCAGCACCGCCTCCATATCACGCAGCCTAGCTCGCTCCAGTGCCAGCAGCCGCTCATGTTCAGCTCGATCAGTGTCGCGCTCTGTTACCAGCCGGGTGTTCGCTCGCTCTAGATCCCGAATCTGCTGCTCAAACCGTTTCTTCTCCTCAGCAGCGCGCTGCCGCTCCAGGTCCCGCTGTGCGGTCAGCTCACGCTCACGACCCTCCCAAGTGGCCTTGTCGGCAGCTCTCTGAGCAGTGAGCTGCGCCAGCTGTGAGGTCAGCGCGGCCAACTTGGCTTCAAGCTCCTTCAACAGAACTTGATGACCGCTATCCGCGGTTTTGACGGAGTCCAATTCTGATCGCAGCGATGACAGCGATTGCGTCTGAGCTGCAAGCTGTCGTTGAGCCTCATCCAACTTATGTCTGGCCAGTGAGAGCTGTGTCTCCGCTGCTGCGCGGGCAGTCTGCTCTTGCTCCAGGCTCGATCGAAGCTGGTCGTTGGCCTGCGCATTGTGCTCAGACAGGGCTGCGCTCAGCGAGTCCCCACCACCGCCTGCAGACCGCAGCTGCTGTTCAAGTGTGGCCATCTGTTCGTTCAGCGAGTCGATCATGTTGCTCTGCTCGTTCCGCTCGCGCATCAGCGACTCCAGTGAGTGCTCCAGGTCACCATTCTCCTCCTCCAAACGGTTCACCCTGCATCATGATAACACGCAGCGCTTAGACAGTACCCAAGTGGACGCAACACACAAGGCATGCGAGCTACCTGTCCTGCATCGCCTTGAGCACCTCAGGTGAGCTTGCGGCACCGCCCGGGCTGAACTGGGTCTGTCTGCGCTGGGACCCCTTGTGAGCCTGCATCTGCTCCATCAGAGCATCCAGCTCGTTCTGCAGTGCGTGTTTAGCCTTGCGCTCGATCTGAAGCATCGCCAGTGTGCTGCGGTATCATCACAGAGACAATGAGTGCATTGCATGCCACGAGAGCAAGGCGCTGGTACACCAGCACCTTTGTAACTCCTGAGAAATTTCGCGGATTTCTTTTTCCAGCTGTTGACGGTCCGCAGCTGTGAATTGCATCTTCCTGATGCGCTGTTGACGGAATACACACCGCAAGTACACATTAACGGCAGTGCCGAAGCTGCGAGGCTGCTTGCAACAGATACGAACTGAAC
>ENA-ORBV01016218-ORBV01016218.1-microbial-mat-metagenome-genome-assembly--contig:-NODE-16218-length-10842-cov-5.413191_pt1 | contig 10842 bp, 5 predicted proteins | sample MGYA00237777_ERZ505514 | MGnify/ENA primary metagenome ERZ505514 (study PRJEB26160, sample SAMN06269048) | microbial mat metagenome | isolation source: Oligotrophic lake microbial mat | place...
TACGAGATTCGCCTTAGTCTCGTGGGCTCGGAGATGTGTATAAGAGACAGGCATTGCTGAGAAACTATTTGTTTGGAATAGAGTTTTGCTTCTCGTGTCTGGGCGCTGAAAGGCACATTGTGACATTGATTTCTTCAATACACTACTACATGAAGCTAATAGCTAGCTACTAGCTAGACTAGTAGCTAAGTAGTAGCTCGAGCACACTTCGCGTCGGGGCATTCACAGAAATCAACCGATTTCATGTATTGGAGCCAATGTGCGCGCTTTCCTGTTTATTTTATGGCGCGCAGATTTCTCGGGTGGGTTTTTGGCTGGCAGCATCCTCAGCAACAGCATCACTTGTATGTTGCTTATTTTCTCTTCAGGCAACTAGCTACATAGCTCGAGCCAAAACGACCACACGCGGTATGATTTATTGATTTGACGCTACCATACACTGCTTCATCATCTCATCAAAATACTCCAGCCACATCTAATTTCTGCCAGCGAAAACCAGCCTTTTGGTATGCATTGAATGTCATTGGTGTCCCAAAAGAATCTATCAAAATAATGGGTTCTCGGACGTGGACATGCGGGGTCTGCACACTTGATAATCGCGCTCGACGGCGGCAATGCGAAGCTTGTGGAACACAGCGGCCAGTCAAATCTGGTGCAGAAGAATCGGCTGTTCTGTCTGACACCGACACAACATCGACAACGGCAGCCTCGGCGACAACGACAAATGCTCTTTCACCACCATCGGCCGCAACAGCAACAGCACTGTCCTCAACAACGGCGGCTTGCTCCAATGAATTGGACACGTCACAGAGAGAACGCAAAAGCGCAAATCCTGGTATCCAAGTCAATCACAATGGAGCAGGAGCCGAAAACAAAACGAAGACCGGAGTGGGGCGCAATCATGGAAATAAGAAAAGACGTAGAAAAATAGTCGTGACCAATGCTCCCGTTGTTTCTGCGTGGCTCAACCAGATACGCAAGCGGAAAAATACTGAAAGTCAGAGTCGACAAGTCACTGTGCGCCTAGTGTTGAGCGATGACGCATGCCATGATTCCAACGATGATGAAATGAGTACCCTTTTCCGACGTCCCCTCCACGCGCTTCTACCTCGACAAGTCACTGTGCGCCTTGTTGTTGGGGATACCTTGGGCCATGATTCCGATGCTGAAATGAGTGACCTTTTCCGACGCCCCCTCTATGCGCTTTTACCTCCTCCCGATGAGGAAAGTGCCAGTATGGATGAAAGCTCCAATGCTGCGACCTCTCCAATCAAGAACAATCCTACATGTATTATAAAAACTTCCAAAAGCAAACATAAAATGGAAAAGACGGCAGAAAATAGCCAAAATCGGCAGCCCAACTCGCCCCCAAAGAAACGACCCAAAGCCACACTCCTGGAGTTGCCAGCTAACAAGGGAATTTTGCAACGTAAAAACGATAACGACAAACCCAGTCGAATCATTCCGTCTTGTAATTCTTCCAGCAATGTACCGTTGCCATCAAATTCAAGCATTGACAATGCCGTGACGACTGCCACTAGCACTGACCTTCAGAAGAACGAAGAAAACCCATTGACCGTCATGAATGGCCATGAAGCCAACAAGAACTCTAATTCTCCTCATAAACACATCCCGCCAAATAAAACCGTTGCACCAGCTTGTACAAAGACAAAAGCAAGTCCATTGAACTACCAGGATTCTCCTGCGAAGCTTTCCGCTGAAGAAACAGCTGAGACTAACAAAACGGCGCTTCATTCTCTCGACTCTCCATCTGTCACTTGTATGGAGGTTGAACAAGCTTTTAGGAAAGTTACATCACGGAACAGCAGTCAGTCGCCTAGTGAACATTCTGTCGACAGTCCAGAAATAGAGCAAGTCTCCCCAAAGCTGAAGGACGCATTCACGGCTGATCAATCATCGATTTTTCCGAAAGAAAATCAAAGTTCTCCGACATCGACCGTTGTAAGTACCGAGAAGGAACCCGAGGACTTAAAAGTTTCTAGCGGACATCAATCTTTTCAGAACGCTGAACAGAACGAAAAAAAGACCAAGCAGACGCTTCATGATGTGCCGCTCTCTTCAAATGAATCCGCGGAGCTTGAGCCACCAGACTCTAGCGAAGCATCTTGCGAACCCGATGGCGAAACCGACCGACTTCAGACAGGGAAAGAATCTAGGACACTTGCACCTGAGGTTGAAAACTCCAGAGGAGACGACGATACAAGTGATGACGTGCTTTTTTGCACTTGTCGCAGCCAGGCCGAGAGTGAAAATGAAAGCGAAGTCGTCGCAGCTACCGCCGAAACTACGGCAGTCGACAACGATGACAAACTCAAAGGATCACTGCCAACGAGTGGAACAACCCATACTGGCTCGCATCGAGAAAATAGCGAGGAAGATAACGACACCGTAGTGTTTGATTTAACCGTAAACCTCGGCAAATCATCCACCGCCGACTACATTCCGAAATCGATGGACCATGGGAATCAACAGGAATCACAAACCACCAATTCGGAAAAAAATACTTCAAATAATATCGAAGAAGGACACACCGAACAGAAAAACCGACCAGACTCACATCCCCAACAAGAAAAGTTGCCTCCCCCCACTCAAAGCCATTTGTTTACATCCACGGCAACAACTATCGAGATAGCGGAGGAGGCGGAATCTACGGACAGCTTAACACTGCATCATCAAGCCTATGCGATTCGATCTCAAGATAGCGCAAGTACCCAAGCGGGTGAGGAGCAGGACGGAGAAGTTACACCACAGCACAAGAGCAAAGATTGGTCATTTTTATCCGAAGAAGAAGCCGGCCACGGTCACCATCTGTTCAATTACACACCGCCAGCATCGCAAAATTCACTAGAGGGTAACGATCGGGCTAAGCAAGAAGCCGCGGGCAACGATAGTCAAATGGATGGTCCTCATCGTGGGATACCGAAAGAAGAAGTTACGGCAGCTACCAATTTGTCAACTGTACCGAACTCAACTCCTATTTGCAACCAAGCGGCCGACCTGTGTACGACGTTGCCAACCACGCAAGAAGTAGGCTCGAAGTTGCAAGTCGAAAGGTCAAGCAGACCAGCGCCTGACCAGTTGCGGCCACACTTTGAAACTGCAGGATTGGAGAGACGAATCGAAGTATCAAGCGAGGCGCTTCTTCAAGCCGAACGTTTGCTTTCTGCGCCTGTCTTTGACAAATGTTGCCCAGACCACCAACACAAGAGCGCGAATCAAAATATGCTGTATGCTCCGCACTTGCAAACGGCCGACGAAAAGGCCGAGATAGTGTCATCTGAGAAGGGTATGGCGGAAGCTACTAATTTGTTTCGGAAAGATGATCATGATGAGCCACTTGATTCCCGTCTGTGCGAAGAGTCCCGTATAATTCACAATAAACAGCACCCAGAGAAGAAAGACGACGAGGCAAGCAGTTCTACCGTACTCTCCGTTGTTGGGCGTGACACCGAAACCGCAGCGACAAATACAATTGGCACTCACAATAACGAGTCGCATAGCAACCATGAAAAATCAGACATTTTACATCGACAAGAAGAGCAACCGGCTGGAACTGGAGTCACATCCGAGTTCACATTGGCAGGAAAGTCCAATCTTACAGTGTCCAAGAACGCAATCAACAGGGCTGGGTCTCTCTTGCATTCAGTAGCATCTAGTGAGCAGAAAGCCCAACTATTCCAGACTGGCGCCCCTTCAGGCTTTCAAACTGCTGGGAAGTCTACCAGCCTGAGTGTGTCCAAGGAAGCCATGCTCAAGGCTGGGCCTCTCTGGGGTTCTGTTGAATCACATGAACAGCTGAAGCCATCCTCTGTCACTGGAGTCTCTTCAGGCTTCCAAACTGCTGGGAAGTCTAACAGCCTAACTGTCTCTAAGGAAGCTATGGAAAAGGCCGGGTCTCTCTGGAATGTTTCAGTGTCTACTGCAAAACAGGACCATGGATCTGGGGCTGAAGTTGCCTCGAGCTTTCAGACAGCCGGAACGTCTAGCAGCCTGGCTGTCTCCAAGGAAGCCATGAAAAAGGCCGAGTCTCTCTGCAATTTAGAGCACAGCAAGCGGGAAGAGCGAACGTCAGGAGCAAGTGTCTCTTCAGGCTTTCACACTGCTGGGAAGTCAACAAGCCTAGCTGTTTCCATAAAAGCCATGCAGAAGGCTGGGTCTCTCTGGGGTTCTGTTGACTCTAATGCACAGAAAGAGCTATTATCTGGGACTGGGACTGCCGCTGTGGCCTCCTCAGGCTTTCAAACTGCTGGGAAGTCTAAAAGCCTGACTGTCTCTGAGGAAGCCATGGAAAGAGCTGGGTCTCTCTGGAATTCTTCAGTGTCTACTGCAACACAAGATCAACAATCTGGGGCTGGAGTTGCCTCAGGCTTTCGGACAGCAGGAATGTCTAGCAGTCTGGCTGTCTCCAAGCAAGCTATGAAAAAGGCTGAGTCTCTCTACGATCCTTTAGAATCCAATATCCAGCAAGAGCGATCATCTGTGGCTGGTGTCTCCTCAGGCTTCCACACTGCTGGCAAGTCTAAAAGCCTAGCTGTCTCCAAGAAAGCCATGCAGAAGGTTGGCTCTCTCTGGGGTTCTTTAGAGTCTAATGAACAGCAAGTGCCATTGCATGGGGTTGGTGCCTCCTCGGGCTTTCAGACTGCTGGGAAGTCTAAAAGCCTAACTGTCTCCAAGGAAGCCATGGGAAAGGCTGGCTCTCTCTGGAATTCCTCAGCATCTAATGGAAAGCAAGATCAACCAACCCGGGCTGAAGTTTCTTTTGAAACAGTGGGGACACCCAGCCGTATGTCTGACTCAGAGGAAGAAAAGAAAAGGGCCGAGTCTCTCTGCAATCCTTCAAAATCCAGTGATTGGCAAGCGCAATCATTTGTAGCTGGTGTCTCCTCAGGCTTTCAAACTGCTGGGAAGTCTACAAGTCTGACTGTATTTAAGGAAGCTATGGACAAGGTCGGGTCTCTCTGGAAATTGTCAGAATCTAATGAACAGCAACATCAACCATCTGGGGCTGGAGTTTCTTCAGGCTTTCAAACTGCTGGGAAGTCTAGAAGCATAATTGTCTCCAAGGAAGCCTTGGAGAAGGCTGGATCTCTCTCAAAGCCTGCGGCATCCAATCAAAATCCACAACACTCATTGGTCACTGGTTTCTCTTCTGGCTTTCAAACTGCTGGGAAGTCTAAAAGTCTAACCCTCTCCAAGGAAGCCATGGAAAAGGTGGGGTATCTCTGGAGTTCTTCAGATTGCTTTCAACAAGAAGAGCGATCATCTAGCGCAGCAGTCTCATCTGGTACGAACAAGAATGGTGAAGCCACCGGCAGTGCCGTTGAGAATCGACAGGTCTCAGAAGGAATAATTTCGAGCAAAGGACCTGACAACAGTCTTGGGAGTTCAGATCAAATCGACGAAAATGATGCGCATACAAAGAAAAACAAGGGCGGAAAGAGCTCGAAAGAAGCTCGTAGGGTTTCAGATATCGGAGCCATACCTTCGAATCAGTTGCTTCTTGACATGCAGTCCTACCCCAGTAGTCATTCGGACCAAGGGCGGAAGACGCCCTATTTGGTAAAAGGAAACCTCAGCAAGCTTAGATTCTCTTCGCCCGAGGTGGGTCCACGAGAAGGAAACACACTCGCAGAATTTGATCCTTGTCCCTTGCAACAAAGGTCAGATCCATTGCAGCAAAACTTCTCCACCCTTTTGGCCGTCGCCGAGCAATGCCTTGCTTCCGAAGCGGGGCATGTAGAGTGCCCCGAAATTGCAGATCATGAGCAATTTGGAATTACTCCGCACCGTGGTCGCAGTGGAGCAGCGGCAGCTGTCACCATGTCTGCAGGTTGTCGGAAACACAAGAACAAAACTGAGTCATCGTATGAGGAAGCTTTCTTCGATCCGGTAGGTTCTCTCTCCCCGAGCAAGATACCCCCAGAGGGCTGTGAGATCGATGGGATCGACAAGAAGTTGAATCTGAAGGAACGGATTGCGCAATCCATTAGTATGCCGAATTTCGAGTCTTCGTGGTCAGACATAGCTGCGTCCTGGAAGCTTTCCATGACGCCAAAAGCAATGACCGGAGATTCATTACAATGCAAATGCGATGGAGTGCACGGCACAACAATGAAGGTCAACAGCAGCAATGCCTCATCCTTGGTGTTCTTGGACACTAACCAGCGCAGCGTCCCTCACTCCTTTTGCGACGAAGCAAGCAGCCCACTAGGTCTTGTTGGCTTCCCGGAGGACCTTCGTGCTGCCTTGGTCAGCAGGGGATGTAAGGAGACAGAGTTAGGCAAGAAGTGGTTGCTGAATCATAAGAGATGGATTGTCTGGAAGCTTGCTTCATACGAAAGGCGCTTCTCTAGTGTCCTTGGAGGGATACTTTTGTCCAACGAGCTAGTTCTCTCTCAGCTATACAGTCGGTATTGCAAAGAATTTAGAGACGGACAGCGGCCCGCTCTGAGGAAAGTCCTCAACAAAGACATGGCTGCTTCATCGATGATGATTCTTTGTGTATGCCAGCTGTTTTCGCATGCTAGTGGGGACAGTTCCTCTCAAAACGACGACGTCGGGGAGCCAAACACGTCCATAAGTCTGACTAATACAATGGAGCTTACGGATGGGTGGTACTCAGTCCACGCCGTGCCAGACCAGTACATGTGCGACCTCATCCAAAAAGGTCGCATTAAGGTCGGTACGAAACTCATGGTTTCTGGGGCCACGCTGGTGGGCGCTGAAGACGGAGTAGATCCGCTCGATGAGAACTATTTCTCTGAGAAAAAGCACTGCAGAGTCTTCATCCGCATTTCTTCTAACTCATGCCGACTTGCAAGGTGGAATTCCAAGCTAGGGTTTGTTGCACCAAGTAGCGAGACCCGGAATAATAAGGGATTGCTTCGTATCAAGCGTATAGCTGACGTAATTCCTGGAGGTGGGTTCATCCCGCTTATCCACGTGGTCGTGTGCAGGAGGTATCCCATGATGTTCCTGCATCGGCAGCAAAAGGGTAAGGACGGCGAAACAATCACCGAGGCAGAAGAATACAAGCAAAGGACTGAATTTGAACGGCTGAAGCTCAACTTGATCGAAAAATTCACGGAAGAAGTGGAAGCTGAATGCACGGAGGTAAGCAATTTGATTCGCGACCGACGGGGTGGCGAAATAGAAGCCATTTATTTACTGTTGTGTTTTTTAACTGATCTCTTTATTCTGTTTACCAATCACTACTACGCCTCGGCTTGGATAGGAGGTTGATGAAATGGCCCCTCCAGTCTGGCATCAACTCATCAAAAGCCCCGATCCGGAAGATTTTTACTATCATCTGGATACCGAGGGAAAACATGACATTGAAAGGTGGAGATTAAAGCGTGGCGGAATGTTACAATCAAGAATCCAGCAAGAAGTGCAGGCAAAAATAGAGGACGAAGAGACGCTAGTCCGTGACAGTACGCCATTTGTACGAGTTCTGGTGAGGAGCTTTGATCGCGGTCTTCTGGATGCCACCAAGGACAATAATGATGAAGCTGTACTCACGGTTTGGTCGCCAACGGAAGAACAGTTGAGTCTTTTGCGGGAAGGAAGCGTTCTCCGAGTCGAGAACCTCGCGGCGCCTCGCAGATACGAGGGGAGATTCCAATTTTCAGCCAACGCCAGGACTCGCATGGATCTATGGCCGACTACACCGAGGCTTCAAGACCTCCTCCTATCATCAGGCTATATTGAGCGACAGTACACCTCGCTCTTTCAAATCCATCTAAGTTCACGAGAGCTTCTTCAGCCAAATATTTCTGGGAGATACAGTGACGACCTTGCCCTCGCCTGTGATTTCGTTGGAATTATTCTCAAGGTGGTTGAAAACGAAGCTGGTCATCCACTGGTAGTATACGTAACAGACCGGTCAAACCTTATTCTTCGCGTGTGCGGAGGAGTGAAAGGACTTGGCGACGCAATCGGACTTCGCTCCTCTGTTGCTCGCGAATGTGTGGAGCATCCGAGAGTTATTGTTTTTCGAGACTTGACGGTCCTCCCGTTCGACAAAGTCGAGAATTGTGCTGTCGCAGAGTTTCGTGCTGTCTCAAGCGTGCGGACGCAGTTGGTAGAACCAACAGCTGAGAGCTTGAAACAATACGTTGAGTCGCATCAGGTCAATCGCGCCTTCAGCGCCTTGCTGCAACCTTCGATGCTGGTCTCTCACTTTGGCAGAGACCCCATGCAACTTTTGTACCAGCTGTGGGATACATTATTGGATTCACAGTGCAATCATCGAATCAGCTTCGAATTCTCGTCGATTGCGCAACAGAGAAAGCTTGGGAATGGGCATTTCCGATTCATTTGATGGCAGACCTAAAGGGTCCTAAGTCTTTCCGTAAAGAGCTGGCCTTGAACCATGGAGACGTCACAAAAACAGAACCGTTGTCAGCGCTAAAGAAATGTTTCTCGTACAGAGGCGTCTTGTACCGCTTCATGCTGAAGAGGACTCCTCGGTCAATCACCAATTTCCGTCCTTGCGAATTTGAAGTCTGCCAAATTCAGGCTGCCCATACCGAAGCCATTTGTGGAGTGTACGAGACCTTGCACGCCTATTCGAACGTTCTAAACTAGACTACAATGTCAACGGAGCCTTTTTTAGCAACGAAAACTCAACATAGAGTTTCGATTAATGCGTTTACTGTGGTTATGAAAGTGTTCTCCTGCCCCATGGTGCTCGCAGACTCCACTCTGAACTAAATCTATTACCCAGCTCTTATATAACTTTCTCCGATCTGTATTCTTTCAAGTCGGGCCAGGGCTACGACTCCTGGTAGGCTCGGTCCTCAACAGGTGGATTGTTATTGGTTCCATCACTGGATCGTGAGGGACAAGGACCCTCAACACAATAGTCCAGTTTGATTCCGTATTCGCAATCGGTGGTTGTAAATTTCTGTTTTTGTGGAGAAATCCAAGAGTTGTACCACTTGACTTGGCATTGCTGATTCAAAAGAAATATCTGTTGGTGGAAGGATCCGTGCTGGACATCGCAGTATTGGTGCCTCACCGAAAAATGAAGCATGGTCGCGTCGTGATAGCATGGACTACCCATCTCTGTCCAAGTAGGAAACGTAAGCGACCGCAAAGGTTCTCCAGAGCAATCAAAATCCTCATATACGAGTAGGGAGACACAAGCCGAAGGCTGTGGCTGGGTTTCTTGCATCATTTCTTCTTCAAAAAAGGCAAAGATAGGCGCAATGCAAACGATCAGAACAATTGCTGCAGAATATGTGAATCCAGATATTTTCATTTTGCTGATAGCCTGGGCCTTGCGATATAGTACATTTATGTTGGAGAGTCGGTACAAGAGTTTCTTTTCAGAATGTGATCTCGTTATGACAACATCTGCATCGATCATCATCGTCATAACTTGGTGCATATGCCATCAACATTATTTTTTTGTCGTGGTATCCTTTGAGTCCTGGTAATTAAGTCGTGTATCCTTTGTTTAGTCCTGGTAACTCGTGATTCGGCAGGAAATGTGAGAAATCAGGGGTATGAGGAAACTGTATAGTAGTGCCATTGTTACTTCAGCTACTAGCTAGCTTAGGAAATTGGCTTGGAAGCTACTAGCTACCAGTAGCTTGCTCGCTAATGCAGTATGGATTTCAATTTGTTTGCATGCCGCCTTCCTGTCTGAGCAAGGAACTGCCCTGAATCTGGAGCTAGAAGAGGCGGAACGCGCTACCTACTGAAAGCTCTTGGGACGGGGGCCCTTTATTGTCAAACCCGCCATTACAGCACGCGGGATGGATGCATAGCAATGCTATAAATTAGTGTCCACTCAAACGCTATGGCGGCCATGATGAAAGAAAGTCTGTTGCCCCCGATGATATCAATATTCTAAATATACTACAATTTCAAAAAAAAACTACCATTTGATACTTGGTTGGCAGGTTGTTCCCTTTTCAACCAGTCAGAATTTAGCTTTTGATTTGTATGCATATATTTGTCCTTCTCTTTTGTAATCACCCTACTGTTCAGGACAGCAATTCAACTAAACGAAACAGGATGTTCCCTCGGATTGGGCATGCCCGTAATGACATTGTCAGACGGACACGAACCGGATCGACAGTAGGCAAGCTGATACCCTCCCACACACGTATCATGGGAAAAGACTAGTTTTTGCGGAGAATAAAAATGCTGATACCACCGGACATGACACTTGTCACTTCCCACGAAATCTGTTTCATGCCATGTACCATCGGAAAGATCACAATATTGATCTTTGGCAGAATAGCCAGGCCAAGAGGGATCGTGGTCTGTGATTTCCGTGTTCCGCGGTAGGCATTGAGTTGGAAGACAAACGTGGTAAGAAAAAATATTTGAAAAGATATCTTGTGGAGAAATGCGACAACAAAACAATAAGGAACAGAACTTACAACATGGCGATCCTGGGGCCGAATAAGTGGGAAACGTCATTGTCCGGATGGGTCCCTCTAGGCACATTTGGTCTTTGTATACAAGGATGGAAACACAAGCATCGGGCGTTCCATTGTTGTTGGAATCTCGTGGTGCTGCTTGTGCAGGATAATCTTGAGCACGCAGGGAGGAACGACTACGGCGTGATGTCGCTGATGTGGTCCTTCGAACAAAGCTGATTTCATCCAGCTTGCTCTGGTCGCCTTCTCGATCTCTTTCTCCAACCACGCTAACCAAAACTTGCAATAGGAGCAGATAGTGCAGCTTTAAGAAGTTCATGTTTCTATCGAAGATTAGTTTATGCTGATCATGAAGCTGTCTCTTATACACATCTCCGAGCCCACGAGACTAAGGCGAATCTCGTATGCCGTCTTCTGCTTGAAA
>ENA-ORBV01016219-ORBV01016219.1-microbial-mat-metagenome-genome-assembly--contig:-NODE-16219-length-10842-cov-3.654064_pt1 | contig 10842 bp, 6 predicted proteins | sample MGYA00237777_ERZ505514 | MGnify/ENA primary metagenome ERZ505514 (study PRJEB26160, sample SAMN06269048) | microbial mat metagenome | isolation source: Oligotrophic lake microbial mat | place...
GCAGGTGCGCGCCGATCGTGATGCCCGACTGCGAGCCGATCTGCGTGTCGGCGATGCTGTGTCCGATGGGCGCGATGTTGTCGTTGACGGGTCCTTCGAAGGTGCGCACAAACGCCGCCGCGATCCGATGCGCACCGGCGCGCACCTGAATCGGCTTGGTACGCATCTCCATGCCGTTCGGATCGGCCTGCGACATACCGCGATCGATCTCGAGCAGGGCAACGCGCTGACCATCCACCGACAGTTCCACCTTCTCGTCGAACGGCGCCGTGGAGCCATACAACTGTCCGGTGGGAATCGCGTGCAGCGACACGGCAAACACGTACTCACCGTCGGCCGGGAAGTTGTGCATGGCCGCTTCACCGCCGCGCGTGCCTTGCGGCGCGCCCTTGGCAGTTTCGGTTTGTGAGGCGAGACGCGCGAGCTTGTACGTGGTGGTGCTCGTGCTGGCCGTCGGATCGCCAACGGCAAGACGACTGATGGCACTCGCGGCGTCCATGTAGGCATCGAGCAGCGTGGCCGACGGAATCTGCGAATCGGCGATGTTGTCGAAGTTCGCACTCTTGGTATCGAGTGGCAGCCACGAACCGGCGCTCACTTCGATGGCCAGCAGATCGCGGACGGAACGCTCGTATTCAGCGCGATTGAGGCGCTGAAACGTGCGACTGCCAGGATTCGGGTTGGCGGCAGCCTTCGTGTCGATCAACCGCTCCATCGTTTCCACGAGCTGCTGCAGGGTGTCACCACCCGGACGTTTGCGACCGGCGGGCGGCATCATCCCTGCGCGCAGCTTGATGATCATCTTCTCGGCGGTCTCGGCCGAGATTGCCGCATTGGCCACGTCGAACTTCGCCAGGGAGAGGTTGCCGAGTTTGCGGTTCTCGCTGTGACACGACTCGGCGCACGTGGCCTGCACCACTTCGGTGAGTCCATCGAGCGGAATCGGACGCGCGCGCGTGCCGACCGGGTGTACGCCAAACACGCGCGCCTTGGCGCCGGTGGACGCGGCACTGCTTGGCGCGGCGATGATACGATCGGGTGTGCGTCGGGCCGGACCATCGTAGGCCGCGGATCCGGCGACAATGACCAACACTCCAGCTACAGCGACTACAAGAGCCTTCATACCCGGGGCCTCAAGGTCTACGCGGCAAGCAGGTGGGAACCCACACGTGTAAGGTGGGGGACCCGGTGGGAGGTGGCAAGTCTATCGTTCCCAACGGTTTGACTGGCCGCTGAGTAATTACACTTGCCGAGGGAGCAACGGTCAGTCAATGTCTGCGCGACCACTGCTCAGGATGTTTACGCAGGTCCTACCGAAAACGTGGAGGAAGGCGACGTGCGAGTACGCGACGTGCCGTTTCGCTGGATGGCAACCGCTGCGGTGGCCATTTCGACATTGAGTGCTCCGGCCGCCGCGCAGGCCGCCCGTCACATAAATCCCGTCATCGACCTGTTGACGAAGAAGCAGTCGATCTTCGGACTGTATGCACCATCCAATCGGCGCGGCGGTCGCGGGGCACCGCCCTTGCCGGCGGATTCGGTGAAGTCGCAGGCAACCCTGGCGATGGACGCGGTCGCCCACACGAAGACGGACTACATCTTCGATGGCTCGATGGAAGGCAACTTTGATGCCGGTTACGCCACCTTCAGCGAGTTCGCCAAGGGCATGGCGACCGCAGGCGGGATGAAGAACGGCCGGAAAACGCACCCGTTATACGTGAAGACGCCCGAGATCGCCGCCGATACGCTCAAGGCGGCGGAGCATATCGCCCGGCAGCTCAACCTTGGGGTGAGCGGCATTGTGTTCGTGGGCGTGGAGAGCGCGCGCGAAGTGCAGCAGGGGCTGGCGATGATGCGTTTCAGGTCGCAGGGCGGCATTCGTCCCGACGATGTCGGCGCGGCGCCCGCATTCTGGGGGATGAGCGAGAAGGAGTACAAGGCGAAGGCCGACGTCTGGCCACTCAACCCGAAGGGTGAACTGGTCAACTGGACGATCGTGGAGACGAAGGAAGGACTGGCCAACATCCGCGAGATCGCTGCGGTGAAAGGGATCGGCACGCTGCTTCCGGGAGCGGGTTCTCTTCGCCAGGTCTTTTCGACAACGGACGCGAACGGGCAACGTGTGGTCGACGAGAAGGCGTGGGAAGCCGCCATCCAGTCGGTCCTTGCCGCCTGCAAGGAGTTCAGCGTCCCGTGCGGGTATCCGGCAACGGCCACCGACATCGAGATGCGCATGACGCAGGGATTCAGCGTCTTCGTGATCGGTTGGGGCGAGCCCGGCTTCAAGGCGATCGATGTTGGTATGAAGGCGGCGCGCCGCTAGTTCCGTTCAAGCGCAATGCGTCACCGGTAGTACCGTTGGTCACGCGCGGCGCATTGGAGTCACGCGGTGTGCCCCGAGCGGCGACAACATCGCCGAGGGCGTCCTTGAGGAGCTCAGCCCACAGAAGCGAATACCCCCAACTCCAGCATGGTTGGAGTTGGGGGTTGCGCGTCTACGGAAACCTGCGATCAGGGATTCCGGTCGATACACCCATTGAACTTCGGGTTGTTCCGCTCGGCGGCGGGGATCACGAAGTTCACATCGGTGCCGTAGTTGCCGGCGAACGGTGCGCGAAGTGCGCCTGTTGGGAACACGGTCTCCGCAGTCCGGCCGTACTGGCGGATGAGGCGGCGCAGGTCGCCGAGCCGGTGACCGGTGAGCCAGAGCCACATGGCGCGCTCTTCGAAAAAGAGATCAACCGCTTCCGGCTGGGTGGCGGGAACGGACCCGGTCAGCGCTGTCATCGTGGTGGGCACGCCGGTGATCGGCGGCACCCCCAGCGTCGCAAAGGCCACCCGCAGAGCGTTGAGGCCATCGTACACCGCCTGACGATCAGTTTGGGTGTTGCCCCGGAGCCGCGCTTCGAGCTCGATCAGCCGCGCCTCGACGCCATCCGCCAGGTTTGCCGCTCCCGCTCGACCGTACTTGAGCTGGTCGGGGAGGTTGGTGTGCACAGCGGCGAAGCCAATGCGGTTTGTCGCCCGCCACGGAGCCCTTGGATCGACAGGAGTGCGCAGGAACTGCACCCGCGCCTCGGCCGGGACGTACATGGAGTAGCGCGGCGCTGTGACCGACAGCGCGTTCCAGACGCCGTTCTCCTGACGACCGGTGGCTTGCGAGTGGAACGTCTGGTACCGATAGGTTGTCACCACCCCCTGCACCGCCGTGGCGGCATCGGCAAATCGACCGAGATTGAGGAGCGCGCGGGCGCGTCCGATCTGCGTCATGGGACGCACACGCGCATCCGTGCCGGCCAAGGTGAGTGCCGAGTCGAAGCTGGCAACGGAACGCTCCAGCATCTGCACGGTCGTCAACGGCTCACCGGGCGTGTCCTCAGTCGAGAACGGCACGCCCGCGCAGAAAATCTCGGCGAAGAACGTCTCGGAGAAGCCCCGCATAGCGTACAATTCGGCGATGTTGACCGGAACGTTGGGCGCGAACTCCCGGAGTGCCGGAATGGCGCGCGTGGCACCTGCCCGGGCCCGATGGAGATTGCGGTAAGCGTTCTCTACGGCAGCCAGTTGCTCGTTGGTACGGCGATGGTTCGGAAAGAGCCGATCGTCGAACGTGTCGGTCGAGTAGATCTCGTCGGCCATGTTGCCGGACATGACGATCAGGCCGTCCTGTGTGCCGGAAAAGGCGATCGTGAAGTCCTGCAACACGCCCAGGCGCACCGGGTTGACCCCGGCCGGGCTGTTGAAGTCGGCGACGTTGAGCACGTCGGGATCGGTGATGTCGAGCGCAGAGCTTGGATTGCACGCATTGAGGGTAACGGCTGCTGCAACCACGGGCAGCCAGCCCCACTGCGTCTTCCTGCGAAAGGAGAGAATTGGCATCGGGTGGGTATCAGTAGTTGAAGTTCATGCGCAGCGTCCACGAACGCATCGGCGGCGTGGCGAAGAACTCCTCGTTCCCGCGGTTGTCCGTGTTGCTCTGAGTGGACTCGGGGTCGACGCCGGTGAACGGCGTCCAGACGGCCAGATTGCGGCCGGTCATGACGACATTCCAACGCTGCGCCTTGACGGCGCGAGCCCACGACTGCGGCAGTTGGTACGACACGGCCAATTCACGCAAGCGGGTGAAGGAGCCGTCTTCGTACATGCCGGTGAACACACCTGCGTTGGCGGCAATGGCGGCGGCCTGCATTTCCAGCGGCGCGGTCGGATCCATGCGTCCGCGACACGAGTTGCCGCCCTGACACTGATGACGGAGCGTGTTGTTGAACTTCAGCATGCCCCACCGGCGATCGATCTGCGTCGTAATCCGCAGCTTGCGATCGAGGAGTTCGATCGTCGGCGAGATCACAAACTCCCGCGTCGGGAACGACGGACCGACATACTGCGCGCTGTCCTTCAGTGTCACCTCCCCGACCGCCAGGAGCCCGTCGTTATTGGCGTCGTTGAAGCTGTACGGACGTCCCCACATGCCATAAAGCGGAAAACCGGGAGACTGACGCATCGTGACCCGCGCGCCAGCACCGGTGAGCAGCGGCTTGACGCCCTCGCCGAGCGTGAGCAGTTCGTTGCGATTCGTGGTGCCGTTGATGAGCACTTCAGCGTAAAAACTCTTGCGGTCGACGAGTTTCTGCGTGTACTCAAGCTCGAAACCCGAGTTGCGCACATTCCCGATGTTCTCGAAGCGGGACGCAATGCCCGCGTACGATGGCGCGAGGTCGCGCGACACGAGCGCGTCCTGAGTTTCCTTGCGGTAGTAAGTCACCACGAGGTTCGTTCTGCCGTTGAACAGCGTCGCATCGAACCCGCTCTCCACCTCGGCGCCGAACTCGGGCTTCAGGGCGCTGTTGCCGAGCGAGCTCAGCGTCACGGAGGGGGCGTCCACGCCGCCCGCCAGCGTGGCCGGAAACGGCGTGAAGAAGCGCAGCGCGTCGGTCGCGCCCGGCAGCTGACCCGAAGCGCCGTACGTCGCCCGCAGGCGCAGCGACTGCAACCAGTCGGCCTTGGGCAGAAAGCTTTCCTCGGACACCAACCACGAAGCACCGAGCTTCGGATAGTAGATCGAACGGGCCTGTGAGCCGAAAGCACTGGCGGCATCGCGCCGGACCGCCGCCGTCACAAACAACCGATCGCGGAAGGAGAGCTGTTCCTCGATGTAGTACCCGAGTGTCCGGTTGAAGTCGAACGACTGCGTACCGTTGCGGATGGCTCCGGCACTGGTTGTGGTCGCGCCCGGGGGGAGATTCTCGCCGGCGGCTATGGTCTGCTCGAAGTCGCTGCGAATGAACTGCATACCTACCGACGTTTTGGTGCCGAGCCAGTCGGATAGCCGCTTCGTGACGGTTCCGCCCACATCCACGGTGCCTTGCGCGATCGACGTACGAGCAGTCGTGACCTGTCCGTTGCGGGCAGGGAACTGGAAGATCCCCTCATCAAAGCGATTGATGCCGATATCGTCCCGCAACTGGTAATCGTATCCGACGGTGGCGCGGAGGTTCAGCCACTCGGTCGGATCCCAGCGACCGGTCGCCGAATTGATGAAGCGGTTCAGCTCCTGAGTCGTGACGCGCGAGAAGATATCGCCGAAGGGAAAACTCGTGTTGCCTCGCAGCGGCACCGCGCGCGAGTCTCGGCGGCTGAGATCCCACGCGCCGCCGATCGCCGCGACCATGAGACCGTTCGCATTGTCGTTGTTCAGGACCCGTCGGACCCTGCTGTTGACATAGCCGCTCGACAGCTGGAGGGTGGCTTTCGGCGCGACCTGAGCGTTGAGATTCAGTCGCAAATTATTGCGCCCAATGCCCTGCGGCCGGATCTGCCCCTGCGGAATCTCGTCGACGCCTCGCTCGAGTTTCAGGCGAGCAATATCCAGCGCTGGCATCTTGTAGACGCCGTCTTCCCGTTCGACCTCACCTGACACGAAATACTGCACCTTGTCAGAGCCGCCCGACACTTGCGCCCCGTACTGGCCGCGCTGTCCGAGATCGATCGGCGAGAGCGAGTCGATGTTGAGGATGTTGCCACTGGTCACGCTGTCCACGGTGCAGGTGCCGGCCACGCGGAACGTCAGGTCGCAGCGTTGCGTCGCACCACTCGCCGTGTTGCGCCCCCACGCATTGTACAGCAGGGGATAGCTCCCCTTGCGTGGATCCTGCGACATGCCGCGCTCACTATAGAAGTTCCAGGCGGTGCGTCCGGATTTACCGCGCTTGGTCGTGATGTTGATGACGCCGGCTGCGGCCTCGGTGCCGTAGAGGGTGGCGGCGGAGGGACCTTTCACGATCTCGATGCTTTCGATCTCTTCGGGATTGATATCGTCGAGGCGCGAAGGGGTCTGACCACCAGTGGCGATCGCCGAGCTGCCACTGTTGGCGGCCACACGCACTCCGTCGATGATCACGACCGGCTCGTTGGACAGCGAGATCGACGACTGACCACGGATACGGATGCGCGAGCCGACTCCCGGTTCGCCGCTGGCTATCACGTTCACGCCCGCAGCGCGACCGGCGAGCACCTGGCTCAGATTCGAGACGGGAAGTTCCGCGATTTTTTCCGACACGTTGATCGTGGCCGTGGCGTTGGCCAGTTCGACCTTGCGTTGCTGCCCAGTCACGGTGGTGACGACGGCGGCCAGCGAGAAGGCCGCCTGCGTCAGCGCCACGTCCTGCACGGCCGCCCCCGCCGCCAACGCGACCTTTCGAGGTTCGTAGCCAATTCGGCTGACCTCGAGGGAGACGGGGCCTGTCGTCGTGAGCCGCAGCGTATACCTGCCGTTCTCCGCAGTCAGGGTTGCGTTTTGAGTCCCGGCGACGAGCACGCGCGCCTGCTGAACGGGCTGACCGGTGGCCGCGTCCGTCACCCGTCCGGAGACACTGCCACCGCCCTGCGCACGCGCGGGCTGTGCGAAGATCGCCGCAGCGGCCATCAAAGCCGCGACCGTCCGCGCCAACCCGGAACGCCCGCGGGTCATGCGCGACCGAAGGCGATGGGATGGCGGCGCACTCGAAAGCTCGCTCCGCAGGAACGCAATAACACCAGTTCGTTGCATGTCGTGAAACTCCGTTGTACAGGATCACCCACCGACCACCGGACGTGTGGCCGGACATGACGTCAGCGCACACGCAGTCGTCGACGACCGAAGGTCGTCGACGACGAACGCGCCGCTGGGCCATTCTCGTGCAGGAGCGACCGTACGGTCAGCCCCGAAATAGCGGGAGCAGAGTGCGCAGCGGTTGAAACGCGCGCGACTCGGAGGTGGGAAACGTCAGCACAGCAACAGCGGACCTTGTGACGTGCAATCGGGACAGTGCAGGTTTGATCTGACTGGACACCAACAAACGATCGCGCCGCGCCGTCACATGACGCCTTCCGCAACCGTCATGCTGGCCGCCGAACGGGATCGTACGACGTACGGCAGAGGCTGTCAACAACATCTGCGGCTGCCGGACGCTGTAGCCGGGGTCCGCCTGCGCCGGACAGGGATACGTCGCTGAGAGGCGAGCAACGCATAGCGGGTGGCTACATGTTCACTTTCCTGTTCGTCGCCGTACCTTTCGACATGCCCTTCGGTCTCACCAAGGCTCGTGCATGTTTGCTCCTGCGTGCGATGGCGTTACTGCCGCTCGTGGTGCTGCAGCTCGGCGCGCAGTCCACCGGGAAGAGTGTTGTGCGCGGCGTCGTGGTCACTGACGCCGGAGCCGCACTTGCCGGGGCCCAACTGCGCTTGTTCCTGGGCTCCGTTCCCCTGGCGCTTGCCGAATCCGACGAGCTGGGTGCCTTTACGTTCTCCGGACTGACCGCAAGCCCCGCATGGCTTCTGGTCCGCCGCCTCGGCTTTCGGCCCGAGTCGCTGCAGCTCACCATTCGCGAAGAAGATCCGCTGACGCTGAGCGTCCGACTTACGCGCCTGGCCACGGAGATCGCAGCCGTGAAGATCCTCGGGCGACGCGACATCACGGGCCCCATGGCTGGGTTTTACATGCGCCAGCACACCGGCAGCGGTCGGTTTTTTGCCTATACGGACATCGTCCGTCGCAATCCAGCCAGTATGACCGACCTGCTGCGCAACGTCCCTGGCATTCGAATCCAGGGTCCCGGCCCGCAGAACACCGTGCGTATCCGGGGCAGCCGCTGCGCGCCACTGGTGCTGCTGGACGGGCAGGCCCTGATGGCCGGCGAGGTGGATCTCGACGCCTGGGACCCCCGCACCTTCGATGGAATCGAGATCTACAGCGGGCCTGCCTCCGTTCCCGTCGAGTTCCAGCGCAACCAGCGCATGAGCAGCTCGTGCGGCACCGTTGTGCTGTGGTCGCGGAGGGGGGAGCCACGCGCTCCGCGCCGGAAAAAAGGAGAGCTGTCGCCGGCCGCCCGGATCGCAGTGCTGCTGGACGAGGGACAGACTTTTCTTCCGGGTGAAGTCGAGCGTTCGGCCGCCATCGACTCGGCGCACTTCGTCCGGCCAATCTACCCCGATTCCCTCTACGACGCGGCGATCGGTGGACGGGTGGTGGCCGAAATCGTGGTCACCGCCGCGGGTGTTGCGCTCATGGACACCTTCAGCGCCGTCACCGCCACGCACCGCAGTTTCGTCGAGCCGGTGCGACGGGTCCTGACGGAACTGCGCTTCATTCCAGCGATCCGGCGCGGCACCCCTGCGCAACAGGTGCTGCAGCTTCCCTTCGAGTTCGTTCCCGACTCCACCGCTCGCCGACGTCGTTAGGCAATTCACCCGCCGATAGGTCGTCGCCATCACGCCCGGGATCCGGTCCGCGGTGGTTCGGCACGCATCATCCCCGTTACGAAACTTCGCCCCGCCAAATGGGGCCGCATCCCGCCACACGCGTCTCACTCCCGGAGTCCCTGCATGCAACGGCGTTTCGCCGCGCTCCTGAGCCTCGCTGCCCTCTCCGCCGCACTCCGGTCGGCCGCGGCGCAGCCCGCGCAACCCATCATCGGTCTGATCACGAAGACGGAAACGAATCCGTTTTTCGTGAAGATGAAGGAAGGTGCGCAGGCGGCGGCGGCGGCGCGTGGCGCGAAGTTGCTGTCAGGGGCGGGGAAGAACGACGGTGACAACGCGGGCCAGGTGACGGCAATGGAGAACATGATCGGCGCCGGCGCGCAGGTCATTCTGATTACGGTCAGTGATTCGAAGGCCATCGTACCGGCGATCCGTCGTGCGCGCGCCAGGGGTGTGCTCGTCATCGCGCTCGACAGCCCCACCGATCCGGTCTCCGCCACCGACGCGCTCTTCGCCACCGACAACTACAAGGCCGGTCAGCTGATCGGCCAGTACGCGCGACGGGCGCTGGGCACCGCCGCGGCGCAGATCGCGACGCTCGACCTGCTGCCCGGTCACCCCGTGGGTGCACAACGCCACAACGGATTTCTCTCGGGTTTCGGGCTCACCGCGCCGGCCGCGAACGTCAACACACTCGGCCAGCCCGCCGCAGTGGTGTGCATGGCCGACAGTTACGGCGATCAGGCCAAGGGGCAGACGGCGATGGAGAACTGTCTGCAGAAGAACCCTGGCATCAACGTCGTCTACACCATCAATGAGCCGACCGCTGCCGGCGCGTTCAAGGCGCTCAAGGCGGCCGGCAGGGAAAAGCGCGTGGTGCTCGTGTCGGTGGACGGCGGCTGTCAGGGCGTGCGCGATGTCGGTGCCGGTGCGATCGCGGCCACGGCGCAGCAGTATCCGCTCAAGATGGCAGCACTTGGCGTCGAGGCAGGTGTGGCCTTCGTGCAGACCGGCAAGAAGCCAACCGGATACACCGACACCGGCGTGGCGCTGATCGCGGCGAAGGCGGTGCCGGGCGTCGACAGCAAGGATGTAAAGACGGGGCTCGAACTCTGCTTCGGTCGCAAGTGACACGATGCCGATGGCGGCGTGGCGCATGACGCGACCATCGTTCGGCGCCATTGGTCCACTGCTCGCACTGCTCGGCGCGTGCCTGTTTTTCGCCACGCAAAGCGATCGGTTCTTCACCGGTGACAACTTCGCGCTGGTGCTGCAGCAGGTCATGGTGGTGGGCGTGATCGCTATCGGGCAGACGCTGGTCGTGCTCACGGCGGGCGTGGACCTGTCGTGCGGCATGGTCATGGCGCTTGGCGGCATCGTCATGACCACGCTCGCTTCTGCGTCGGGCGTGCCGGTGCCCCACAGCGTTGAGCCGCCAAACATCCAGATTTGCCGGGCGCCAGGGTTTGCGTTTTGCACGGTAAGCCGCACACCGCGCGCGTCGATGTTGATGGTCTGACCGCTAAACGGCGCGCGTTGCCAATAGCGATACGCCACCCAGCGCATCTCCTTAGACGCCGCGCGTTCGCGTTCGTTCAAGGGGCGCACGTGCTTTTTGAAGTAACAGGTGCGCTCGCGTAGCGCATCAACGCCCGCGTGTGTTGATGCGCTGTGGTTCGCTCGTTCGTGCGCGGGGGGGGCGCCAGCGTGTTTAGCGAAATCGAAGTCCGCGCGTCGTGTTGCCCCTCGCGTAAGTTACTCGCGTGTCGTGAACATGTAGACGGCGCCGGAGCTGCCGGCGCTGTTGTCGGCTTGGTCGCCACCGACGCCGACCGCGTTGCTGGCCTCGTACGGCGCGCCGACAGCGAGTCGGCTGCCGTCGGACGAGAGTGAGACGCTGGTGCCGAACACGTCGCGGGCGTCTGTGTTCGAGGCTTTGACGTACGCCTCTTGCGCCCATGTGTTGCCAGTGCGTGCGAATACGTAAACGGCGCCGGATTTGTCGGTGCTGTTGTCGGTTTGGTCGCCACCGACGCCGACTGCGTTGCTGGACTCGAAGTACGCGCCGACAGCGAGTCGGCTGCCATCGGAAGACAGCGAGACGC
>ENA-ORBV01016220-ORBV01016220.1-microbial-mat-metagenome-genome-assembly--contig:-NODE-16220-length-10842-cov-3.584858_pt1 | contig 10842 bp, 5 predicted proteins | sample MGYA00237777_ERZ505514 | MGnify/ENA primary metagenome ERZ505514 (study PRJEB26160, sample SAMN06269048) | microbial mat metagenome | isolation source: Oligotrophic lake microbial mat | place...
GGTGGCGCTGTTTGCTCGAACCACAGGTGCTCTGGTGTACTCCACCAGACCGTCATTAGATGGCCATCTGCGAGACCTGCGTGCAGCACTGTCATCAGCCTCGTGGCGCACGCTAACAGACAGCGGTGTGATGGCCACCCATGGTCTCTTGAATGCTGAGCCCGCTCGTATCTTCACCGCACCCGTGTCGATACACTCGCTGCAGCTGGTGTTGCTCTTGGTAGCTCAGGCTGATCCTACTGCCACTGCAGCAAGTGTACCAGCAGATCCGTCTCGCTGTACCCTATCCAACCACGAGCTGTTGTCTGCAGTACCTAGCTCTGACTTGATGTGGTCCGCGGGTGCGCCGATCACATACTTCACGCTCATCAGCATTACCGTGCTTATCACGCTGCTAGTGGCTTCGGCAGTGCTTGTGCTGATCCTCCGACCTTCTTTGACGAAAGCTGCTCGCCTAGCCGCCTCGAAGCGCTCAACGCAGTCACACTCCCCGTTGCCTCAGGCCATTCGTTGTTTAACCGACATTACCGCCGCATTAACTCAATACGGGGACGTGTTGAATGCTCCGGATGTGAACTCTACCGGCGCCGATATGCGTGTAGGCGCATTCAACGCGTTATCTGCACTGGTGCGGCAGTATGCTACAGCTGATTCTCCCTCCTCTCGTGGCGGTGTTAATGCCTCTAGCCACATCACAGCACAGGCTGGCAAGCCTGCAGTTACTGCTCAGCAGTCGAGTGGTGCTATGACGAATGCATCATCATCTTCACTCGCTGAGTCTAAGCACTCTTCATCCCCCTCATCTCCAGATGCGAGTAAGCTACCCAGAATTGATGGAGCATCTCTGCAGTTAGCAGCGACACCCTCATGGCTGGACCACCTCGCTTATTGGCTCATCGGGAGCAGTGCCCCTGATAGCACACGAGCTGGCGCAGGTGACTCAGTAGGGGTGCCAGGAGACTCACCTACCGCTGCACCTGAGGCAACAGCCGCGGCTGAAGACAAGCGCGCCACAGCTGCCATCAGGCACATGCTCAAGAGTCTGGTGCTGTGTCTAGAACAGGCCATGCGGGCTGAAGATGCTCGCAAGAGATTCATGCGTTACATCTTCCATGAGGTGCGTGATCAGAGTCGTCAATCCTCGGTGTTACCGTGTTTGACATACTGTTGTGACCGTTCTCTGTGATTGTGACATCGCCGCCAGTTCCGCGTGCCCTTCAACTCAGTCGTACTCAGTAAGTGCCACAAGCCGTGTCGGTTGTTGAGCGTGTACAGTTGCTTGTGTATACCCCTATTCTGGTGTTTGATGGATACTAAGTGCGCTACGGATTGACATCATCATAGGCGCTGGTCAATTGATGGTGGATCTGGAGCGAGCTCCCGGCGTCAACAATGATATACTGGATATGGCCGAGCTGATCGAAGATCAATGTAGGACCTTTAGTGTGTTGTCTGGTAATGCATATATATCTGACCGTGTGCAATGCAATCTGCTGCCGCTGATGTCTCTCAGGTGCCATCATCGGTCGCATGCTGCATGACGTGCAGCGGCTTCATCAAATCGATGAAGGAGGCCTTGAGATTGAGCGCGCCCCATTCTCATTCGAGCGCGGTATACTCAAGACGGCACAGCTGTTCCGCAAGCCCATTGAGGATCGCAACCTCACCTTGCGAATTGAGATTCAACTGCTGGACTCATGGCTGCGGGGCCAGACTAAGATGTTCAATATCACACTGTCTCGTGCCACCACCACTGTCAAGCGAGCTCCTAGCATCGGCACTATCCTTCGCTCAGGCAGCATATCATCCAGCCAGCAGTATGGCCCCCAGCGCACATCATCTGAGCTGCTAGCTGACTCACCCCGCCTGGCAGCCCAGCTGGTGGTGTCGCCATCATTCGGACCCATGAGGCACACTAGAGTTGGGCCGTTCCAGCGCGCTAACTCGATGGTGTTATCGCTGGCTCAGCCTGCTGACAGCCGGCGTGTTGCAGCGGGTGCTAGTCCAGATCGCCTGTATCACTCGGATGGGTCCCCTACGCCATCATCGTCATCGCTGTCAGGTACTGATCACGGCATTGCTGTTGAGGTTGTGTAAATGGGGGATCTCACTGGATCATGTGTTGTGACCGGTGCCCAGAGATGGATGACTGGTTTGCTAACCCCGCGAACCCCTCGCCCCTCATGCTATCACGCAATATGGTGGTGGGCGACCTGCTCCGCCTGCGGCAAGTGATGGTCAATTTCTTGTCAAACGGTGAGTTGTGAATTGTTGTCACCGCTATGCAGTACTTGCAAGGCCTGTGGCTCGATGTCTATGTATTACTGACGACACGTTGCTTGGTATCATGCCGTGTGTGTCATCACTAGCCATCAAATTCTCCTCATCTGGCAAGACCATCAGCATGAGACTCACCATTCTGGATCCCCCGCCCACCGTGTCGATGAAGGTGGCGCCGCCAGGTATGGGGCTATTCCGTCACCTGCAGCAGTGCACCTGTGCTAGTACACCTTTTGACAAGATTGATTCACGAGGGATGCGCCTGTGATTTCGCCGTTGACAGGACATCGCCTTGCACCTTCGTTCAAGCTGGCTGTGACGGTAGGACATCTGCTTGCACACCCCTTCAGATGTCAAATTCCTGTGTTGACACCCTGGGCCATGTCATGTGGTGTGTGCATTCACTGTTAGGACGAGGGCCCGGGAATAAGTGAAGCCAATTTGGGCTCTCTGTTCCAGCCTTACACACAGTTCTCGGCAGGGCAAGCTCAGAAGGGTAAGTCGAGCCCTCTGCGTTGATGTGCGCGTGTGTATACAGAGGTTATGACGCCCATCACATGTGCGCTGATACCCGCAGGCAAAGGCACAGGGCTAGGCTTGTCTATCGCTAAGGTACTAGTGCAGCTGCCGCATGTGCCACATGCTTGTGGTCCCAGTATGTATTCTAGCTGAGCTCTTCCTTGTGCTGGTACTCTCAGAAACTGATCGAGCTGCACGGTGGCAAGCTTGGCGCCAAGAGCTTGGTTGGTCAGGGCTCAGAGTTCTTCTTCACAGTCAGCCTGCCGGTGGAGCCGGCTCCGGCGAGTGCTCCGACTGCTAGCACGCCTGCACCTGTGCTTAGACAGCGTCTGGCGCATGGAGCCATGCATCAGGTCTGCGAACACCCCGCGCAATTGGACTCCGCTCGTTGTTCATCTTATAGTCGACTGAAACGCTGTATGTGTTGCTTATTGTCACCGCACTGCTCATGTTCTGCAGTCTCGATACGACTTCGCGAGTCCCCATCTGGATAGCCGCAATCACAGCACCCCGTCCCCATTCGCAGACAATCGCAGCGTGCTGGCCCGCAGTGGTCGTGGCGACAACAGTCCGTCCTCTACGCTGAGCAGCCCGGCAGATCGGGTCTCCACACTTCACGGTAGGTGGTGCACCACACTGTGGCAGCCGCATATGCACTCCATGTTGATCGCTGTGCGGCTGCAGCTGTTTTCTGTGATTCATCTCCGGCCTCGTGTCGTTTACTCAATCCGCGCGTGGCGTGCCTGCTCGATTCTATTTGCTCAGAGCGACTGCACGGATCCACGCAGAATTCCCCGATGCTTCGCCCGTCAGATGAGCGATTGAGTGGCAGCTCTACCTCCAGCAGTGGTCCACACAGCGCTGGTGCTCTGTTGAGTGTGCCTGCTCCCACTGGGGGTCTGCATCGAGCCTCATCAGCATCAGCTGCTGACCTGCCACCTATCCCGCACCCGCGGCACCGGGGCAGTGTTGGAGCCATGCAGGTGTCCTCCAGAGTCAGGGAGTCCCCGCCTCAAGCCTCCAGATCAGCTAAGCTGAGGTCCCGTAACCTGTCCACCGCTGGTGTGGCTAATGGGGTCACATCAACTGCAGCTGGAGCTGCTGGCTCAGGCATGGCCCCGCCCAGCTCACGATCTCAGGTGTCTGTGCGCCTCACTGGAGCCAGTGCAACTAGCACAGCTGGGGATGTGTTGATAGTGAGACCTGAAGGCCGTAAAGACGCTGTAGCGGATGTGTCGTCTGACTCTCCATCGACCACGCTAGACCCCTCAGCGGCAGCAGCGCTGGCCGGTGATCGGCTGTGGTCTGATCCCATGCTGCAGCAGCACTCCAATCAGATTGCATCAGCGGAAGCTGCGCTGCCAGCGCCCTACATTCGCTTCAGCTCAGCGCCTGTGGTGTCAGCGGGCACGTCCTCACTGCTGGAGACTGTGCGGGAGGAACTGTCCCGCTCCGGGCACAGCAGCCCACATTCCGGAGCCGATGATCCGTCCTCCGACGGCAAGTCATCGCGCGACCTGAGGTCATCGTCCCCGCTGGGGGCTCCGCTGCCGCCCCCTGGGGCCAGTATTCCTGAGTTGATGGACGCAGAGCAAGAGGAGGAGCCACAGCAGCAGCATCAGGTCCACAGGAGCCGTGGTGCCGGGGCTGGTACTGATAGCAATTATGACGAGAGCAAAGTGAGTATAGCGGCATCGTCTGCGGGGTCCCCATCAGCGATTGCTGCTGCAGCACTGCTGAAACTGAAGCCAGCGCCTCCTGCCAAGCACCGTATTCTGCTGGTAGAGGACTCTGCACCCACTCGCAAGATCACCACCAAGCTGCTACAGTCGCTGGGCTATGTGGTGGACTCTGTAGAGAACGGAGCGTTAGCTGTCGATATATTTGAGCGCTACGCTCGCAAGATGGCGACGCGGGCTGCCACCCAAAGATCGCAGGCCACGCCAGCTCCCTGGACCACCTTCGCTTCCAATTTCACCCGTCCCACTGACGCAGGAATTGTGACCGCCGCATTGGATCGGCTGCGCGCGGACGAGAACATCACCATGAACCCTGCTGGGGCTGGCGCTGGTCGATCGGCGTGCGTTGACACAGGTGCGGATGATCCCAACGACCCTCTGGCCAATATGGGCGCCACAATGCTGCGAGTGGAGAGACCCGTGGTGTCGCCTCCAAACGGCATCCGCTCTGGGGTTATGCCGAACCGGCCTAGCTCGTACAGCGGACCGGCCGATTCACTGCACGGTGGCGTGCAGCGTGCACCGTCTCATGCGACAGATTGCTCTCCTCCACCCATGACGCGGGCGTCCAGTGCGGATAGTATCGGCAGCGCCCACAGCGGCACTGCGGTTGAGCTGCCACAGTTCCCCTACGATCTGATCCTGATGGATGGCGTTATGCCCGTGATGGATGGCAGGCGAGCGACTTTGCGACTGCGTCAAATGGGCGTGACCATTCCGATAGTGGGTGTGACGGGCAATTCGCTGGTCGAGGATCAGATGGTGTTTCTCTCTGCCGGTGCTAATGTGATATTGACGAAACCGGTCGACCGGAAGACCTTGTCTAACTGCATTGAAGATTACCTCGGAGCCCCTCCATCCTAAGCAAAGATGGTGGCTGTAGCGTAGCGACAGGCGCTTGAATTGAGATAGTTACGAAGAAAGTTGCAAATGTAATTTGGAATGTGACGGTTTGGCTAAAGAAATATGAAACAGTACTATCCAGCGGAACCACTAAACTGTCGAGCCGCATGCATGTAAACACCAAGTCATCCGCGAATCAGCGTCGAGGGGATCGAGGCGTGTGCGCAGAGCCGCTGGGATAACGGTTGAGTTGAGGGAGCGAGTACACGCGTTGAGCGTCCGATAGGGACGCGGTGCGAACAACATTGACTGGTTGAGCACGAACGGACGTCATGACCCCAGAATGTGATGGCCCAATCCAACCTGTGAGCTGCTGGTCGGACGAATGTGAGCGAGCAATAGCAGGCTTGCGCTGGCGCTGATGCTTTCTCCAGAAAAAGAAGGCCAGCCCTGCAATGATCAGAGTACCACCAGCGGCAGCTCCTGCAATACCTCCCGTTACTGCCCAAGATGCACCACCGCTGCTCGTACTCGCAGAGCACACACCATTGCTGCACTTGCCCAGCCTGCATGCCGTACCGTCTGCGATAGGGCGCAGATCTGGACAGCTCGCATTGACTCCGGAGCAGGTCACGTTGTTGTCACATTCGAAGTCGATACTTTGATGACACATCACGTTGGACCCACGGTAGCCAATGATCGGGCACGAGATGGTTCTTCCGTCACACCGCGAGTCAAAAGCACACACGCCTGGACTGCAAGCAGAAGTGTTGGGCTGAACCCTATTAGGAGGACAGATGGTACTCTGAGCCGAGCAGAACTCAACAGCATCACACGGGCCAGAGGCGGAGCGACAGATCACAGAGGACGGAGCAACAAGGTCGGTGGGGCACGTTGCGGCTTGACCGGTACAGCGCTCCTCCGCGTCGCATACACTGGACGCGCTACGGCAAACGGTGGTCGCAGACCGATACGCGGTCGAGGGACAAGAGGCGTTCTGTCCTGAGCACGTGGTAGGCAGATCGCATGGCCCTGATGCTGTTCGACATACGCTGCCTTGAGGCTGCAGCACATCTGCTGGGCAGTTATTGAAACCATTGCAGTACTCCGGTCTGTCACAAGCATCAACTGCTGGGCGACACAGGAACGTGGACGGCTCTGGCTGTCCAGGAAGACAGATGCCAGTGACACCGTCGCACTGAGTCTGCTGCAGGCATGGTGCAAATCTGCACAGTGCACCCTGTGGTTTGACTGCATTCGGTGGGCAGGACGCAGATGAACCCGTGCAGTACTCTTCGATGTCACAATCAGCGATTAATGATCGACACACGGTGCCGTTCGGCTTGAGGCTACGTGCAGGACAGGCTGCACTTGTACCCGAGCACATGCCTGACTGCTCACACAGGTTTGTGGCAGCATTGCAAACTGTGCCCGCGCTCAACAAGCTGCAAGTGTCAGAGCAGCAGCCGGTGCTGCGGGGCTCGCACTCTTCGTCTGCGTCTTTCACACCGTCACCACAACAATTCGCACCTTGATATCGCCACTGTCCGGCTGGACATGTGCCGACAGAGATGGAAAGACAGCTTCTGCTGGCGGTACACCACCCGCAAGCTGAATTGGTACCGCATGTGGCGCAAGTAGAGTACACGGAACAAGTGGCGACTGGATCCAGAATGACCGGATTCCAAGTGCTTGCACCGAATGATGCCGACACGATACCAGTATCTGCAGTCACCGATACTGTGATCGCACCCGAAGTGCTCGCAGCCGCGCTGATCGAACAGGCAGCTCCAGCAGCCCCACGAATCAGGTCAACGCGGTACCGACCGGGTATCAGGGTCAGGGTAATGGCTCCAGCTGTCAAAGCAACAGGTGTGAACAGCCCGCCATACTCCAAACTTGACAAGCGCAAGCTGCACGTGGATCTGACGGGGATTGTGAGTGTGCCCTGTGTCTTGGCGGCGATACCAAATACGGCCACGTAAGGATTTACCGCAGCGCACGCGCCCGACGTTGATGAACACCCATTGCCATCGATGATATAACCGGATCCGACGAATGCCGAATACTGGTTGAGACCCGACGAGAACACAGGCTGCACACCACTGGAGGTCCAGCGACCCTCAGCGGGATTGGCAGATCCTGAAGCAATTATCTTGACGTCAAATGTGGAGGAACTTGCGTCCCATACACCTGCCAAGAAATTAGCGTAGCCACCCGTGGTACCAGTGTCTGATCCAGCCAGCACCAGGCCAAGATGGCCTGCCGAGCTCCCAACGATGGTCGGGTGGGCGTAGCGGTAAGTAGCGGACGAAATTGCGTATCCAGGTCCGGGAGAATCGAAGTCGATTCCGCTGGCTGATATGGGATATCGGTTCAGGTACACCCATGTGTTTGTGCGATCGACCGTGCTCTTCTGCGTGCTGGCGAACCAAACGAAGTCTCCAGAGATGGCGCCGGTCGTGAAGTAAGACACAGTGTGGCTGCACCAATTTACGTTAGTTACAGACGGACAGGAGACTGAACCAACTGCTGAAGCTGTAAAGCCTGTGAAAATGACCTCACGCGGTAAAAATGATCCATCTGCATTGAATTGTATCGCCCTGGCCTGAGTGAGGCCGGTAAGTCCGATTGCAGCCACAACTGATCGCTCTGGCGAAGCTGCCAAGGCAAATGGCAGTCCGATGGTGCCCAGAGAGCTAGCGGCGATATTGCCGGTCGATATCGTTGCTTTCGAGAGGTCATCCAGAGGTATGCGCAAGATTACTTCATCCACGGTGGCTAGAGTGTCCGAACGCGCAACAGAGAGGCTCACGAGCACATGCAAACTGCTCAAAGCCGCGTTGTTTGAAAACAGAAAGCAATTGGCAGGCCAGTTGTAGGAATTGAGCGCATTGGCGGTCACCAGAAAGCCCCCAAACGCCTCAGATGGGTTACTTGCGTTGCGGCTCTGAATGATCAAGGCTGATGTGCCTGCATTCGAGTCCAAGCCCTGAAACAGGTGCACAAATATGTTCCGTGGCATATCGTACAGCACTTGTTGTCGCCCCAGAAATAAAAGATAGATAGAGTAGGGATCGATACGTGTCCAAGTACTGCCTTGGTCCGCACTGAAAGCGATGTCATCATCAGCGGTATAGAACAGGTTGCCGGTATTGCTCATGGCCACCGCAGGCATCAGTTCACTTTTGGTGTTGCTTATGGCAGTCAATCGCGCTGAAAACGGGATAGCTTGACCAGAAGTACCAGGAGATGGGTCGATGTCATCGAAGCCTTCAGACGAGGTGACAGACGATTGCCCCGATCGCAATCTGGACTTTGTGGCATGGTCATCGTCAGCCTCAGCAAAATGAAGCTTCCTGCTCTCCTCGTATCGGGCAAGCTTCAATCGCACCAACCTCAAGCGCTCATCAAGCGAAGATGAATGTTCCACTCCAAGCAATGTTGAGGGAGTGCTTGAATCACTGGACTCTCCATGTCGGACTTCGAGCGGCAGTGACTTCAGACATGCATGGGACGTCAGCACGGCTTGCCGGTACGATGTCGGCAGTTCAAGTGCTTGCTCAGAAGGTAAAGCTGAAGTCGCGGTAGCAAGTTCTTCGACGGTCATCTGTAGGCCTGCGACCACATCGGATGCATGCGGCAGAAGAAGAGTCGACCGCGATGCGGCAACGGTGGAGACCACGTTGCATAGGAGCACTTGGAACGCTAGTACTACAACGACCATGGCCACTGCGGCACGGGTCGTCGAGCGTGACGTGATGGTCGATGAAGCCGCACTATTGAGCATTCGTAAGAGCCTGGGTTGAAACTTGTAACTCCAACGCGTCTTCACTGCACTGAAAATTACTGCTGCAGATGGTAGATGTAAGTATACACGCAATCAAGCACGGTTGAACAGACCAGTCAGGAGCGACCATGCGGACACATACCGCGTTACGAGTCCACAAAAAAGCAGCGAAATCAAGGCGAATCGTAGCGCGTCGAACACGCATGCAACGCTTGCACATCCAGTTTGGGGCGGATCCCGAAGACCACCGCTTAGAGGGTGGCCGCCCAACCTCAACAAAAGGAACTGCTTCCCAATATGTCATATGTTGATGATCATATTAGGGAGTTTGCGACACCCGCTCAGACGTGTTTTGGAGAAGGGCATCACCCTCCAATTTGAAGCGTGTGCAAAACGATCTGGCCATTGTCCGACCGACGTCTCCGACCATCCGATTTCTATTTCTGATAGGCCAGTCTAAAACCCCTAAGCACGTGCTAAGACAATCGGACAGCAACAAACCATGAATCGCGCCACGTTGCTCAACGTCGATTGACATGGATTGCTGGTTTAAGTGGGTTGAGCTGGCGTGAAATGTCAAAAGCGAAATCACACAAGTCCGAGGAGCTATAGCTCTTCGAGTCGAACCTCAGACGCGATAGCACTGATTGGACGGATTGGAGACAACTGAATGTTTGCAGCACTCATACCATGGGTGACATGTTGTCAACCTCGAGTCGGACATCATCATATTCTTTCACGGCACTGCCGGGATCTCGCCAACTTGACATGAACTCAGATGAACTGGTGCAACACAACTTGAATCCATATTCCGACCGAGGCTCTGCGGCGGCGGAGCTCCGATTTCACGTTGGCATCATGATCAAGTGCGAGCGGCCAGCGCATTTCAGAGTACGCATTGTGCTGTCATCAAGCACCTTCTTTATTCAAACAGAGCGACTGCTCCGCTGAGCTATATGATATACGCAACTCAAAAGTCAGTAATCACGCCGATAATCCGACGGGTCGAACTGTACCGTTCGCTGCCGATGACAAAGGACGTCGGATCACGCCGGAAACTAATCGAAACTGGCGACGAGCGATCACGATATTGCACTTTAACGGGGTGGAAAATGGAACTGCGGCGTCTGTGACGGATACGGAAGCGTCATGGGATCGACGATAGAGAACAAGCCAGTGAGCTGCGGATTGCCGCCGTGCGCGAAGTGAAGCGGCGGATATGGGGACTGCGACATGGGATATCCTTGACTCTGCGATAGGCCTATCAAAGACAACACATCCAGTGACCTTATTCGGAGAAGAGACCATGCACGAGGCGGCGAGACAGCTAACGGCGTCATCATGATATATACAGGCTATCACCGGGCTTGCGCATCACACATTATTGAAGTTCAACAGCCTGAGTGAAATGTACCTGCATGGATGACGGGTAACGTGATCCCTTGACTCTGAGACCACACCGCGTTCGTGAAGCTAGGATCTGTAGATCAGCCCGCGAAGTCACCGCGCGCGGCATATTTGAGCCACACTTGATCATATGCATTCGACATGTACGCGCGCGCGCGAGCGCGCGTGCGTGCGTGCGTGCGTGTGTGTGTGTGTGTGTGTGTGTGTGTGTGTGTGTGTGTGTCATGTACCAGGCGTGCGTGCGTGCGTGCGTGTGTGTGTGTG
>ENA-ORBV01016224-ORBV01016224.1-microbial-mat-metagenome-genome-assembly--contig:-NODE-16224-length-10841-cov-3.580546_pt1 | contig 10841 bp, 10 predicted proteins | sample MGYA00237777_ERZ505514 | MGnify/ENA primary metagenome ERZ505514 (study PRJEB26160, sample SAMN06269048) | microbial mat metagenome | isolation source: Oligotrophic lake microbial mat | place...
AAGCAGAAGACGGCATACGAGATTCGCCTTAGTCTCGTGGGCTCGGAGATGTGTATAAGAGACAGTCGATACGGCGCTGATCTGGCCGGTGGTCATGCCATGGTTCGTCTTCGCTCTCGGCGCAACGTTCTTCTGGACGGCCGGGCGCCTGTTCAATCTGCCGCGCGCCACCTGCGGCGGCCTCATGCTCTATGGCTCATTGGGTAATACCTCGTTCGTCGGTTTGCCGATGATCGAGGCTTTCTACGGCACCGGTTACCTCGCCACCGGGCTGCTCATCGACCAGCTCGGTTCGTACCTCGCGCTTTCGACCATTGGCATCCTAGTGGCCGGCCTGTATTCGAGCGGACCATCCGGGTTCGACCTGCACGGCGCTTGCCGCCGTTGCGTGCGCTTCCCTCCGCTGGTCGCGATTGTCGCCGCCATTTTGCTGATTCCTTTCGACTATCCACCCGAATTGGACAACCTGCTCGTACGCTTGGGCGGAACGCTTGGGCGGAACGCTTGCGCCACTGGCGCTGGTCTCTGTCGGTTTCCAGCTGCGGCTCCTCCATCTTGAAGGCTTGTGGCTGCCGCTCGGCATCGGCCTGGGATTCAAGATGGTGCTCGCGCCGATGGCAGTCTGGGCGCTCTACGGCGGCGTGTTCCGGCACTCCGGCCCCGCCTTTCAGGTCACGATTTTCGAGGCGGCGATGGCACCGATGATCGGGGCTTCGATCGTGGCCATGGAGCACAAGCTCAACGCCCCGCTGGCCACCCTGATGATCGGCATCGGCATTCCCCTTTCATTCCTGACCCTGCCGCTCTGGCACGCATTTCTTTGATTGCCCGCATGTGAATTTCTCACCTCGGGGGCGGCAGTGGTTAACAGCGGTTCGAGAGGCGGATTTCTAGACTGGGCTCACCTTCACAACGGTCGTTCGTGCGACGACGGAGCCCCGAAAATGAACACTCCAGACCTCCGGCTTGCAGACCACCCTGCCCATGCCGCCGCCAATGCGGCCGACTTCACCTTCGAACCCCTGGGCGCACAAGCGCGCGGCGAGATACTCGCTCACCTCAGGCAGCTCTCCGGTGCCGATCTCGCGCTGCGCTTCAGCGCCACCATGACCGAGGCGGCGCTCGCGCGCTACACGGACAGTCTGGACTTCAACCGCGACAGCTTTGTCGCGGCGCGCGCCAGCAATGGTGAACTGACCGGCATCGCGCAGGTGATGCCGATCGGGTCGGACCGGGGCGCCGCGGCCGAGGTCGCATTCTCGCTTGCCCCGGCCGCGCGCGGCAAAGGGTGGGGATCGCGCCTGATGCGGGAGGCCATCACGGTGGCGCGGACGCGCGGCATCACCCGCCTGATCGCGCAGGTATGCCCCCAAAACATCCCAATGCTGGCGATTCTGCGCGGCGCTGGTATGTCCATCACGCGCGAGGACTGCGAAATGGTCGGCACCATGACCATCACGGCCGCGCAAATCTGATGCGCCTCGTGCGATCTGGAACAGGTCCCGGCGAGTGCGCCACGTCACATCCGGACTGCTCGTTTCCACGCTATGATTGACGGAAATCGAGAAGCAGGAAGCGCGCACATGCCCTCTCCAAGAGTTCGATGCGTCGGCGGACTACTCGTACGTCGCCTTTCCGGCGTCGCACTCACAGGCGCTGCACATGCCCAGATCGCGATGGACGGCACGCTGGGCGCCGCGAGTGCCCTCGCCGGGCCGAATTTCGCGATCACCAGCAGCCTTGGCCGGCAATTCGGCGCCAACCTGTTCCACAGATTCTCCACCTTCAACATCGCCAACGGGCAAAGTGCCACGTTTTACGGGCCCGGCAGCGTCTCCAACATCATCGGCGGCGTCACCGGTGGCAGTGCCTCGAACACTGACGGCGTGTTGGCCTCGACCATCACCGGCGCCAACCTGTATCTCATCAATCCCAGGGGCATGCTGTTCGGACCAAACGCCAGCCTCGACCTGACCGGCTCGATCCACGCCGCGAGCGCCGACTCCATCAAGCTCGACAACGGCGGCCGCTTCGACGCGGCCAATCCGGCGATCAGTGTGCTGACCGCGGCGCCACCGGCGGCGTTCGGGTTTCTCGGGCCGACTGGCTGGCCGATCACGCTGCAGGGCAGTCAACTCAGCGTGCCGGAGGGCGCCTCCATCGCGCTCGTCGGCGGACCGGTCGACATGACTGACGCGTCGGTACGCACGGTTGCCGGCGATATCCGGCTTGTTGCGATGGGTCGCGCGGGTGAAATTCCACTGGATGCCGCCGCAGCCTCGTTGCCCGGAATTCCACTCGCACCGATCCTGATCGCGCGCAGCAGCTTGACCACCGAAAGCGTGCCCCGCGCGGCCCCTGGACGTATCGTCATCCGCGGTGGACAGATCAGGGTAGTGGATTCGACCATTTCACTTCGCCCGATTCCACTGTCGAGGCGTCCTCCCAACTCGGCGTTTCGGGCAACGTGCAGATCGCCGCGCCGCGCGCGGACACGGGGTCGTCGCTGGCGCGCTTGCCGGCGGCGCTGTTCGACGCTTCCCGGTTGCTGCGCGATTCCTGAGCCGGGCGTGCCGGGCCACGGGCGAGCTGCCCGGTGGGCGTCGGTCGCGCAGGCCTGGCGGCCTCGCCGACCGGATATTCGGGCAGCCAGTACTTTGCGGGCGCAGGTTTGCCAACGGTGAATCCGATTGCCCGGCTCGTTGCAAAGCCCACAGGCATGGCCATACCCGGCTCGCTGGTGCTTGCCTCGGCGTGCGCCAAGTGATGCCTGTGGTCGCATTCAGGAAGTGCGGCGATCGACATCGCCAGGGTCATTGAAGAAAACAATAAGCAGAGCAGTCCACTTGCCGCTGATCCATCCAGCAAGGCCCAGGTCTAGTCGCAAACGTTTTCCGGGTGCGGTATTCGCCTGGCTCGCGACGACATGCTGCGTTGTGGGCACGCCCATCGCAGCGGCGCAGGCGCCGGTTGCACCGTCCATCGAGCAATTGCGCCGGCCTGGCGATATGCCGCTCACCGCACCCGAACCACGTCCCGCGCCCAAGCCGCCGGGCATCGCCATTCCGCCGCCGGCGGCCATGCCTTCGTCCCCCACCTTGTCACAAGGCGGCCGCGTACAAGCCCGCGCGTTCCGATTCGTCGGCAACACCGTGGTGCCGGACGCAGACCTGCAGGCGATCGCCGCGCCGTTCGTCGGGCTCCAGATTGGCATCGCCGAACTGGACGATTTGCGCGTGCGCCTGACGCGCCGCTATGTCGACGCCGGCTACATCAATTCCGGTGCCGTGATCCCGGACCAGGACATCGGTGGCGGCCTCATCACTTTCGAGATCGTCGAAGGCCGACTGACTGAAATCGTGGTCGGCGGCGACAACCGCTTCCGCGCCGGGTACCTGCGCGACCGGCTGGCCCTTGGCGCCGGTCCCGTGCTCAACATCAGCCAGTTGCAGGAACGCATGCAACTCATGTTGCAGGACCCGCAGATCAGCCGGGTCGCCGCCGAGCTGGCGCCGGGCATACAGCGCGGCGAGGCGGCGCTGCGGGCGGACGTCACCGGGGCGCCGGCGTTCATCGCCGGCGCCACCTTGTCCAACGAACGTTCCCCGGCGGTCGGCGCGGACCAGACCGACCTGTTTTTCGGCACCCGCAACCTGCTCGGCCTGGGCGAAGCGTTCACGCTGCGGGCGGCGGGCACGAGCGGCCTGCGCGACTACGCCGCGAGCTACACCGTGCCGATCAATGCGATTGGCACGACAATGCACTTCCGCCACCAGCGCACCTACAGTCGTGTCGTCGAAGCACCGTTCAACCAGCTCGACATCGGCGCGCGCTCGACGTCGACCGAACTCGGCATCGCGCACCCGCTGATCGAACGACCGCAACGCACGCTGGTCGCGACGGCGCTGCTGGCCCATCGCAGCACCCAGGCCCTGTTTCTCGGCCAGCCGTCGCCATTCGTCCCCGGTGTGCCGGACGGCCACACAACGGTTGGCGCGTTCCGCGTGGGGCTGGACTGGGTGGACCGCACCCCCGACCGGGTGTTCGCGGGGCGCGCCATCGTTTCGCATGGCCTGAGCGCGTTCGGTGCCACGGTGGGCGATGGCTTTCCGGATTCGCGTTTCACCACGCTGCTGATCCAGGCGCAGTGGGTGCAACGGGCCTTCGGCGGCACCGGCCAGTGGTTGCTGCGTGCCGAAGGCCAGTTCGCCGACAGTCCATTGCTGGGGTCGGAAAAATACTCCATCGGCGGCATCGACAGCGTGCGCGGTTACCGCAAGGACGTGATGGTGCGCGACACTGGCTGGTTCGGCTCGGTCGAGTACCGCCACACCGTGGGCCACCTGTCGTTGCGGCCCGGTGCCGAACCCGGGGAAGGGCCGATCCGGCTCGCCATATTCGCCGACATGGGCCAGGCCCGCGACCGGGCAGGCACCAACCCCAGCCCAAGTTATCTGGCCAGCGTCGGCCCGGGCGCGCGCTGGGAACCGTTGCCCGGCCTGGAGGTCCAGGCTTATCGCGGCGTCGCGTTGAAGGATATCCGCACGGCAACACGCACCTCGCAGGATCGCGGACTGCACCTGCGCGTGGTCTTCGCGAGACTGTTCTGACTGCGCCTCGCAACCAGCCGCGGTCGTTGTTGACGGCAGCGTAATCGCCCAGCAGCCTGTGGGACTTGGGGCGTCGAAAGCGAAAGCCGACGCTCCCCAAGTCCGACAGGCTGCTAGCGCGCACCACCCAAAATTTGCAGTCGCGGGTCGGACGGGCGTTCCCGCATCAGTTCCCGCCACAAGTCACGCGCCGCATCGCGCAGGCCGCTATCTTCGAGCAACAACGCAAACAGCACGCGATCGCCATACGTTGCGCCGGAGCCAGGCTTTGCGGCGACCACCCGTTTGCTGCGCTCGGCGTCGGCAATGCCGAATTCGGCCCAACCCTCTGCGACACGACCGTCGGGCAAGGTCGCATTCACTTGCCACGCATAGGTCTCCCCCGCCTTGAGCGTGACTGCCGCGGGCAGCATTGCCGCATCGTCACCCGTGGTTGCCTCATGCAACACGCGACCGGTATTGTCGGTCAGGCGAAACCGGTATGTCGTGGCCCCGGCGATTTTTTGCCAGCGGAACGCGGGACGCTCGTCGAGCAGCCAGGTGCCCGCGGGCGAGTCGAGTTTCACCAGCAGTTCGTCGCCACTTCCGCGCATCGAAAAGCTGGCCTGCGCCACGCGCGAAGGTCGCAGTTGCACGTTGGCATACGCCGCCGCAAGCGCGGCCCCGGCGATCACACGCCCGGTGCCGGCCGACTCGACACCCGTACCGGTGACCCGGAACGCGCCCGGGCCTTCAAGATTGAATTGCCGGCCGCTGGCGAAATGCACCAGGGTCACGCGGGCATCCGCCCCCAGTTCAAGTTGCGCCGCCGCGCCAAGCTCGGCGAGTATCGCCAGCCTTTGCCCGCCGCTGCGCACCACGCTGCCCTGAAGATCGGTGACCATCGCCGCCGGCGCCGCGCCCTGTGCGGAAAAAGCCGGCAGCAGCGCAATCAGAACCGCTATCACCCAACCGAAAAATCGAGACCCTGACATGAGACCCCCCGACGCGTTGACAAATTCAGTATCGCTCATCGTACCGCGCCGCGGATTTCAGCGCCGGCACGCGGCGGCCAGCCACATGCCCTGACCGGGGCGTGTCCCTTGAGCGGACGCTCCCCGAGATCGTCGAACCCGGCGATACCCTTGAGCGCGTCGGCGACCGCACCGCTGACCACCAGCGGATAGCCGACTTCCTTGGTCATCGCTTCCAGGCGCGCCGAGACGTTGGCGACATCGCCGATCGCCGTGTACTCGTGCCGATCGGCGGCGCCGATTCGCCCAACCACGGCCTCGCCATAGGTCAGGGAAACACCCATCGCGATCGGCTCGAATCCGTCGGCCACCAGGCCAGCGTTGAGCCCGTCGAGCGCGGCGAGCATGCCGGTGGCCGCCAGAAAGCCGTCGCGGCACGGCATGTCGGTGACACGCGGCGCCCCGAAGACGCACATCATTCCGTCACCGCGAAAGTTGTCCAGCGTCCCGTCGTGAAGGTGCAACACCCGGGTCATGCACTCGAAGTAGCGATTGAGCAGGGCGACCACGCGTTCCGGCTCGGTACGCTCCGAGAGCGGCGTGAAGTCACGGATATCGGCGAACAGGACGCAGAGCATGCGGCGCCCGGTGCCGACCTGCGAATCGAGCTTGCCTTCCATGATCAGTTCGAGCACGTTGGGGCTGACATAACCTTCGAACGCGCGTCTGAGGCGCAGGCGCTCGCGACGCTGAAACAGCGCGTCAACCCCGATGCGCGTCGCGCTGCCGGTCACCGCGACCAGCAGCGGGCCAGCCACCGGCAGATGCACGCCGCCATGCAGCAGCCACAGGGCCAGGCCGAGCAGCGCGCCCGAAAACGCCACCAGCAAGCCAAGGCCGGTGCCGAGGTGCGCGAACCCGAACCACAGCAGGGACGCGCCGACCACGGCGGCGAAGCCCCAGACCGGCGCTGCCGTCCCGACCAGCCGGCCCCCGAGCAGCGAGCGCAAGGCCTGCGCATGCAGGAGCAGGCCCGGTACCGCGCCGTTCTCCGCGTCCCAGCTTGCCAGATTGACCGCCTGCGGATGGTGGTCGGCAAACGGAAAGACGCCACCGATGAGGACGACACGGCCACTGAACATCTGACGCATGCGCTGCTCGTCGCCGGCCTGTATCCAGCGCCAAACCTCGTGCATGGGCACATAGGAGAACGGCTCCCCGAGCGCGAAGTCGATGAGCCCGGGGGCGGCGTCCCGGCCCAAGCGTCGCGCGATCACCCCGGCCAGCATCGGTGCGAACGCACCGTCGGCACCCTGGAACTCGTCGAAACGGCGTACGCGGTCGTCCGCGTCGAGTGGCCAGGCCGCCAGCCCTGAACCGTTTTCACCCGCAGCGGCCAAAAACGGCGGGTACACCGGCTTGACCCGGCCGATTTCGTCGATGTTGCGGGCGAGTACCAGGGTGGCCGCCGATTTCAAGGCCACGATGCCGCGCATCAGCGCCAGATCGAGCCCGGGCACCAGAGCGTCCTGCGAGCGCTGCGGCAGCTCGATATCGACGCCTACAGCCCGCGGCCGCACGGCCGAAAGAGATTCTCCGGGTCCGTCGGATCCGGGATGGCTGTCACGTCAAAACCTGGTCCCTGATCACTGATGCAGAAAGTCAGCTGCTCAGCCTCGATACTCATCGACACCGCGATCGTCCGATGACAATACGGCTGCTGTTGCATTCGCTGCTCGATGAGTCGCTCGTAGGCATCGGTACTCAGCTCACGCAGCATCGAACTGACCTCCAGGTTGCCGTGAATTCTGGCATTGCTCAATGCTTCTTCCAGCCCGATCCCCAGAATCGTCAGCTCTGATGCGGAAAGGAGGCCCAGTCGCCGGATCGTGTCCTGCAGGAACGGGACAACCGAATGCACGAGAATCGGATCATTGGGCAGTTCGAATCGGAATTGAGCGTGCTGAATATGCTGGAGCAGGCGGGATTCCCGATGATTTGAATTCGCTGCCTGCATGACCTTCTGGATGATCCCCGGCAGATCGAGAGCCAGTTTCTTCTTCACAATATAGTTGGCCGCACCGTTGCGGAGTGCCTGAATTGCCAGCTCTTCACTCCCCTTGCCCGTCATGATGACCAACGGTGTCTGGATCTTTTGCTCCTGCACGCATTTCAGGAGTTCCAGCCCGTTCATTTCGGGCATGTGGAGGTCGGTCAGGATCAGGTCAAAGCCGCGTACCTGCAATCGCGCGAGCGCTTCCGCCCCGCTGGTCACGAACTCCGCGTTCCAGCTGCCGATCGCGCGGAACACGCGATCCACGATGTACCGGTCAAATTCCGAATCTTCAACCACCAGGATGTCGGGCATGGCATGCTTCAATTCTCTGCACTGTGTAGTGTCGGACAAGCTTCAGCCATCCTGTGCTGTGCCGATTCTCTGTCGCGGTCTCTATTCAGCCGGGCTCTTCATGGGCAGTCATGAATCAGCACCCAGGAATGATATGTTGGCTTTCTGCAGCGTTTCTGTCGATCGTTCACTTTTCGGAACAGCCGTGCGTGTGCAGCAGTTCAGCATTGCCCGAGATAACAACTTTGCGGGTTGTGCTGTGCCTGAATGATCAGCACAGCGAACGGGCGTGCAGATGTCGTATTCGAGTCAATCCAGGGTATGCACCAGCAGCCCGCTGCGGAGTTTGGGTTCGAACCATGTGCTTTTCGGCGGCATGATCTGACCGGCATCGGAGACCGCCATGAGCTGGTCAAGCGTCGTCGGAACCATCGAGATCGCAACGGCCCAGTCTCCTGGGATGCACAGTCGTTCGAGTTCCGCTGTGCCGCGGATGCCGCCCACGAAGTCGATGCGAGGGTCCGTGCGGACGTCTTCGATTCCAAAGATCGGGTGCAGTACCTGACGTTCCAGGATGGCGACATCCAGAGTTCGGATCGGATCGTCCCTGAACAACGGATCGGGCGGAATCGTCAGCTTCCACCAGCGGTGATCAATCAGAAAGCAGAAGGAACCGGGAGCATCGGGGACCGGATTGGTCGTCTGCTCCAACTCACCCAGAGCCTCGAGCTTTTCGAGAATCTCGCTGACCGTGTGTCCATTCGTGTCCTTGAGCACACGGTTGTACGCAAGGATGCGCAGCTGGTCGGAGGGGAACAACACGGACAAAAACCAGTTGCATTCTTCCTGCCCGCTGCCGCCGTTCGGCAGACGCTGACGCAACTCCTTTCCGGCGCGCCACGCACTGGCTGCTCGGTGATGGCCGTCGGCGATGTAGAAATACGGGACTGCGGTAAGAGCCTCGACAAACGGCTGAGGTGTCCCGATCCGCCAGACAGTGTGCTGAATGCCGTCGACCGCTGTGAAATCATACAGCGGTGCCGCGGTGATGGCTTTCGCGACCATCTGATTGATGTGATCTTCGCCGCGGTACGTCAGAAACACCGGCCCGGCATTGGCGTTCAGCGCGAGAACATGGCGCGTCCGATCGTCTTCCTTGCCCTTGCGAGTCTTCTCGTGCTTCAGGATCAGATTGTTTTCGTAATCATCGATGTGAACGCAGCACACGATGCCGACCTGAGCGCGTCCGTTCATGATCTGCCGGTAGGCAAAGACGCTGTCGATCGAGTCTCGTTGCAGGACACCGTCGCTGATCATCGTCTGAAAGTTCGCGGCCGCCTTGTCGTACATCTCCGGATCGTACGGATGCTTGTCCGGCGGAAAGTCGATGTCTGGCCGGACGACATGCAGAAAACTTAGCGGGTTGCCTGCCGCCAAAGCGATCGCTTCCTCCCGGTTGACGACGTCGTACGGAACGGAAGCGACTCTGGAAGCCAGCTCTGCCTTCGGTCGAAGAGGCTGAAAACCTTTGATGCGGGGCATGAAGTGGAAGCCTCGTAGGATGGGCATTCCTGCCCGTCATGCAACGACCGTGAAACCGACGGACAAGAATGTCCATCCAGCAATTTCTGAGCAGTGTTTTGTCTACTTCTTTTCCGGCACGGGCCGATGGGGCCACTTCGGGCTGCCGGCTGGATCATCTCGATGCGGGGTTTTGCCAAGGCCAAAATCATCCGGCTTCAGGTTCAGCTTTTTGTAGTAGGTGTCATCGTTGATGAAACCGTAGAACGTCGGATAGAACGGATCGACAAACTCCACGTCTGTTTTATCCGGCAATTCACCACCTGTCAGCTGAATCGTGGCGTTGACGATCAGACGGCGGAGGTCTTCGTCGACGAAATCAACCGACGCACCGGCCGTCGTACAGAACGATTGGCCGGTCGTCCCGTTTGGTGCTGTGTAGGAATGCAGCCAGGCGAACGGCTGCATCGGTTTGTTACGGTCGTCGTCCGTCAGTGTCTTTGATTCCGGATCGAGCGTCTCAGTAATCGCTCCTCGGAGCAGGATCGTGTCTGCATCGGTCAGGTGTGAAACTCCATAGACGTCGCTCGGAGCGAAAATCTCCGATACGCCTCGAAGGATTGCATGCGTCTCGGCACCTGGCTCCACCACGCTCCGCGCCCCCTCCACCTTGTGCTTTCCGTGGTGAGAAACCCATTCTTCCCCCAGGATCTTGCGTCCAAACGCTCCGAAAGTCAGCGCGTCACCGAATTTTTCATCACCTTGAAATGCATGCGTCGCAGTTCGGAGGCCAATCACGGGCTTGCCCGCATTCAGGAATGCGGTGATGTGTTTTGCCTGCTCAGCATCCGGGCGGCGGAATCGAGTGGCGATGATCATCAGGTCAGCGGAATCCAGTGCCTCCAGTCCTCGCAGGCCCTGCTGGTTGTTGCTGTCGATGTATTCGGCTCCATCGGGACCGAGTGCAAAGATCGCCGTGCACCTGAAGCCGTGCTTTTGGCTGAGAATTTTTCCCAGCATCGGCATCACTTCTTCGGAGCGATATTCTTCATCGCCGGAGATCAACACAACATGTTTCGAATTGGACCGTGCCTTCGCCGGTTCGAATACGAGCGTGTCGCCGGCACTCGCTGTGCTGTCGAAGAGTTGCGCGGCAGACACTATTGTCGCGGCGAGAATCAGTACTCTTGAGCAGTGGATGTTCGGTCGACTCATCAGATTCACCTCGTGGAGACCCGTCGCGTACGTTCACGAATTGGAGATTGCAGGAGTACAACGCCAGTTTAATCGCCGGTCGCATGATTCGGTAGCGGATGGCTCAGTAACTTGGCCCCTTGGCCCCTGTCTCTTATACACATCTGACGCTGCCGACGAATAGAGAGGTGTAGATCTCGGTGGTCGCCGTACCAT
>ENA-ORBV01016225-ORBV01016225.1-microbial-mat-metagenome-genome-assembly--contig:-NODE-16225-length-10841-cov-3.553233_pt1 | contig 10841 bp, 4 predicted proteins | sample MGYA00237777_ERZ505514 | MGnify/ENA primary metagenome ERZ505514 (study PRJEB26160, sample SAMN06269048) | microbial mat metagenome | isolation source: Oligotrophic lake microbial mat | place...
TCACCGTCGTTCTCGCGAGCGCCGGCGCCAACAAGATCCAGGTCATCAAGGTGGTCCGCGAGATCACCGGCCTCGGTCTCAAAGAGGCGAAGGATCTGGTCGAGGCCGCGCCCAAGCCGGTCAAAGAAGGCGCTGGCAAGGCCGACGCCGAGGAAATGAAGAAGAAGCTTGTCGAAGCTGGCGCAACCGTCGAGCTGAAGTAGGCCTCGCGAGTCGAGCCCCTCACCGTCGAAAGCGGCGAGGGGCTCACTCACTCTCTCTCTCGTGATGCTTGCACTTAACCGCTCGAAATATCGAGCGGCTCGCTACGAGTCTCGAGTCTCGTTCCGGAGGACACCCGATGGCGTCGATCGTTCAGACCAACTTCCGCGTCCGCAAGAATCTTGGGCGTGTCCGTCGCATCGTCGACGTCCCCAACCTGATCGACATCCAGAAGTCGAGCTACGACAAATTTCTGCAGATGTCGGTGCCCACCAGCCAGCGTGCTGAAGTCGGGCTGCAAGCCGTTTTTCGCTCGGTGTTCCCGATCAAAGATTTCAACGGCACGAGCGAGCTCGTGTTCGTTTCGTACAACCTCGAGCCGCCCAAGTACGACGTCGAAGAGTGCCGCCAGCGCGGCATGACGTTCTCTGCGCCGATCAAGGTCACCATCCAGTTGATGATCTACGACACCCGCGATGGCGGTGAGCGCATCGTCCGCGACATCAAAGAGCAGGAGGTCTACTTCGGTGAGATCCCGCTGATGACGGACACCGGTACCTTCATCATCAACGGTACCGAGCGCGTCGTGGTGAGCCAGCTGCATCGCAGCCCCGGCGTCTTCTTCGACCACGACAAGGGCAAGACCCACTCGAGCGGCAAGCTGCTCTACTCGGCCCGTGTCATCCCCTACCGCGGCTCCTGGCTCGACTTCGAGTTCGACCCGAAGGACATCATCTATTGCCGCATCGATCGTCGTCGCAAGATGCACGCGACGGTGCTGCTTCGCGCCCTTGGCTACACCACGCAAGACTTGCTCAACTACTTCTACAATACCGAGGAAATCTTCCTCGAGAAGGGCGGCAAGTACGCGAAGAATATCGAGTTCGACTTGCTCCCCGGTCAACGAGCCACGCGCGACATCAAGGTGGGCGCCGACGTCATCGTCAAGCGCAACACCAAGTTCACCCGCGCCGCCGTCCGCAAGCTGAAGGAAGCCAAGCTCGATCGCCTGCCGATGGAAATCGACGAGCTGGTCAGCAAGGTCGCCGCCCACGACGTGGTCGACTCCGAGACCGGTGAGGTCGTGCTCGAGTGCAACGAAGAGGTGACCGAGGCCAAGCTCGAGAAGCTGCGCGACGCGAAGATCGAGAACTTCAAGGTGCTCTTCATCGACGGCCTCAACGTCGGTAGCTACCTGCGCAACACTCTGCTCGCCGACAAGGTAAAGACGACGGAGGACGCAATCCTCGAGATCTACCGCCGCTTGCGCCCGGGTGACCCGCCCACGCTCGAGACGGCTCGCACACTATTCCAGAACTTGTTCTTCAACGCCGAGCGCTACGACCTCAGCAAGGTCGGCCGCCTCAAGCTGAACTACAAATTCTACCGCGACGTCCCGGAAGAAGAGCGGCCGGCGATCGATCTCACAGTGCTCACGCCGCAAGACATCCTCGAGACGGTGCGCCACCTGATCGAGCTGAAGAACGGACGCGGGTCGGTCGACGACATCGACCATCTCGGTAACCGACGCGTCCGCGCAGTCGGGGAGCTGATGGAGAACCAGTACCGCATCGGTCTGGTCCGCATGGAGCGCGCCATCAAAGAGCGCATGAGCATGTCGCAAGAAATCGACACGCTGATGCCGCACGATCTCATCAACGCGAAGCCCGTGTCCGCCGTCGTCAAGGAGTACTTCGGTAGCTCGCAGCTCTCGCAGTTCATGGATCAGACGAACCCGCTCAGCGAGGTCACGCACAAGCGTCGTCTCTCCGCGCTCGGGCCCGGCGGTCTCACCCGCGAACGCGCCGGCTTCGAGGTGCGCGACGTTCACACCACGCATTACGGCCGTATCTGCCCGATCGAAACGCCGGAAGGCCCGAACATCGGTCTCATCGCGTCGCTGTCGACGTTCGCTCGCGTGAACGAATACGGCTTCGTCGAGACACCCTATCGCAAGGTCATCGAGGGCACCGTGACCGACACGGTGCAGTGGTACTCCGCGCTGGAAGAAGAGGGAAAGTACATCGCTCAGGCGACCGCCGACCTCGACGAGAAAAACAAGTTCCGCGAGAACCTGATCTCGGTCCGACTCAACGGCGACTTCAAGCTCGTCACGGTCGACATGGTCGAGCTGATGGACGTTGCGCCGAACCAGATGGTCAGCGTCGCCGCCGCGCTCATTCCGTTCCTCGAGCACGACGACGCCAACCGCGCCCTCATGGGCGCCAACATGCAGCGCCAAGCGGTGCCGCTCTTGGTCTCGCACGCGCCGATCGTCGGCACCGGCGTCGAGAACCGTCTCGCACGCGACTCGGGTGTCTGCATCACGGCGAAGCGCACTGGCTTCGTCGAGAGCGTCGACGCTCAACGCATCGTGGTTCGCCCGAAAGAGGGCGAGGGGTCAGAGGTCCCGGACATCTACCACATGATGAAATACCAGCGGTCGAACCAGTCGACTTGCTACACGCAGAAGCCGATCGTCCGCACGGGCGACCTGGTCGAGCCCGGAGACGTGCTCGCCGACGGCCCGTCCTGCGATCACGGCGAGCTCGCGCTCGGCCAGAACGTGCTCGTCGCGTTCATGCCGTGGCAGGGCTACAACTTCGAGGACTCGATCCTCATCAGCGAACGCATCGCCAAGGAAGACGTGTTCACCTCGATCCACATCGAGGAGTTCGAGTGCGTCGCCCGCGACACCAAGCTCGGCAAGGAAGAGATCACGCGCGACATCCCCAACGTCGGCGAGGAAGCCCTGCGCGACCTCGACGAGGCCGGCATCGTCCGGATCGGCGCCGAGGTCCACCAGGACGACATCCTGGTCGGCAAGATCACGCCGAAGGGCGAGACCCAGCTCTCGCCCGAGGAGCGGCTGCTGCGCGCGATCTTCGGCGAAAAGGCGGGCGACGTGCGAGACACTTCGCTGCGCGTTCCGCCGGGTGTCACGGGCACGATCATCGGTGCCCAGGTCTTCTCCCGCCGCGGCGTCGAGAAGGACGAGCGTGCCAAGGCGCTCGAAGAGGCCGAGATCGAGCGCTTGCGCAAGGACCAGGAAGACGAGATCCGGATCATCCGCCGGAGCGCCTTCAACAAGGTCCGCGAGCTGATCGTCGGGAAGCAGGCCGCGAATCGCGTGGCCGACGAGCGCAAGGATCTCGAATGGCTGAAGTCGGGGGACAAGATCTCCGCCGAGGCCATCGCCCAGATCCCGGATCGTCGGTGGCGCGAGATCCAGGTCACCGATGCTCGGACGCAAGAGCACGTCGACCGCGTCTTCCACCACGTGGAAGAGCAGGCGATGGTGATCAAGGCCGTCTTCGACGAGAAGATTGCGCGACTGCGCAAAGGCGACGAGCTGCCTCCGGGCGTGTTCAAGATGGTGAAGGTCTATGTCGCCATCAAGCGCAAGCTCTCGGTCGGCGACAAGATGGCCGGCCGCCACGGCAACAAGGGCGTCATCTCCCGGATCCTTCCGGAAGAAGACATGCCCTACATGTCCGACGGCTCGCCGGTCGACATCGTGCTGAACCCGCTGGGCGTGCCTTCGCGCATGAACATCGGACAGATCCTCGAGACCCACCTCGGCTGGGCGGCTCACGGCCTCGGACGTCAGATCCGACGGTTGCTGGAGCGCCAGGCGACGCGAGCCGAGATCCGGACGAAGCTCGCGGAAATCTACGCCGACAAGGGGATCGCAGCGACGATCGAGTCGGCTTCGGACGACGCGATCGATTCCCTCGCGCAGAGCGTGGCGAAGGGGATCCACGTCGCGACCGCGGTGTTCGACGGCGCGTCGGAGATCGAAGTCAAGCAGGAACTCGAGCGCGCGGAGCTGCCGACGTCGGGTCAGATCGTGCTCTTCGATGGACGGACGGGCGAAGCATTCGACCGGGACGTCACGATCGGCACGATCTACATGCTGAAGCTCCACCACCTGGCCGACGACAAGCTGCACGCCCGTTCCATCGGGCCCTACAGCCTGGTCACCCAGCAACCGCTGGGCGGCAAGGCGCAGTTCGGCGGTCAGCGGCTCGGCGAGATGGAGGTCTGGGCACTCGAGGCGTACGGCGCCGCCTACGCTCTGCAGGAGTTCCTGACGGTGAAGTCGGACGACGTGCAGGGCCGGACGCGCATCTACGAGTCGATCGTGAAGGGCGAGCACACGCTCGAGCCCGGACTCCCGGAGAGCTTCAACGTGCTCGTGAAGGAATTGCAGGCCCTCGGTCTCGACATCGAGATGCGCGAAGAGGGCCCGCCGGTCTGAAGGGCAGGGGTGCCTTTGGCACCCCTGCCGATCGCCCCGGCCGATAGGGCCGGGACGGTCCTGATCCGGCTCGATCAATCGAATATCGCAGGAAACCCGAGAGAGGGACCCATCATTGCGTGATCTATACAATCTCTTCGAGAAGCCCAAGGACCCGTTGGCGTTCAACTCGCTCCGGATTTCACTGGCTTCCCCGGACAAGGTCCGTGAGTGGTCGTTCGGTGAGGTGAAGAAGCCGGAGACGATCAACTACCGGACCTTCAAGCCCGAACGCGATGGGCTCTTCTGCGCCAAGATCTTCGGTCCGGTCAAAGACTACGAGTGCAATTGCGGCAAGTACAAGCGCATGAAGCACAGGGGAGTCGTGTGTGAAAAGTGCGGCGTCGAGGTCATCCAGTCGAAGGTCCGCCGCGAGCGCATGGGTCACATCACCCTGGCCTCCCCGGTAGCCCACATCTGGTTCCTGAAGTCGCTGCCTTCGCGCATCGGCAACATTCTCGAGGTCACGCTGCGCGATCTCGAGAAGGTGCTCTACTTCGAGGCCCACGTGGTCCTCGATCCGAAGGACACCGAGCTCGAGAAGGGTGAGCTCGTCACCGACGAGCGCCTGCAGGAGCTGCGCGAGGCCCACGGCCGCGACGCGTTCGAAGTCGGCATCGGCGCCGAGGCCGTTCGGCGGCTGCTCGCCGAGCTCGACGTCGATGGTGAATGCACGCGGCTGCGCGAAGAGATGCGCGAGGCGACCAGCGAGGCCAAGCGCAAGAAGATCGCGAAGCGACTCAAGGTGCTCGACGCGTTCCGGGAGTCGGCGATCAACCGGCCGGAGTACATGGTGCTCGAGGTCGTGCCCGTGATCCCGCCGGATCTGCGGCCGCTCGTGCCTCTCGATGGAGGTCGCTTCGCGACCTCGGATCTGAACGATCTCTATCGTCGGGTCATCAACCGCAACAACCGCTTGAAGCGCCTGCAGGAGCTGAACGCGCCCGAGGTCATCATCCGCAACGAGAAGCGCATGCTTCAGGAAGCGGTGGACGCGCTCTTCGACAACGGTCGCCGCGGTCGCGTGATCACGGGTCCGTCGAAGCGGCCGCTCAAGAGCCTCTCCGACATGCTGAAGGGCAAGTCGGGTCGCTTCCGCCAGAACCTGCTCGGCAAGCGCGTGGACTACTCCGGTCGCTCGGTGATCGTGGTGGGTCCCGAGCTGCGGCTGCATCAGTGCGGCCTGCCGAATCGCATGGCGCTCGAGCTCTTCAAGCCCTTCATCTACTCGAAGCTCGAGCAGCAGGGGTTCGTGACGACCATCAAGGCTGCGCGCAAGATGGTGGAGAACGAGCGACCGGAGGTGTGGGACATCCTCGCGGAGGTGATCCAGGAGCATCCGATCCTGCTGAACCGCGCGCCGACGCTCCACCGCCTCGGCATGCAGGCTTTCGAGCCGATGTTGATCGAGGGCAAGGCGATCCAGCTCCATCCGCTCGTCTGCGCCGCGTTCAACGCGGACTTCGACGGCGATCAGATGGCCGTACACGTTCCTCTCTCTGTGGAAGCGCAGATCGAGGCCCGCGTGCTGATGATGTCGACCAACAACATCCTCTCGCCCGCGACCGGCCGCCCGATCATCGGGCCCACGCAGGACATCGTGCTCGGCGTCTATTACATGACGCGTGAGCGTGCCGGCGCGAACGGCGAGGGCATGAAGTTCGCGACGTTCGAAGAGGTCCAGATGGCCTACGACGCGGGAGTGCTCGATCTGCACGCCGCGATCCAGGTCCGACTCGACGGCGAGATGGTCGAGACCACGACGGGGCGACTTTTGCTCCGCGACATCGTGCCGATCGAGATCCCCTTCGAGTTCATCAATCAGGTGATGGACAAGAAGGCGCTCGGCGAGCTGATCGATCAGTGTTATCGGCGGTTGGGCAGCAAGGCGACGGTCCTGCTGGCCGACAAGCTGCGGACGCTCGGCTACACGAACGCGACCCGCGCGGGCATCTCGATCTGCATCGACGACATGCGGATCCCGCCCGACAAGCAGAAGTACCTGGACGACGCGACCCAGGAGGTCTCGCAGATCCAGGAGCAGTACCAGGAAGGTCTGATCACCGACGGCGAGCGCTACAACAAGGTGGTCGACATCTGGGCACAGGCGACCGAGTTGATCACGACCCAGCTGCTCGAAGGCATCGCGACCGACACGGTGGTCGACGCGAACGGAACGGAGCGACAGGTTCCGTCGTTCAACAACGTCTACATGATGGCGGACTCGGGCGCGCGCGGTTCGGCGCAGCAGATGCGTCAGCTGGCCGGCATGCGCGGTCTGATGGCGAAGCCCTCGGGCGCGATCATCGAGACGCCGATCACGTCGAACTTCCGGGAAGGTCTCTCGGTCCTGCAATACTTCATCTCGACCCACGGTGCCCGAAAAGGTCTCGCGGATACGGCGCTCAAGACGGCGAACTCGGGCTACCTGACCCGCCGCCTCGTCGACGTCTCGCAAGACGTGATCATCCGCGACGAGGATTGCGGGACCTCCGATGCGCTCGAGACCAGTGCCCTCATCGAGGCGGGCGAGATCGTCGAGCCGCTGGGAGAGCGAATCCTCGGCCGCGTGGCCCTAGACGACATCCACGATCCGGTGACGGGCGAGCTGCTCGTCCACGGGGGCGCGGAGATCGACGAAGATCGCGTGAAGCTGATCGAGAACGCGGGCATCGAGGCCGTGAAGATCCGGTCGGTGCTGACCTGCGCGAGCACGTTCGGCGTCTGCGTGAAGTGCTACGGACGCGATCTGTCGCGCGGTTCGATGGTGAACCTCGGCGAGGCGGTCGGCGTCATCGCCGCGCAGTCGATCGGCGAGCCCGGTACGCAGCTCACGATGCGCACGTTCCACATCGGTGGCGCCGCGACGCGTCGGGCAGAGCAGTCGCATGCCGAAGCGGCGAGCGAGGGCACGATCCGCCTGCACAACATCCGGACCGTGGTCGACAACGAAGGCCGCGCGACGGTCATGACGCGAAACGGCGAAGTCGGCATCGTGGACGCGTCGGGTCGAGAGCGCGAGCGTCATCCTGTGGTGTATGGCGCGACGCTGCGCGTCAAGGACGGGGCGCCGGTGCATACCGGCGACGTGCTGCTCGACTGGGATCCCTTCGCGAGTCCGATTCTCGCCGAGGTTCCCGGAACCGTGGTATTCCGCGACATCATCGAAGGCGCCACGATGCAGGAGCAGGTGGACGACTTCACCGGCGTCTCGTCGAAGGTGATCATCGAGTCGAAGGATCCCGAGCTTCGTCCGCAGATCTCGATCGTCGAGGGCGAAGGCGAGGGGGAGAGCGAATCGAAGTCGCTGCTGCCGGTCGGCGCCTATCTGTCGGTGGGTGAAGGCGAGCAGGTCACGGCCGGGCAGGTGATCGCGAAGATCCCGCGCGAGGCATCGAAGACGAAGGACATCACCGGTGGTCTGCCGCGCGTGGCCGAGCTCTTCGAGGCACGCAAGCCCAAGGAGTGTGCGGTCGTCTCCGAGATCGACGGCATCGTCAGCTTCGGACCCGATTCACGCGGCAAGCGGCGCGTGATCGTGACCCCGGACCAGGGCGAGCCCCAGGAGTACTTGATTCCGAAGGGCAAGCACGTCTCCGTCCACGAAGGCGATCGTGTGCGGGCCGGCGAGGCGCTGATGGACGGCTCGTCGAATCCCCACGACATCCTCAAGATCAAGGGCGAGAAGGAGCTCGCGAAGTATCTCGTGGACGAAGTGCAGGAGGTCTACCGCCTGCAGGGCGTGAAGATCAACGACAAGCACATCGAGACGATCGTTCGCCAGATGGTCCGCAAGGTTCGCATCACGGATCCGGGCGAGTCCGACTGGCTGATCGGCGAGCAGGTCGAGAAGGTCCTCTTCCGGGAGGTCGTGGCGAAGCTCGAGGCCGAGGACAAGACTCCGCCCCGCGCCGAGACGCAGCTCCTCGGCATCACGAAGGCTTCGCTCTCGACCGAGTCGTTCATCTCGGCCGCTTCCTTCCAGGAGACGACCAAGGTGCTGACCGAGGCGGCCATCTGGGGGAAGAACGACTACCTCCGAGGCCTGAAGGAGAACGTGATCATGGGACGTCTCATCCCGGCGGGTACGGGGATGCCCCAGTACCTGTTGACCGGGATCGAGGTCGAGATGCCGGAGGGCTTCGAAATCGCGACCGCCGAGCGGGGAGATGCCACCGTCTCGGATTTGACCACGCCGCGCGGGCTGATCATGGACGAGCCGGTCGAGCCCGGGTCGAGCCTCCCGACGATGTTCGCACCGGACGGGGAGATCGCTCCGGAAGGTGGGACCCACGACTTCTGACCGGATTTTCCGGTCGCGTACGACGTACCGACGCGTTGCCGCCCCCATCGGTTCAACTGATGGGGGCGGTCGCATCTCGGGAATAGAGGCCAATGCCGGCCAGTGCGGGATAGTGCTGGAAAGCCCTCTGAGCGGGCGTTGACACGACCCCGCAGGAGGCTAAGCTGCCGCCCGATTCCAGAACCAGGGACTCTTCAACCCCGCGGTTCGTTTCCGGTTTTCGAAGAGAGGGCCTGAGCTTAGCTCCGGTCTCTTCGTGACAGAGAAACGTGACTCCGGGGCTGCTCTGTCTCTGAATTCCGGTTCGAGAATCCAATACTTTCGTCCCCGGTCGACTCGAGACGTTCGTCGAGACGACCTTCGCCATCGCAGTCGGTTGCGGCCGCGACCGAGTCAGCAGGAGTTTCGTCCCGCCCCATGCCGACCATCCAACAGCTCGTACGAAAGGGCCGCTCGCCGAAGGCCACGCGCTCGAAGTCGCCCGACTTGACCGCCTGCCCGCAGCGACGCGGCGTCTGTCTGCGCGTTTTTACCGCGACCCCGAAGAAGCCGAACTCGGCGCTTCGTAAGGTCGCGCGCGTTCGCCTGACGAACGGCAACGAAGTCAACGCCTACATCGGCGGCGAAGGCCACACGCTTCAGGAACATTCGGTGGTCCTGGTGCGTGGGGGTCGCGTCAAGGATCTCCCCGGTGTGCGTTACCACATCGTGCGCGGCTCCCTCGACTCGACCGGCGTCGATGGACGAAACCAGAGTCGCTCGAAATACGGCTCGAAGCGGAAGAAGTAGGAAAGGACGCGTAAATGCCCCGGAGACGCGAGGTACAGAAGCGCCAGACGGCGCCCGATTCGAAGCATGGCGACGTCATGCTCGGCCGCTTCATCAATGTCGTGATGCGCGATGGCAAGAAGAATACTGCCGAGCGGATCGTCTACGGAGCGTTCGGCGAGATCGAGACGAAGATGCGCAGCGATCCGATGGCGTTATTCCGGCGTGCGCTCGAGAACATCCGGCCGCGCCTCGAGGTGAAGAGCCGCCGCGTCGGTGGTGCGACCTATCAGGTTCCGGTCGAGATCTCGCCCCAGCGTGCCACCTCGCTCGCAATGCGGTGGCTCGTGCAGTACTCGCAGTCGCGCCCCGGCAAGAGCATGCGCGAGCGGCTCGCGAACGAGATCATCGATGCGGCGAACGACCGCGGCGAGAGCGTGAAGAAGCGCGAAGACACGCATCGCATGGCGGAGGCCAACAAGGCGTTCGCGCACTATCGATGGTAGCCGCAGGCGCTCGAGGGTAGCTGCAGGCGCTCGAGGGTAGCCGCAGGCGCCCGATGGTAGCCGCGGGGTAGGGGTATCAAGGGCGGGGAGCTGGAGTTGTCATGCCGAGAAGCACGCAACTCGACGAGACCCGAAACATCGGCATCATGGCTCACATCGATGCCGGCAAGACGACGACGACCGAGCGGATTCTTTTCTACACGGGCGTCAACTACAAGATTGGAGAAGTTCACGACGGCGCGGCCACGATGGACTGGATGCAGCAGGAGCAGGAGCGCGGAATCACGATCACGTCGGCCGCGACGACCTGCTTCTGGCAAGGGCATCGGATCAACATCATCGATACACCAGGGCATGTCGACTTCACGATCGAGGTCGAGCGATCGCTCAGGGTGCTGGATGGGGCGATTGCGGTGTTCTGTGGCGTCGGGGGGGTGGAGCCGCAATCGGAGACCGTCTGGCGTCAGGCGGACAAGTACCGGGTGCCGCGTGTGGCCTTCGTGAACAAGATGGATCGTATGGGTGCAAACTTCGAAAACGTGGTCTCGATGATCGAGAGCCGGCTGGGGGCTCGGCCGCTGCCTTTGCAGCTGCCGATCGGCTCGGCGGATACGTTTTCGGGCATCGTCGACCTGCTCGATCGCAAGGCGCTCTACTTCGAAGATGCGAGCCAGGGCAGTGTCGTGCGGCAGGCTGAGGTTCCGGCCGACCTCGTCGACGACGTCGAGCTCGCGCGCGACCAGCTGGTCGAGCGCCTCGCCGA
>ENA-ORBV01016226-ORBV01016226.1-microbial-mat-metagenome-genome-assembly--contig:-NODE-16226-length-10840-cov-6.672303_pt1 | contig 10840 bp, 8 predicted proteins | sample MGYA00237777_ERZ505514 | MGnify/ENA primary metagenome ERZ505514 (study PRJEB26160, sample SAMN06269048) | microbial mat metagenome | isolation source: Oligotrophic lake microbial mat | place...
CTGCCCTCGATGGCGCGCCGGAACCACTCGCGCTCGCTCTCCTCTTCGATGTGCCCAATCTCGTAGGCCAGGCGCGAGGAGTAGAGCCGCCGCAGTCGCTCGGCCACGTGAGCTGCCGTTCCCTCACCGGCGCCTAACGCATCGGCCGGCACCTCGGCCAGGTCGGCCTCGACGATGCCGTGAAACTCCGGGGTCAGTTCGGCGGCGCCCGGTGGTGGCTCGCCTAACGGGTCCAGCGGGACGGCCAGATGGCCGTAGTAGCGAATGGCGTCAACCAGTGCCGCCGCGCCCGCCACCTTGCGCAGAAACGCCGGAGAGGCGTAGCCAATTGCCGCGGTGCTGGATGACGCGTTGCCAGATGCGGAGTGGCCGGCGTCGGGCGCCGTAAGCGGCGTGACCGCGTTACCGCCGCCTAGCGACTCGGCGAAGCGGAAGTACTGTCGCCACGAAGCGTCGAGCGACTCGGGATTGCGCCGGTAGGACTCGTAGACTTCGGCGATGTACGCGTCGTTATAGACGCCAGTAATGGGGTCGCTGGACATGAAGTCGGAATCTAATGGATCGGACGACACGAGGTAGCACGTCGCGACATCGACGGTCAATTCCTGCGTCGGAATCAGGTGGGCGACGACCCGTCGACAATCCCGACCGAGAGACCAACCGGAATGCCACCGTTCGAGGTGCTCAATGTCGGCGTGAGCGACAGCTTGAGTTGACCCACCAGTTGGCGATCGGCCGCCAACACGCCCACCCGCCACCCTGGAAATCGTTCGCGCAGCACCGTCCCGAATCGGGCGAACAGATCGCGTAGCTCTCCGCTCGCACTCACGCGAAGGCCGTACGGAGGGTTCGTGACCACCGCGCCGACCGCGTGCGCGGCGGCCGGTGGTAGCGCTGCCGACACTGTCGCCTGCGTGAACGTGATGTCTCCGGCCACGCCGGCGCGCTGGGCATTGGCGACGGCGGCTTCTATGGCTCCCGCATCACGATCTGACGCGAGGATCGGTGCGTGCGCAGCTGGAAGTTCCTGCACCGCCGCCTCGCGGCGCACCAACGTCAAGGTCGTCGCATTGAAGCCTGGCCACAACTCGAATGCGAAGTGGCGATTGCCACCCGGGGCGATGCGCCGCGCGAGCATGGCCGCCTCGATGGTTATCGTCCCCGATCCGCAGAACGGGTCGACGAGGGGAGTGGCCGGGTCCCACCCGGTGGCGAGGAGGAGCGCAGCGCCTAACGTTTCGCGCAGCGGCGCTTTGGCCACCGCCAACCGGTATCCGCGCTGGTGCAGCAGCGCGCCCGAGGAATCGAGCGAGATGGTGCAGCGGTCGTTGAGCAGGCGCACCACTACCAGCTGTGCGTCGCCCTCATCGTTCGGTTCGTCTCCCTCCTTTTCCTTGGCGAGCCCAACCCGATCGGTAAGCCCCGCCAGCGCTTTCGACACCCGCTCGGCCACCGCGTCGGAGTGGTACAGCCTAGACTTGCGACACGTCACGCGCAGCCCGACCGCGCGCCCTGGTGCAATCCAGTCGCTCCATGGAAGTCGCGCCGTGCGCTTCTCGAGCTCATTGAAGTTGGACGCCCGGAACTCGTCGACCCGCACCAGCACGCGGCTGGCCGTACGTAGGTGCACGTTGGCCGCGTACAGCCCCTGCACATCGGCCGAAAAGGCGACGCCCCCCGCTTCGGGATCGTTAGGCGCCAGCCCGAGGGCCTGCAGTTCGCGGGCAGCGAGCGGGGCGAGGCCGGGAGCGGTGACGGCGAAGGCGGAGTAGTGGCGTGGGGGGGGCACTCGCGAAGTGTAACGGCGCGCGCGAGCACGTGCCTCCACGTCAGTCCATGCCTCGGCGCACTGCCGTCACGGCCCATGTCACGGCCCATGTCACGGCCCATGTCACGGCCCATGTCACGACCCACCGCTGGCGCGGCGCGGCGACGCCCGCATATTTCGGTGGGGGCGGTCGTCAGTGCGCCCCAACTCATCCTTCAACCCTCGACACCATGTCGCCCAATCGTCGGGACTTTCTGAAGTCGTCGGCCGCCCTAGGTGGGGCCATCGGGCTTGGGCTCACTGCTGCGGAACAACTGAACGCCGCGCCGCGCCGGGCGTCCGAAGCGGTGGATGCCAATGCGTCTGCCGTCGTGGACCAAGCGCCGAAAGCGCTGCGCATTCTCATTCTGGGCGGGACAGGTTTCATCGGTCCTCACCAGGTGCGCTACGCGCAGTCGCGCGGGCACACGCTGACGCTGTTTAATCGCGGCAAGACGAATCCGGCGCTTTTTCCGGACATCGAGAAGCTGCAAGGTGACCGCGCCGTGAACGACTACGCGTCGCTCAAGGGGCGCGACTGGGACGTCGTGATAGACAATCCGACGACTTTTCCTCGCTGGGTGCGCGAGGTGGCGGCCGTGCTCAAGGGTCACACCAGGCACTTTCTCTTCGTCTCGACCCTTTCCGTCTACAACCGGAATGATCAAATCGGCGCCGACGAATCGGCCGCGGTCGCGACGACGACGGAACCCGACAGCGAGGACGGAGGCCGCCTGTACGGCCCACTCAAGGCGTTGAGCGAGAAGGCGGCGACCCAGGCATTCGACGATCGCACCACGATCATTCGCCCGGGGCTCATTGTCGGCCCCGGCGACTACAGCGATCGCTTTACCTACTGGCCGGTACGCATCCACCGCGGGGGCGAGGTGCTCGCACCCGGCACACCTAACGACCCGACGCAGGTCATCGACGCGCGCGATCTCGCCGAGTTCATTGTCCGATGCTGCGAAAACGAAGTGTTTGGCACGTACAACTGTACCGGTCCTCAGTCGCCGCTCACCATCGCTGAAATGATGGGCGCGATCCGTGGGGCAATGACCACCGACGCGTATCTCACGTGGGTCGACGCCGATTTCCTTGCCGAACAGCAGGTGCGCCCGTGGGGTGACATGCCGGTCTGGATGCCCCCGAAGGGTGAGATGGCCGCCTTCATGCGCCGGTCCGTGAAGAGGGCGTTGGAGAAGGGACTCACCTATCGCCCGCTCTCGCTCACGGCCAAGGACACGCTCGACTTTTACGACGGCGAGCCCGATGAGCGGAAAGAAAAGCTGCGCGCCGGGCTCGACCCAGCGAGGGAGAAGGAAGTGCTCAGGCTCTGGCACGCAAAACTGGAGAGCCGCTGACAAGACCTCCGGTCAGGCCGCGGAACAGATCACTGACCCTCCGCCATCACCCAAATGCTAGCTGACGCTATCCGCGCCTTGTTCGGCACGTCCAAGGCGATCGATTCGCCTAACGTCACGCCCAACGGCAACCCCGCTACCACTTCAGCGGCCGACCCCATACCGCTGGCGGCGTGCGTTCTGCTGCTCGACGTGGCGTATGCCGACGGGACGTTCAGTGCCGACGAACGGGCGCACTTGGAATCGACCATGGAGCGACACTTCTCGCTCCCGCCCCACGCGGCGCGCGACCTTATCGTGGCGGCCGAGGCGGAACGGGGACAGGCAATCGATCACTTTCGCTACACGAACCGATTGCTGCGGAACTACGACATCGGCCAGAAGATGGTGCTCGCCGAAGTGATGTGGAGTCTCGTCCTCGCCGACGGCACGGTGGACGATCACGAACACTACCTCACGAGAAAGATCTCCAACCTGCTGGAGCTCGAACCCGGGTATCTCTCGGCGGCGAAGCAGCGCGCGAGCGACAGTGCGAGCGGGGAGAATTAGGGCGGGCGCAGGATGAAAGCGCGTGCGAGTTAAGGGTTGGTCCCCGCCTTCACCGATGCTTTTGCCTTCGCCTTGCGCTCAGCCACCATCCGAACGTACTCGGGTTGTTCGAGGTAGGTCACGTCGACCCAGGCGTGGGCCATCTCATCCACCGTGCGGTCACCCCATCCGACCCACTGTTCGGGATCGGGGTTGCTCACGTTCGCCTTCGTGTTGTCGTGCCATGCCGTGAAGACAAGCGTTGTCCCTTTCGGTAGCAGTGGCGATACGTCGTCGTCGTAGACGTAGTTCACATGCCAGTTCCACTGGAAGTTGTTCACCGCGCTCAGCACTTCCTTGCGGCCGTCGGGATACACGGCTTCCATCGACATCGCCTTGCCCCGCAGGTGCATGTGCGGCTGAAAGCCTTCGAGGCGCGCCGGTGCCTGCAGCACATAAAAGTTCTGGGTGATGGTCTTTTCGCCAGGGGGAATGTCGAGATCGAATCCGCGCGTGACATCAAAGATCTGCAGCACGGTACGGCGCGTGGGAACGAATCCCTTCGGATAGAAGTAGATGCCCATCTCCACCTGGTTGTCCTTCACTTCCTCACCCATGGCGTGCATGTGCACTTCCCAGCGGATCTTCGAGCCAGGGAGCATGAGCTTCCCGGCATCTGGCGGGTAGATTTGTCCCACCTTGCCCACCGCCCACTCCATGAATAGACCGGCACCCTTCTGATGATCGTGCGCCGTGCTGGCCAGTCCGGTGATGCCGTCCTCTTGCTGCAGGATGTACGTCAGGACGTGGTGGATGATCTTGCGACCGGCGGGATACGACGGCTTGACCTCGATCGCGCGCACCCAGCGCGGCTCGGTGAGCCCTGTTTCCACGACCGGGCGAAACCATTTGTCCTGCGTTTGCGCCGGCATAGTGTATTTAGCCGAACGAATGATCAGGTCCGGCTCACCGAACTTCTCCGCCAGCTGCCACTTGGTCGGGTCTGGAAAAGTGATGGGCGCCGGCATGTCCTTCGGATCGCCTAACGGCGTGCCGCCGTCGACCCATCCGACAACGGTTGCGACCTGCGCGTCGGTGAGCCCCTGATCGTTCTTGAACGCTTGAATGCCGACGGTTCTATCGATGTGCCACGGAGGCATGAGGCGCGCCGCGACCTTGTACTTGATACGCTTCGCAGCCTTCACGGCGTCCTCGTATGTCAGCAGCGACATGGGAGCAATGGAGTTGGGCTGGTGGCAGACCTGGCACTTCTGCTGAAAAATGGGAGCCACATCTCGCGCGTACGTGATGGGTTCGCCCGGTCTCGATGCATTCCCGCCCAGAATGGTGCTCGCACGTGCGTCGGATAACGCTGCCGCGGCCCGCGGTACGCTGGTCGGCGGCCCCTGCGAAGCGAGTGGAGAGGCCAGTGGTGCGCCCAGCACCAGCGCGCCTGCCACCACGCCGGCAAATCGGGAATACAAGATGCTCCGTGTCATGTGGCGTCCCTCACTCAGCGAGTCACGGTGATTCGAACGAACCCATTGGTCCAGCAGCACTGCGAATGCCCTGCGCCTTCAACGGCCGAGTCGTTGGCGCGAACACGGACGATGTAGTCTCCCGCCGCGCTGAAAGTCGCGGTGGTGGTAACCTTTCCACCACTCGCCTCCACCTTGGCGGACGGCTGGCCGAATGCGACCTCGCCCGGCCCCTGATGCTTGAACCATGCGAGCATCACCGGCGCCGCGGTCCTCGTACCGCCGATGTTCGAGGCAGACTTTCCGTCATCGGCGGCCCAGACCGTAAGGGTGATCGGTTTTCCCACGAACGCAGCGAGAGGATCCGCGGTCGTGCCAGCCGGTCCCTGTCCCGGTCGACCGTTCTCCTCGAAGCGCAGGGCTGGAGGAGTATTGCCGGATCCCGCTTCTCCTTCGAGCGCATCAATCTGCCAATCGGGATGAAGACTCCCGGGAATAGCGAAAGTTTCGCCGCGCAGCTTGAGCGTCCAGACCACCCTCTTCTTTCCGAAGTCGGCCGGCACCCGCACCGCGAAAACGCCCCAGTGCCGCCGTGGCTCGAAGTGCGTCGGCTGTCCCTGGTTTGTATCACCCGGAGTGATGACGTTGCCGGCTCCAACGGGGATATCCAGCGCCTCGGCCGAGTTGCGGTTGAAGTAGCCGAAGGAAATGCTGAACGTGCCGTCTGGGTTTTTGTACCACCCTTCGAATGCGGGCGAGACGGTACGTCCGGCCGCGCTCACGGGCGCCAGCGGTTGCTGCGTCGCGCCTGGCCGAGCAGTCGTGGCGATCAGAATTAGAGCGCCGAAACTCGCCGCGAATCGCCATACGGGCATCACTACTCCTCGCTCCTCGAAGTCGTTCACCGCTGGAGCTCCGCCCTTGTGGGGTCGGAGATTCCTTGGCGCTCAGCATAGTCAATCTCGCGTCGCCGCCCCATTCTGCAACCCCTCGGCGCTCCGCAGTTGAGGCTGCTCACATTCGGCATGGTGACTGTCGGCGATGGAAGTTTCAGGGGGTAACATTTGTACATCACGGAAGGCGTGGGACGGAATGCCATGCCGCGCCGCCTTTTCCGCTCACCGCCTCGCCAATTCCCAGGAGATTGTTCATGTCCAGCGATGCAGTATCGAACACGTCCAGCGATGCAGTATCGAACACGTCCGGCGATGCAGTATCGAACACGCCGCACATCGTCTACCCCTGTCTGTACTACCGCGACGGCGCCGAGATGATCGAGTGGCTCGAGCGAGCCTTCGGTTTCGAGAAACGCATGGCGGTCACGGATGAGGAGGGAAAGATCGCCCACTCCGAGCTCACCTTCGGAGACGCCGTGATCATGGTCTCGACGGCGAAAACAGACAAACCATGGCGAAGTCCACTGGATCTGGGAGGCGCAAGCGCTACGCTCTGCTTCTACGTGAGCGACCCCGATGCGCATCACGAGCGGGCAGTGGCGGCCGGCGCCGAGATCACGATTCCGCTCACGGACACCGACTACGGTTCGCGCGACTACACGGCGAAAGATCCCGAAGGAACGTTCTGGACCTTTGGCACCTATATTCCGGGCGCGTTCTGGGAGAAGAAGGAAAGCTGAGGCGGATGCCTAACGCGCGGCGGCAGCGCCCGCTCCCGCCGCGCGCCCGGTCGCCCAGGCCCAGAGAAAATTGTAGCCGCCAATGGGCCCGAAGGCGTCCAGCACTTCTCCGCACAGATAGAGTCCCCTGTGCAGCCGGCTCTCCATGGTTCGCGGATCGATCTCGGCCAGGCTTACGCCGCCGCCGGTCACCTCGGCCTTCTTGTATCCCTCATCGGCCGTGCTGAACAGGGGGCCTCGTACGAGGGTGTCGATCAACCGCAGTCGGTCGGCTCGCCGCAGGTCGGCCAGCGACTGCGTGGTATCGAGTCCCACTGACTTGATGAGCGCAATCGCTAGTCGCTCCGGCATCTCCTGCCTAACGGCGCCGCCGATGGTGCGGGCGCCATCGGCCTTGAGCGCACGCTCCCACGCGGCGGCATCCAGCCCGCTCCACGATACGGATATCTGCGCCTCCTGCTGCTCGGCCCGCGCACGCACCAGCACGTGCGACACATCGAGCACCGAGGGGCCGCTGTAGCCGTGGTGCGTGAAAAGAAACCCCCCGGTTGCCGTGGCGCTGCGGCCCGCCCCCTTGGCGGTAATGGTGACCGGCAGCGACACGCCGGCGAGCGCACCGAACGGCGCGGGGTCGGCGCTGAGCGGGGTGAGCGCTGCATAACGAGCGTGCAGCGTGTGACCGAGCGCGGCCACCATGGCCAAGCCACGCCCATCGCTCCCCGTGTTGGGCACCGAGAGACCACCGGTGGCGACAATGACGGCGTCACACACAATGGGCGGCGCGCCCTCGAGCGTGACGCTCCATCTCGCCGGTGGGGCCAATTCGGTTTGGTCCGCGTCGCCCGTCAACGCGTCGCCACATCCTAACGACGAAATTCCTGTCACCAGCGTTTCAAATTGCAGATGCACGCCGAGCGCGCGCGCTCGTGCGAAGAGGGCATCGCGCACATCTCGCGCGCGGTGGGAGGCCGGAAACAACTTGGCCGATTCGGCCTCTTCCACCAGCGGAACACCCAACTCCTGCTCGAAGAAGTCGATCTGGCCGGCGAGTGGCCACGAACGCACGATCTTCTTGAGGGTGTTGGACGAGGAATCCGTGATAAAGCGCGACGCATCGAGTCGCGAGGGAAGGACGTTACATCGCCCTCCCCCACTGATGAGGATTTTTCGACCGCCGTCCTTCGTGCGCTCGAGCAGAAGGGTTTCCGCCCCCGCCTCTGCCGAAAAAATGGCCGCCATCGCCCCGGCCGCTCCGGCGCCGATGACTACAACCCGGCGCATGCGCGAGTTGTCGTGGGACCCGTGGCGCCGGACTCGTTAGACCATCTCGAATTCCTTCGCGAATGCTACGGCGAAGGAAAAGGTCTTGGCTCGGCTTCTGGTCTCCATCATGTCGGCCACCCGCTCGAGGCGGGCTGGAATGGCGAGAATTTTTTCCTGCGCCTTTTTCCCCATCTCATTCAAGCCGGTCAGCTTGTCGATGGCCCAGTAGCGCATGGCCTCTTCGACAATCTTGAGATACTCGCGCGGTCCGTAGATTCCGGCGCGACGAATCACGTCGGCCATTTCGCGGAAGTGCGGCATGCTGGCCCCCGGCATTTCGATGGAGGGCATGATGTTCGCCGCCGACTCCAAGGCGCGGTTGGGATCGCGCTTCAGCACGCGCTCGAAAATGGATCGATAGAACACGTAGTGCCGCGCTTCTTCCTTGGCCACGTTGGACAGCACTTCGCCGATAAGGTGCTCATGCTCGCCGGCCACCTTGCCGGTATTCGCATGACTCACCTGCGTCGCACGTTCCTGCAGGGTGGTGTACACGAAAACGCGATACGGGTCCTTGTCCCACGCGGGTTCGAAGCCGGACTTGAGATACTCGAACTGCATCCGCTCCATGACCGGGTTGTCGAGAATCCGCGAGTCGCGAGAGTAGTCGTGCAGGATCGCGCCATGACGGTCTTCTTCCGCCGTCCAGAGATTGTTCCACTTGGACCAGATGGAATCGGCGCCAAGGTATTGCGAGATGAGCCGATGGAAGTGCGGCAATCCTTCTTCGGTAAGCGTGTTGAGGCACAAGGCCACGCGGGCCGGGAGCGAAATACCCTCGGCCCGTTCGCGTAACTGCTTGACGAAGAGGTCTGGGTCGGTGTCGGGATCCGGCGACAGGAGATCGCTCGGGAACCAGAGCAGCCGCTTGGCTTCGTGCTGTTCCATGAGGACGTTGACATCGGGCTCAAGGTCGGCCAGCACCTCGACCTTGGCCATGGTCTCGTAATCGACGATGGATTTCATTGAACGATGTACCGTGAGAGTATTCAGCGAGAAATGACCGAACTTTGGGCCTAGGAGCGGGCGGGATATCCAGATTCGGCCGTGCGTGTCGGCGTCCGGGGCGCGTCGGCATGAGGCTACTACGTGACAGCGAACTTCGCCACTGCAGCGCCCATTCTACCGCCCTAACGACCTATGTCATCAGTGGTTACGCTCGGGTGGCGCCCCAGCGTCGGGAGCGGAATCCGCGTGCGGCAATTCCAATTGATCGCTCAGGTGGCGACCTTCCCCTGTTGCCCGCCGGACGCTCCGTCCGGGCGCCCAGCTTATTGTCCCAGGAAATCGCGTGTCTTTTTCATCGCTCGCTCTCGACGCCAGCCTGCTCAAGGGGCTCAAGGAGCTCGGATTCACCCGCCCCACGCCCATCCAGACCGATGCGATTCCGCACGCCATGGCCGGTCGCGACATCCTGGCCTGCGCCAGCACGGGTAGCGGGAAGACGGCGGCGTTTCTCCTTCCCATTCTGCACAAACTCATCGCGCGCCCGCGTGGCACCACGCGCGCCCTCGTCCTCACCCCCACGCGTGAACTCGCCGCGCAGATTCACGAAGACCTGAACGACCTCGCGGTACACACCCCGATTACCGCCGCCGCCGTGTTCGGTGGCGTTGGAATGGGTCCGCAGGAGCACGCCTTCCGCAGCGGCGCCGACGTACTCATTGCCACGCCGGGTCGCCTGCTCGATCACTTTTCGAAATCGTACGGCAGGCTGGACGGGCTCGAGTTTCTCGTCCTCGATGAAGCCGACCGCATGCTCGACATGGGCTTCCTGCCAGACATTCGGCGCGTGCTGCGGCACATTCCCGGCAAACGGCAAACGCTCTTCTTCAGCGCGACGATGCCCGAACCCATCGGCAAACTCGCGCATGAAATGCTCAAGATGCCGGCCACGATCAACCTGGAGCGAAAGTCCGCGCCAGCAGTCGGCATCACGCAAGCCATCTACCCCGTGGCGCAGGATCTCAAGTCGTCACTGCTGCTCGAACTCCTGTCCCGCGGGGAAATGCAGGAGGTGCTCGTCTTTACCCGCACCAAGCATCGTGCCGACCGGCTGCAGAAGTTTCTGGCGAAGAATCACATTGCCGCCGAGCGCATACATGGGAATCGCTCACAGCCGCAACGCACCGAGGCACTGGCCGGCTTCAAGAGTGGCAAGTATCGCGTGCTGGTGGCCACCGACATCGCCGCACGCGGCATCGACGTGGAAGAACTCGGACACGTGGTGAACTTCGATGTGCCCATGGCACCGGATGACTACATCCATCGGGTCGGACGTACGGGCCGAGCGCAGGCGACGGGTGACGCCTTCACCTTCGTCTCGCCCGACGAGGAATCCGACTTGTCCGACATCGAGCGAAAGGTGGGGCGTCGTCTTCCACGTGTGACGCTTCCCGATTTCGACTACACGGCGAAACCCGCCGCCAAACTCGAAGTGTCGCAAGCCGAGCGGACGGCGGTGTGGCGTGCGCAGAAGGCGCAGGAGCGCGCCAATGCGAAGCTCAAGGCCGATCGCAAGAACCAGCGCGAAGTGGAAGACAAGGCGCGGCAGGAGTCACCGCGCAATCGTCAGGCAGCGGCGCGCGGACCGCGCCGTCCCGAGTCGCGGCCGACGGGAGCGTCGCCTAACAACTCAGCCGGAGGCGCCAGTGGCGCGCGCGATCGTGCGCCGCGCTCGTCGAGCCCCTATGCGTCGGAACGG
>ENA-ORBV01016228-ORBV01016228.1-microbial-mat-metagenome-genome-assembly--contig:-NODE-16228-length-10840-cov-4.203289_pt1 | contig 10840 bp, 11 predicted proteins | sample MGYA00237777_ERZ505514 | MGnify/ENA primary metagenome ERZ505514 (study PRJEB26160, sample SAMN06269048) | microbial mat metagenome | isolation source: Oligotrophic lake microbial mat | place...
TGATACGGCGACCACCGAGATCTACACCTCTCTATTCGTCGGCAGCGTCAGATGTGTATAAGAGACAGATGTGATCGTCCCGGACGAACTCGAGCGTGCAGACATGGTCGCGACCGGTGCTGGCAGCAAGGCGCAGCCAGCGCTGCCAGTCGTGGGCCCGCGCGGCGAGGGGGAACCGCTCGCGACCAGCCCAATTGAAGACGTGCAGGTTGCGCAGGCGCGGCAGCACCGCGTTCAGCCCGGCCTCGCGGTCGCCGTATCGGCGCCGACATGCGGCTGCCAGAAGGTGCCCAGCGCGGGATGGTCGCACTGCGTCTCGGCGTCGGTCGCGGTGAGCGTGCCGCCGTGATAGTCGAAGCCGATGGCGATGCCGGGGGCGGTGGCGATGTCGGCGATGCGCAGTGCGTCGGCGACGACCGTCGCGCAATAGGCGGCATCGGCCCCCGCGTGGTCGCGTTTGCTGGCCCACACCTGGATCACCGGCGCCCCGAGGGCCACGGCACTGGCCAGGACCGCCGTGCAGGCGAGTCCGTCGGCTTCGCTCTCGCCGACCCGGTAGTTGCTGCCATAGGCCGCGACGGCGAGACCGTGGACGCTGGCGATGCGCGCGACTTCACGTGCGCGCGCGGTGTCGCCGTGTGGCGCATGCGCGTCGCCGCCCCATTCGACGGCACGCAGGCCGGTGCGGGCGCAGAGCGCGGCGATGGCAGAGGGTCGAGATGGCGGAAGGTGATCGAGACCAGGCCGGGAATCAGCTTGTGAACGAGTCTCTGATCTGCTGACGGAGGGGGATCATGCGTGCAGAACGCGCCCGAGGGCGTCGAGCGCGGCTTCCTTCACTGCCTCCGAGAAGGTCGGGTGGCTGTGGCAGGTGCGGGCGATGTCTTCCGCCGCGCCACCGAATGCCATCACCGAGACGATCTCGGCGAGCAGGTCGCTGGCGCGCGGGCCGATGATCGCCGCGCCCAGCACTTTATCGGTGGTGGCGTCGGCGAGGATCTTGACGAAGCCATCGCTCTCGCCGGCGGCCTTGGCGCGGCCGTTGGCAGCGAAGGAGTAGCGGCCGACACGGATGGCACGGCCCTGCTTTTTGGCGTCGACTTCGGTCAGGCCGACGGTGGCGACCTCGGGCCAGGTGTAGACGACGTTGGGGATCAGGCCGTGGTCGAGGGTGTTGGCTTGGCCGGCGAGCAGTTCGGCGAGGGCGACGCCTTCCTCCTCCGCCTTGTGCGCCAGCATCAGGCCGGCGATGAGATCGCCGATCGCATAGACACCGGGCAGGTTGGTGCGGAAGTCGTGGTCGGTCTTCACCCGCTTGCGCTCGTCGAGGGCGATGCCGGCGGCGTCGAGACCGTCGCTGAGCGGGCGGCGCCCGACCGCGACCAAGACCTTGTCGCCACTGAACGAGGCCGCCTTGCCGTCCTTGTCGGTGGCGGTGAGGGTGGCCTTGCCATCGGCGATGACCACGCCAGTGACTTTGGTCTCAAGCTGGAAGGTCAGGCCCTGCTTGGTCAGCACCTTCTGCAGTTCTTTGGCCACGTCGGGGTCGAGGAACGGGCAGATCTGCGGCAGGAATTCGATCACCGTGACCTTGGCGCCGAGGCGCGCCCACACCGAGCCGAGTTCGAGTCCGATTACCCCGCCGCCGACCACCAGCAGGTGCTCGGGCACGCGCTCGAAGGCGATCGCCTGGTCGCTGGTGACCACGGTCTTGCCGTCCGGGCGCAGGAAGGGCAACTCGATCGGCAGCGATCCCATCGCCAGGACGACGTGCTTGGCCTGATGCTCGGCTTTGCTGCCATCGGCGGCGGTCACGGCGACCCGGCCGCTGCCGAGCACGATTCCGGTGCCGGCGAGGACCTCGATCTTGTTCTTTTTCATCAGGTAGCTGATGCCGTCGACCAGCGAACCGACCACCTTGTCTTTGCGCTTCATCATCTGCGCGACGTCGATACGCGGGTCGCCGACCTGGATGCCGTGCTCGGCGAAATGGCGTTTGGCGTTGTCGAAGTGCTCGGACGAATCGAGCAGCGCCTTCGAGGGGATGCAGCCGACATTGAGGCAGGTGCCGCCGAGGCGGACCTTGCCGGCGTCAACGCCGCGCTTCTCGACAATGGCAACCGTCATGCCGAGTTGCGCCGCGCGGATCGCGCAGACGTAGCCGCCGGGGCCGGCGCCGATGACGATGAGGTCGTAGCTGTTCATGGGGACTCCAGAAGGTCGCGTTGCATCAGGACGAGATCGAGCGGCCGGCCCCACTTGCGGCCGAGCGCGGGTAACCGGGCGACCTCACGGAAGCCGAGCGCGGCGTGGATGGCGATGCTCGGCGGCTGGTCGCCCGAGATCGCCGCCACCAGCGCATGCAGGCCGGCTGCGCGGCCGCGCGCGATCAGCTCGGTGAGCAGCCGGCGGCCGAGGCCGTGGCGGTGCAAGTCGGGCTGGATGTAGACCGAGTTCTCGGCGCAGCCCGCGTAGCCATCGCCGCGGCGAAAGTCGGACAGCGAGGCGTAGCCGGCGAACGCGCCATCGATCTCGGCGACCACGATCGGACGGGCTGGGGTTGCCGCCGCGATCCACGCCCGCCGTTCGCCCTGGTCGTAGGCGGTGCTGCGCCACAGGCAGGTCGACGTCGCTGCGTAGTGGTCGAGCAGCGTCGCGATACCCTCGGCATCGTCGATGCGCGCATCGCGCAGGAGCGGAATCATGGGCCGGAGTCGCGCAGCGAGGCGGGAAGGAAGTCGTCAGCGACCGGTGAGAGGCGCCCCTGCGCGTCGGTGTGGGGAATGAACGCGTCGGCAGCGATCGCGGCGGCGGGCTTCATGCTCACAAGCCGAGGATCAGCCGTTCCGGCGCCTCGATCAGTTCCTTCACCCGCACCAGGAAGCCGACGGCTTCGGCGCCGTCGACGATGCGGTGGTCGTAGCTGAGGGCGAGGTACATCATCGGCCGGATCACGACCTGGCCGTTGACCGCCATCGGGCGGTCCTTGATCGCGTGCAGGCCGAGGATGCCGCTCTGCGGCGGATTGATGATCGGCGTCGACATCAGCGAGCCGTACACGCCGCCATTGGTGATGGTGAAGGTGCCGCCCTGCATGTCGTCGATGGCGAGCTTGCCATCGCGCGCCTTGAGCGCGTAGGCCTTGATCGCCTGCTCGATGCCGGCGAAGGACAGGCGCTGGGCGTGACGCAGGACCGGCACCACCAAACCCTTCTCGGTACCGACCGCGATGCCCATGTGCACCCCGTCGAACGAAACCACGTCGCTGCCCTCGATCTGCGAATTCAGCAGCGGGTACTTGGCCAGCGCCAGGCAGGCGGCGGAGGTGAAGAACGACATGAAGCCGAGGCCGACGCCATGCTGCTTCTCGAACGACTCCTTCCACTTCTTGCGCAGCTCCATCACCGGCCCCATGTCCACTTCATTAAAGGTGGTGAGGATGGCCGCCGTGTGCTGGGCCGCGACCAACCGCTGGGCGATGCGCTGGCGCAGCGCCGACATCTTCTTGCGCGTCGGCGCCGGGGCCGGGTCCGTGGTCCGTGGTCCGTTGTCCGTGGTCTTGGCAGCCGGAGCGGAGACAGGGGTGGGCGTGGTGCCCTTTTCGAGGTGGGCGAGCACATCGCCCTTGGTGACCTGGCCATGGCGGCCACTGCCGGGGATGGCGGCCGGATCGACCTTGGTCTCAGCGACCATCTTCTTCACCGCCGGCGACAGCGCTTCGTTGCGCGCCGCCGCGGGCGCCTCGGCTTTCGCCGGCGCGGCAGCCGCAGCCGGCATCGCCGTCTTGGCTGGTGCCGCCGGTGCCTGCACCGAGGTGTCGATGGTGGCGACCGTGCCACCGACCTTGATCGTCTCGCCCTCCTTCACCGAGAAGGCGATCTTCCCCGCCGCCCCCGCGGTGACCTCGGTGGTGACCTTGTCGGTCTCCAGTTCATAGACCGGCGTATCAACGCCGACCACCGTCCCCTCGGCGACCAGGAACTTGGAGATGATGCCTTCGCTGATGGATTCGCCCATCTGGGGCACGGTGACGTTGTGGGCCATGGATGTCTCTCTCTCTATCTCAACTGGTTTTCTTGTCGCCAAGGGGGCGTTCAGCGGGGTGATTTACCCACCTGGGGAACGGTAACAGGCAGGGGCATAGGAAGGCTCGCTCTGTGTCTCAACTGGGTTTCCTGTCGCCAAGGGGGCAGCGCCGGAGGCGCGTTCAATGGGGGAGGCGGCCTGCTGCCGCTCCCCCATTAGTGAGTAGCGCCGACTTTCGTCGCCGCCAATTTCCGCGCCGGAATTCCAAGCGCGGCGGCGACCAGCGCCTCCTGCTCAAGCATGAATAACGCGGCGCTACCCGGCGCGGTGCTCGCGGCGGCCTCGCGTCCGGCGTAGATCAGCTCCTTGCCGGTCAGGCGCGTCAGGTACGGGCGGGCGAAAGTCCACGCGCCCATGTTCTCGGGCTCCTCCTGGCACCAGACGATCTCGTTGGCCTTGTAGCTGGCGAGGGCCTGCTTGAGCTGCTGCTCGGGGAAGGGATAGAGCTGCTCGAGACGCACCACGGCGACGTGCTCGAGGTTCTCCTCGTTGCGGCGGTCGATGAGTTCGTGCGCGACCTTGCCGGTGGTCAGTATCACGCGCTTGACCTGCTTGGGCACCGCCACCGCATCGGGCAGCACTTCGTGGAAGCGGCCGCTGACGAACTCGGCGAAGTCGCTCGACGCCTGCTTCGAACGCAGATGGCTCTTCGGTGTCATCAGGATCAGCGGCTTGCGGAATTTACGGTGCATCTGCCGGCGCAGGATGTGGAAGTGCTGGGCGGCGGTGGTGCAGTAGGCGACCTGAAGGTTGTCCTCGGCGCACTGCTGCAGGAAGCGTTCGAGACGAGCCGAACTGTGCTCCGGGCCCATGCCTTCCTGGCCGTGCGGTAGCATCATCACCAAGCCCGAGACGCGGCCCCACTTCGATTCCGACGAGGCGATGAACTGGTCGATGATGACCTGGGCGCCATTGACGAAGTCGCCGAACTGGGCTTCCCAGATGATGAGCATATTCGGTTCGTTGAGCGAATAGCCGTAGTCGAAGCCGAGCACCGCCGCCTCGGAAAGCGGCGAATTGTAGACGCAGAACTTGCCCTGGCCGGGCGCGATGTGGTCGAGCGGCGTGTAACGCTCGCGCGTGCTCACGTCGTACCAATAGGTGTGGCGCTGACTGAACGTTCCGCGCCGGCAGTCCTGGCCGGAGAGGCGCCCGGGCATGCCTTCGAGCAGCAGCGTGCCGAAGGCGAGCAGTTCGCCGAGCGCCCAGTCGACACGCCCGCGCGCGGCGATGATCTTGCCGCGCTCTTCGGCGAGGCGCTTGATCTTGGGATGGACGTTGAAGCCATCGGGCCAGCTCGACAACGCCTTGCCGACCAGGTCGAGCGCCTCGGCCTTGACCCCGGTCTCGACCGGGTCGTGGGTGTATTGGTTGGTCAGTCCGGCCCACACGCCCTTGAAGCGGCTGCGGGTGAGTTTGGCGGGCTTGAGTTTGATCTTGTTGAGCGCGTCCTGCAGCTGGCCCTGCATGATCTGCGCGATGGCGTCGACCTCGGCCTGGTCGATCTCGTTGCGTTCGAGCAGGCGCTTGGCGTAGATCTTCGACACCTTGGCGTGTTCGGCGATGCGCGCATACATCGTCGGCTGGGTGTAATTGGGTTCGTCGGTCTCGTTGTGACCGTGACGGCGGTAGCAGACGATGTCGACCACGACGTCGCGCTTGAAGCGCTGGCGGTAATCGAGGGCCAGCTTGGCGCAGTGCACCACCGCCTCGGGGTCGTCGCCATTGACGTGGAAGATTGGCGCGTCGACCATCTTCGCGATGTCGGTGCAGTAGCGCGTGCTGCGCGCATCCTGGGGCAGGGTGGTGAAGCCGATCTGGTTGTTCGTGACCAGGTGGATGGTGCCGCCGGTGCGGTAGCCCTCGAGCTGGCTCATCTGGAAGACCTCCATCACCAATCCCTGGCCGGCGAACGCCGCGTCGCCGTGGATCAGGAGGGGGATGACCTTGGCGCGTTCCTGGGTGTCGCCGTGCTGGCGCTGTTTGGCGCGCACGCGGCCCTCGACGATGGGGTCGACGGCTTCGAGGTGGCTGGGGTTGGCGGACAGGGTGAGGTGGATCGGCTTGCCGCTCGACGTGACGTGGTCAGAGCTGTAGCCGAGGTGGTACTTCACATCGCCGTCGCCCTGCAGCTCGCTGATGTCATAGCTGCCTTCGAACTCGGTGAAGACCTCTTCGTAGGATTTGTTGAGGATGTTGCAGAGCACGTTGAGGCGGCCGCGATGGGCCATGCCCATCACGATCTCCTTCACACCAAGGTCGGGCGCGCGATCGATGATCGCGTCCAGCGCCGGGATGAGCGACTCGCCACCTTCGATCGAGAAACGCTTCTGACCGAGGAATTTGGTGTGGATGAAGTGCTCCAGCATCTCGGCCTGGTTGACCTTCATCAGCACCCGGCGCTTCTCTTCGCGGGTCAGTGTCGGCTGGTTGCGGGTGCCTTCGACACGCTCGCGTAGCCACAGCCGCTGGTTGCGGTCCTGGATGTGCATGTACTCGACGCCGATGGTGCCGCAGTAGGTGTCGTGCAGATACTTGACCAGGTCGCGCAGCTTGGCCTGCGGCGGCATGCCGGGCACGGTATCGGTGGCGAACTCGCGATCGAGGTCGGCTTCGCTCAGGCCATGCGTGGCGGGATCGAGCTGGGGATTCTCGGACTGGTTGTTGAAGTCGAGCGGGTCGAGGTCGCAGATGGTGTGGCCGCCATCGCGGTAGCAGTAGATCAGCGAGTCGCAGCGCTGCTGGTCGATGCGGCTGGGATTGCGATCGCCAGCGGCGGAAGCGTCCTCGCTCGGTGCCCGTTCAAGGGCGAGGGCGAAGCCGGCGAAGAAGTGCTGCCAGTCGGCCCCGACCGAGGCGGGGTCGCTCTGCCACTGCCGATAGAGCTGATCGAGGTGTTCGGCGTTGGTGATCGAGGCGAAATCGGCAGTGGCCATAAGCGCGTCCGTTTGTGCGGTTGTCTGTGCGAGTCGTTCGGCTGGGCAGGATGGGCGATATTGAACAGCGTAGCCGGTCGTCGCAAGTTAATATCAGCCCTTGTTGCAGCTGATCGCACAATACATTGTGCGACATGGCCACCAATCTGGATGTCGATATCGCCGCACTCGATGACCTCATGCGCCTTGGAGGGTTCCGCAGCAAGCGCGAGGCCGTCGACGTCGCCGTCCGCGAGGCGATCGCCTACCGCCGTCAGCTCAAAGCTGTCGATGTCCTCGGCGCGATCGAGTTCGTGCCGCCGCCGACCCAGCGCCCGGACAGGGACGGCGCATGAGTTTCGTCCTCCCCGAAGCCGATGTCCTGGCGCGGGCCTTCACCCGCCGCGATCCCGATCTGCTGCTCATCCACCAGATCACCAGCCATATCCGCGCGCGCACCATGGCCATCGGCCACTGGGTGCGCCAGGCGCTGCTCGCGCGTACCCGCGACGGCCGCCAGTTCGACCGCCTCGCCCACGCCCTCTCGGCTTTTCCGGCGCCGCGTCTGCTGCCCAGCGACTACGTCGAGGCCGCCCAGCGCATGCAGCGCCTGCGCGAGCAGGGCATCGCCATCGCCCACCATCAATCCCTGGCGTGGACGGTCGCCGCCCGCCTGCACGCGCAGGTGTGGAGCAACGACAAGCCCTGGCCCGCGTTGGCGAGCCAGGGCTGTCCGCTGTACGTGGCGTGACGGGTGCGTCGTCCTGGAAGGGTGCGTGGTCCGTGGTCCTGGAAGGGTGCGTGGTCCGTGGTCCTGGAAGGGTGCGTGGTCCGTGGTCCGTGGTCCGTGGTCGGAAAGGCAGTGGCGGCAAGTCTTGAGGTCAACCCACGACGAGTCCGCTGTCCTGGCTTTGACCACGGACCACGGACCACGCACTACACACTACACACTACGCACCCTCCACTATCCCAGCAATTCCTTCACGGTTTCGCGCTCCGACACCAGTTCGGCATTGGTCGCGGCGATCTTCTGCTTGGCGAAGTCGTTGAGCTGGATGCCCTTCTCGACGGTGAACACGCCGGGCGCGGTGGTGCGGCCGGGGACGCCGGCCCAGATTCCTTCGGCGAAGCCGTAGCTGCCGTCGCTGCGCACCGCGATCGAATGGAGGGTCGAGCCGACCGTGGTCAGCGCCTTGACGTGGTCGATGAGGGCGTTGGCCGCCGACGCCGCGCTGGATAGGCCGCGGGCCTCGATGATCGCCGCGCCGCGCTTGCCGACGGTGGGGATGAAGGTCTCTTTCAGCCAGGTCTCGTCGGTGATGACCTGCGCCGCCGGCTTGCCGCCGATCTTGGCATTGAAGTAGTCTGGATACATCGTCGGGCTGTGGTTGCCGTAGATGATGATGTCGCTGACTTGGGTGACCTGGACGCCGGCCTTCTTGGCGAGCTGGGTCTGGGCGCGGTTCTGGTCGAGGCGCACCATCGCGGTGAAACGGTCCTGGGTCAGGCGCTTGGCCTGGGCCGCAGCGATCATGCAGTTGGTGTTGCAGGGGTTGCCAACCACGGCGACGCGGCAGTCATCAGCGGCGACGCGGTCGATGGTCTGGCCCTGGCCGATGAAGATCCGTCCGTTGTCCTTGAGCAGATCGGCGCGCTCCATGCCCGGGCCGCGCGGCTTCGAGCCGACCAGCAGGCACCAGTTGGCGTCCTTGAAGGCCACCGCCGGATCGCCGGTCAGCACGATGTCGTGTAGGAGGGGGAAGGCGCAATCGTCGAGCTCCATGGCGACGCCCTTGAGCGCCTGCTGGACCTTGTCGACTGGGATTTCCAGCAGCTGCAGGATGACGGGCTGATCCTTGCCCAGCATCTCGCCAGAGGCGATGCGCGGCAGCAGGCTGTAGCAGATCTGGCCGGCGGCACCGGTGATGGCGACGCGGATTGGCTTCTTGGCGGACATGGTTGGTTGGATCCTTGAGGGAAGTTGACGCTAGATGCCCAGCGGCGGCTGGCCAGTGGCGTCTCAAGCCGCCAGCTGAGGGACTCACCACAAGCCGCTGGCCACGTCCCGCTTCGCGCTAGGCTCCCTGCCGTGAAGCAGGCCGACATCATCCGTCAGGTGCGCGACGAGGCACGCCGTCGTGGCGTGCGCTGGACCAACCAGCGCCAGGTGATCGTCGACACCTTCGTCGCCGCCGAGGACCACCTCACCGTCGAGGACCTGCATCGCCGGGTGCGCGAGATTGACGGCACGGTCAGCGCGGCCACCGTTTACCGCACCGTCAACATGCTGGTCGAACTCGGCGTCGCCCACAAAGGCAACTTCGGCTCGGGCTCGGCCAGCTTCGAATGCGCGATCGACAAGGATCACCACGACCATCTCGTCTGCATGACCTGCGGCACCATCACCGAGTTCCACCACGACCAGATCGAGTCGTTGCAAGAGGACATCGCGCGCCTGCACGGCTTCCTGCTGCACCACCATCGCATGGAGCTCTACGGCGTCTGTCCCGCCTGTCAGAAACGCGGGCCGATTGTCCCCGATGGCGCCATCGGGTCGCCCACCGCGCACACCGCGCCCACCTCGGCCGGGGAATGAAGCCCTTTTCGGGCGGACTTGCGCCCCGTGGGCACTCCACTAGCATCCCGCCTCGCAATTGAGGCCCTGTAGCTCAGTTGGTAGAGCAATGGATTGAAAATCCATGTGTCGGGGGTTCGAATCCCTCCGGGGCCACCACTCAAGCCCGGCAGGACGCAGGTCCTGCCGGGCTTCGTTGTTGGCGCCTGCAAGGCTTTCGCTTCCGCTCATCATCGCGTTCACGGGCGATGATGCGCCGCGTCGCCGGTCACTCCTGGTAGCGCAGCGCGGTGGCCTTGAACAGGACCCACACCTGGCGTCCCGGCGCGATGCCGAGGTCACGGACGGCCTCGGGCACCACATCAGCGAGCACGGGCACACCGACGTCGAGCACGACCAGGCAGCGGCGTGGGGTCGTCACGACGCGCGTCACGGTGCCGCGCAGTTGGTTGCGCACCGACAGTCCGGGGACCGGGGCGCCGGCCAGGATCACGTCTTCAGGTTTGAGCTGGGCGATCGTTCGCGCGCCAGCAGGCCCAAGGTAGGGCGGACCGTACAGCACCAGGGCGCCTGCGCGCAGTTCGGCGGCCTCGGGCCCGCCCGGGCATGCGACCTCTACCGGGATCGGGGCGGCGAGGCCGATATCGTGGAGCAGGTCGAGGGTCGACGGTTCACCCGCCAGTTCGAGGATGGTGCCGTGGCCGGCGACCCGCCCGTGGTCGAGCAGGATCAGGCGGTCGGTGAGCGCGAGCAGTTCGCCGAGGTCGTGGCTGACGTGCAGCACGGGGATGCCCGCACGCTCGCGGACCCGGCGCAGGAAGGGAAGAATCTGGCGCTTGAGGCCGCGGTCGAGCGCGGCCATGGGTTCGTCGAGCAGGAGCAGGCGCGGGGCCGCGAGCAGCGCCCGGCCGAGGGCGACCCGCTGGCGCTCGCCGCCGCTCAGGCTCGCCGGCCGCCGCGCGAGGAGGGGACCGAGTTCGAGCATCTCGACCACTGCCGCGAAGGCGTGGGCGGTGGTGCCGGCCGCTGGCCGCGCGTAGCCGAGGTTGCCGCCGACGGTCAGGTGCGGAAACAGTCGGCCGTCCTGGAATACCATCCCCACCCCCCGGCGGTGCGGGGGCACCCATACCCGACGGGCACGGTCGAACAGCGGCTGGCCGTCGAGGGTGATGCTGCCGGTGTCGGGTCGGACCAGGCCGCTGATGCAGTGCAGCAGCGTCGATTTCCCCGCTGTCTCTTATACACATCTCCGAGCCCACGAGAC
>ENA-ORBV01016229-ORBV01016229.1-microbial-mat-metagenome-genome-assembly--contig:-NODE-16229-length-10840-cov-2.861563_pt1 | contig 10840 bp, 9 predicted proteins | sample MGYA00237777_ERZ505514 | MGnify/ENA primary metagenome ERZ505514 (study PRJEB26160, sample SAMN06269048) | microbial mat metagenome | isolation source: Oligotrophic lake microbial mat | place...
CTCCTTGCCGACGCGCTAAAGGTAAAAGGGTTTGAAACGTTCTTAGCCTGTGATGGCGAGGACGCACTCAAAGTCCTCGACCAGCAGAATGTTGATCTAATCGTCACCGATATTCAGATGCCGAGGATGAACGGGATAGAGTTTCTCCGAGCATTCCAAAGCCGAACCATGGTCGCTCGGCCTCTGTGCATAGTTGTCACGGGTCAAAATAATGCCTCAGTAGAAACTTTTAAAGAGTTGGGGGTTTTTCAGGTTATTCAAAAACCGTTCACTGTTAAAAAACTTTACGACTCCATTGCCTGTGCATTTGCGTGTTAGTTCAAATGGGTCTCCATATGAACGTATCTCCTTTGAAGGTGGAACTTCAGATTATCTAGCTCCGCAGAATGGATGAATAATGAAGCATTTTAGTGCGGATCACATTCATTTTCTTCCATGTAAATTACGGTTTTGCAAGTTGTGGTAACGCGTTATATTAAAACCTTATGTCCTTTGGCTCGGTTATAAATACATTGTCAAGTTTTACAGGGGGGATCATTTCCGGAAGTCGCTCGATAGATAGTTACGAGTCGATGCTGTTGATGATCGACGCTCATGTCGAAAAGACTCTTAAAATGGAGGATCAAAGAATCCGGGAAGAGGTCCAAAAATTTAGGGGTGTACCACTTTCATTCTCCGAGTCACGTCCGACTATCGCCTGGTTATTTGCATTGATCCGAGAGGCATCTGTTCGTGTGCTTGGGAAAAATCCTTATCGTGTTCAGATTTTAGCAGGACTATGCCTTGCCGATGGAAATGTGGCCGAAGTCGCGACGGGTGAGGGGAAAACATTGATTGGGGCTTTCCCAGCTGCGTTTTTTGCGCTGCAAGATAAAGGTGTTCATGTTTGCACCGTGAATAGCTACCTGGCCGGACGCGATTGTGAAATCCTTTCTCCTTTACTTAATTATTTGGGTTTTTCGGTGGGGCATTTAAAAGATGCTGCATTGCGCACAGAAAAGAAGAAGGCGTACGATTGTGATATCACATACGGAACGGGCTATGAATACGGGTTTGACTATCTTCGGGACCAATTGGTTCTTCTAGAACGCATGAAACCCGGCCCAGGGGTTGCTTTACGGAATCAATTGATGAATAAACCTGATGCGACTCCTTTTCTTGTTCAGCGGGGTCATCAGGCTGTGATTATTGATGAGATCGATAGTGTGCTTATTGACGAAGGGTTGATGCCCTTGATCATTTCAAATTCTGGAAATGGTCCACATCCTGCGCCACTTCCATTTCAAATCGCTCGCGATTATGTGCTGAAATTGGACGAGGAACATTATGATTGGAATAGGAAGAACCACCATATTACCCTGACCCAATCCGGGCATGATTTTATTTATCAGGATCGGTCCATTCATCCCACCACGGGAATGGTTCGTCCATGGCATACTTATATTGATTTGGCTCTTCAAGCGCGGTACCTCATGAACCGCGATGTGCATTATGTGGTGATTGATGAAGCCATTCAATTGGTTGACCAGAACACGGGGCGTTTGTTTAAAGACCGGAAGTGGCGGGATGGACTGCATCAGTCGGTTGAAGCGAAAGAGCGGATTACGATCACTCAGGAAACAAGTTCTGAAGTGGCGATTTCGAGATCTGAATTTTATAAGTTGTATTCTCATTTTTGTGGAATGACAGGGACAGCAAAAGAAAACAAACGTGAGTTCCGGGTCGTTTATAAAAAATCGGTTGTCACTGTGCCTTTGAACAGACCTAGTCAACGGAAGGAGCTGGAGGATGCAATTTTTATGACTCCGGAGTTGAAGTTGAAAGCGCTAATCAGGGCCGTAGTGGGACGAGCGGGGACAGGTCAGCCCATTTTGATCGGCACTCGCACGATCGCGAGTAGTGAAGAAGTCGCGACACTTCTGGAAAGGAGTGGGGTCTATTTTCGGTTGCTCAATGCAAAGCAAGATAAAGAAGAAGCGGAAATCGTATCCATGGCCGGACTTCGCGGTTCGATCACGATAGCTACAAATATGGCGGGGCGTGGGACTGACATCCCACTGGGAACCGGTGTGGCTGAACTTGGCGGCCTGCATGTTATCGGGGTGGAGCGACAGGAATCACGGCGTGTCGATCGGCAGTTGATAGGACGTGCCGCGCGTCAGGGTGACCCAGGGTCAGGTCAGTTTTTTGTTTCTGCGGAAGATGAACTGATTGTGCGGTATAATCCTGCTTTGAGTCAAAAATGGGGGGGATTAAAGCCCGCTGAAGATGGACGACTACCGGAAGGATGTGCGGGCGATGTCAAGGACCTCCAGGATCACTTGGAAGAATTCTTCGGGCGTATGCGGCTTGAATCTTCTTCAAGAGAGCGTTGGCTCGATAAGTTGAGAGATAGTATTTAAACAGCATATTGGAACCGCAGATTCTCACAGATTTAAGGAAAGGTCAGAAAATGAAGCCTGCGAACACAGACAAATCCTAAATGCTCGTCTTCGTGAATGAGCCTTGGCATTTAGGAGTCAGGTTATTGACCCACTTGCGTTTCGTTTATATACGCATTATGTTGCTCGCCGTGCTCCCCCGTACCCTGATTATTATTCTCTTATTTATTTCGTGCGGATTCCTTAGCGTTATTCACGCCAGTGAGGAGTTTGGATACACGGAGGCCAAGCATTTGATTAATATGTCTTTTTCTGAGATTGGCGTCATTGCGACTATAAAGGTGAAAGAGGGCGAGAAAGTAACCGCTAAACAGGTTTTGGCTCAATTGGACGTGGGTGTACTTGAAAAGGAGCTCGCTATTTCAAAAGAGCTATTTAACCAGCGTAAATTTCGGATGGATAAACTTGACGAGTTAAAAGCTCAAGGAAGATCAAACCCTCAAGAAATTGATCGTGCGGCATCTGACCTTAAAATCGAAGAGCTGAAAATTCAAAGAGCTGAAGCTCAGATTCAAAGTCGAACGATCATCAGCCCGGTGGATGGTATCGTTACCGAAATCAAAAAGGATGTAGGGGAAAGCGTCACACCATCGACGGGGGTCATTATTACGGTGGTTCAGCTGGACTCTCTCATTGTGAACATGTTTGTGGCACCTGAAAAGCTGGTAAATATTCGTCAAGGCATGACAAAGGCACTTTATATAAATGGAGGGCGTGATACTTTGTCGGCGAAGGTGGAATATGTTTCACCCGTGACTGATCCCGTGACGAAAACAGTGCGCATCAAGTTTCTGATTCCCAATCCCGACCTTCGCATTTCCAGTGGACTTCGCGTGACCCTTGAAAATCCACGTGCGGATATTTCGACGAAGAGTAAAAAGAAACGATCCTCAATTTAATTGAAGACTGACCGGGCAATGGTCTGAGCCGAGGATCGATGGGTGGATTTCGACATTTGAAACTTTATCCAGCAAATCATTACTGACGTTTGTGTAATCGATGCGCCAACCAATGTTTCTTTTTCGGGCGCCTGCGCGAAATGTCCACCATGTGTAATGATGAGGTTCTTCCCCCGTCTTTTTACGGAAGACATCCGAATATCCGGCCGAAATAAATTCAGTCATCCACGCGCGTTCTTCAGGAAGGTAGCCCGCCGATGTTTCGTTTTCCTTGGGGCGCGCGAGGTCGATGGGTTTGTGCGCGATATTGTAATCACCTGCGAGCACCACGCTGTAACCTTTGTTCCTCAGATTACGGCAGTATTCCAGCATCGCTTGGCAAAATTCCATTTTGTATCCAAGCCGTGCACCCATATCTTGGGAGTTGGGGAAGTACGCTCCGATCATGGCTAGTTTACCATAAAAAACGGTAATACTTCGTCCTTCGATATCAAACTTGCCGTGGCCCAAACCTTTTTGGACTTCATCGGGTTTAGTCCGGCAATAAGCAGCCACGGAACTGTATCCTTTTTTTTCAGCGGAAAACCAGTGGGTTTCATATCCAGGAGGTTGCACTAACTCAGCACAGAGTTGTTCTTGGTGTGCTTTTGTTTCTTGAAGAAAAACGACATCAGCTTGTGATGCTTCGAGCCAGTTCAAAAAACCTTTTTCACGACAGGCGCGGATCCCGTTGACGTTCCAAGAGTAAATTTTCATCGGTAGTTATTATAGTGCAGGATTTAAAAAAGGAAAAATATTTTGTAGGCGATACAATGGAACTTCATGGGGAGCATTAGCTGGTCTAGGGCGTTGCTATTGGTGGTTCTTGAGATTCTGCCGCCCGAGTTCGATTGCGAAATTCACCGCTTTCTTTTAAGGCCTCGCGTTCAGAGGGATCCAACTCGCCATTTTTATTAGTGTCAAATCGTTCCATGATGCGTTTTTTGCGTGAGCCATCATACCTCTTGGAAAAGCTTTGTTGCCTTTTCTTTCTGAACTCTTCGAGTTTGGTTTTCTGTTCAGAGTTGAGTTCTTTGGAGATTTCTTTGTGCGTAGAGTCTAGAATTTCGTTAATCTGAGTGGCTGCAGATTGATGGACATCTCTGATTTGTCCTCCCGCCTTTTTGACAATAGGTTTTATGGTCTCTACCTGTTGAGGGGATAATCCTAGGTGTTTTTTCATTGGCTCAAGTGGGAGAGGATTAACACCTCGTTTATACACAGTCTCGGCCTGGGCTTTCTTCACTTTTGCGTAGGTGATTTTTGAACCAGCGAAAAAGCCGGCCCCCGCGCCTGCGACGAAAATAAGGAAAAGAGCGGTAATCGCCTTCCATTGTTGAGTTAAAAAATTCATAAAGGGATAAGCGTAAGATCTTCTTCGTCGACCGGAAAGTCGAACGACTGATCCATTGCGTCAACCAATTGAAGGTGCTCAGGATCTTGGTGGGTTTGCACATGATAAAAGGCTGTAAAAGCAAAAATAACTATCGAACACAAGGCACCTTTCCATGCAATGGGGGCAAGGGATTCGAAAAAGGTCTGTTTAGCAGGCCGTGTGATTTTCAGGGCGGACATAATACGGTCAGAAAATCCCGGAGGTATGTCATGGGACCGTGGTTCAACGGTGCGGGCTAATGCCACAAGGTTTTTCCATGTATTGTTTTGATTCTTTTCCGTCATATATCCCACTTTAACTTTTCCAGATGTTTCTTCAATTTCTGCCGAGCGCGGAACGCCCGGACTTTAATCAAGGGCAGGTTCCAGCCCGTGATCAGTTGCACTTCCTTGAGGGATTTTTCTTCAAGTTCGAGGAGACTGACAATGAGCCGATCCTCCGGACTCAGCGTTTCCAGAACTTTGGCGACCAGATCTCGGGCTTTTAATGGAGCCGCTTGATCGTTCTCAGCTTCTAATGCGGCACCCTTTTCGACCATCGCGGCTTCGTCCTCCGTCAAGTCCGCGAGTCTCAGTTCGGGTCTCCTTTTCTGGGACCTCAGCTTATCGATGCATGTCGTTACGGCAATCCGTGAAACCCAATGCTCCACAGGCACATCCCGCCGGTATTGGGGTAGCCTGTCAAAAACCTTCATATACACCTCCTGAGCGAGGTCTTGCTCATCCATCCGCCGGGGCAAATGACTTCGCACAATTCGAATAACCACTGGGTACAAATGCTCAACCAGTTGTCTGGATGCACCTTGATCACCGGCCAAAGCCTGAGTGACCCATTGGTACACAAGACTCGGTTCTGTTTGTTCAAGTGATTCTGACATGGTCCCACATCTGTTTATGACGCTGGAGCAAAGCCAAAGGTTACAACCTTTTCAATCCTTTTTATTAATTTTCCGAATTAATAAGCTTACTTCCAAGTTGTTATGCTCCGAATGGACCACGCTCTTAAACCTGATGGATGAAGGTTGTCAATGGCGGGGGCGAAAATAATCATGGGGAAAGGAAGTTAATGTTCTTGTGTGTGGGCTTTCGAGTTCTTTAAAAAGGAAGTTCCCCATGGCGCGACTTAACCTAAACACATCCCAACTTGCTGTAGTGCAAGAGCGCGCTCCTCGCATTGTGGTGATGGCAGGTGCCGGGACAGGGAAAACGGCCACGACAGTTCATTATGTGTCCTCATTGATTCGTAGTGGCGTTAAGCGGTCGCAGATATTGATGATCACTTTCACCAGGAAAGCGGCAAACGAGATGTTGAGGCGGGTGAATCAACTGGTCAGAGACATCCCTCAAGGTGACGAGGAGAGTAAGATGGTCGTTGGGACGTATCATGCCGTGGGTATCCAGTTGCTGCGGGAAGACCCCAAAGGCTTTGGATTCCCGAATCGCTCATTTTCAATCATTGATGGGGCAGAGTCGCTCGCGCTTTGGAAGTCGGCCTTTAAGGAGTGTGGCCTTGTAAACAGTCCGCTTTGTATACCTAATAAGATGGCGGAGGTCATATCATTTAGTCACAACACCTGTGCGCCATTTGAATCTGGATTAGCAAAGCAATGGAGTAACGGACAGGACATTGAGATTTTGTTGGAAGTTCAGAAGACCTATCAACAGCTTAAAAGAACCGCCCATGCCGTTGATTACGACGATCTACTTGTCCTTTTGAGGAATCGCCTCGAAAAAAGATACTCAGTATGCTGAAAACATGCGGGCACGGTTTCCATACGTACTCGTGGATGAAGTGCAGGATAACAGTGAGCTGAACTATTCCATACTTATGAACCTGAACCCGGCGAATCTTATGGTCGTAGGGGATGTTCAGCAAAGTATCTATGGGTTTCGAGGGGCGTCAGCAGCTTTAATTGGAAGTTTTGCGCGGACAGGGGAAGCCAAGCTTCTCAAACTCGAAGATAACTATCGCTCTGGCCAGAAGATCCTTGATTTAGCGAACCGCATTGTGGGTGGCCTAGATTTCAGCCTGCGCCTACGAAGTGCCCGGAAGACCGAATGTTTCATGGATTTCAGAATCTATTCGTCCAACAACAGTGAAGCCGAAGGAATCGTCAGATGGGTTGAACACTGTGTTCGTGAAAAAGGAATGAAACCCTGTGAGGTTGCACTCTTGTCGCGATCCTCCGCGAACCTGACTCTCTGCGAAGCGTTTCTCCGTTCGCGTAAAATTCGGTATAAAAAGTATGGCGGCCTATCACTAGGTGACGCAGCGGAGGTAAAGGATTTCATTAGTTTCCTTCGGGTTTCCTTTAACCGGAACGACAACATTGCAATGATCAGGGCCTTAACCCAATTTCCCAAAGTAGGCGAAACCACAGCGATCAGTTTTTCGAAGGATATGGCCGACCCCAACAGCCAGAGCGGCAACCTCTTTGAGGTGATCTCATGGCCCAAACAGGCTCGGGAAATGGAAACGTGGCTCAATGATTTAGACGGACTCAAAACTCTTGAAGAAAAAGGTGTGTACCTCCGCAACGCTATTGCGCCTTTGATAAAAGCAAATTACGCCAAGGATTGGGGTGAGAGAATGCAGACGATCGATTCCATCGTGGAATCGATGAAAATGAATCCAGGAGATCTTGCTGATTTCCTTGATGCATTCACTCTTGAGAAGACCGATGAACGGGGGCATCCCGAAGATTGCATCGTCTTAAGCACCATTCATTCTTCAAAAGGACTCGAGTGGCCTGCCGTCTTTATCATGGGCTCGGGAAGCATGCAAATGCCGCATCCACGGGTGAGTTCAGAAGACGAAATGGCTGAGGAGAGACGGTTGATGTACGTTGCCGTAACGAGGGCTCGCGACAGACTTGTGATTTCTTATCCACAAGCCATTGGCAAACGACCGGACTACCAGTTTCCCTCACCCTTATTGCCTGAAGACATTTCGTGGCGCGCCATGGATAACTTAGTCAAAGTGAATATACCTCGACCAGAACCCCGCGAACTCACGCGATTGCGTTAATTGCGGAATCGGGGATTTTTCTTCGTTCAGACGAAATTAGTCCTGAATTTGATTCATCAACTTTTCTTCTTCTTCCCGTTTTTTGGCAATATCGTAGTTCTCGTTGTCGGGATGATTTTTATTTAGTGGCGAGATAGCCCTCAGCTTACTGATCACTGGAGGAACGACTGTAATCAGTTTATCAATATGTTCGTCAGTGTTGTAAGTACAGAAACTGAAGCGAACAGCACCCCGTGCGCGGGCAGGGGTTAGACCCATTGCCGAGAGGACATGGGACGGATCGAGGGAGCCGGTGGTACATGCAGACCCTGAAGAACAGCAGATACCTTCTTGATCAAGCAACATGAGGACAGCCTCAGCTTCGACAAAATCAAAGGCAATATTGCAGGTATTAGGAAGGCGCAAGGTTTCGTCACCAGACACATAAATATCAGGAACCCGTGATTTCATTTCACTCTCGAACCTGTCGCGCAGGGCTTTCACGCGGGTATTTTCTTCCGCCAACCGTTCTCCCGCCAGTTCGCAGGCTTTCCCAAGTGCGACGATCGAAGCGACGTTTTCTGTACCACCCCGTTTTCCACGCTCCTGAGAACCCCCGATCACCATAGGTTTAAACGAAACCCGGCGTCGAATGTACAACACGCCGATTCCCTTTGGGCAATGGAGCTTGTGGCCCGAAATGGAAAGCATATCAATTTTGTTAGACGACATGTCGATGGGAATTTTGCCCACCGCTTGAACAGCGTCCGTGTGGAAAAGAGTGCCCTTCTTTTTGGCGATCTCTGCAAAATGTTCGACGGGAAGAATCACTCCCGTTTCATTGTTCGCCCACATGATACTAACAATAGCTGTATCAGGTCGAATGGCAGCCTCAACCTGTTCAGGAGTGATTCGCCCTTGGGCGTCTACGGGGAGAATCGTGATCTCGTAGCCCTGTGATTTCAGAAATTCGCATTGATTCTTAATAGCCGAATGTTCGACCTTAGTAGTGACAATATGTTTTTTAGAAGGATTTAAAAGCAGTGCTGAGTTGATGGCAGCATTGTCTGATTCAGTCCCGCAACTTGTGAAGATGATTTCCCGAGGATCGGCTTTGAGTAGGGCAGCAACTTGTTCACGAGCTTTATCGATGGCTTCAGCGACTTGGCGTCCAAAGTTGTATGCGCTGGACGGGTTACCGTAGAATTCTGACAAAAAAGGGACCATTGTTTCGACCACAAGAGGATCGACTTGGGTAGTTGCGTTATTGTCTACGTAAATAATATCAGCTTTGCGAACAGTCATAACATTCTCAATTACAATATTGTACAGGCCTCACCTTGATTCAAATAAAATGTGGCCTGAATTGATTTGGAAAGAAGGAAACTAATGGAAATAGGGCAATCCCGCAACGGTTTGTTTTACGATGAACGATTGGCATCTGAGACTTAGGAATGATGAGGATTAGCCGCGAAAAGGTGCAAGAGACACAAGAAGGGGAATATGGAACCCGCAGATTAAGCAAAGACTTACGCAGATTAAAAAAAGCGCAGAAAGTAACCTGATAAACTCAAACAAGAATTTACGGGCTACTCACCCGAAAACGTGGGCAGACAGGATTGTCTGCCCACGAGGAGCAACAAAGAAGGAAATTAGACGAATTTAATGAAATTTCTTTTGTTTCATAGGTTTGCTTCTACAGTAGACGACGCGCCATGAAATTATGTGATTTAACCCAGTTTTATTCCCCGGACAGTGGGGGAGTGAAACGTTATTTGCATGAGAAAATTGATTACATCCAGCGCGCGACTGATTATGAGCACGTGTTGATCGTCCCGGGCGCAAAGGATGGGTGCGTCGTTAATGGTCGATGTAAAGTATACACCATCAGATCGCCAAGGTTCTCGTCTACTTCTAGGTATCGCGTGATGCTCAGAGTTGGCCAGTTGAAGGAAATTCTGGAAAAAGAGCATCCCGACCTCATTGAATTAGGAGATCCCTATCATGTGTCGTGGGCGGCCATTAAGTACGCCAAACGGTTGCACATACCCGTTGTTGGGTTTTATCATAGCAATTTCCCGGAGGCGTATGTACGCACATTCAGTAAGTTTTTAGGCAACAACCTTGGGCAATCGCTAGAACGATATGCGGAGAATTATGTATGCAGACTGTATAATCAAATGTCCCGGACGCTTGTGCCATCACCCGGGCTTGATCGATTACTTCGGTTATGGGGTGTCAACAACACCGTTGAAGTAGCGCTAGGCGTGGACACCGAGATATTTTCACCCGCGCAACGAGACCGATCTTGGCTCTGTGAGGAGCACCACGTTCCCGACGATAAAAACATTCTCCTCTATGTCACCCGGCTCTCACAGGAAAAGAACGTATCGACATTGCTCCGAGCCTTCGAACTATTACAAAGCTCCGGAACAACTGCGGGGCTAAATTTACCTCCCCCGCCGCAGACACAAATCGCAAGCGAAGGTAGGTTCAAGTCCATTATTAAGAATGCCCCCATTGGAGGTTCAGGATTTCATTTAATTATCGTGGGCGATGGTCCACTGCGTAAAGAAGTGAACGAAACGATACGCCGAACTAAGGCTGTGACGTGGTTGCACTACATTAGCGACAAACACATGCTCGCAAAGATTTACGCGAGCGTGGACATTTTTGTGCATCCCGGAGTTTTGGAGACATTTGGCTTGGCGGCGTTAGAAAGCCAGTCTTGCGGAGTACCCGTGGTGGGGATTCGAGGAAGCCGCTTGGATAAAATCATTTTTGCAGGCCAACATTATTGGGCGCCGAAGAACAATCCTGCGGATTTGGCATTCGCCATTGAGAGCATATCCCGCACCGATCTTCGGGTCCTAGGGGCACAAGCCCGTGCGCAACTGGTGGAAAAATATTCTTGGGATGCGGTTTTTGCCCATCTCTTTTCGATTTATCGCGAAACAGCCCCTTTATAATGCTCTTTATTAAGACTACGAAGTGATCAACCTACAGCTGTCTCTTATACACATCTCCGAGCCCACGAGACTAAGGCGAATCTCGTATGC
>ENA-ORBV01016230-ORBV01016230.1-microbial-mat-metagenome-genome-assembly--contig:-NODE-16230-length-10839-cov-5.064858_pt1 | contig 10839 bp, 8 predicted proteins | sample MGYA00237777_ERZ505514 | MGnify/ENA primary metagenome ERZ505514 (study PRJEB26160, sample SAMN06269048) | microbial mat metagenome | isolation source: Oligotrophic lake microbial mat | place...
GCACGAAATCTGCGTACGGCTTCGGAAACGGCATCTAGTCCGGACTAGGCCAGCGGCAAATCGCCTTGACCGCTGCCTTCTTCTTCTTCCTTCTCAAGTTCAGCTTCGGCCGTCACTCCAGCCGCCGCCACCTTGTCGCCGTCTTCCATGTTCACCAAGCGGACGCCCTGAGTGGAACGCCCCGCCTGCCGGATCTTGCCCGACTCGATGCGGATGATCTTGCCGTCTTTGCTGATGATCATGATGTCGGAATCTTCTTTCACCGACAACACCGCCACCACATGGCCGATCTTGTTCGTGATCTTCATGTTGATCACGCCCTTGCCGCCGCGAGCCGTCAATCGATACTCTTCGAGCTCGGTCCGCTTGCCGTAACCGTTCTCGGAAATCGATAGGATCAGCCCGTCTTTTTCCACGACCTCGGCACCGACAACATAATCACCCGCGGCGAGGTCCATTGCGCGGACGCCGCGAGCCGGGCGTCCCATAGCGCGGACGTCGCTTTCGTTGAAGCGAATCGCCTTGCCCTGGAATGTGCCGATGAACATGTAGTTCTGGCCGCTGGTGAGCCGCGCGGCGATCAACTCGTCGCCATCGTCCACCGACACCGCGATGATGCCCTTCGACATGGGATTGTCGAATTCGGTCAGTTCGCACTTCTTGATGACGCCGTGTTTGGTCACCATGGCGATGAACTGGCCTTCGACGAACTCTTTCACCGGCAGAAACGCCTTGACGGTTTCATCCGCCTGCAGGTTGATCAGGCTGCCGATGTTTTTGCCCTTGCCTGAGGTGCCAGCGTCGGGAATCACATAGACCTTGAGCCAATACACGCGGCCCTTGCTCGTAAAGATCAGCAGGTAGGAGTGCGTCGACGAGATGATCAGATGCTCTACCACGTCTTCTGAACGCGTCCCCATGCCAATGCGGCCCTTGCCGCCGCGCGTCTGGCGGCGATAGGTGTCGATCGGAGTGCGCTTCAGATAGCCGCTGCGGGTCACCGTGACGGCGACGTCCTCCATCTGGATCAGGTCTTCGAGCACGAACTCGCCAGTATCCTCGAGGATCTCGGTGCGGCGTTCGTCGTTGAAATCCTTGCGGACTTCCTTTAGCTCTTCGATGATGAGCGCTCGCAGCACGGTCTCAGATCCCAGGATCTCGAGGTAGCGGGCGATCTGCTTCTGAATTTCACCAAGCTCATCGACGATCTTCTGCTGTTCCATGCCGGTGAGGCGTTGGAGTTGCAGTTCAATGATCGCTTGGGCTTGCTTCTCGCTAAAGCGGGGTCCGCGTTCGCCCATTTCGATGAGCGCCGCATACGCCTGCGCTTCATCGGGAGTGATGAATTCCATCAAGCGCTCGCGCGCTTCTTTCGGATTCCTCGACGACCGGATCAACTCGATCACGCGATCGATGTTAGCCAGAGCGCGCTGGAAACCAAGCAAGATATGCTCGCGGTCGCGAGCCTTACGCAAAAGGTAGTCGGTACGGCGACGAACCACATCGACGCGATGCTCGATAAAGCGGCGGATCGCATCGAGCAAACCCAACTCACGGGGCTGGCCGTTGACAATCGCCAGCATGATCACGCCGAAGTTGATCTGCATCTGCGTGTGCTTGTAGAGATTGTTCAACACAACCTCTGGCTGCTCGCCACGCTTTAGTTCGAACACGATACGCATGCCGTCGCGATCGCTCTCATCTCGGATCTCCGAGATGCCTTCGATCTTTTTCTCATTGACCAGCGACGCCGCGTGTTCAATGAGACGGCTCTTGTTCACCTGATACGGAATCTCGGTCACGATGATCGCTTGGCGATCTTTGCCAATGCTTTCCGTCGCCACTTTGGCGCGGATCTTCAGAGAACCGCGACCAGTGCGGAAGTAGTCGAAGATGCCGTTCTTGCCAAGAATGAAGCCACCGGTGGGAAAGTCGGGGCCCTGCACGATCGTCATGACGTCGGCCAACGAGGTGTCCGCCTTGTTCACCAGCATGATGGTCGCATCGATGATCTCGCCCATATGATGGGGCGGGATGTTCGTCGCCATGCCGACCGCGATGCCAGACGAACCATTGATCAGCAAGTTCGGAACGCGCGCCGGAAGCACTTCCGGTTCGATTTCCTGATCGTCGTAGTTGGGACGGAAATCGACGGTTTCTTTGTCGATGTCCTCAATCAGCGATGCCGCCATTTTGGACAAGCGCGCTTCGGTATACCGCATCGCCGCGGGCGGGTCGCCGTCTACGGATCCGAAATTGCCCTGCCCGTCGATTAACGGATAGCGCATCGAAAACGGCTGCGCCATGCGGACCAACGCGTCGTAGATCGCCGAATCACCGTGCGGATGGTATTTGCCCATCACATCGCCGACGATCTTGGCGCACTTACGCGGCGGGCGATTGTAGTGCAAGCCCATTTCATGCATGCCGAACAAAATGCGGCGATGCACGGGTTTCAAACCATCGCGAACGTCAGGCAGCGCCCGGCCCACGATGACACTCATCGCGTAGGCCAGATACGACTGCTTCATTTCGTCTTCGATGTTGATGGGGACGAGATTTTTGCGTCCACCATCGCTCAGGCTCAATTGGCTCGGCGGTGGTGGCGTAGGCGGTTTGGGCGGCCCGCCGGCGCTTGAAGGATTTGACGGATTCTGGGGATCTTCTTGATCTGCCAAGAGTAAACTCCTAGAACAATTTTAGCAGGTTGCGTTTGTTAACATCAAAGTTAATGTTGCGGCGAACTGTTTTGGCGATGTTTCCTCTTGCAGCTTGGTTGCAGGCAGCCACTGCGTCTATTCGCGGAAAATTGCGCGCAGGATCCTCGCCCAAACTCGATGCCGTAGACCGATCCGTCTCACTATCCGGCGACGATCCAACCATGGGCGTACTCGCGGACGAAAACCTCAACGGCACCGATTTCGAAGTGGTCGGCCAATCTCAAGCCGATGGTAGCTTCAGAGTTGAGCCCATGCACACACGCTCGATCTTCGTCCACAAGGATGGAAAACGCCTGATGGTCACCTACTGGTGCGACGTGTGTTACATTCGCACGTACACTCCGGGTAAATGCTGGTGCTGCCAAAAAGATACCGAACTCGATTTGCGCGAGTCCCTGTCGGATTCGCGTTAGCGCTTCTTTCAACCAACCTTATGCAAGCCGCACGCTATGGTGCCGAAGACAACACGATCGGCGGACTCCAAATCGTTCGCCTTATCGATCACGACAACAAAACCGAGGTCTCGGTAGCGATTTCGATCGGTAACATAGCTTATGAGATGAAGGTCCAAGGCAAACCCGTGTTCTGGTCGCCTTACTCGGACATCAAGGAACTAAAGGCGAAGCCAACGATGCTCGGCAATCCGTTTCTTGCGCCATGGGCAAACCGGCTCGATCACGAGGGCTTCTATTTCAACGGCAAGCATTTTCCGTTGAATCCCGGCTACAAGAACTATCGCAACGATGGCAACGGGCAGCCGATTCACGGCCTGATTGTCTATACCGATCGCTGGATTGTGAAAGAGACGCGCGTCTCATCGGATGCCGCGTGGGTCACGAGCCGCATCGATATGTGGAAGTACCCGGACATCATGGCGCACTTCCCGTTCGCGCATTCGATCGAGATGACGTACCGGCTTTCCGGTGGTGTGCTTGAGGTGGAAACGGCGGTCATCAATCACTCCAATGAAGCAATGCCGCTTTCGGTGGCTTATCACCCATACTTCCAAGTGACCGACGCACCGCGCGATGAGTGGACTGTCCGCCTGCCGGCTGCGGAACATGTTTCGCTGACCAAGACTTTGGTTCCGAGCGGTGAGCGCACCCCGAATCCCTATAGGTCACCAGTCTCTTTGAAGGGACTCGTGCTCGATGACGTGTTCTCGGGAGTGAACGGAGACCGCGAGTTCTCGGTGACAGGAAAGCAGCAGAAGGTGAGCGTTCGCTTCGGCGAGAAGTTTCCCGTGTCGGTTGTCTACGCACCAGCCGGGCGTCCGTTTATCTGCTTCGAACCGATGACTGGCGTGACCAACGCGTTCAATCTAAATCACGCGGGCAAGTACCCGGAACTGCAAACCGTTCCGGCTGGAAGCGCGTGGAAAGAGAGCTTCTGGATCAAAGCAACCGGATTCTAGCTAGTCAGCTCCTGCAAGAATCTGACGCTCGACGGTCGCGCGGTCGGAGCCACCGATCACATGTTGGAGCAGGATGGATTCGAGCACCTCGATGTTGGAGATCCGCTCAATCGCAGGCGCGCTCTCTAGTCCTGGAAAACGAGCCGCTACCGCAAGACGTAAGAGACGCCGTGCTTCTTCCGCCTGACCCTGTTGAAGCCCTAGCGTCCTCCCTTGTTCTCGGCCTTGTTCTCGACCTTCTTGCCGGCCAAGTTCACGCCCTTGCTCGATCCCGATTTCACGGCCTTCTGCAGCAGCCTTCTCGCGCGCCTCGCGCACCAAGCTCGACCCCTCCATAATGGCTTCAACCAGCCCCATTCTAGAACCTCCCAACATGATTTCCAGTTCTTTCCTATCGTATCGCAAGCTTCCCAAGGTGAGGAACCTCGCCACCCACTGCTCGTTGCCGGTCGCTCCAACCTTGGTCCCCAGACGTTCAGCACCGTCCCGACCTAACTTCATGAGCAACGCCCAAGACATCAGACCGGGATCTCCGGTGGCCAATACTGGTTCAGGATCCTGTTCCCAGAGCCGAATCGTACGAAACTCGTGCCGCACGGTGGTCACACCGACCGAAAACAACCCGACTTCTGGAACCGAGTCCGGAACCCCGTTTTCGCTCAACAGCAGCAACACCGATTCCACGGGCCGCAAATACTGCCAAGCCAGACTTCCGCCATAACGCGCCATCGACTTGGGAACATCGCTGTGGTATCGCGTGAAGAACTCCACATGAAAGATGCGGGGCTCTTGTCCTGGGACAGACAACAGTGCGACGTAGTCAGGCATCACCACCGCCGGAGCAGTCTCCGGACGCAATGGTCCCAGCCGGAACTCGCTACCCGGCGGCGCAATCCCAAGAATCTGCAGGAACAATCGAGGGGACTCCTCCGCCAGTTCCTTGACCACTCGATCGAACGGCTTGTTGATTCCCTGATCCAAACAAGATAGTGCGACGGGCCTCGGAAAATTCTCACAGAATCAGACGGCGTTCCCTGTCGATCAATACGCGTTTGCGCTCTAGCCCCAGCGATACCCGCCTAACTCACCCGTACCTCGAATCACGCGATGACAAGGTATCACCAGCGCAACGCGATTCGATGCGCACGCCCTGGCAACCGCGCGCACTGCCGTCTGTTGGCCGATGCCCTTCGCCACTTCAGAATAGGACTCCACCGAGCTAGCAGGAATCGACTGCAGGTAGCTCCAAACCTTCATCTGAAATGCGGTGGCCTGTAAATCCAGCGGCAAATCCACTCGCGGCGTCTGCCCATTCAAGTGATCGCGCAACGCGTCCATCCACTCTTGAAACGCCGCAGGATAGGGCTCCATCAAGGGCGCGATCGACGCGGCAGGATACTCATTCCGCAACATCGTCACCAACTGTTCATCCGAGGCACCGAACTGCACAAAACACAATCCGCGATCCGTCGCTCCAATCATCATCCGACAAAACGGCGATTCCACCGCAGCATACGAAATCGATGCGCCCTTGCCGCCCGCGCGATAGGTTGCCGGAGTCATTCCCAACCGAGTATCGACACGCTCGTTCACACGGCTCCCGGATCCAAACCCGCTCCCAAAATCGCGGAGGTCACCGAATGCCTCTCGACGCGCAGATTGCCCTCGAGCGATTCCAAGCGGCACGCCTCCACAACTGCCGCGGAGTCACACCCATCACCGCTTTGAAACAACGCTGGTAATGAAACGCACTCAGTCCGGCCTCCGGCAAGCAGCGCCAACGGCACTCAGCGGATTCGACATTCGCCCGGATGTAGTCACAGCTTTGGCGAATCCGTTCCATATCCGGATCCGCGCCGCGCGTCGCCAGCGGCCGACATCGCAACCCATTCGCTCTGCATCCGCAGGCTCTAAGAAGAACCGGACATTCGAGCGCAAGGGAAGACGGCAAGCACACGACGGGCGGCAATAACACCCGTCGTCATCACGCCAAAGAAGAACTGGCCGTCAAACGCCTTATCGCGATCCTGAACAGCCTGCCAAAAATGAACGTCATCGAGAATCATGATTCCATTCTGAGGATCATGACCATGATCGAACACCGATTCTTGCTTTACCAATAAAGCTTCAGACCAACCTGCATCTGGCGCGGAGTATTGGCTTGATTGGTTACCAGTCCAAAAGTCGCCGCGTCGAGGTTCGAACTGCCGGTTCCGAAGATCGTGCGATTAAAGAGATTGAACGCCTCACCGCGCAAATCGAGCCGCAGCCTCTCGCCCATGTTGAAGGTCTTTGCAAGGCTAACGTTCTCGTTCTGACCCCAGAACGACCGAACCTTGGGGTTGAACCGCGTCGCATTGCCAAACGTGGCGGCCTGCGTGGGAAAGGCTGCGCGATTCAAGAACCGGTCCACGGCCGGGTCGAATTTGTCGCCCGCAATCGTTCCGCGCCAACCTTCATCCGACGTCACGAAGGGACGCGTCTGTCCGTTGAAAGTCGGCAACGGATTGTTGCGCGAGATGCCGATGGGGGTGCCGCTCGAATAGACCTGGATCCCAGCCACACGCCATCCGCCAACTACTTGCGACAGCCAACCATTGTTCGCCCAACGCTGTCCCTTGCCGAAAGGCAGATCGAAGATGGTCGAGAACTTCAGCGTATGCGTCTGATCGAACTGTCCGATCGACTTCTCAATGCGGCGATTATCCTGGTCCATCGCCGCAGTTGCGGAGTTCGCGAAGTAAGTATCCGAATCGGTCAACAACTTCGAGAACAGATAGTTCCATTGGAAGGTCGCGCCTTTGGCGAAACGGCGATCAGCCTTCAGCACGAACGCATGATAGGTGGAATGTCCGCTCTTGTCGCCATTCTGTGAGCCCGTCACAATCTGCTGATACTGCGGGAACGGACGCAACGCCTGGGCAACAGTGCCAGTAAAGCCCGTGTACGGCAATCCGATACCAGCCTGAGTTGCAAGGGTGGACGTAATGTTCGCTCGCAGAATGTTTAAAGCTTGCGCGTTGCCAAATCGCGAAACCAAGTCGTTGAAGATCCGCGTCGGAACCTGATTGATGTTCAGCAATCCAGACTGTAAGTGCATTCCAGCACTTGCGTTGTATCCAGCCTCCACAACGAGATTCGAGGTAAGTTGATGCTGGATATTGAACGTCCATGAGATGTTCTCGGGCGCACGCGTTGCGTCCTGACCGTTCCAATAGTCCACTGTATTGCCGTTCGAGAACGCCGGATTGATCGACGGAGGAAGCTGATAGGCCGGCAGCCCCTGATCCAACTTGAAGGTCGGCTGGACGCCCTGCGAGAGATTCGAGAACTGATATTGACCAATGAATCCGGCGAAATGACCACTTCCCTGCACCGCGGTCACGCGTGAGAACGAGCGTCCCACACCCGCGCGGAACGTCGTCTTCGAACCGGGCGTATAAGCGATGCCCAATCGCGGACCCCATCCGCCATACCAACCCGGAACCAAGCTGCGGCGATTCTCGCGTCCCGGACCAAAGCCCGCGAACCACAACGCACCAAGGCGTCCTCCAGCCCCCGGATTGGGGCGGTCTGGATTGAAGTCAGAATACTCATCGAGAGCATTCACAGGCGGCTGCGTCACGTCGAAACGCAAGCCATAGTTCACCACCAGCTTGCGATTGATGCGCCAGTCATCTTGCGCATAGAGGCCGTAGTAACCAAACTTCTGCCGTACGTTGCGAATGGTTTCCGTTCGTCCCAGAAACGCCTCGCCGAGCAGCATCGAAGCAAAAGAGTTACCCCCTGCGGCAGGAAAGGTCGTGTTGCCCGGGATGCTGGTGCTCAGGAAACTGAAGTCCGCGCGGCCTGCGATGTCCTGTTGTCCGAAGCCATCGGCATTCTGATCCTGATACTGGAACCCGAACTTCAGGCTATGCGCGCTGCGGATCCAACTCAGGTCGTTCTTGATCCCATAACCAGGCTGGTTTGTGCCGTTATAAGAAGCGCTGCCCCAACCCGAATACTCAGTGAAATTGACCGAAGGAAAGTTCTGGTTGCAATCGACCACGTTCCTGATGCAAACCTTGTCCTTCCAGTTTTGATCGACATTCGTCGAATAGCTGTTCTTCACAAACGTATTGCGCGCATAGGAAAGGTGATTGATCATGCGCGAGTTGATCGTCCAGTCGTGGGTGACGCGATAGGCGTCGGTGCTCCAATCCTGAATCTGGCCACTCCACAGCGGCGCCGGCAGTCCGGGAGGTCCGTTGGGGCCCGGTTTGTTAAAGAACGTCGTGGCATTCCACAGAACGCTCACGCGATGGGCGGAATTGAAAACATGGTCGCCCTTGACGCTCCACTTGTCGGTTGGCGTCACCATGGTGCCCGAGTTCACGAGATAGTTCTGGCGAACGTAGCCACTGGTTCCGGGGCCGAAGCCCGCGTTCGGCGCAACCGCTTCTCCAAATTTCGCGATCGCTGCGCCAGTCGTCGAGAAGCGATTCACCGGAATCACATTGCCCGCGAAGGGATCGCGAATCGAACCAGTTCCAGCAGGATTCTGACGCGTGGTGGCGGGATCGTAGATCGTCACCGGCCTCGCGTTCTGATCGACCCAGTTGCGGAAGTCGCCCTTGTACATTTCAGGAGTCGGCACCGAAAGAATCGTCGCATTGGCACCCACACGATTACGGAACCCTTCGAACGATACGAAGAAGAAGGTCTTGTCCTTGCCGTTGTAGACCTTCGGCACCACCAAAGGACCCGATGCGGTAAAACCATAGTCGTTCTGCCGATAAATCGAACGCGTTCGTGCAAAGAAGCCTCGTGCATCGAGTTTGTCGTTGCGTAAGAAGTCATAGGCGGAACCGTGCAACTGATTGGTGCCGGACTTCGATGCGAAGGTCATGATCCCGCCGCCCGCCTGTCCGTACTCAGCCTTGAATCCGTTGGTGTCGACGCTGAACTCAGTAAGCGCTTCGACCGACGGCGTGTTCAACGCCGCTTCGTCGGTGTCACCGGAACGGTTCGTGCCAACCGAATGTCCATCGAGTGTGGCGTCCCACTGGGCGGCTTGACCGCCGCCCAGCGACAGACGCTGTCCGCTGCCACGCGCTTCCGGAACGACTGCCACGAGATTGAATGGCGAACGCATCGCGCCACCCACAACCAGCGGAAGTTCGTCGACGAGTTTGTTTTGCACTTGCGTCGAAACCTTCGCATTCTCAGTCTGGATCGTCGACGCCGCTGCGGAAACTTCCACCTGCTCGGAAACCTGTCCCAGCGTTAACTGCGCGTCCACTCTGCTGGTTCCAGCGGCGGTTACCGTGACTCCGGTACGAACCACGCGCTTAAATCCAGCGGCGGTGATTTCAATTTTGTATGGCCCTGGCGCGAGGTTGGGAGCATTGAACTCGCCCGTTGCCGAAGTGATCGATCGGAACGCTGTGTTGGTTCCGGTGTTGGTCACCACCACTGCCGCACCCGCAATGGCAGCACCGCTGGGATCGGTGACAAGTCCGGTTACATTGCCGCGCTCACTCTGCGCACTCATCACTGCGGCGAGCAGGCACAGCGTCGCCATACACTTCCTGAACATGAAGAAAGACCTCCGAACTGGGATGCAAGCAGTTATATCACACTGGTTGTTGTGATTCGTCCTCTTGTTGACGCTGACCTGACCGACGCGCTTGCTCTTTCCGAATCAGCCGGCTGGAACCAGATCGACTCTGACTGGCGCGTGCTGTTGATGTTGTCGAACTGCTTCGGCGTCGAGGTCGACCGTCAACTCGTCGCCAGCATCGGCGTCACCTGTTATGGCAGCGATCTGGCCTGGATCGGGATGGTGCTCACTTTGCCCGAACATCGCGGCAGAGGCTATGCATCCCAACTCATGACTCATGCGATGGACTTCGCCCTCGCGCGAAACATGCGCTGCATCAAGCTCGATGCCACCGAACTCGGTGCACCTGTTTATCGCAAATTCGGATTCGAGGACGAGTGCGTCGTCGAGCGTTGGAAGGGCGGCAGTTTGCGCCTGGACATTGAGGGTTCCGTCGGCGACGTCAACCTGGATCTCGACCGCGCTGCCTTCGGTGCGGACCGCGCGCCGCTTCTCAGCATGCTCAAGGGCAATAACTATCGCGTCGAAGACGATGCACACGCCTTTCTTCGCGGAGGGCGCACCGCCAGGCAATTCGGACCGTGCGTCTCAACAACACCCGAGGCAGCCGCGCGCCTCGCCGCCTTCGGAACCGCGTCCGGCCCCACCTTATGGGATCTCTTCCCAGGCAACGCACAAGCCGTCCGACTCGCCCATTCCTTCGGCTTCACACCCTCACGCAAACTTCTGCGGATGAGCTACCAAAACCGCCACCTGGAGCAAGACCCTGAGAAGATCTATGCACTCGCCGGCTTTGAATGGGGCTGATTCGGTAACCTTTTCCGCGACAGACGGTAGACTCAGGTGAATTGACGGATTTACCCGATCAGATACTGATGCAGCAGGTGCGAGATGGCGACCTGCGCAAGTTGGCGGTGCTCTTTGAGCGCCACCACCGCGCACTGTTTCAGTTCTTCGCACGCTGCAGTGGCGGTAATCGCGAGCAGAGCGAAGACCTCTTGCAAGAGGTCTACTTTCGTATCCTACGCTCTGTCTCTTATACACATCTGACGCTGCCGACGAATAGAGAGGTGTAGATCTCGGTGGTCGCCGTATCATTA
>ENA-ORBV01016231-ORBV01016231.1-microbial-mat-metagenome-genome-assembly--contig:-NODE-16231-length-10839-cov-3.844453_pt1 | contig 10839 bp, 9 predicted proteins | sample MGYA00237777_ERZ505514 | MGnify/ENA primary metagenome ERZ505514 (study PRJEB26160, sample SAMN06269048) | microbial mat metagenome | isolation source: Oligotrophic lake microbial mat | place...
TCCCTCGGCATCGACGAGCACGACGGCCAGCCCCGCGCCCTGCGCCGGGCGGCGGGTCATGAGCCCGAGCCGCGCGCGGAGGCCCGCGGTCCAGGGCGGCGGCCCCGCGGCGAGGCGCGCGCCGCGTCGCAGGCCGTCCGCGCCGGTCACGGCCAGGCGCAGCGGCGGCGCGTCGTCGGCGAGGTCGAGGTAGCGGACCTGCAGCTCGAACGCGCCGCGCACCTCGTCGGCGCCGGCGCTCGTGATCACGTCGCCCTTGCGCAGCCCTGCGGTCTCGGCCGGCCCGCCGGCCTCGACCACGGACACGAGGGCGCCGCCGCCGCGGGGGGCGTCGTCGAGCTCGAGCCCGAGCCATCTCTCGCTGAGCGCGAGCGGGCTCGAGAGCGCGGCGAGCACGCGCCGCACGCGCGCGATGGGGATCGCGAAGCCGATCCCGTGCCCGGTGGCCTCGACCGCGGTCGTGATCCCGATGAGCCCGCCCGTGAGGTCGACGAGCGGCCCGCCCGAGCTGCCCGGGTGGATCGCGGCGTCCGTCTGCAGGAAGTCGCCGGTCATCGTGCGCCCGTCGTGCACGAGGCGGCGACCTGTCGCGGAGACGATCCCGCGCGTCACGGTGCTCCCGAGCCCGAGCGGATGCCCGAGCGCAAGGCAGCTCGCGCCGACGCGCACGTCCTCCGCGGCGGCGAGCCGCACGGGGGCTGCACCGGCCTGCAAGCACCCGCATCGATGCTCGCGTTTCAGGCCGAAACGGGCTGCGGGCCCGGGAACACAAGCCACTCTCACCGCGGCTTTGCAAGCGGGCTGGCCGCACGGGTCGGATGAGGGGCCGCGCCCTTCTGGCGCGCCCGCCGCTGCAGCTCAGTCGGCGTTGTCGCGGGACTCGCCCGGTGCGTCTGCGGTGCCCACACCCAACCGGGCCATGCGGTAGCGCATCTGCCTCAGAGTCAGGCCCAGACTGGCGCCCGCGGCGGTGCGGTTGTAGCGGAGACGGTCGAGCGCACGCTCAAGGATGTCGCGCTCCACCCCGTCCAGATAAGCAGCGAGGTCGGTGGGCAAGGGCGAGACGGCCGGCGCCTCGGCGCGGGCTGCCGTGGCAGCCTGACCCAAGACCGCGCGTCTGTTCCATCGCGTATCCGTGACCAGCCGTGTCCCGGCGAGCGGCTAGGAAAAGCGGGCGCACCCCTTTAGGTATCGCCGCAACACGACAGAAACGACCATGGGAGGAGTTGCGATGCTGCTGATCCGCGACCGGCAGAAGCTTGCGCGGATCCTGGTCGCCGTCTCGTGCCTCGCCCTTTCCCTCGCCGCATGCGCGCCGCGTCCCGAAACCAGCGCCGACAGCCAGAGCGCGGCGGTGCGTGACGACGCCCACCCCGGCCGCGCCGTCTACGAGCAATGGTGCGCCGCGTGCCATGAAGATGGCGCCCGGAGCGGCGCTCCGTCGCTGGAGGCCATCCGCACGCTCAACCGCGCCTCTGTCCGGTACACCCTCGAGCTCGGCTACATGCAGCAGCAGGCCAGAAACGTGCCGCCGGAAGAGCTTGCCGAGCTGATCGCCTGGCTGCCGCGCGACGAGCAACGCAGCGACGACTGGATCGAGGCGGCGCGCTGCCCGATCAAGACGCGCCGCGTCCGACTCGACGGCGCCGCACTGACCTCCGTCACTTTCGGAGTCGAGAACACCAACAACCGCCGCCAGAGCGCCGCAGAGACCGGCCTTGCGCGCGCTGACATGCCCAATCTCGAACTGGCCTGGGCCATCGCCTTCCCGCAGACCCCGACGATGCGCTCCCAGCCCGTGCTCATCGGCGACACGATTTTCATCGCCGCCACCGACGCCGGACGGCTTTATGCGCTCGACGCCGGCTCCGGCTGCGTCAAATGGGTCTACGCCTCGGAGATGACGCTGCGCTCCTCGCTCAGCTTTGCCGCGGCATCCGACGCCCATCCCGCATCCATCCTGATGGGCGATGCAGCCGGCTTCGTGCACGCCGTCGACGCCGCGACCGGGGCGAAGCTCTGGGTCTCCGACGCCAAGCTCACGCGCTACAACCGCATCACCGGCACGCCCGTGGTCAGCGGCGGACGCGTCTTCGCGCCGCTCTCGGCGATCGAGGTGAACTATGCGGGCGAGGACGATTACGAATGCTGCAAGGGCCAGGGAGCGATCGTGGCTCTCGACCTCGCGACAGGCGCCAGGCTCTGGACCGGCACGACGATGGAGCCGGCCCAGCCCGTGCGGTTCGGCCGCACCGGCACCCAGCAATGGGGACCTTCGGGTGCGATCATCTGGTCGACCCCGACGATCGACGAGAAGCGGGGCCTGCTCTACGCGGGCACCGGCGAGAACACGTCATGGCCCGCGACCGACACATCTGACGCCATCATCGCCTACGACATGAAAACCGGCGACAGGCGCTGGGTCTTCCAGGCCACAAAGGCCGACATCTGGAATTATGCATGCAGCCGCCGCGCAGCGAACTGCGACTGGCCGGGAGAGTATCACAGCCCGGACCATGATTTTGGCGCGACCGCCATGCTGATCGAGCGCCCGGACGGCCGTGAGTTGGTCATCGCCGGCCAGAAATCCGGCGTCATCTGGGCGCTGGAGCCCGATACAGGGACCCTCGTCTGGTCCAACAAGGTGGGCTACGGCTCCGCGGGCGGCGGCGTTCACTGGGGGCTGGCGTTCGACGGCGCGCGCATCTTCGCCCCGCTCAACGATCCCACAGGACCACACGACAATCCCAATTTCGGGCCGGGCATGCACGCGCTCAACGCCATGACCGGGGAGATCGAATGGTCCTACCAGCCCAACGCCCGTGATTGCGGTCAGGACCTGCCGGTTGCCGCCGCCACGCGCCCCGCCCCGGAATGGCGCCTCCTGCCGGTCAGCGCGCCGGTCCTGCCGCCGGCGCCGGTCACGGTTGCGCCCCTGGATCCGGCGGAGATTCGCGCGCTCCGGGAGCAATACCGCAACCGTTGCCCGCTTGGCATGTCGCCAGCGCCCCTGCTGGTCGATGGCGCCGTCGTCACCGGCACAACACAGGGCATGCTGCGCATCTTCGACGGCGAGAGCGGCGAAGTGTTGTTCGAATACCAGACCAACCGCGAGTATCCGGATACGGTGAACGGCCTGCCCGGACATGGCGGCTCTCTCGACTCCGCGCCCTACATCGCCGGCTTGGGCACGCTCTTTGTGCAATCGGGCTATGCGCGCTTCGGCCAGCCGCCCGGCAACGTGCTGCTGGCCTTTCGTCCCCGCAAGGATTGAGCCGACCTGGCGCTCGAGCTTCAGAGGGCGCGCCGATTCAAGCCCAGGTCCGGCCACAGCCGCTCAGGTTCGCGTCTCAACACTTCCGCAGCCAGCCACGTCAGCGCGACCGACGCGACAAGCGTGAACAGTTTGGGGGCGTAATCCCCTGCGTCGAGGCTGTTCCCCAGCCCGCCGATACAGCACGCGCCTGCTGTAACACCCACAATCCAGCGCCGAGTGCGATCGCCGATATTGCCCATGCGCGCTGCGGCGATCACCGACCCGACCAGTATGGCCAGCGGAATCACGTCATTGGGCGACAGCCGGGGATTGACCAGCGCCCCCACTCCGACGCCCAGCCAGACGCGGTCCTGCGCCGACATTCCCGAGCATGCCGCGACGATCATCGCCGCCGCGCTCATCAGCCCTGCATATAGCAGCCATCCGGCGATCCCGCCGACGCCTCTCCCGTCCACTCCGAGAAGTCCCAGCCATCCGAAAAAACCGTCGCCCGGCTGGACGTCATAGACGTAGAATTCCAGCGCCTCGCGCCATTGCCCGACCAGTTCGCCACCCGTCAGCGTGAAGGCGATGGTCGGCGCCAGTCCGAGCCCGGCGGCCGCGACGGTCATCAAGAGTCGGCGCCACAGCGGCGTCGGCAGCACCATGAGAACAAGCGCATAGGTGAGATAAACAGGTTTCAGCGCCGCGACCGCCGCCAGCGCCAGCGCGAACAGCCATGGCCGCCGGTGGGCGACCAGAGCCGACAGGCAGATCAGCGCATGGAGCGGCAAGGCGATGTTGGCCCAGTAGATCGTGCTGCCCGTGATCAGGGCGAAGGCCGGAATCCGGTCCCAGAAACCGCCGGGCGTTTCTCGCCGCAGGAACGCGGCCCACATCAAGAACAGAACGCTCGCCGCGCAGACCGCGAGATAAACGCCGCGCCAGGCCTCATCTCCGAGCCATCCCGACAACCAGGCGAAGCCCTGAGCGACATGAGGCGGATAGACATAGCCGGACGGATACATGCCGGGGCATTCGGCCACCTTCACATAGATGGGCAATCCCGCTTCCAGCCGCTCGCCGGCGCACGCAACCGCGTCAAAGTCCGCAAACCAGTGGCTGCCGCGCTCGAACCGGCTGGCGATCCCCGCGACGAGCGGCGCGGCGCAAAGCGCCAGAACAAGAATCCGCCGCCACACGCGCGCCGTCAGCGCATCGTGCCAGCGCTTGACGCCGGGAGTCATTTCTCGAATGGATCACGCACGAGGATCACATCCTCCCGTTCCGGCGACGTCGAGACCATCGCCACGGGCTTGCCCACGACTTCCTCTAGCCTGCGCACATACTTCACCGCTTCGCCCGGAAGCTGCGTCCAGCTCCGCGCCCCCCGTGTCGAAGCGCTCCACCCCTTCACCGATTCATAGATCGGCCGTGCATTGGCCTGATCGGTCATGCCCGAGGGAAAATAATCGATGATCCTGTCGCCTAGCCTGTAGTGCGTGCAGATGCGAATTTCGTCGAACCCGTCCAGCACATCCAGCTTCGTCAACGCGAGGCCGTTGACGCCCGACACCGCGCACGCTTGCCGCGCCATCACCGCATCGAACCAGCCGCAGCGTCGCGCGCGTCCGGTGTTGGTGCCGAATTCATGGCCGCGTTCTCCCAATGCGCGGCCGGTCGCATCATCGAGCTCGGTGGGAAATGGTCCCGCCCCGACGCGCGTGGCGTAGGCCTTCACCAGTCCCAGCACGTACGTCACCGCCCCAGGTCCGACGCCTGAACCTGCCGCCGCCTGTCCCGAGACCACGTTGGACGACGTCACATAAGGATAGGTCCCATGATCGACGTCCAGCATGACGCCTTGGGCGCCCTCGAAGAGTATCCGTCTGCCGAGCTTCACCGCCTGCTCGAGCTTGGCCCAGGTCGGCTGGGCGTAGGCCAGGACCCTTGGCGCCAGCTTCAACAACTCCTGCTTCAGCATCTCCCCGTCAGGTTCGGGGAGGCCAAGTCCCACTCTCAATGGTCGGTGATGGGCCAGCAGCCGATCCAGTTTCAGGTCTAGCGCCGCGGGATCCGCCAGGTCCGCGACGCGAATGGCGCGACGTCCAACCTTGTCTTCGTAGGCGGGTCCGATGCCCCGCCGGGTCGTGCCGATCTGAGCGTCTCCCGCCGCCTGTTCGCGCGCCGCGTCGATATCGCGATGCCACGGCAAAATGAGACACGCGTTGTCCGCGAGAATGAGATCGTCCGGACCAAGCTTCACGCCCTCGGCGGCGATCGCCTCGATTTCCTTGAGCAAATGCCAGGGATCCACGACAACGCCATTGCCGATGATCGAAAGCTTGCCGCCTCGCACCACACCGGAGGGCAAGAGATTTAGCTTGAACACCCTGCCGTCGATTACCAGCGTGTGACCGGCATTGTGACCGCCCTGGAAACGCACGATCACGTCCGCCCGGCTGGACAGCCAATCGACGATCTTGCCCTTGCCCTCGTCGCCCCACTGGGCTCCGACCACGACAACGCCGGACATGCCGATAACTCCTCCCCGAGGACGGAAACCGTAAGGTTCGGTCCGGGCGCAAAGGACAATAGGCGCGGGCTTGGCGCAAGGGATAAGTCCGGACTGCCTTTGCCTGCCGCAAGCAGAATTGCGGGACGGCCCACGGGTCGGGTCCCCGGCATAGACGAGAGTTCAGATCGTACCCCAGTGTCCTGATTCTGAAGTTCGCAGGGCTGTTACGGCAGGCCCTGAAGCGAACTTCTGAACCGCCACACTGGCACCCGCTCCGGTCCGGGTTCCCGCCTCCCGTTAAGCCCGCCCTAACCCGCGTGGCGCTTGCTCTCTCCAACCAGGGAGAGCCCCATGCTTCAGTCCGTCATCCTCGCCACGATCATCGGCACCATTTCAGGTCAGGCCTCGGTGATCGACGCCGATACGCTTGAAATTCGCGGCGAGCGCATCCGGCTTGTCGGCGTGGACGCTCCGGAGTCGGGCCAGAAATGCCATGACGTAGCGGGCAAGGTCTGGCGCTGCGGAACCACCGCCGCCAACGCGCTCGACGCCTGGATCAACCGCAATCCGGTCTCCTGCGACATCGAGGGCAAGGATCGCTACAAGCGCCTCCTCGCCACCTGCACGGTTCGCGGCCAGGACATTCAGAACTGGCTGGTCGTCAGCGGCCATGCGCTGGCCTATCGCAGCTATTCGACCGCTTATGTTCCCGCCGAAGTGAAGGCGCAGACCGCGAAAATCGGTGTCTGGTCGGGCGATTTCGTCATGCCGTGGGACTGGCGCAAGGGCCAGCGTCTGCGGGGAGAGAAACCCACGAAAGCCATGCTGGAAGGCAGGATTGCGTCACGCTGACCCAGATGGGAATGTCGGCTGATGACCCATCTCGCCCTCGTCACCGGCGCTGGAAAACGGCTCGGCCGGGCCATTGCCCTGCGGTATGCCCGCGACGGGTGTGATATCGCCGTTCACTATAGATCGTCCGAAGCGGGCGCGTTCGCTGTCGTGCACGAGATAGAGGCGATGGGCCGCAGGGCGTTCGCCGCTGGCTTTGATCAATCCAGCGAAACGGCGGTTCGGGAGGGTTTCGCGGCCATTCGCGTCGCATTCGGGCGCGCGCCGAACGTTCTCGTTAACTCGGCCTCGGTCTTCGAGTGGGACGACATCGCAACCACCAGCGAGGCCAGTCTCGACCGGCATTTCCGCGCCAACCTGTTTGGTCCGGTTCTGCTCACACGCCTCGTCGCCGAGGCAGCAGGAGAAGACACCCGAGGCCTAATCCTCAACCTGCTCGACCAGAAGCTGTTCAACCCCAATCCCGACCACCTCGCCTACACACTCAGCAAATACGCACTTCAGGGTTTCACCACTCTCATGTCCCGCACATTGGCGCCCCGCTTTCGCGTTTGCGCTATTGCTCCGGGGCTTACGCTGCCAGGCCCTGGCGTCGAAGGCGACGCGTTCGATGCGATCCACGACCGGACACCGCTGCAGCGCGGTCCTGACCCTGAGGACATCGCAGACGCCGCCGCCTGGCTCCTCGGCAGCCCCGCCGTCACCGGCCAGACAATCATTGTGGACGGCGGCGCGTTCATGCGGCCCGCCGCCCGGGACGTAGCGTTCGAATAGGATTGTCTTGGCGTCCCTCAGATTGCCCGCAGCATTTCCATCCTGTAAGTGTCCGCCCGCCGGGCAGTCTTGAGAGTACCGGCGCGACAGAGTTCAGGGCATGTTCGAGGTTTCCGTCTCCGGATCGTTCGAGGCGAGTCATTTCATTTCAGCTGGGGGCGCGCCCGACGGCTACCGGCGGGTGCACGGCCATTCCTTCATCGTGATCGCCAGCGTCGCCAGCGCAAGGCCGGATCAAAATGGTTGGGTAACGGATCTCGGCGCCCTTGAGACGGCTCTCAGGAGCGTGCTCGCGGAGCTCGATCATGCGATTCTCAATGACATACCGGGTCTGGAACAACCCACCTTCGAGACGATCCTCCTCTGGATCGACGGCAGGATGAAAGAGCGTGGCTACACACCTTCGCGCATCGAGATCGAGCGGCCAACCTTGCGTCAGCGCGCCGTCTACACCCCCAGCCGGTTGTAACTCGCAACCGGACGGCTCATGTGAGCGTTGTCTAAGGCGCCTCCGCCCTGCAAAGGATTTCTTCGCATGCCGAACGCAAGCAATCGGCCCAAGTCCGGAAAAGCCGCCAAGACCCTTGGCGGGGCGGCGGCTTCCACCAATGAGACCCCCGTCAGCACCACTCCTGAAACAGACGGCAAGGCCCGCGCTCAGGTCGTCGGCCCGATCGCCAATACCAGGAACGGCGATGCAAGCGTCACTCCCCTCCCCGGCGAGCCGGGGCGCGGACCCGACGATCACACCAGCGCCAGCGGCCGCGACCACCCGAGCGAAAGCGAACAGCCCAAGCCACTGGAAAAGCGAAACGGCGAAACAGCCCGCCGGGTCGAGCAGGACGCCCACCACCGCAAGTTCACGCAGAGCTTCGACCTTCGCCAGAAGGGTGCGCGCGGCCCCAAGCCAGGCCAGAAGTCAAAGGGCCGCTGATCGGAGAGCATCCTTCGATCAGACCGGATCCGTTTGACCGACGAAAAGTGCTCCATAGTAAAACCAGAGCAACTTTCTTTGATCGATCGGGACCGGATCGATCCAGATCGAGCGCAGGTGCTCTAGCGCGTTTTCTGCGGTTCTAAAGTGCCGAAAATCCGCTAGATTCTTGTTTGGTCGCGTTTTCTGACGGCGAACCGATTTCGGTTCGCCTGAAAGCGCTCTAGCTGTCTTACAGCCTTTCCATCGCCTCCGTCGCCGCCAGCCATGCCGCTTCTGCCTGGTCCAGCTGAGTCTGCACCTTCGCCCTTGCCTTGAGCTTGGCCTCGGCGTCCGCTTTGTGGGCGTAGACTTCAGAGCCTGCGAGCTCGCGGTCTAGCAGTTCGAGCGCCAAGCGAGCCGTTTCGATATCTTTCTCGGCCGCCTCCACCCGCATCCGCATCTTGTTGGAAGGCTTGCCGGCGAGATCACCCTTCGCGGCCCCGCCTTTGGATTTCTTGCCGCCACTGCCGGCAGCGCCGATTTCCGGCTGGCGATCAGCCGCCAGCACCAGCGCCTTGTAGTCGGACAGGTCACCGTCATAGGGCGAGGCCCGCCCGTCCTTGACCAGCCAGAGCCGATCTGCGGTCGCTTCCGCAAGATAGGTGTCATGGGTTATGAGCAGCACCGCGCCCTTGTAATCGTTGAGCGCGTAGATCAGCGCCTCCCGGCTGTCGATGTCGAGGTGGCTCGTCGGTTCGTCGAGAATCAGGATGTGCGGCTTGTGCCAGGTGGTGAGGCCAAGCAGCAGCCGCACCTTCTCGCCTCCGGAGAGCTTGTCGACCTTGGTCTCGACCTTTTCCGGTCCGAACCCGAACTGGGCCGCAACGGCGCGCACCTGCGCCTGGCCGGCCTGAGGGAGCAGATCCTTGACGTGCTCCAGCACGCTTTCGCCGGCTCGCAGTTCATCGAGCTGGTCCTGGCTGAAATATCCGATGCGCAGATTTTTCGAGGACCGCCGGCCGCCGTGGAGCAGCGGCAGTTTCTGCGCGATCGACTTGCTGTCCGTGGTCTTCCCCTGCCCGTTGGCGCCCACGATCGCGATCCGGTCGTCCATGTCGAGCCGCAGGCTGACATTGCGCAGGATGGGCCGGCCCACGGCGTATCCCAGATCGGTCTTCTCCATCTCGAGAATGGGCGAGGCGAGTTCCTCGGGATTTCCGAACTTGAATGGCGTCGTCCGCTCCGCGAGCGGAACGGTGATGTCCTGCATCTTCTCAAGCATCTTGACGCGACTTTGCGCCTGCGCCGCCTTGGAGGCTTTGGCCTTGAAGCGATCGACGAAGGATTGGAGATGAGCCCGCTGCACGTCCTGTTTCTGCTTTTGCGCCTCGAGCTGCGCCGACTTCTCCGCCCGGCGCTTGAGGTAGGTGTCATAGCCGCCCGGGTGCAGAGCCAGCTTGGTCTGCTCGACCGCCAGGATGTGGGTGACGGAGCGGTTGAGCAGATCGCGGTCATGACTGACGATGAGCACGGTATGCGGATACTTCCGCAGGTAGACTTCGAGCCAGGCGGCGCCTTCGAGATCCAGATAGTTGGTCGGCTCGTCCAGCATCAAGAGGTCGGGTTGGGCAAACAGCACGCCGCCCAGCGCGGCGCGCATCCGCCAGCCGCCGGAAAATTCGCGAATGGGACGCGACAGGTCGGCCTGTGTGAAGCCAAGCCCGACCAGGATCTCCGCAGCCCTCGCGTCCGCCGAATAGGCGTCGATGTCCGCCAGCCGGGCGTAGATTTCGCCGATGCGCATCGGGTCCTCCGCCGTCTCGGCTTCCCGCAGCAACGCCGAGCGTTCGACGTCGGCAGAGAGGACCTCGTCGATCAGCAGGGTGTCGCTTGGCGCGGCTTCCTGCGCGACGAACCCCAGGCGGGCGCCGCGATTGATGCGGATCGATCCATCGCCCTTGCCGTCGCCGCGCGCGATCTCCTCGCGGATGATCCTGAGAAGGGTCGATTTGCCCGTGCCGTTGCGGCCGATCAGCCCGACTTTCCAGCCGTCCGCGATCTGCGCGGAGGCCTGCTGGAACAGCGGCCTGCCATCGATCCTGAACGTCAGATCGTGAATCTGCAGCATGGGGAGGGAGCCCAGTTTAGTCACTACGGGACGGATGTATCCCCCGGCGGACTGCCGGAATCATCCAGCTCTGAACCCATCGACCGGGCGTGTGCGCGTTCCTATCGCGTGTTCGGCCGCTGCGGTCAAATCGTGTCGCATGAGAGCAAAGTTCGATCCAACTGAACCCGTTTGCTCTGGTTGTTCAACGCAAAAGTCGCGCTCCGCCTAGGCACACATCACGGCGCGATTCCAGAGATTTTTATGAAGGGCGGGACTTTACTCGCGAGGGTGCGGGGCGGAAGTTCCGCCGCGATCAGCAGGAAGGCGAAACCGTCTGACACGGGACCCCGCGAAAGCGCGATCCCGAACCTGCCCCACTGCTGCGGACAGCCAACGCGGCGACGGTGCAACGA
>ENA-ORBV01016233-ORBV01016233.1-microbial-mat-metagenome-genome-assembly--contig:-NODE-16233-length-10838-cov-4.188551_pt1 | contig 10838 bp, 10 predicted proteins | sample MGYA00237777_ERZ505514 | MGnify/ENA primary metagenome ERZ505514 (study PRJEB26160, sample SAMN06269048) | microbial mat metagenome | isolation source: Oligotrophic lake microbial mat | place...
ACGAGATTCGCCTTAGTCTCGTGGGCTCGGAGATGTGTATAAGAGACAGTGCGCCGACCAGTGCGCCCGCCAATGCGCCCGCCAATGCGCCCGCCAATGCGCCCGCCAATGCGCCCGCCGGTGCGGTCGTGCTCAATTCGCCTATTCCCGTTGCGCAGCCAAACCGTCAAACCGTTCCGCAGCCCGCCGCTCATGCGATGTCGAGCCATGTTCTGGGTATCCCGTCGGTACGAGCGCCATCGCCAGGGATGGCATCGGGGCCGGCACAAGGCCTGCCGAACGCGTCAGGGCACAACGGGCTCCCATCTGTCGCAACGTCGTCCGTCATGGCCCCATCGGCCGCGGCCCCAAATTCATCAAACCCGGTCAACGGAACCAAGCCCGCACCTGCCGCAGTCCCCGCGCAAACCGCAGCGGCTGCCACGAACGGCTCGGCGAACGGGCTGTCAAACGGCGCAACGAACGGGGGCGCACCAGCTGGACAACCACCAGCTCCTGCAGCCAAACCGCTCGCCATGGTCAAGGCTTAGCCGCCAGACAAATCGGCAATCTCAGAAGCGGATCGTGCGCCCCACCGCCTCAACGGCGGCGGCGATTGGTCCGGAACACGCCGTCGGCACTCATCAAGGTCGCCAGAATGCCCTCGCGCAAGCCGCGATCGGCGACGCGCAAATCCTCGGTCGGCCATTGCCGCAACAGCGCTTCCAGAATTGCGCACCCAGCGAGCACGAGGTCGGCGCGCTCGCGGCCAACGCACGGCTCGGCAATGCGCTGTTCATGTGTTCGGGACAAAAGGCTCGCGGTGACGTCCTGCGCGTCCTTGACCTTGATCCAGCATCCGTCGACTTTGGCGCGGTCGTAACGCGGCAGCCCGAGCAGAATGCCAGCCACCGTGGTCACCGTACCCGACGTGCCGAGCAGATGGCGGTTGCGATTCGCAATGCGGGCACCGATGCCGTGCTCGCGCTCGAAGGCTGCGAGCATCGTCCCTACATGGTCGACCATGGCCTCGAAAACGGCAGGCGTAATGTCACCGGAGCCGAACGTTTCCGCCAAGGTCACGACGCCCACAGGCAGCGATGTCCACGCGAGCATGGCGTCATCGGCTTCCTGTTGCGTCAGGAACGGCACCGGGCCGCGCCGCCGCTGACGCGTCAGATCAAGCCACACGACTTCGGTCGAGCCGCCACCAATATCGAAGACGAGAACGAAATCGGCCTCTGGATCGATCAGCGTCGAGCAGCCAGCGACCGCCAAGCGTGCTTCCTCTTGGCGCGATAGCATCTCGAGGTCGAGCCCGGTCTCGCTTCTGACCCGATCGAGAAAATCCTGCCCGTTGCCAGCGACACGACAGGCTTCTGTCGCAACGAGGCGGGCCCGCGACACGCGGTGGCGGCGGATTTTTCCAGCGCAAACCTTCAGTGCATCGATCGTGCGGTCCATGGCGATGCGTGACAGTGCGCCCGATTGGGTAACCCCTTCGCCGAGCCTGATGATGCGGGAAAAACTGTCAATGACCCGAAATCCGCGCCGTGTCGGCATCGCCAGCAGCAAACGGCAATTGTTGGTGCCGAGATCGAGCGCGCCATAGACGGCGCTTTCGGAATCAGCGGCCGCTGACCGAGAATTTGGCTCGGCTGCAGGCCGGTGGCCATTCACGGCGCCTGCGCCGTTGAAGCCGATACCGTTGACAGAGCCCGTACCGTTGACAGAGCCCGTACCGTTGGAGTGATGAGCGCCGTTGGAGGGATGAGCGCCGTTGGATGGAGGGGTGTAGGCGGGGCCCATTCCACTGGCGAGGGCCGACCCGTTTGCCGACCCGTTTGCCGAACCGCTTTCGTTGACGGAGCCCGCCTCGTTGCTGGTTGCCTGCGGCGCGCCATCGGGGGGCAGCAACACAATTTGCAAGTCGAGCGGAGTGGCGGGTGTGCCAGCCGTTGCATCGAGCGCCGCGTCGGGCGCATTGACGTCGCCCGGACGATCGGGAGGTTCAGCCACAATGTTCCCCAGTGCCCGGCGGTTAGGACTCGATCGAGTCCACGTCTTCGGGCGTTCATCTGGTTAAAGTTGCAGCATTGATACCATACTCGGCCGCGCGGTCAAACTCCTGTCACATAATCATCATGAACAGCGCTCAGTCGGCCAGCGCTCACCGTGCGGGGGAAGGCTTACTGGTCGGCGCGCTCACGCCCGCCACAAGATCGACAGCGCGCTTGCCGATGGACGCCGTCGCACCGCTTGCAACGAGATAGCCAAGGCCGACCAGCATCAGGGCAAGCCCGAACAGAAAAATTGCGCGCGGCTGTCGGCGAAGAGCGAGCCATAGGACGACGTAGGCTGGCACACCGAGCACGACCGTCCCCACGGCACTCATTGCAAGATCAGGCATAGGTTCAAATCCCCGTTGCGGCCAATGCGAGCCGACCCGTTTCGGGCCATGCGCGGCCGCTGTGTGCGTAGCTGCATAACCGAGCGCCGTCGAGGACGTTGAACAATCCAGCGCTCAGCTATCTGCCTGGAGTATCGCGATCCGCTCGCCGGCGTGGACGGCCCGCAACTGGCTCACATCATCGACGGCTTCGGCCCACACGTTACTGGCGCCCGCGAGCCGGATTTCGCCCATCTGCGAGATCGGCGTTGGCCCGAAACCGATCGCAATGGCACCACCCTCCGGCCAGAACGTAATCTCGCCGGGCCGGATGACGGCTTTGGCATCCGGCTCGATCGGGCTGGCGACGACGGTGTCGAAATAGACCTCATGCCCCCACGTCCGAGCCTCGGCGTAGATCGGAAGCGCGGCCCAGATGCGGTCGGCCGTCGGTGTGTCGAGCAGCCGCGCGCGAATCGCAATGTCGACAACCCGGATCACGATCTCGCGCATCGAACGGCCCTCGTTTAGCGGCACGGCGATTTCGGGACACACCCGAACCGGAACATGGCCGCGCCATACTACGCCGGTGGCGGGCCAAACACGAGCACCGCATTGAGGCCACCAAATGCGAACGAGTTCGACATCGTGTATTTGAGAGGCTTTGCCCGGCCGACGTTTGGAATGTAATCGAGATCGCAATCGGGATCTGGATCGTTGAGGCCGATCGTCGGTGGCATCCAACCCTCTTCCATGGCCTTGAGGCAGGCGATGGCCTCGATGCCACCACCGGCTCCGAGCGGGTGGCCGGTCATCGACTTGGTCGAGGACACCGCGAGTTTGTAGGCATGCGCACCGAACATTGCCTTGATGGCGTTGGTCTCGTTCTTGTCGTTGATCGCCGTCGCGGTGCCGTGGGCGTTGACGTAGTCGATGTCTTCAGGTTCCAAACCGGCATCGGCCAGCGCCAGGCGCATGGCGTCCAACGGACCATCGATATCGGGGTTGACCATGTCCTTGCTGTCAGAGGTCATGCCGAAGCCCTTGATCTCGCCGAGGATCTTCGCGCCGCGTGCCTGAGCGTGTTCCAAGCTCTCGATCACCAGGATGCCGGCACCTTCGCCGAGCACGGTGCCGTTGCGCTTCTTGTCGAACGGGAAGCAGCCCTCGGGCGACAGCACATGGAGCGCCTGCCAGGCTTTCATCGTCCCGTAATTGATGACGCATTCGGACGCGCCGACGATGGCGACGTCGACGAGACCGTGACGGATGTAATCCCGGCCGATCCCGACAGCGTGCGCTGCTGTGGAGCAGGCCGAGCAGGTCGCGAAGGTCGGACCCTTGACGCCGAATTCGATACCGACGTGAGCCGACGCCGACGAGCCGATGATTCGCAACAACGTCAGCGGATGGGTGATTTTCTTCTTGTGGCGAAACAGGTCGCGATAGGCGACTTCGTTAGTGACAAGACCGCCGGCGCCCGAACCGATGATGCATGCTGTGCGAGAGCCGTTGACGAACGGCACGTCCAGCCCGGACTGCTTCACGGCTTCGTCGGCCGCTGCAGCGGCAAACCACGAATAGCGGTCGGCGTGGAGGATGATCCGGTCGCGCTTGAAATGCCGAAGGCGGGACTTGGGGTCGAACTCTTTGACCTGGGCCGCAATCTTGATCTTGAGGTCCTGCTCGTCTTCCTCGGGCAAGCCTTCCAGCTTCGAAATCCCGCACTTGCTCGCGCGAACGCCCGACCAGAAGTCGTCAACCGTCGTGCCGATTGGCGTCACGGCACCCATGCCGGTGACGACGACGCGCCGGCCGTTGGTGGTCTCACTCATACTCTTGTCCTGTCATGACGTCGGCACGGCGCGCGCGCCAGAGCCCGATACGCATACGAAAGCTCTGATGTGCTTTCGCGCGTAAAACGCGGCATCGATCTCGTCCACGGCCAATCTTCGAGCGTGTGGCAGACGCAGCCAGCGTCAGGCTTTCGCCGACTGCTTTTCGGCAATCAGCGATTTCACGCGTTCGACAACGGTGCCAACGGTCTTGAAGTCACTGACTTCTTCGTTGGCGTTGTAGGGGATCTCGACCTGAAAACTGTCCTCGATGTCGAACACGATCATCGCGAGGTCGATCGATTCGATCTTGAGGTCGGCAAGTGCGGTTTCCGCCGAGATCGCATCGGTCGGTTCCTTCATATGCTTCTTCAAGATCTCGATGATTTTCGTCGTAACCTCGTCCATACAGCCTCCGGCCCCGCCCATGTCGCATGTGCGAGTAGTTGATATGATGTCGTGTTAGTCCACGACGGCGAGGACTACAACCGCCGGATGGGATAACCGTTAATGGTTTCCAAGTCCACAATGCGCTGAGCAGCGATCACCCGGCGAGGCAAGCGCATCATGTTGGCAAGCGCACGGTACAACTTCAGATTTTATAACACATCCGGCACTGAAGCCATAGATGGCTCAGCGATAGAGGTCGGCGCGGGTAGGCGGCAGTGGCGATTTGCGCTTGGCCGACTTGGTGGCCACCGTCTGGAACAGTCGCAACGTGCCGCGCGAGAACGCCAACGACACGCCAGCCAGATAAGCGACCCAGATCCGGTACTTTTCCTCGCCGACAAGCTCGATAGCTCGGGTCTGTTCCGCCGTCAGCCGCTCACACCACAACTTGCATGTTCGCGCATAATGCTCACGCCAGCCCTCGACGTCGTGAACCTCGAACCCGGCCCGCTCCATCGCGACGATGCTGTGCCCGATATCGTCGAGTTCGCCGCCCGGGAAGATGTACTTTGCGATCGCGCGTTGCTCGGGCCGCATCGGGCGCCGTCCACCGAGCATGGCGGGCTTGGGCGCCCGGTGGGAGATCGCATGGTTGAGAAAGATGCCGTCGTCCGACATCAAGCTTCGGACTTTCTGCATATAGGCCGGAATGTTGGCGAGCCCGATGTGTTCATACATGCCGATCGAGGCGACCTTGTCGAACTGCCCGGTCATCGACTTGTAGTCGCAATGCTCGATTTTTACCACGTGGTCGAGTTTGAGCCGCTTGACCTTGTCACGAGCGAAATCGAGCTGTTCGTCGGACAACGTTATGCCGGTTGCCGTCACGCCGTAGGTCTTGGCGGCGTGGCACACGAGGCCACCCCAGCCACAGCCGATATCGAGCAACCGATCGCCGGGCTTGAGCCTCAGTTTACGGCAGATCATATCGAGCTTGTCGGCCTGCGCGGTTGCAACATCGTTGCCCCACTCGCGGAAGTAACCGCACGAGTAGACCATCTCGGGATCGAGAAACAACGCGTAGAAATCATTCGAGAGATCGTAATGGAAGCGGACATAGGCCTCGTTATCGCGTGACGCCTTCCGGCCGACGATGTCACCGCCAAACCCCTGGTCGCCGCTTGCCACGCCGCCGCTGCCAGCCAGCAGAAACGGCCGCAGCTGCCACAATAGCTGGAGCTTATTCAGGTCCTTGGCGCGGATGCTGCGTCCCGAGCGGTTCAGTTGCTCGCCAAAATCGATCAGCGTGCCGCCCGCAAAATCAATGTCCTTCTCGACATAGCGGCGGATGACATTATCGAGCGTCGGCCATCGCAGGAGGGCACCAATGGCTCCGGGCGAGTTCAGCACGATCTCGAATGGCCCGGTGACGTTCTGGCCAAGTGGCAACCGGGTTCCGTCCCACAGGCGCACTGACGCGTCCAAGTCGAGCGTGCGGGCGGCCTCAGTGGCGATTTCACGCGCGGCAGCAAGCTGTTTCACGTTGTTGCCCATCGCGCCCATCTAAGCTGGAGTTACATCCAATTGATCACCCGTGCGGGCCGCAGTCACGATATACGGGGACGCGTGATCACCCCGAGACGGGCATAATCGCGATAAAGGTGCTGGAACGCCAGTGCGCCGCCGCCCGCCTCCGCAACCTTTGCCATCTCGGCCTCGAGATCATCGCGCGGCGAGACGGAAAACTTGGCGAGCCACGCCTGTAGGCCGCGCTTGAACAAGGCCGGGAAGCCTGTCTGCTGGCCAAAATCCACGATGTGCAAAGCGCCGCCGGGCTTCACGGCCTGGAAGCCTTCGCGCACCGCATCGCGCCACGGCGGGATCATCGAAACCGAATACGAAATGTAGACCCGGTCGAAAGCGGAGACGCCAAACAGTGCTTCCCCCGAAAAGTTCGACGCGTCGCCCTGGGTGAGCGTGATGCGGTTCGACAGCCCAGCGCGGGCGACGTTCTCAGTTGCCGTGGCCAGCATCATCCGCGAAATGTCGAAGCCGTAGAAGCGGGCGTTGGGGTACCGCTTAGCTGCGAGAATGAGGTTGCGACCGGTACCGCAGCCGATTTCAAGCACGGTCCCGCCGTCGGGGACCGCCAATCCGTCGATCATCCGGTCGCGGCCGAGCAGATAGAACTTGCGCGTGATGTCGTAGATATACCGCTGATAGCGGTAGATCCCGTCCATATGGTCGGCGTGGCTACCGGGTCCTGAAGCCACAGCGCTCAGCCCTGGAACACGTAGAGGTGGAATCCGCCGTAGATCGACGAGCGATCCTTGGCTGTCCATTCCCGGGACATGTGCGGGTCGTAGCTGAAGCGGTTCAGAATGGCGTCCGGCACGCGTCCGGGCAGAATAGTGTCCTCGCCAGCGGTTCGGAAAATGACCCGGCTGCCGGGCTTCGATGTGCGGACGATCTCGGTCCACAGTTCGGTCAATTGCTCGTCGGTCATCCAATCCTGAGCGTCGAGCAGCACGAACGCGTCGCACGTGCCGACCGACTGACTGGCGAGATATTCCGTAAACGAGCGGTGCAGAATTTCGATGTTTGGCGCCCGCGCGCGAACGTTCTCGAAATTCTCACGCTGGAGGTATGGCGGAAGCGGGCCAGCGCCACCGCTCGCATAACGGCGGCCAAACGCCTGCCATGCGAAATAGTTGTCGGCGAAATCGAAATCGCAGCACAGCCGTTCCGTGCGCTTGTAGAGCACGTCGGCCATATGCTTCTCGTTACCCTTCAGTGCCTCGAATTGTGCTGGAGGAATACCGAGCCCGAACAGCGCCGAAGGCCGCTCGCACAGCCAACGGATGTGCGGCTTTTGGAACAGCGGACCGATCTCGGCATCGAAAATCGCGCGTTGCTCAGCCCGTGATTTGGCCTTCAGGATTTTACGCAGGTCGCGGCCGTGGGCACGAGCAAGGGCGTGGCCTGCGCCAATGAAGCGGCCAAGCAGGCCGTGGCGATAGATGTTATTGGCGAAATACGAGATGCGCTTGCGGCCAAACTTGTCGCGCGCTTCCCAGTATGCCCGCGTCGTAGCGTCGAGATGGGGAGCGAGATATCGCTCGTAAGCGGTGATATTTTCCGGGCTGTCGGCCTCGGCAAAGAAGCGGTGGAACGCCTCGTAGTCAGGGAGCTTGCCAGCAGCGCACGCCTTGAGCTTGTTCAACGCCACGTGAGCCGGGTTGAGATCGACGCCCGTGACGCGGATATCAACAGCCGACACATAACTGTTGATGTTGCAACCACCCGACATGATCGCGACGAGGTGCTCGCCGGGCTGAAGCTTCAGTGCGTCGAGGTCGATGACCGGGTCTTCCCAGATTTGGGGATAGACGAGACCTGAGAACATCGCCGTGAAAACACGTTCGGACATGCCAGCGCGGGAGGTCACTTTATGACGGTGAACGGCCTTTTTTAGCCGGACGTTGCGTTGACTCGTGCCGCCGTCAATCGCGTCACCATTGGCGGCATTCCGCGTCACTGCCATTTCGTCCTCGCAGGATTATTTCAAGATTGCCGGTCGCGACGATGCGTTCAACACGGCCCCTAAGACCGGTCAACGTTTCTGGAGATCGGTCCCGTCACAACCGCCATAGCAAAGACCGCTTGGCTGCGCCACCGCGCCTCCGCAGTTGCATTGTCGCGTGTGCCCTTAGACAGTGAAGCTCGTGCCGCAGCCGCAAGAGGCTGTCGCATTGGGGTTTTTGATCCGGAACGACGCGCCGATGAGGTCGTCGACGAAGTCGATTTCAGACCCGGCGAGAAATCCAACCGACACCGGATCGATCAAAACACGGGCGCCGTTGCGTTCCAGCACCACATCGTCGGGATCGGAGACACCTGTCAGGTCGAATTTATACTGAAAGCCGGAGCAGCCGCCGCCTTCGACGCTGATCCGCAGCGCGGTTGCAACGTCCTCGCGATTGGCGCCGATCGCGAGGATGCGGTTGGCCGCGCGTTCAGATAGAGTAATGGGCAGGATCGACATTGCTGCATCGCCTCTTGAGAGCAGCGCCAGGGTGACGGCGTTGCATACGTCCATCAACATAGGAGCCGGGTAGCAATAGTCAAATTTGCCCATGCGGGCGTGTAACGCCCAGACCTTCGCGTAACCTGACACCCGCGCCAACCCTTATCAGCCGATACTGGTCTCCCTATGTCCTCACCCGCGTTGTCCGCCGCTGCCGATGATCCGCTGCGCCCGCTCAACATGATGGCCGCGGCCGAAAACCCGCGTGATGGCGGCTACGGCGAGAGCCTGATGGCGGGCGAACGCCGCCCAGCGCATTACGCGGCAAATGCCGTCGCCTCACGCGGGCGCATGACGCCGGAGACCGACTGCCCAACGCGTTCGCCGTTCCAGCGTGACCGCGATCGCGTCATCCATTCGCGCGCCTTCCGCCGCCTGATCCACAAGACCCAGGTCTTCGTCTTTCACGAAGGCGATCATTACCGCACCCGCCTCACTCATACCCTCGAAGTGGCCCAGATCGCCCGGACCATGGCCCGGCAGTTGCGGCTCGACGAGGATCTGGCCGAGGTTCTGGCGCTCGCCCACGACATTGGCCATCCGCCGTTTGGCCATGCCGGCGAGCGCGCGCTCGACACCGCGATGGCGAGCTACGGCGGTTTCGACCATAACGCGCAGAGCCTGCGCCAAGTGCTGTCGCTCGAACGCCGCTATGCCGCGTTCGACGGCTTGAACTTGACCTGGGAGACACTCGAAGGGTTAGCCAAACACAATGGCCCGGTTCCTCGGGCCTCCGCCGTAGCAAAAGTCGTACGCGGCGTTGAAGCTTGGCACAGCCTCGATTTGGACTGTTTTGCCTCGGCCGAGGCGCAGATCGCGGCCATCTCAGACGACATCGCCTACCTGACCCACGATGTCGACGACGGCCTGCGCGCCAAGCTCGTAACGATCGACGATCTCAAATCAACCCGGCTGACCGCTGACTTTGTGGCACTCACCGCCGCGCTGGCTGGCGCGACGGTTAGTCCCCGGGATGGCAGCCGCCGGGCCTATGAAATCACCCGCCGGATGATCACCGTGATGATCGCCGATTGCGTCACGGAGAGCCGCCGCCGCCTTGCCTATTTGTCGCCCGATAGCCCCGATGACATCCGAAATGCGGGCCATGCAATCGTCGCGTTTTCAGAGCCGATGGCTGCCGATGTGGCCGAACTGCGCGCTTTCCTCTACGCACGGGTCTACCGCCATCCCTGGGTAATGGGTGTCATGAGCCGCGCAGAGCGGATCGTGAGCGACCTGTTTGTTACCTATCTGGCGGACCCCGGCGCAATGCCGCCAGGGTGGGCCGAGATGGCATATGGTCTCGAGGTGTCGCGCCGACCACGCCTCGTTGCCGACTATGTTTCGGGCCAAACGGACCGCTATGCGATCGAGGAGCACCGGCGGTTGTTCGACTACACGCCGGAACTCAAGTAACGTCCGACCCGTTGACTAGGTCAATACCCTCGATGTCAGCGGTCACCCGTTTTCTCAGCGATGGTAGCGGTCAACACGACCTCGAAAGGGTGAATTGGATGTCGCAATGCCATCGGACACGCTGAACGCAAACAAGCCGACTTCGCGGGGCAAAGCCACGGCGACTGCGACGCCGCGCGCAACGGCGGTCGATATCTGGTATTGGCCACTCGACTTTGCCAAAGCCGAGCTCGATGACACGGTGATCAGCGCCGACGAGCGCGTGCGCGCAGACCGTCTCCATAGCGAAGTGCACAGGTCGGCTTTTATTGCAGCCAGAACGGGATTGCGCACGGTGCTCGCAAGCTATGCTGGAGCCACGCCGGACGCGCTCGTTTTTGCAACGGGCACCCACGGCAAGCCAGCGCTCGAGGGTAGCGATGATGGTCCAACCTCAGCGCTGCATTTCAACCTGTCGCATGCTGGCGGGTTCGCAGCGCTTGCCGTGTGCCGGACCCACGCGGTGGGTATCGACATCGAGCAGCCACGATTGGTATCGCGCAACCTACCCCAGCGCTTCTTCTCTCCCGACGAGGCAGCCGAACTTGACCGCCTCGCCGACGGCCCGGCTTGGGAAGAAGCGTTCTTCCGGATCTGGACGCGCAAGGAGGCGGTGCTCAAAGCGCTTGGGACGGGGCTGTCCCTCGATACCCGCACCTTCACCGTGTCCATCGGCAACACCGCGCCACTGACAGTTTCGGGG
>ENA-ORBV01016234-ORBV01016234.1-microbial-mat-metagenome-genome-assembly--contig:-NODE-16234-length-10838-cov-3.367066_pt1 | contig 10838 bp, 10 predicted proteins | sample MGYA00237777_ERZ505514 | MGnify/ENA primary metagenome ERZ505514 (study PRJEB26160, sample SAMN06269048) | microbial mat metagenome | isolation source: Oligotrophic lake microbial mat | place...
GGCGTGATTCGAAACCTGCAACGAGCGTGGAGTGAGTTGTGGTCAAGCTTCGGGTGATAACGCTTAAAACGCGAGCAGAAACACTGCTGCTGACTCGTTACCGATATGATCATGCCATAGGACACCAACGTTACGAGCAAACATGTGGAAATAAATAGCTGCATGACAGCGAACGCTGCTGCTGATGTGCGCTTGCAGAGCGACTGAGAAGGGTTTCCCAGCAATCATGCTGCGATTTCAAGTACGTGCAAAACGTCGTACAATTCGAATTTCATCAACCACGACAGGTGCGACTCATACATATTGACTCATGCATGCACTGTACAGCTCGAGCTACAGCTTGGACGGCAATGGCGGCATTGAGTTCGGAGGCGCCGCGTGTACGTTCTGAGTCGCGGCGATCGCTTTGTGCTGTTGCCACCATTGCAGCGTTGGTGAAAGCGCTGGTGTCGCAGGGGCGGGGGTCGACACAGATGGCGTCACGGCAGGCTTGGTAGTAGCGGAGTTGTTGAAGAAGACCACGACCACTGTGATGTCATCGTGCACTTTCCGCTTGAAATCCTTCGGCAGCGTGATCACGTATGACAAGTGCGCGCGCACATGCTCGTCGGACGGTGCCACTCCGACGGCCTGGCTAGCCACGCGGTAGAAACGCTCAGCGTGTTTCTCACCCGCCCTTAGCAGAGCCTTCTCGATCAGGAGCGTGCTGGCGTTATCGGTGATCTGCTGCGCTGTACCCCGCTTCGCGATGAAGTCTCCGACGTAGTCGACAACCTCTTGAGATGACAGATCTTGAAACAGTCCATCAGTAGCCAACACCATGAAGCGATCGCCCTATGCGTGAAAGAGACCATGGCATATAGGCGATATAAAGCAAGTCTCCATGATCGCTGACGAATTGAACCCTGCACCTACCGCTTGCAGCTGGTACTGCACTATGTCGGGTCGAGCGGTGGTATACGGCGGATGCCAGCCTGCAGAGAATCACGCGCCATATGAGTCCAGTGCAATAATCCACGCCTATGTATGGCAAATCGAAACATTTCCACCGTCGACTACCAGTGGCAGCGTAGCGCTCAACGAGGGTTGGCAGCTGCAGGAAATATCGCTTCTGCTTATAGATTCCATCCCCAAGCCCTCTTGTGGGCTGCAGTCGACCCTTCACGCTGATATAAAACACACAGAGACAAAATGTAAAGAAAACGGAACACCGCCCCATGCATGGCCGTCAGTTTCGCATGGTGCTGATACCGATTGCGAGAAATCACGTCAGGCTCATTGGGATGCTCCGACAGGAGACGCTGGCGCTCAAAATCGTTCGTGTCGATCTGATGATCCTCGGACAAGTCCACCGCCGTCCTAAAGTCACAATAAAGATAATCAAAACGACGTTCTTGGAACGACAAAATGGACTGGTCGATTGCATCAGATGACTGTACGGAGCACGTTCAAGTCCTGCATACCACCACACCTTACCATTTGGCTGGCGATCGGCCAAACCAGGACCCCAGCATGGAGCCCGCCACGTATCGACCGAGAACTGCGCGGCAATCCCCCAGGTTCGCAACAGATACATGATCGCCATTCACGTGAGCCACGATCACACAGGCCCCGGAGCGACCATCCGCATACTGCTGAGAGCTCCACGACTGTGAACATGCAGGTCATTGAAGAATGTCTGTGTGTAAGCGCGGACAGATTCAATGGACGCGGTATTGCTACACCTATCCCGTACCTTTTCTAAGAAGCAGGTGTCTGCGTCCAGAAACGGGTCTGGCGTGATCGCCGGGGCGCTGGGCTAACAGATATGCCGTGACACGCAAATCATAAGTTCAGGATATTAACCAAGTGCCATATAAGACATGGTGTGCAATATCTCGCCATACCCCTTCAGCTGATGCCCGTTTGAGCACCGATTGCAGGTAGTGCTGAGAGATGAAGCCTGTAAGTGTGCACCATGCAGGTGTCAACGACATCGCGAGCGCTTCAACAACAAACATCACGATACTGTTTACCAAAAAGCTCATCGCGACAGAATGCGCTGGCTGCGCCACCAGAGTGACCGTCGAATACACCAAACAGCGCTCCCCCGCCCACGTTCACAGCTGCAAAAGCAAATGATGAGTTCAACCGCCAGTGGTGCGTGTTCACAACAGTCATGGATAGAAACGAACGTACTGGGGCATGCACCCGCAGGCTCCCCTTCTGCGGCAATCTGAAAAGTGTCCTCTATGTTTTCGTTGGCGGCGTAAGCGTTCACGTGGCATTCTTCAATGCGTTCAGTGCCCACAGCTTGCAATTTGCGAACTTTCTCGGCGGTGCTGATGTGCTTGCGACAGTCACTGCTGCTTAAGGAAGCAGCATCTGCAGAAGCTTGATCATGAAGCAGCCATAACGCTCCTAGTCCAATTCCAGAAGCCATCAGCGCAAACACACGTCTTCTTGAAGTGCGGCCAACGTTTTGAAAAAGCTCATTAGGCGAAGTGGAAAAGGCTCGAGAACACTGAAAGAAATGGGAAGATAATGGCAAACTGGAGGGAAGGAACGGCACAGGCTTGGCTCTATTGTGCGCTTGCCGCCACAATGCAGATCGAGCTCCATACCGCAACGACAGCATGGTTGCTGGACCGTGCACTTGTGTCGCTGTTTGCCTCGGCCCTCGGATCACCTCTCGCTTGTGCACGTAGTGATCAACGACGCATCTTCCACATCTGTACGTCCGGTACACGCTGACCGGTCCATGGGTTATATTTCGTCCACAAGACGGTGAGCGCAGCAATCTGTCACATACCTGTCCTTGTCGTGGCTTTCTGCGGTCCAAGCAGGATCCACACATGAGGCTGATGTGCAGGGTACTTGTTGGGCTTCTGCTCGCAACAAGCTGCTTACTGCAGCCCCTTGGAAGTTACGGTAGGAACGGCGTTAACTCTTGCATCTTTAAGGGTCTGTCTCACCATCATTTGTCTTCGACACAGGACTGTCGGTACGGCACTTAACAACCCGCACCAGGCATCATTATCCACACGATTCGTCTTCTGGAGTCACACCCATTCGTGCGCCTTCAACCAATGATGATGCCGAGAATGCGGGCCCAGAGGAGTACTCATCGCAAGATGATGTACCCAAACAGGAGATGAACGCAAACCTGCCAGAGGAGGCTGCGTTAGGACCTTGGACCGAGGAGAGCAAGGATGATCCGCTTGTAAAGTACCGTGCTGATTTGCCTCGTATTTTCGACGAGATGTCGGCGCGCGGGGAGTTGTCCGCCGATCCTCACGAGCTTTCCCAGCTGGCCGAGCAGGCCATCACTCATCGATCGAGTGAGACTCAACAGTTAGTGGACTCGTTGGCAGAAAGCAGTGGACATGCTGAATCAGCAAGCGCGTCCATTTACAACGCGTACAATCAGGACACGGAAGAGTCCACGTCAGTGACGTCGGATGAGGAGTCAGGCTCCTCTCAGACATCTCACAAGCATCATCGATTCTTGATGCAACAACCGGCAAGGCCGTCGGTGGCTGCAAAGCCTGCTGCGCCGACTCCAGTATCCGCGCCTAAACCTTTGGTTGCCGTTGCTGGATCTAAGATCCGCCGCACTGTGGATGCGAACGGCAAGGTAAAGGAGGAGCTGGATGACACTGAGGACATGCTTGCATCGCTCCGGCTGACAGTATTTGTCGGCACGATTGAGAGCTACGTTAATGACAATCCAGATCTGGTCGATGTGGCCTTGCGTAGCGATGGCGATGATTTGCTGAAGATCGCGATTGAAGCTAAGGGTACCAAGCTGCTACCAGTCGTGGGCAGGCGCGTTCGGTTGCGTGCGCGTCAGCAAAGTGCCGGAGAACTGGGTTCGATCCTTACGGTTTATTCATTCGACATCCTCAAGGATACCGACTGAGAAGATAAATACGCCAAATTCGCGAAGCACGTTACCGCATCTGCTATTCGTGAGAATCACGCAAGAAATGAGCAGCAACGATCAGACTCGTGACACAACACGTGTCGATTCTAGTTGCTGTTGTCGGGTATCAGACCAATTCAAGCGGTCGTGATGAAAGACCGAAACTTGCCGCCAGCGTGTGATAAGGCAAAGTTAACGTGATCTCCCGTGCACCACATGGATTGACAGAGCACTCACGGTACGTGGAGAAAAGGTGCCACCGCTTGTTGACGTTACCCGAGCGCGCAAACGCATGGGCATACGCATACCGTGCCACCAGGATCCTCCACCGCGAGAGAGCAAGCCGTAGTGCACCAATAACCAGTACATAATGAATATGATCCTGATCGAGTCGGGTATTGGTTGGGTCGGGCACAACACCACATAGGATGTCAATAGAGCAGTCGATACCAAGCACCTGCAGCTCGCATAGCGCAGTGTTATGGCGTGAGCACTTTGACTCTTTCTTGACACGTACTGTTGCATCATGACTCTGAGCCAGCCTGGTGCCCACCCGCCGGAACCGTCACCGATCGTCACCGGGCCGCGGGCTGCTGAGTAATTTTCATTTGTCGTAATTTAGAGATCGCTAACAAGTGCCCGCTGCTTCTCCACCAGCTGCAATTTCTGCCGTGACAGTATATAGGAATAGGTAACTCAGGGCCCGAACGGTATTGCGGGCATTCGAGCGAACAGCTGTCACTGCTTTGCAGCTGCTGTGATTTTGAGGATCATCTTGGGGCTGAATCCCGTGGCTGATCACGAACGCGACGCTTCCGATTTCTGCCCGGCGGGACCGTTTGTGACCTTTGCAGAGCATGGAAGTGCGTGTTCGATGCATCTAGATGCTGCCGTTGGCGGCCACGAGGCTGGTAGTGAGTCCATATTTGCACAAACTATTGACAAGGCTGGGATAGGCCGGTTTCATCGATGGCTGTTGATCGTGTGTGGCGCGGCGAATGCGGCTGACGCCGTCGAGATCGTGGCTGTTTCCTTCATTCTATCTCCCGCCTCGGATGAGTTAGAATTGAGCGGTGTGGAACAGGTGAGTGTGGCTTGGCTGCATTGTTTCGAAGTATGCTCTCATTGTCTCTTGTGCCCTTTCGTGTCGCTTCTCGGAACGTGCGCTGACACATCCACCGGATCTGAATCCGCATCAGGGCTGGCTGACCGCCATGATTTTCGTGGGCATGATGCTCGGTAGCTGGTCCTGGGGCTATGCGGCTGATGTTCGAGGACGTAAGCGTGCACTCATCTGGGCGCTGATTGTGAATGGAGTTTGTGGAGCGTGTTCTGGGGCCGCGAGCGATTTCTGGCTGCTGCTGCTGCTCCGCTTTGGAAGTGGTTTCGGGTAGGGATTATAGAGATATTGGACAGTTAAGTCATCCGTTGTGACTGATCTCAATCACATATCCATATGATCAGGGTGGGTGGCTCCATTCCGGTTGTTTTCACTTACTTCTCGGAGTTCATGCCTGCCGTAGCCAGAGGTCGCTACATTGTGTATCTGTCGATGTTCTGGATGGTAACGTCAAGTCTTCGGTTACGTTAGGCCTGGCACTACTTTGCATTCTTATCTTGTCGATATCCCCTCTGACACTTGTGCATGCAGCTGGGTAGCATCTTTGCTGCGGGCTCCGCTTGGCTTGTGGTTCCCAGCTCAGGGTAAGCGTTCCCCGCGTTTCCGCGTTCACCTTCACCGGACGAATATCTTGATGCTTGTATCGTGCGCCCCCGATGTGTGGCAGCTGGCGATGGTATTTGCTGGTGGCTTCGCTTCCGAGCCTTATCACTGCTGGGTGCCTGTTTCTGCTCCCTGAAAGCCCTGCGTTTCTCTACACCCGTGGTGCGTATCGTCCACCATTCACTTCTTTCCGTACAACACCCGTTTGATTAACTTTGTTCCACACGCAGGTCGTGTTCGAGAGGCCGCAGAGGTCATATCACATATGACAGTGATGAACCTGCAGCTGTATGTGAGATCCGATGGCTCATCGGATCATGATGTGGTCGGACCGCTTTCAATCGATCAGGTGATTTGTCAATGGTACAACCCGAGCATGGCATCCCGCATTCTCTCACCCCTCGGTGTGTTTGCACTATGCAATGGTGACAGGTGCAAGATCTGCTCGAGGGCAAGAGCAGTGCAAACAGTAACGGCACCGGCTCATCATATCAAGCGCATAGCAGCTCGGATAACAGTCACGCTGATGTCCATCAGCCCAGCGTTACCGCAATTGACGTCGCAGTGGTGGATGGAGGGCCAGCATCACCGTCGTTCGCGGATCGGAAGGACTCGATTGTGGATGAAGAGGCGAACTTGCTTGCACCGCCGGAGTCGAATCGCACCAGCACCAGCGTCGTCAGACCCCGAAGCCCGGACGGACTTGGCATTGTGCAAAGTGTTCCAGGAGTGTGCGCGCCGTTGCTCTCCGCGGTGAACCAGACGGTCAATCTGTTTGCTGATCCCGTCACCAGGAAACCCACCGTGTTGCTGTCAGCCGTTTGGTTCTCGCTGGCATTCGGTTTCTACGGGATGACTCTATGGCTACCCAAGTATCTCGGCGACATGCCCTCTGTACGCGCATTGCGTTGTTGAGCCCAGCCCTGCTCAATCACGGTGGTGTTATCCTGTATTCTACTGACTGTGGTGCTTTGTGGAGCACAGATGTCTGCGTACTTCACCTCATTTCTCGCCGCTCTGTCCAACCTGCCTGGCAGCGTCGCTTCGCTCTACGGCATTCGCAGAATCGGCTCTGCCAAAACTTTAGGTGCGTTTGCCGTAGCTGACGTCGTAGCGTAACAGATGTATGTTAGCCTGAACTCTAAGTTACCTGCACACTTATCTATATTTGGTATGGCTGTTAAACAGCGGCGTCCATGGGAGCGTCGGCTGTGGCGGTATTTCTATTCCTACTAGCTACAAATTCCAAGCAAGTGACGGCCATTTCATGCGTGTTCGCCGCAGTATCAGTACGTGCCGGTATCATTTTTTGGTTTCCAACGAGCGCTGGATTCCATTGAGCCTGGGCTTTTCTTTGCCGTAGGTTGGAGGCTGGAATGCTCTCAACATTGTAAGCACCGAGCACTTTCCGTTCGCTGTGCGATCGACAGGTAACGCTCACAATTGAGTACGGGTCTCTATTCGATCTGTTGCACACGATTGACGTCACTTTTGCGCTGGCCTTGTTATCTGCTCAGCGTTTGGTCTGCTGGCTGCCTTCGGCCGACTCGGCGCTATCACTGGCAATCTCGTATTTGGTGTTTTTCTGAAGCTGGAATCCGCGGTGCCTTTGGTGGCGGTTAGCGCGTTTATGCTTCTTGGAGGTGTTGTGAATCTGCTGTTGCCGCCCACCCCTACCGACCAGACGGTTTTGGCTTCTGAACGATCGGCAGACAGTCAGGGTGCTTCAGCACGCAGTGCGGTATTAAGTGCTGTAGATCTGGATTCTGGCTCAATGTGAGTGTCCGTGTTCGTGTAGCCTGCGTGCGTCGTACCCTGGACTTATTCGAAAGTGCATATGTCGTTCACGAATGGTCTGTAAGGTGTTAATGATATATTGAATAGTGACACACTACTGTTGAGGTTGTTCTTGTCTTGCTGCGGGTGCCACCGGTACCGGCTCCAGTGCTCTTTGTCTTACTGCCGGATCTATCGGCTCCAGTGCCATTTCCTGCTCGATTTCGCCCGGGACAGCTGGGCGTTTTGGTCCGTCTGGTGCCGCTTCGTCCCGGCAGCAGGCTTCGGACATGGGAACCTCGCGCAGAGGTTTCTTGTCGATCCAAACATAGGCGATATATCTCCAAGCATGCGAGAATACGGTAATGGCGCTGAAGCCGATGGACATAAGAGCGAAGGGACCCCACTGCGTACCGTTGTTCAATGCTTGTATCACCATTTGCGGAAATGTCTCTGTGAGGATCTCGAAGAGGATTCCCAGATGGTACGCTTCTACTAAAATGCCCGAGTTGCCTTCCAAAGACTGCAATACGGACGGGTTCCACACTCGCCAAAACGGTTCGGCTATCTTGTGACAGCTGTGTAGCTTTGCAGCATAAAGCAGCAAGCATAGCAGACAACCCGCGGGGATGATGACGCACAAGTATACCAAGTCTTTGATGATGTTGAACAACAGGTTCCCGACTGCCGCATAAGGATTGTGCCAGTCTTTGGAGAAGGGGAGACCGTAGTCATAACGCAACGGGTCAACAACCGTTCGCCACTGTGGGCGGAATACCAACACAGCAGGCACGGCTTGAGCTCCCAGAAACAACACTGACAGCCATTGTAAGATTTCGTTTCGGAAGGTGGATTGAGTTACGTACAGGACGTCGGACATCAAATCGCCCCAAGAAAGCAGCACGACCGCGATCCAATAGCGATGCCCCGATCGAAAACCAACGTAGCCAAAGAGAATTACCAATAGCGCCGCGGTGAACCCAGCCATAACGTATCCCACCCAGCGCACGCTCAAACAAAAACATCGAGTTTCGCAGCCGCTTTCATGAAAAATTTCTTTGTCCAGGTCACATGTTTGAGGCTGCGCCGAGCCGGGAGCACAAGCAAAGCCACTTGGACATCGCTGTGGTTGATCGCTACTGGCCTCACAGAAGAAACAAGCTGGGCACAACTTCGGCTCCTCGGATAATTCTGGGCAGTAGTAGCCTGCTGGACACGGCTGCTGATTGAAGCTGCCCCGAGGGCAATAGAACCGAGCGGAACAAGGGGTAAGCTCTCCCCTGCCGGCACAGTAATAAGCTGGGGGACAGAGCTCCGTGGCATTGCCCATCAAGCCTCGGGCGCAGTAATAGCCTGGATCCATCGACGTAACGATCGCAACAATCATGGAGGTATTGCCGCGGTCGGCTCCAAACACAATGCTTCCATCTGACATCATGGCCGGAGAAGACAACACGGATCCAAAGCTCGGTTGATGGACATAAATGACTTCGCCGGACAAGGCGTGCAACACTCTCAGTACTCCTTGCACATCAATCGCGATCACTTGTGAAGAATTCGTCACGATAACCGAAGCCCATTGCTTGAAAATGGTCGGCGGCCGCTCCTCTGAAAACGGTTGGCTTGCGTATTGAGTCCATATTATATCACCTGTAGAGCTGTTGATGGCGATCACCCCGTCCCCACTATCGACGCGAAGTACACAATGCCTTGCGGGTGAATGGCCGGGCACGATTGCCCAATCGAGAACGGTGTCGCTGACAGGTTCGATGGCACCGTACGGTTCCACCGAAATTCGCCAGTGGTTACATTGATGGAGTACACTCGTTGCACGCTTGTGCAACCGATATACAGCAAACCATCCCACATGGAGCCACAGCCGTTATCGCAAGGTGTCTGATCATACAAATTCGCTTTCCATAGGGTCGCGCCGTTCGTGGCATTCGCAGCATGAATGATCGAGCGACCGTATGATAGAGTAACTTCGTCCACCCAGAAGACGAGTCCGCCCTTCACTAGCGGATCTACTGTTCGAAATCGGGTGTTGAACTCGGAAAATCGAATCGCGCCCGTTGCGCCGTTTATGCGCATTCTGGTCTGGTCGCTGACGAGGTATATTGATCCGTCAGATCCAAGTACGGGAGATGTCAGAGATGTTGAAGAATTCAGGCTTCGAAATACCTCTTGGCCATTGCTGAGAAGAGCGACCAGGCCTCCTAAGCCGCGAGCCGCGTAAATGAGACCGTTTCGACCAACGGATACGGATGATACGGAATAACCTCCGACATTGTAAGTCCATAACAGCTCTCCTGTGCCGCCGTTAAGAGCGTATAATGAATTTGAAGGACCTGTCATGTAAACAATGTCATCGTCTGCCACGATCGCTGCAGCCCGCGTTTCGGCTGTTTCGAATTCCGTCCAGGGCCGTGAAAACGCCCATTTGATCGTGGCGCCGCAAGAAGCGTCGAATGATCCTGTGCCAAAATTGCGATGGTCGTTTCCACCTCCCAGGGCGGGCCAAGGAGCCGACGATGAAAGCTGACCGGAAACAGTGGACACAAACAAAAGTACTACGCCGAGAAGCAAGCCGGGAAAGCTGAGCTCACATGCCTTGCACTGACTCTGAGCCGGAACTACCATCCGTCGCTCGGGTGCGGTAACACCGGATGCGGGGACGACACATGTATATAATGCATGCATGATATGCAGAACAAAGCAACCAGCCATATTGTGTCGCTTGCAGTATTCTGAGCAGCTGTGGTGAAATTGAGGAGATGCTCGTACGTCCCACACAGTGGCTTGCTGCAGAAAGAAAGTTGTGATCACATGGCAGTGGCCCACGCATTTGCGTATTTTCGTCAAGAAATTTCTTGCACCAAAGCATCGGCATCAGAAATCCACAAGTTCCCATCAAAACATGGCTTTCGACATGGCTTCTTACTCACGGTTGCATTCATATTCGCTTGAGGCTCCTGCGATGCGCTCGGTGACGATTGCACCGCAGCCGGTCATCGCAGAGAATCGCGATTTCGCCTGTGCCAGCAAGAGTGACCCGTTCGCAGCGCTCTCCGAGACCCCCTCTATCTGGATGGACGATGGCTTGGTTATGCCGACGCTTCAGTTGTCGTGTCTGCCTGCATTACCTTCCGGCCTGAAGCGTGTTGCCGATCTCCCGCTCTTGGTTCATCCGTTCGAGGCACTTCAAGCAGTTGAGCGCGTTTTCCAGGCGGATTCGGAACTGTCCGTGATGTATGACTATCATCTGTACAGCTGCTCTGGTCTGGCCTATCGCAGCGGTCATCTTTGCACGTTCTCGGTCGCGATGGTTCGTGGTGGCGATGGCAAAGACTCTTACGTTCTGGAAGCGTATCGTCTTCAAGGCAGCCACGAGGCGTTTGCTGAGTTGTACGACTGTCTCTTATACACATCTCCGAG
>ENA-ORBV01016235-ORBV01016235.1-microbial-mat-metagenome-genome-assembly--contig:-NODE-16235-length-10838-cov-3.229904_pt1 | contig 10838 bp, 7 predicted proteins | sample MGYA00237777_ERZ505514 | MGnify/ENA primary metagenome ERZ505514 (study PRJEB26160, sample SAMN06269048) | microbial mat metagenome | isolation source: Oligotrophic lake microbial mat | place...
ACGACGGACGACGCTGCGGCAGTACGCGAAGCCCTGCCCGACGCGCTCGCGATTTCGTTGCAAAGTGGTTGGCCGACGCCGCAGTCCGACGTGATCTGGCGCGACCGGACGCTCGGCAGCGCACTCATGTTCGGGGTCACACCCGATTTCCAGATCGTGCAGGACTATCGCTTCACCCGCGGACGGCCACTGCAGGAACTCGATGTCCGCGAACGACGTCACGTGGTGGTGATTGGCCCGGACATCGCGGAGAAATTGTTCGAAGGCGTAGACCCGATCGGACAGGAGGTGCGCATCAAGGGCCGACCGTTTGAGGTGGTCGGCGTCACCGGGCGCAAAGGACGCGTGCTCGGACAGTCGTTCGACGGGTTTGTCCTGATGCCGATTACGAGCTTTGAAGCCATCTGGGGACGACGCAACACGACCACCATTTCCGTGAAGCTCGCCTCCGCCGACGAAGTTGCGCCGGCGATGGACCGCGCTGAGGAGGCGATGCGATTGTCGCGTCAGCTCCGACCGTGGGAAGCGAACAACTTTTCGCTCGACACGGCCGATGCGCTGGTGAGTTTCTGGAAGCAACTGACGAAGGTGCTGTTCGCCGTCATTCCGGCGGTCGTTGGCATCGGGATCGTGGTGGGCGGTATCGTGATCATGAACATCATGCTCATGTCGGTGAGTGAACGCACGCACGAGATCGGGATTCGCAAGGCGCTCGGCGCGACCTCGGGGGACGTGCGCAAACAGTTCCTTGCGGAATCCGTCATGCTCGCCATCACGGGCGGATTGCTCGGTGTGCTGGGCGGGTGGTCGCTCGCATGGCTGATTGCCACGCTGTCACCGTTGCCGGCACGTGTGAGCACATGGTCGGTGGCGCTCGCGCTCGCGCTCGGTGCGGGCGTGGGCGTGCTCTTCGGCGTCTACCCAGCCGCACGCGCGGCGCGGCTCGATCCGATCGCGGCCATGAAGCCCGACTGATCATGCGCGGATGGCATCCCCGGGCACTCCGGCACAACATCGGCATCGCACTGAGCGCGATCGTTGGCGCACGCCTGCGCTCCGCATTGACGGTGCTGGGCGTCGTCATCGGCGTGGCGACGGTGATGACGATGGCGTCGATCGTGCAGGGCATTCGCGATCAGATTGTCAACACGATCGAGGTGGCTGGGCCGAGCACGTTTTACGTACTCAAGATTTTCTCGCAGACGCCGATCAATCCCGAGAACCCGCCGGAGTACGTGCGCGTGCGGCCGGATCTCACTGAAGCGGACGCCGAGCGCATACGTCGACTGCCGGAAGTGTCGTATGCAGCGTTGTGGGGACAGACGCTTGCGCGCGTGGAGTTCGAGGGCACGCGCACGCAGGGTGTGGCGGTGTTTGGCGCAGATGAAGGCTTCCCGGTTGTACAGGGCGGCGAGCTGGTGCAAGGTCGCTGGTTCTTGCGCAACGAGATCACGAGCGGCGCGCCGGTGGTGGTCCTTCAGGAAAACGTGGTGGATCGTGCGTTCGGCGAAGTCACACCACTCGGCAAATGGATTCGTCTTGGTGGGCGACCCGTACAGGTGATCGGCGTATGGCAGGAACCGGGCAACATCTTTGCGCCCCCCGGTCAGGAGACGGGCGCGATCGTGCCGTTCCGCTATCTCGAACGCTCGTTCCGTATCGACAAGACAAATGCGCTGTGGATTCCGGTGAAGCCACGAGAAGCCGTGAGTGTGGCGGACGCGCAGGAAGCGGTCACAATCGAGCTGCGGGCGAGTCGTGGATTGCGGCCAGCCAACCGCAACACGTTCGACCTGGTGACGCAGGACCAGATTCTCGACACGTTCAACAATGTGACCGGCGTGTTTTTTCTGGTGATGCTCGTGTTGTCGGGAGTGGCACTGATGGTGGGCGGCATCGGTGTGATGGCAATCATGATGGTGTCGGTCACCAGTCGTACCCGTGAGATCGGCCTGCGCAAAGCGGTTGGTGCGACGCGACGGGATATTCTGTCGCAGTTCCTCGTCGAGGCGGCGACGCTCACCGGCATTGGCGGCGTGCTGGGCGTGCTGGTCGGTCTGGCGGCAGGATGGGCGCTGACCACATTGCTCGACGTGGACACCGGCGTGCCATTTTTGTACACGGCGATCGCGGTGGCGGTGTCGGTGGGGATCGGGATCCTGTTCGGGATGGTGCCGGCGCGGCGCGCGGCGGGGATGGACCCGGTCGAGGCGCTGCGGCACGAATGAACTGCAGTTAACGGTGAACTCTCTCTCTACGCACGTCGCGCGGGCCGTGGGGATCGCGACTTTGGTTCACGGTTTGGGTCAACAGTTGACGGTGATTGGTTGAACTGAAAACCGTAAACCGTAAACCCTCACCGTAAACGGAAAGCGCGATCCCGAAGGTACGCGCGACGTGCGTCGCGAGGGAGTTCACCGTGAACCGTTGGCAGTCAGTACCCCCGAAACTCCAGAAACGCATCCCAAAGATTCATCTCCACCGCCAGCCCCAGCACCAGCAACTCCAGCACGCCGAGCGTCCCCAGCACCGTCAACAGCGTGAGCGCCTGTCGCCGCATCGGCATTGAGCTGCGCAGGGCCTTGATCGCAAACGTCAGCGTCAGCACCAGGAGCAACGCCACCGACGCGATCAGAAACAACGAGTTGCGCGCGGGCCCGAAATACGATTCCAGGAACACCAGATCCTGCGGAAAGAACCCGCGCCCCGGATTCTCCACCCCAAGAAAAATGCTCACGCAGGCGAGTTGGTGCGTGGTGTAGAACACCGCCAGCGCCCACCAGCCAGTGCGATTCACGCGGTCCCACGTGATCACCCACGCGCTCCAAAGCACCGCGAGCATCGCGAGCTGATACCACAGCATGCTGATCACCGCTTGCGTGGCGAACCGAAGCGACGGCTCGGCGCCTGGCACATGCACGTTGAGCCAGGTCGGACCCACCAACCAGCCGCCGTAAAACGACACCTGCACCAGACTCCACAAAAACGCGCCGCCCAGAAATGAGCGTCGTGCGCCAGCCGGTGACGCATCGTCGCGTGCGCGTGACAACAGCAGCACGCCCACACCGCCCAGAGCCAACGCCAGCAACAAACCCAGGCCGCGCGTGGCCGAACTGCGTTCCAGCGCAAAGATCGCGCCGGTCGCCAGCCACCAGTACAGCACGACGAACGTCACCGAGCGTAGAAGCACGCGCAGCGGTGTTTCGCGCACCGCGATGACCTGCGACGCCGACACGCGCGGCAGCCAGCGGTCGAGCACCGATGCAAACCGCGACGGACGCGCGCCAACCGGCGACGCGTCAACAGCCGCGCCGCTCAAGTCCCGGGTGACCGTCGCGAGATCGTTCACGGCGCACCTTCCGCCGCCTGCTGCTGCACCGTACGCACCAGGCCACGCAGCGCTTCGCTGTTCGCCGCCGGCAGCGGGATATACTTCGCGCGCATCGCGTCGGCGATCGCACGAATCGACGCATCGGGTCGCAGCGACGTATCCACAAACAGCGCCGACACGCGTTGCTGTGCAAACACGCGCGCGCCGGCCAGCGCGTCTTCGGCCGCACGCGGTCGTCCCGGTGTGCCGTCGCGCGCAATGTTTGCACGCCCATCCGTGAGAAACACCACCAGCGGCGAGGTGCCCGCGCGCTGCGCCGCCATGGCCGCGCCGATACTCGCATCGATGGCGGTGGCCAGCGGTGTGCCACCGCCGCCCGGCATCGACGCCAGCACGCGTCGGGCCCGCGCCAACGCGCGCGTGGGCGGCAACAGCGTTTCCGCCGTCGTGCCGCGAAACGCGATCAGGCTCACACGATCGCGTCGTGCGTAGCTCTCCGCGAGCAGCATTTCAATCGCGCCCTTCGCTTCAGACAGTCGGGCCAGCGCCGACGAACCACTCGCATCCACCACAAAGATCACCGTGGTGCCGTTGCGCTCGATGAAGCGGCGAATGCGGAAATCATCCTTGCGCAGCGCGACGCGCTGCGTGCGATCGGTGCGGCCGCGCACGCGCTGCCACGGTGCCGCCACGCGAAGGGTCTCGAGCAAGTGTAGCCGTGCACCGCCACGCGGCATGCCGTGCCGGGAACCACGCGGCCGGCCGCGCAGCAGGCTCACCGATTCTTCGCCAACGCGCCCCTGCACACCGCGCACCGCGCCGGCGCGGGCGAGCAGCTGCTCCAGCACGCCCGGCGGCAACGTGCTCTGCACCGCGTCACGCAGAATGTCGGCCGGCGGACGCGGATCGTCGCTTGCGTCTTCCGTCTCGTCAGGCGGTGTCTCCGGCTCGTCGCTCGACGCATCGCGCTCCGGTGGCGGCGGTGGTGAATCCTCGGCCGAATCTTGCGGTGGCTCGGGCGGCGGCTCCGGCGGCGACTCTGGAGGCGGCTCCTCCGCGGCGGGCTCCGGCGGTGGCGCCGGCATGCGCACCGCGCGCGGCAACAACACCAGACGTGCCGCCGCGGCGGCATCTTCTTCCGTTACTTCCGAGCGCCCATGCAACGCCGCGTGCGCACGCGCGGCGCGCCACGCAAACAACGGCGCGCGCAAGGAGTGAATGCCGTACGCATCGGCCAGTTCGCACAACCCCGCCAGCCACGAACCGCCGTCCGTCACGTGCCGCGCGAGCTCCCGCGCGCCCTCCACCGCCTGCGCCAGTGCGTCGCAGGTGCGTGGCGAGGCGTCAAACCCGCTCATGCCAGTCACGCGAAACGCCAGTCGGTCAACGAGCGCCACCGACATCGCTTCGTCATCGGCGCTCTCGTCACAACACACCAGCGCCAGACGCGCGCTGTGTTCCGCCGCAATGCCCTCGCGTTCCACGCGCACCGTGTGTGTATCGAGCACACCGACCAGCGCCGCAATCACCGACGCACTCGCCCGTTCAGCCATGGGCAAGACCACCGCACCACCGTTGCTCGCGGCCAACACGCCCTGCTCCACCACCAGTCGTCCCGACGACAACGTCGCCGCGAGGTCAACGCCGCCGAGCAGTCGATCATCCGTAACGCTGCCGGGCACCCGCCGCATCGGCGCGCCGGGCGGGAAACACGCCGCGAGCAGCCGCACCCACTCACGCGCGGCCTCGTGCGATGCGTGGTCAAGCACGATACCGCCCAGACCGGTTGGATCGATGGCCAGCAATGCCGCCGGCAACTCCGCGTCATTCCACGCGCGCGCAGTTGCAGCAGGGTTGGCCCGACGGGTGACAGTCATGACAGCGTTGTGTGGTTCACGTCACGGCGTACAGTTCATCAAGCGCCCGCTCCACCCGTGTGGTGCTGCTCGCTTCATCGAGCACGTTGCGACGTAAACGATGCCGCAGACAAAGCGGTGCAACACGACGCAAATCATCGAGCGTCGCGTCGCCGTGTCCCTCGAGGGCCGCGTACGCGCGTACCGTGCGCAACAATGTCAACTCGCCGCGCAATCCGTCAGTCCCCAGTTTGGCGCACAGCTCCGTTGCACGTACCAGGACGTTGTCGGGAACGGAAGCCGTCGACAACCGCTCTTGCCCCTTCACGATGCGGCGACGCACGGCGCGTTCGGCCTTCTCCCAATGTGCCACGAACGTGTCCGGGTCGCGGTCGAATGCGTCACGGCGCTTGATCACATCAATGCGAAGCGACAGATCCGTGGGCGTTTTGACGTCGACCGCCAATCCAAAACGATCGAGCAGTTGCGGACGCAGCTCGCCCTCTTCGGGGTTGCCGCTGCCCACCAGAACAAAACGCGCCGGATGCCGGATACTCACCCCTTCGCGCTCGACCACATTCTCGCCCGTCGCCGCGGCGTCGAGCAGCAAATCCACGAGATGGTCCTCAAGCAGATTCACTTCGTCGACATACAGAAATCCGCGGTGTGCCCGCGCCAGCAAACCGGGCTCAAACGCTTTTTCGCCCGTCGTCAGCGCGCGCTCCAGGTCGAGTGCGCCTACCACACGATCTTCGGTGGCACCGAGTGGCAGGTCGACCACCGGGACCGGCGCCTTGGTGCTGCGCGCCTTCTCATGTCCGGGATGCCCTCGGTCACAGTAGCTGCAGCCGCGCTCGTCACTGGGCAGCGCGCAGCCGTAGCGGCACCCCGCCACGACGGTCATCGGGGGCAAGAGGCCGGCGAGGCCGCGCACGGCGGTACTCTTGCCGGTGCCGCGGTCGCCGAACACCATCACCCCGCCGATGGTGGGGTCGACAGCCGTGAGCAGCAGGGCGAGTTTCATCTCGTCCTGACCAACGATCGCACTAAATGGGTAGACATGGCGCATGCGCCGGTAATTAAGCGCTCACACGTCACGTGTACACTTCGCTTGACACTTTTCGGGGCGCACACTATCGTCGCCTCATACGCCACACGGTCCGCTTGCGCACCCAGCGCATCCGTCCCTCGGCTCCCCACGCCTGTCCGTTGCCAGCTCGCCCTACACACGGGTGTCTGTTTTGACGCCCCCCGATCGCTCGCTGGCGGAAGCCCTCCCCAGCGTCGCCTCCGCTACCAGCGTTGCTTCCACGCACGTCGCGCCGACGGCGCTGGCGCATTCGCCACCGCAGTCAGTGGCGGTACCGGGCCCTCGTTCAAGTGGCGACGCACCATTCTGGGAGCGATGGCGAGACCGCTGGAACGCCTTCGTTGCAACTGATGGGTTCCAGAGTTGGGCCGCGCGCTTTCCCCTCACCCGTCCGCTGGCGCTGAGGCGCAGTCGAGCGCTGTTCGACCTGATGGCCGGTTTTGTCTACACACAGATCCTCTACGCGTGCGTCGAGCTGGGCCTCTTCGACCTGCTGGCGAAGGGACCGCTCACGGCCGATCAGATCGCCAAGCACACGGGACTTTCTCTCGTCGCCACCGAAACGCTCATTCGGGCGGCCACCTCGCTCCAACTCCTCGCCAAGCGTCGCGGCGGTCGCATTGCCCTCGGCCCGCTGAGCGCCCCGATGGCTGGCAATGCCGGGCTCGTGGCCCTGATACGCCACCACGCCATGGCCTACGGCGATCTCGCCGATCCGGTCGCCTTGCTGCGCAGCGGCAGCGATTTCCACACCGAGCTCAGCCGCTACTGGCCCTACGCCGACGCGCCGCGTCCTCAGGCCATCGACGACGCCCGGGTGGCGTCGTACTCCGAAATGATGGCGGCCACCCTGCCGCCGCTTGCGTCCGACGTGCTGGACGCGTTCGACCTGTCCAAGCATGAGTGCCTGCTCGATATCGGCGGTGGTGAGGGCGTTTTCCTTACCCACGCCGGGCTTCGGCACCCGAACCTCAAGCTGATGCTGTTCGACTTGCCAGCCGTGACCTCCCGCGCGCAGGCAAGACTTGCCAACGCCGGCCTCGGCCATCGCTTCAGCTCAGTGGGCGGTAACTTTCACACTGAGGCGCTGCCCACCGGCGCCAATGTGGCCTCGCTGGTTCGTGTCTTGCTCGACCACGACGACGACGCAGTCGACCGCTTGCTCCGCAAGGTGCACGCCGCCCTGCCCAAGGGTGGCACCCTGCTGGTGGCCGAGGCGATGGCGGGGGTGCGAGGCGCGGAGCCCGTGGGTGACGCCTACTTCAATTTTTACCTCATGGCCATGGGGAAAGGTCGCGCTCGCCGCCCAGAGGAGCTGCGCGCGATGCTCGCGGCGGCCGGTTTCCGGAAGTCGCGCCAGATCGCCACGCGCTACCCGATTCATACCGGTTTGATCGTCGCCGAGGCCTGATTCGCAGCGGAAAAGTTTTTCCGACAATTTTTGTCGGCTTTTATTGACAGACCCGGGTGTAACGTTCAGTTTACACCTCGACTGTCCCCGCGCTGCGGGACCCCGTTTTTCGTCCGCCCACTCGAGGTTCTGTGGACACGCTAGCTGTTGTCTTCGAGCAGCCTGAGACTCTCACGCTGCGTCGATTGATGCTCGTTTCGCCCGCCGACGATGATGTGGTGGTGGCCATGAGGTGGTCGGGTATCAGTACCGGCACCGAACGGCTGCTCTACACTGGCTTGATGCCCCCGTTTCCCGGACTCGGCTACCCGCTGGTGCCGGGCTACGAGGGCGTGGGTGAGATTGTCGAGGCCGGTCCCACCTCTGGTCGCTCGGTTGGCCAGCAGGTGTTTATTGCCGGCTCCAAGGGCTTTGAGGGCGCCCGCGGCCTCTTCGGTGGACAGGCGGCCCGCGTGGTTGTGCCAGGCGCTCGCACCGTCCTGCTCAACGACTCGGTCGGCGAGCGCCAACAACACCCCGCGTTCGCCGCGACGGCGTATCACGCGCTTGGCGTGGGCAAACGCCCGCTCCCCGACCTGATCGTGGGTCATGGGGCGCTCGGTCGGCTCATTGCGCGCCTCACGGTAGTGCTTGGCGGTGCGCCCCCGACCGTCTGGGAGATCAATCCCGTCCGCAGCCACGATGCCCGTGGCTACACGGTGGTGCACCCCGACGAAGACACCACGACGACCTACTCTTGCATCCAGGAAGTCAGCGGTGCCAATGGGTTGCTCGACACACTGATCGGCCGGCTCAAGCCCGGCGGCACGATCGTGTTGACCGGTTTTTACCATGAACCGCTCAGTTTTGTATTTCCGCCGGCGTTCCTGCGTGAAGCCACATTGACGGTGGCCGCACAGTGGGCGCCCGGCGATCTCGCCGCCGTTGCCGAGTTGGCCAATACAGGCACACTCGATCTCGACGGCCTCATCACGCATCGGTTCCACGCGGAACAGGCCGAACTCGCCTACACCACCGCGTTCACCGACGCACACTGCGTCAAGATGATCCTCGACTGGAGCTCCGTCGCATGATTGACAACGCCACTGCCCTGCACCAACTCCACAACAACGTACGCGCCGAAGCCGAGAGCGAACCGGATGCGGTGCACACCGGCCCCGTGACCAAAGAGACGCAGATTATTGCGATCTATGGCAAGGGTGGAATCGGCAAGAGTTTCACGCTTGCCAACTTGTCGTACATGATGGCGCAGCAAGGAAAGAAAGTGCTGCTCATTGGCTGCGATCCCAAGAGCGACACGACCTCGCTGCTCTTCGGCGGCAAGGCGTGTCCCACGATCATCGAAGTCAGCGCGAAGAAGAAGCTCGCCGGTGAAGCGGTGTCCATTGGCGATGTGTGCTTCATTCGTGATGGCGTGTTTGCCATGGAACTCGGTGGGCCCGAAGTCGGTCGTGGCTGCGGCGGTCGCGGCATCATTCACGGCTTCGAAATTCTCGAGAAGTTGGGCTTCCACGACTGGGGCTTTGACTTCGTATTGCTCGATTTCCTCGGCGACGTGGTGTGCGGCGGTTTTGGTTTGCCGATCGCGCGCGACATGTGTCAGAAGGTGATCGTGGTGGGCTCCAACGACATGCAGTCGTTGTACGTGGCCAACAACGTCTGCAGCGCCGTTGAGTACTTCCGGCGTCTGGGTGGCAACGTTGGTGTGGCTGGCATTCTGATCAACAAGGACGACGGCACCGGTGAAGCGGCCGCGTTTGCGAAGGCCGCCGGCATTCCCGTGCTCGCCGCGATTCCGCAGCACGATGACATTCGTCGCAAGAGCGCGAACTACGAAATCATCGGCAGGCCCGGTACGCAGTGGGCGTCCCTGTTTGAAACGCTGGCCACAAACGTGGCCGAGGCGCCTCCGGTTCGTCCCAGGCCGCTTACCATGGACGGCATTCTGGACTTGTTCAGCGCTGAGACCACGGGTCGTGATGTTGTGCTGCAACCCGCCACGATGTTCGACATGTGCGGCAAGGAAGAGATCACGAAGTCCACGCTCGAAGTTGTCTACGACACGGTTTGAGGTGCACTATGTCCATTGATGTTCGCCGGAACGAAGTTGCGTATGATGATGCGGGCAAGACGCCCATGGCCAACGATGGCGATGAGCCGGGTGGACTCGGCTGTGCGCCTGCTGCTGGTTCCGCCACTGTGGTGGTGCCAGCAGACGGTGCCGCAACGGTTGCGACGGCCAACGGAACGGGTGATGCCGCCACGGCCCCGAGCGCTACGCGTGCGGCCCTGCCCGTTGTCGAAGACATCAACGTGGCCGCTACACAAACCGATGGCGTAGGCTGTCACGCCGGTGCCGACGAAATGCGCGCCGCCGCGCGTGCCGCGGGCAAGAGCGAAACGCTCGACCGCTACGCCGCCGACTATCCCAAGGGCCCGCACGATCAGCCGCAGAGCATGTGTCCGGCCTTCGGCTCGTTGCGTGTGGGTCTGCGTATGCGCCGCACCGCCACGATTCTCAGTGGCAGCGCGTGCTGTGTGTACGGCCTCACGTTTACGTCGCACTTTTACGGTGCGCGCCGAACGGTTGGGTACGTGCCGTTCAACTCGGAGTCGCTCGTCACCGGCAAGTTGTTTGAAGACATTCGCGACGCCGTGCATGAGATGGCTGATCCCGCGCTGTACGACGCGATCATAATCACGAATCTCTGTGTGCCAACGGCGAGTGGTGTGCCGCTGCAGATTCTCCCCAAGGAAATCAACGGCGTGCGCATTGTTGGCATTGACGTGCCGGGCTTTGGTGTGCCCACGCATGCCGAAGCGAAGGATGTGCTGGCCGGCGCAATGCTCAAGTACGCGCGATTGGAAGCCGAGCAGGGTCCGGTACAGGCACTGCGTGCCGGCAAAGCGGGCAAGCCCACGATCACGCTGGTGGGCGAGATGTTTCCCGTCGATCCCGTGGGCATTGGCATGATGCTCGAGCCCATGGGACTCGCGGCCGGCCCCGTGGTGCCCACGCGCGAATGGCGTGAGCTCTACGCGGCGCTCGACTGCGTTGGTGTGGCTGCCATTCATCCGTTTTACACCGCCAGCTTCCGCGAGTTTGAATACGCCGGTCGCCCCATCGTTGGTTCCGCGCCTGTTGGGTAT
>ENA-ORBV01016236-ORBV01016236.1-microbial-mat-metagenome-genome-assembly--contig:-NODE-16236-length-10837-cov-4.318959_pt1 | contig 10837 bp, 9 predicted proteins | sample MGYA00237777_ERZ505514 | MGnify/ENA primary metagenome ERZ505514 (study PRJEB26160, sample SAMN06269048) | microbial mat metagenome | isolation source: Oligotrophic lake microbial mat | place...
GATGTGTTTGGTGTGGATATTCTCCGCCACGGGAAACACCCGGGTTTCGCCGTCCTCGTTTCGAGCCACGATCACGGACAACTCACATTTGAAATCCACGTAACGCTCGACCACCGCCCGGGTGCCGGCGAACGCGGCCACCGCGGCAGTCAAGGAAGCGTCGTCCGTGATCTTGTGCTGCCCCTTGCCGTCGTAACCAAAGTCGGCTGTCTTGGCGACGCAGGGAAGACCGACGCGGCGCGCGGCGGCGGCGAGATCGCCGTTGATCTCGACTTCGGCAAAAGGGACGTGAGGAAACGCGTGTTTCTTCAGCCAGAGTTTCTCCCGCAGCCGGTTCTGGCAGGTCTCAAGCACACCCGAGGCCGGGAGGAGACGGGTGAGGTTCTCCATTTTCCACAAGGGCTCGACCGGAACATTCTCGAACTCGTAAGTCACGACGGCACAACTCCGGGCGAACGCCTGCAACTCGGCTTCATTCCGGTACTCGGCGGTGAACGTCCGATTCGCGACCGCGCTCGCCGGACAGTCAGCAGACGGCTCAAACACATGCACCCGATAGCCCAAGGATTGCGCCGCTTGGCCGAACATCCGGCCCAGCTGCCCACCCCCAAGCACGCCCAAGGTACTACCCGGTAAAATCATGAAGGCCGATCTGACAGCGTGGGTGCCAAGGCGGCAAGCCCGACTTGCGCCGGCCTGCCGAACCCGGAAGAGAATTGGCTAGTGCTTTCCGCCTCACCCCCGATACTCCCAGCCGATGTCCGCCAATCCGTACGACGAAGTGCCGTACCCCAGCGCCTCCTTTCCGCAGTCGCATCCGGTCCGCTTGGCGACGATGGCGCAACTTTTTGGGCTTTCACCGACGCCCCCCGATCACAGCCACGTGCTCGAACTGGGCTGCGCCGACGGAGCCAACCTCATCCCCTTGGCGCAGTCCTACCCGTTGAGCACGTTCGTCGGACTGGACCTCTCCGCCCGCCAGATCGAGTCAGGACAGCAGGTCATTCGCGAGGTCAGGCTGGCGAATATCGAGCTCCGGCAAGCGGACATCCGCCTCTTCGATGCGGGCGATCGTCAGTTCGATTACATCATCGTTCACGGCATCTTCAGCTGGGTCCCCGACGACGTTCGCGAAAGCATTCTCACGCTCTGCAACCGGGCGCTGGCACCCCAAGGGGTGGCCTACATCAGTTACAATACGCTGCCCGGCTGGCATATGCGCGGCATGATCCGGCAGATGATGCTCTATCACACGTCCGAACTCGGCACGACGGCCGGGCGGATCGAGCAATCACGAGCCTTGGTGCGGTTCCTCGCTGAGTCGGTGCCCACGGAGGGCAATCCTTACGGGCAATTCCTGCGATCGGAACTCGCCGCGATGGAGACTTGGCAGGATGGCTATCTCCGGCACGACCTGCTCGAAGACGACAACCGGGCGTTCTACTTCCACGACTTCGTCGCTCAAGCCGGACGCCACGGCCTGCAGTACCTGTCCGAACCGGATCTGAGCTCGATGCTGGCAGGGAATCTTACTCCGGCCGTTCAGTCCACGCTGGCGGGAATCTCCCGCGATCTGATCGCGATGGAGCAGTACATGGACTTTCTGCGCAACCGCTCGTTCCGCATGACCTTGCTCGTGCGCCAGGGCATCCGGCTGGAGCGCGGACTCGATCCCCGAAAGGTCCGCTCCTGCTGGTTTGGCGCCACGGCACAACCCCTCTCGCCCACCCCGGATCCGCGCGCCGGCGTTCGGGAGACTTTCCGCCTCGCCAATGGGGCGACCTTTTCCTCGGAAAGCGCGCTCTTCAAGGCCGTGCTTTGCTCCCTGCACGATGCCCTGCCCAATGGCCTTCACTATGACGAACTGGTCACGCTCGTGCGGGCACGGCTGGCGTCCCTGTCCGCACCGTCGGTATCCGCCATCGGCCACGACCGCGAAGAGGAAGCCATCTGCCAGCAGCTTCTGATGCAGTATGGCAGCGGATTGATCGATCTGACATCCGTGCCGTGGGTGCCGTGCGGCCGGCATGGCGACTCCGCTCCGGCGACCACTCCGCTGATGCGCCACCAAGCGCGCCATGACCCACGGCACGTGACGAACCTGCGTCATCTGTGCGTACCCATTGACGGGTTCTCACGGCAGGTGATTGACCTGCTGGACGGCTCACGGCGCACCGTCGACGTGGCGGCAGTCCTCGCTCGGAGAATTCAGGATGGGGAATTCCAGATCCAAGACAGTGGCGGCGAATCCATCGCGACCGAACCGGAACTCATTCGTTTCCTGATTCCAAAGGTCGATTCAGTGCTCAGGACGCTCGCGCAGCGGCATTTCCTTGTCGCCCCCTCTGCCCCGGACATCCGCCCGCAACCGTGAAAATCGCCATCGTCGAAGATCACCTTCTGCACGTCGGTCGTGAGCGCGGCCGCCTCGCGACTCAAAGCAATCCCAACAAAGTCGCGTCCCGGGTGAGCGAAAACGCCCGCCGGATTTCGGCAAAGGATTCGAGCAGTTCGCGTGGAGAACCCGCGCGCGGGAATTCGATCGCAAGTGTTGAGCCCGTGCAGCGAACCACGGCGTCCACTTCGGGCACCGCGAGCACGCATTCACTGCAATCGGACGGATAGGTCACCGTCATGCCCGTCGACCGCTCCCCGGGGATATTCTCAATCGCATCGACCACCGCTTCGACCGACACGCCCTTCGAGAGCATGAAGACCACCGAGCTGAAACAGCCTGCGAGGAGCTGGTCGAACTCGGGCAAGTCGACCAGACCGGCAGAACGCAGACTGTGGAGCGTACGGACCACATCGTAGCGGGAGGGATCGAGCGCTGAGAGCGTGTAGGCCATCTCCATGGTGAAATCGCGGGCGGTCAAGACGGCCATCGCCGGCGCCAGATCGAGGGACAGGTCCTTTCGTTTGTAGGCCATCGCGGTGCGTGTCCGCTGGAAGAGGGCTTCCGCTTCGTCGCGCAGTTCGGTCTCACAAAGTTTGCCGAGAAAAGCCTGGGTCGTCGCATTCGCGGCATCGGGTACGCTATGGCGATCCTTGCGGAAGCCGCTCAACCCCTTGACGGCGCCCTCGGAGCGTCCGACCAGACTCACCCCCGCCAGCGTCGATGCCGAAAATTCCGTCGCCATGAATCCCCGGAGCTAGGGCCACGCCCCCGGGCTCGGCAAGCCCGGGATTGGACGGACGAACCGACCGGTTGAAAACCGCGACTATACCGTCCGCGTGTTCGAACGACGGACGAATGCGATGATGCCCACGACCGCGAGGACGGGCAGCCATAACGGCGAAAGGACCAGCGCCACCACCAGCGCGACCGCCAGCAAGGCCGAGAGGAGGGCAAAAGCCCCACCCAAGGTCAGACCCAGAAGTCCGCCTCCGATTGAAAGCGCCAAACCCATGGCGCCGAGAATAAAGGCCACCACCGGCCAGAGTTTGATGGCGAGGAGCAGGACCGCCACGACGAGGAGGAAATGAACGAACGTTCTCATACCTCCAGCACCCCGAGACCGTGGAAAAGTTGCACGGACCGCCTTCCAATTCCCTTTCTTGCAACGCGGTACCCTTCGGTGGCATCACCTGCGCGGTGACCTCCGCTGCTTCGCCCCTCGCTGTCGTTTGCGCTCTGATCGAGCGCGAGGGACGAGTACTGATCGCTCAACGTCCAGCGCACAAACACCTTGCGCTCGCCTGGGAGTTTCCTGGGGGCAAGATTGAAGCCGGTGAGTCGCCGGAGGCTGCGCTTTGTCGGGAAATCGGAGAAGAGCTCAACTGCCAGATCATTGTCGGACAAGCACTTCCAACGTCGCTGTACACCTACGCGACGATCACAATTCGTCTGCATCCCTTCCTCGCCGTGCTGAGTCCGGAGAGCCCGGAGCCCTCGCCCGCGGAACACCTTGCGATCGCCTGGGTTCCGCCCGAGGAGCTGGAAGCCTATGCGCTGGCGCCGGCGGACCTCCCGATCGTCGAGGACTATCGCCGCACCTGCCTCGAGCGCCGGACCTGAGTCGACTGTGGTCGCGACAAGTTCAAGATGGCGAGTGAGCGTCGCCTTCGAAAGCCAACGTCAGGGGTCGGGCCGGATGCGGTTTGTTAACGATGGACATTATTGCCCGCCGTCGCCGTTAAGCACCCGATCCAATTTCCCTTTGGAATTGAGAACGCACTCGAAATCCAGTAGTTAAACTACACAGACTCTCGCACCATGAAGCAGAAAAAGATCGCGCTCGATGACGTCGAGATCGAGCGCAGCGAGATCCAGGACACGGGCGAGTATGATCTCGAGGGGCTCTTCATCTGGCTCGGGCACGCAATTGATACCGGCCGGGCGAAACGCGTGGTGCTCGACACCGTGGAGGCACTCTTCGCCGGGCAGCCGAATCACGCCGTCCTCCGCGCGGGTAAAAACTGCAGATACTGCAACGTTTAGTCCGATGATTCTCAAAAAGCTACGCCAGCAAACGAGTGAGCGGCATACAGCGACGGAGTCGCGGTTGCCTTTGGTGGACCCGGCTTTGTCGCGGGCGGGGTATGCAGAAATTGTGGAACGAATTTACGGCTTCTATTTGCCGCTTGAAGCGCGGTTGCTGGCGGCTCCTTTCTGGAACGAGATTGGATTTGAGATCGAGGCGCGGCGAAAGGTTTCGCGGCTGGAGTGGGACCTTCAGAAGCTGAGCGAAGATGCGGGGTTGACGCGGTTGCCCAGGTGCGCGGAGTTGCCGGAGATTGTTTCGCCGGCACAGGCGCTGGGATGTCTTTATGTCGTGGAAGGCGCGACGCTGGGCGGTCAGGTCATCACGAAGCATTTGCAGAAAAATCTCGGGATTACGCCAGAGACCGGCGGCGCGTTTTTCGCGGGGTATGGCGCGGAGACGGGCTCGCGGTGGCAGGAATTTGGCGCGATGATCACGGCGCAAGCGGAGCGGCTCGGGCAGGACGATGTGATCGTGGCGAGTGCGAACCGGACTTTTGCAACGCTCGAACACTGGCTTTTTCGTTGAACCGCTCTCCCCAACACTTATGACCACACCTTCGATCGAACCTCCTCCGCCGTGGGCAGGCGGCGCCTACAGCATCAAGCGCCACGGTGTCTCGCTGACGAACTGCGACAGCGAACCCGTGCAGATGCCGGGCTGCATCCAGGCGCACGGCGCGCTGCTCGTGCTGCGGATGAGCGATCTCGTCATCCTGCAGGTCAGCGAGAATGCGCGCGCTTTTCTGGGCGCCGCACCGGAAGCCTTGCTCGGTAAATCGATCGGGGATGTCGTGTCGGCGGATGGCGCGCGGCGGCTGCGCGATTTCCTGGGGACGGAGCCGATCGACCGCAATCCGATCTACGTTTTCACCCAGCCGATCGCTGATGCGGCGGTGCCGCTCGATTTCTTCGTGCATACGATCGAGGGCGTCGTGCTGCTGGAGTGCGAGCCGGCCTCGCGCGACACGCCGGACTATTATGCACTGGTGAAAAAATCCGTCGCCCGGATGCAGGCCGCTCCGACGGTCGCAGAATTTTGCCGGGCCGCGACGGCGGAAATCCGCGGCCTCACGGGGCTGGATCGCGTGATGGTTTATCGCTTCCACGCGGACTTCCACGGCGAGGTGGTGGGCGAAAGTAAACGCGACGACTTGGAGCCGTGGCTCGGCTTTCACTACCCGGCGGAAGACATCCCGCAGCCGGCGCGCGAAATCTTCAAAAAAATCTGGGGGCGTCCGCTGCCGAATGCCGCGGGGCCGCTGGTGGAAATGGTGCCGCTCACCCATCCCGACACGGGCCGCCCGGTGACGATGACGCACTGCGCGTTGCGCGGCGCTTCGGCGATGTATACCGAGTATCTGCAAAACATGGGCGTGGCCGCGTCGCTCACGCTTTCCATCCTGTGCGATGGGGAACTGTGGGGGCTCATCGCGTGCCATCACCTCACGCCGACGCATTTCCCGTATCAGGTCCGCGCGGCGTGCGAATTCATGGCTCAAGTTGTCTCGCTGCAATTGCGCGGCGCGGAGCAGCGCGAGGCACTCGCGTATCGGCTGCGCATGGAGGAAATCCACAACCGGCTGATCGCGCAGGCGGCGCTCGATGCGGGCCTTTCCTCGCTCACCACGGCCTCGCCAAATCTGCTGGCGGCCATGGATGCAAAAGGCGCGGCCGTCTTTCACAGCGACCGCTGGTGGCGCGTGGGCGAGACGCCGGCGGACGGGCAGCTCGATGAGCTGAAGGACTGGCTGGCGCAGCGCCCGGAGTTTCGCTCTGCCACGCGGCCCGCTTACGTCACGGATGCGCTGGCGCGGGATTTTCCGGGCGGGGCGGCGTTGGCGGAGGTCGCGAGCGGTGTGCTGGCGGTCCCGCTCTCGCGACGAAACGGGAACGTCGTGCTGTGGTTCCGCCCGGAGACGTTCCAGACGGTGAAATGGGCCGGCGATCCGACGGCGAAGCCGATGGTCCCCGGGCCGCACGGCTCGCGGCTCACCCCGCGGAAATCGTTCGAGCTTTTCACCGAGTCTGTGCGCCAGCGTTCGCTGCCGTGGGAGCCGGTGGAGATCGAGGCCGCGCTGCGGCTGCGGCTGCTCATTCTCGAGCTCGTCGTTTCCCGCAACGAGCAGCTCACCGAGATGAATGCCGACCTCACGCGGAGCAATGAAGAGCTCGACGCCTTCGCCTATGTGGCGAGTCACGATTTGAAGGAACCGCTGCGCGGCATCTCCAAATACGCCCATCTGCTCCTCGAAGACGCGGCCATGGCGGAGGGCGTGAATCGACAGCGCGTGGACGGTCTCATGCGGCTCACGCGGCGAATGGACAGTCAGCTGGATTCGCTCCTGCACTTCTCGCGCGTCGGCCGGGCGACACTGCAATTCCAAAGCGTGGACCTAAATGAAGTGTTGGCGGAGGCGCTCGAAATTGTCGCCGCGCGCCGCCAGGAAATTCCCACCGAAATCACTATCCCGCGCTCGCTCCCGACGGTGACATGCGACCGGATGCGGGCGCGCGAGATCTTCATGAATCTGCTCGCGAACGCGCTAAAATATAACGACAAGCCGCGCCGCGAGATCGAGATCGGCTGCATGCCGGTGGAGGGAGAAAAAGCGCCGGCGGCCGGTGCGAGCCCGGTCCTTTATGTTCGCGACAATGGCATCGGCATAGAGCCGCGGCACTTCGACCTTGTCTTCAAGATGTTCAAGCGCCTGCACGGGCGCGACGAATTCGGCGGCGGCTCGGGCGCGGGCCTGTCCATCGTGCAGAAGCTCGTCGAGCAACATCGCGGCAGCGTCTGGGTGGAGTCCGCTCCGGGCGCAGGCAGCACATTTTATTTCACCCTTACCGCCGACCGATCCGAGAACCCATGACCTCAGAGCAATCCCGTTTCCTGCTCGTCGTCGAGGACTCCGACGAGGACTTCGAGACCGTGCTCGATGCGGCCCGGCGCACCGGGCTCAAACACGAGATTCGCCGCGCGGCCACGGGTGATGATTTTCTGCGCCTGCTCGGCGACTGGGAATGCGGGCGGCTCCCCAAGCCTGCGCTCGTGCTGCTCGACCTGAATACGCCTGGCACCGATGGCCGCGACGCGCTGCGGATCATCCGGCAAAATGAGCGGCTGCGCACGCTGCCGCTCGTCATCCTCAGCACATCGGCGAATCCGCGTGACGTCGAATTTTGCTACGCCGCGGGCGCGAATGCCTACCACACGAAGCCCGTGGATTACCCCGCCCACTTGCAGATGCTGCACGAAATTTTCGACTACTGGCTCCACCGCGTCACCCTGCCTCCATCTTCCCGCTGACCCGATGAAAACGCCCTTTCATATCCTGATCATCGAGGACAATGCCGACGATCGCGCCGACATCCGCCAGATGCTGCTCCGCGGATCGGACGTGCATTACCGCTTCACAGAAGCAACCACGGGCGCGGCCGGTCTTCGCGCCTGCCGGGAAGTGGGCGATGCCGCGCCGGACCTCGTGCTGCTCGATTTTTACCTGCCCGACTTGGATGGGGAACTGATCCTCGCCGAACTCCGCGGTGAAGCCGTTCTGACGCCGTTCCCCGTCGTCGTTCTCACCGGCTCCGACACCGTCTCCGGGCCGGCCATGCTCCGAGCCGGCGCGCAGGATTACATCGGGAAAAGCTGGATCACGCCCGAAAGCCTCACGCACACGATCGAGAATGCCGTCGAGCGTTTTCGCCTGCTCATCGAACGAGGCCAGGTGGACGCCCGACTGCGCGAGAGCGACGAACGGCAGCGTTTTGCCCTGCAGGCGGCGGGTGCCGGCGCGTGGGATTGGGACATCGCCGCAGGCAAAATCGTCTGGTCGCCGGAAAACTACGTGCTCTACGATTTTGATCCCGCGCTGGGACCGCCGGGCTATGCGGACTGGGAATCCCGCGTGCACCCCGACGATCTCGCCTGCACGAACGCAAAGGTCCACGAGGCGGTGGAGGGGAGAGCGTCCGAGTTTCGCGCAGAATTCCGCGTGGTGCATCGCGATGGCGGCATCCTGTGGCTGCTCGGCATCGGGCGAATGCGGCGCGATGCCAGCGGCACGGCGGTTCACCTTTCGGGCATCAATCTCGACATCACCGAACGCAAGCGCGCCGATGAAGCGCTACGGCAGTCTCACGCGAAAGTGGTGGCGACCTCCCGGGTCAAGGACGACTTCATCGCCGCGCTTAGCCATGAGCTGCGCACACCCCTGACGCCGGTACTGATGGCGGCGACCGAGCTCGAGATGGACCCCGCGCTGCCGGCGGACGTGCGTGAGCAGCTTTCGATGATGCGCCGCAACATCGAGCTGGAGGTGCAGCTGATTGACGACCTGCTAGACCTCACGCGCATCAGCAACGCCAAGCTGCAAGTCGTGCCGGTGGTCACCGACCTTCACCGGCTCCTCAATCACACCGCGGAGATCGTTCGTAGCGAAGGCCGCAGCAAACAGGTGAGCACCGTTTTTAAGCTCTTAGCCGTGCGGCATAACGCGATGGTTGATCCCACGCGGTGCCTGCAGGTCTTTTGGAACGTGATCAAGAACGCGATCAAATTTACGCCGACCGGCGGCAGCGTCACCGTGAGCACGAGAAACGACGCTAGGGGAAGGATCCTCGTGATCGTCGAGGATACCGGCATCGGCATCAGTGCGGAGGCGCTGCCGAACATCTTCAATGCGTTCGAGCAGGGCGCCGTCGGCGGCCAGCACCGCTACGGCGGGCTCGGCCTGGGCCTGGCGATTTCGCGGGCGATCGTCGAAGCCCACCACGGTGCGATCGGCGCCGACAGCGAAGGCGTCGGCCGCGGCGCGACCTTCACCATCGCCCTCGATGCCGTGGATGCACCGGCCACTTCCGCGCGTCCGAGCGCTCGGGCCGCGCCCGGACGCGCGCTGAGACTGCTCCTTGTAGAGGATCACGAGGCGACGCGCACCACGCTCACGGGCCTTTTAACCCGGCGCGGACACTCCGTGACTGCCGCCGGCACCATTGGTGAGGCGCTCGACTTCTTCGGCGACGCGCACTTCGACGCCGTGATCTCCGACCTAGGCCTACCCGATGGCAGCGGCCTGGATTTGATGCGCGAGATTCAACGCCAGCGCTCCGTCCCCGCCATCGCGCTTAGCGGCTACGGCACGGAGGAGGATGTGCGCCAAGCCAAGGAGGCCGGTTTTTTCGCCCACCTTGTCAAACCGGCGAAGGGCGACCAACTCTACCAACTGCTCAATCGGATCGCTGAAACATTGCCGTGAGCGGCCGCCACATCAGACGTACGCGGCTGCAGGCAGGAAAGCTCCAGGATCCTGCCCTTCACCATGACCGTCTGCAACGTCTCGATCACTTCACCCTCTGCGCCGATGTCGTCGCGCGACTCTTAAGCAGCCGATTGCTTCGCGGAATCTGCTGCACCCAGGGTCTCTTATATTGGGAGAGCGAAGCGTAAAGCGCAGCGAGGCGCAGGCGGCCGGAGAGGCAAACCGCCCGAGGGAGGGAGGGGGAAGTCGTCGAAGAACTTGCTTTCCGGAAAGCGCGACCTATGTTCTTGGGTCCTGTTCTTTGATCCGCTCGCGTCCGTTGGTAGCACTTGCAGACAGATCGCTGTTTGCGACCGCCTTCCCCATTTCATTTTGGGGGTGTTCTGGATTCTACCCTTGGTTGGAGCGCTCCGCTGCCTGTCGAGAGTCGTGGGTCTCTCGTAAATCCCCCTGCGAAAACAATAAATGGCAACACCGAAGAAATGCCCCTGGCTGCTTAATTAAGCAGCCACGTACGCCCGGCGACACCTGCTAGCCGGAACGTACGTCGACAGCAGGAATAATCCGCCTTGGTCGACCCTGACTGGCGGACTGTATCTTCAACCAGGGCCTAGCCGACGACGAGCGCGTGCCGTCACATGTCGCTGGCGAAGTTAACTCGGCACTACACCGGTAGACGCGGAACGTGAAGGCCAGGGGCACCCGGGTTCAACTCCCGGCACCTCCACCAATTTCATAAGATTACGGACGTCGCCGCTTAAGCGGACGTGCCCTCGAAACTCCTACCACGGTGATCGGCTGGGGTCACGGGGCTTGCGCCCCGTGACCCTTCCACACCACCGGACGTGAGGTTTTCCGCATCCGACGGTTGAGTCAGTTGGGTGAGGCTGTGGACGTGGTGGGGAGCCAGGGGAGTTGAACCCCGCGGCACCGCGTCTCAGGATGCCTCTTCAGAGGGGAGATAAAAACGTCATGTCTTGACTCTTGACAAATGAGGGTCGTGATCGGCGAGATGAGGGTATGGCAAGACCGCTGAGGATCGAATACGCGGGGGCGTGCTACCACGTGATCAACCGGGGAAACTACCGGA
>ENA-ORBV01016237-ORBV01016237.1-microbial-mat-metagenome-genome-assembly--contig:-NODE-16237-length-10836-cov-5.553304_pt1 | contig 10836 bp, 10 predicted proteins | sample MGYA00237777_ERZ505514 | MGnify/ENA primary metagenome ERZ505514 (study PRJEB26160, sample SAMN06269048) | microbial mat metagenome | isolation source: Oligotrophic lake microbial mat | place...
ACCTTTCCGACCTCGACCGGCTCAAGGGATACGAGTCGGGCGCGGTGGACTACGTATCGGTGCCGGTGGTGCCCGAGCTGCTGCGGGCGAAGGTGACGGTGTTCGCGGCGCTCTACCGAAAGACGCGTGAGGCCGCGCGACTCACGGCGGAGCTCGAGCGCCGGGTCGCGGAGCGCACCGCCGAGCTCGAGGCATCGGTGGCCCGACAGATCGACCTCGCCGAACAGCTGCTCGAAGCCGACCGGCGCAAGGACGAATTCCTGGGGTTGCTCGCGCATGAGTTGCGCAACCCGCTTGCGCCGATTCGCAATGCGGCGAGCATCATGCAGATGAAGGGCTTGAACGACCCGGAGCTGATCTGGTGTCACGACGTGATCGAACGTCAGGCAAAACAGCTGACCCGCCTGGTGGACGATCTGCTCGACGTCTCGCGCATCACGAAGGGAAAGATCCGGCTTCGTACCGAACCGCTCGACCTGCGCGACGTCGTTCGCGATGCCGTGGAGACGAGCCGTCCGCTCATCGACGAGATGGGCCATCAGCTCACCGTGGAGGTGCCGGAGACACCGCTGCTGGTGCGTGGAGATCCGGCGCGCCTCACGCAGGTGGTGGCCAACCTGCTCAACAACGCAGCCAAGTATCAGGTGGAGAACGGCACGATCGCGGTGCGGATCGAGCGTGATGGCAGCGATTCCGTCATCGTCGTGAAGGATTGCGGTATCGGCATCTCGCGCGAATCCATGCCCCACATCTTCGACCTGTTCGCGCAGGGTGAACGCGCGCCTGATCGTGCGGCGGGTGGCCTCGGCATCGGCTTGTCGCTCGTGAGGCAGATCGTGGAACTGCACGGTGGCACCGTACGTGCCGAGAGCGCGGGGGCGGGACGGGGAAGCCAGTTCGTCGTCCATCTCCCGGCGCCGATCGACTCGCTGACCACGAAGGCCAATGGCACTCCCGAGGCGGCGCACTCCGCTGAGGCACCACGCCGCATTCTGGTCGTCGATGACAACGTGGACGCCGCCCTGAGCATGGCCCTCCTGCTTCGCCTGCGCGGCCACGACGTCGTCGTGGCGCACAGTGGGCAGGACGCGCTGCGGATCGCCGAGGAACGGCCGCCATCGTTGGTCTTCCTCGACATCGGCATGCCCGGCATGGACGGCTACGAGGTGTGCCGGCGCCTGCGCGCCTCACGGCTCGGCGCGACGCGCATTGTCGCGATGACCGGCTACTGTCTCGAACAGGACCGCCAGCGCGCGAAGGAGGCGGGGTTCGACGCACACGCCGTCAAGCCGGTGGCGTTTGCCGAGCTGATGAAACTGCTGGCCGAATAACCCGGGAGCGCCCGTCGGCTCCCCGGCCACGGAGACCGATACAGCTGGCTATTGTCGCCGAATGGGCGGGCGTGGACGACCTGACGCAGGGCGCCGGGTTTCATGATCTCGCACCGCTACCACACGGCGATGGCGCGCGTATCCCGACATCTCAGGGACCACTGCGCGCGGTGTGGAATGTCGGCTTTGCGCCACTCACGAGGCAATTCAGAAGATCGCGGACGAAGATGCCCTTCCGCAGGTGCGCGTCGGCGGGCTCCTGAAGAATGGCACGCATGTGCCGTCGGGGTGCCGCTCGGGGCGTCGAACCGCGCCGCTCTGCTCGCGCGCATCAATCCGCTGCAGAGTCTCAACGCGGCCGGATGGCTGGGCGCACACCCTCACCCGGAAAGCCCGGCCCCAGTTGCCGCACTGCTTGCCGCCGGACGCGACCGAGCCCCACCTGCAGATTGGCGCGTTGCATGTCGGCGCCCACCATCTCGCCTGTTGATGTGCCAAAATATTAGCGGTCAACATCGGTCTCGCACGCCGCGCGCCGCGGCGTTCCGCAATGAATCACAATGAATCACAATGGCTCAGCCCAACCCTGCAGCGCTTCGCCCGGCGCTGCCTGTCGAGGCGGTGCGCCACTCCACACCGCGGTCACGATCGCCGCCACGATCAGGACCGCAGCGACCGCAAACGTGCGACGCATCCCTGTCGCGACCGCATCAGGATCTGCCGACGCGATGTCGGTCGTCGCCACCGCGACCGCGAACACCGTGCCCATCACCGACGCCCCGGTGATGAGGCCGAGATTGCGCGACAGACTCAGCATGCCGGAAATGACGCCGCGTCGTTCTGGACGAACATCGGTCATGATGACCGTGTTGTTCGCCGCCTGAAAAAGTGCGTAGTTGACCGTCATCACGACGATCGGACCGATATACCCGGCAATGCCAGCGCCTCGTGGCAGCAGTGCGAGCGCAGAGGCGCCGATCGCGAGGCCAATCAGCCCGGCAACGGTCATCTGGTGCGCGCCGAAGCGATCCACCATGTGACCAGCTGGTACGCCAGCCAGCGCGGCCGCCAGCGGTCCCGCCGACAACGCGAGGCCAACCACGGCGGTCGTGAGCCCGAGTGCACGCGACAGATAGAACGGCCCGATCACCAGCGTGGCCATCAGGACCGTCGAGACGATCGTGCTCATGGCGAGGCTCCCACTGAGCCCCCGGTCACGGAACATCGTCAACTGGATCAATGGCGACGTGACGTTCATCTCGACCACGATGAATGCGCCAAGCCCGAACACTGCGGTCAGCAACAGCGCGATGGTGCGCGAACCGACCTGCGTTCCGCCGCCGGTCACTGCCAGCGCATACGATGCCAGCGTCAACGTCAGCAACAGGGTGCCCCAAGCGTCGAAGCCAGCGCGGCCCGTGGGCGCCGGTGGACGATCACGCGGCAGGTAGCGATACGCGAGCAGCATGTTCGCAATCCCCAGCGGGACGTTGATCAGGAAGATCGTCCGCCAGCCGAACGCGGCGATCAGCACGCCGCCCAGTGACGGACCGAGCGTGGTACCGATGGCGGACATCGTTCCGAGCAGCCCCATCGCGCTGCCGATCTTCGCCTTCGGAACCGTCTCGCCAATCATCGCCACGGTGAGCGCCATCATGATCGCCGCACCAAGGCCCTGCGCTGCGCGGGCCGCGACCAGCAGCCAGAGCGTGGGCGCGATGCCGCACAGGAGCGACGCAGCCGTGAAGGTGCCGATGCCAGCAAGCAACAGTCGTCGCCGGCCGACGATGTCGCCAAGTCGTCCGGCGCTGACGATCAATGTCGTGATCGCGAGGAGATACGCGAGAATGATCCACTGCACCGCGTGGAACGAGGCGGCAAACGCCCGCGCGAGGGTCGGCAATCCAGCATTCGCAATGCTGGTGTCGAGGGACGGCATCAACATCGAGAGCGACAGGCTGGCGAGCGCCCACAGAACGGCCGGTGTCGGCGCCCCAGCGTCGTCGGATGCAGTATCACGTTCCCCGACGCTCGGCTTCAACACGGACTCACGCCGGTCAGCAACATGTTCGACGAGGCTATTCCTGCTGCACTGGGACCGTCGAAGAGTCGCAACACTCGCACGCTACACCACCGTCGCCAACACGGCGACCGGATGCGCCATTCGACGCCGAATGATCCACTCGGCCACGACCACGTTGATCACCCAGCCGGCCCCCATCAGCAGGGCTCGGGGGCGTTCGCCAGGCTTGGCGCCAACGAGCAGGAACCACGGCAGGTGCGTGAGCACCTGTGTTCCTGCACCAAGACCGATGGCATAGGCACGCAGCATCCACTGGCCGTGCGACACAAAATCGCGGCGGCTGATCGCGACCACGCTCAGCGCAATCGACAACACCATCGCCGAGCCGAACACGAGACGTTCGACGTAGAGGAGCTGACCGTCGCCCGGAGGCCACGGATAGGAGTACGTCATCCACAGCCCCGAGAGTGCGGCCACCATCCCGCATGGGATCAGGATCCGGCCGGCAGCGCGGTGCCACCCGTGCCGCCGGCGTCGGAAACCCGGCGAGAACTGGAACGCGCCAAGCATGCTGAACACGATGACGGCCGGGATGTGCAGCAGCACGGGTACTGGTGCGGCGAAGAACCGCGCATTCTCTGGCGTGATGCTGGTCGCGCCCCCGGCCAGTTGTGCCATCCGCACCGTGCCGGCGATGGCCGGCACCAGACTCAGCGCAATGAGCGCGCCGGGGATGAGCCAATCTGACTTGGTCGATTTCATGATGACCTCAAGGGAGAATGCGTAGTACGGAGCGCGGTGTTCGATGGTGACAGCGGGTGCACCCATGGGACTCGACGCCTAGCGCTGCGCCTTCCCGTGCCGGTTGAATTTCAGTCCGGCCATGATCGACACGTCGTTGCGTGTCGCGGACGCGCCAGTGCCATTCAGCGGCTTGAAGCCGGTGGCGTAGTCGCGCACTTCGACGCGCAGCCCAACGCGGCCGATGCCGAGTTCACCACCGATTGCGCCATAGCCGGCCAGGTTGTGTGTGGCGACCACGTCCAGCTTGCGATAGTTGTAGCTGCGTGCGCCTCCGCCAACTCCCGCAAAGGGGCTGAACGTCACGAAGTGGCCGGCGAACAACTGCGGTGCGCGGTACTCCATCCCGACGTCCGACGTGAAGACATCGAGCTTCGGCGTGTTCACGAGAATGCGGTCGCGGCTGCGAGCCCACCCGAACGAGCCCGTGATGGCGAGCGACGGGCGCACGAGCCATGACAGCTGGACCGCGCTCGCCTGCGCGTCCTTGAGCACGTTGCGCTGGTCGCCTGCGGGAACGAAGGCGCCGCTGGTGAACAGGACGTTCCACCGCTTCGAGGGCGGGGTGGGCGACTGCGCCGCGGCAGCGCGCGCTGTCATGAGGAGCAGGCCGAGCGTTGCGGCCGCGGTGAGCGAGGCGCGCGCAATGGCCAGGTGACTGGGGCGCGGGCTGCGCTGTGCGGCGGAGACTGCGGATGCGTGTGACATGGTGTGTACCTGGTGGGTGTGAGCACTGCGGGGTGACCAGACGAACTGGAGCCTTCCGTACAGCAGACTATTCGATTAGCGTACTACGTACACTGCACAAGTGTATGATATACACAGTTTCAGGTTTGTCAACACCCTTGGGCCACGGAGCGATATGGCGGGACGGAAGAAGCAGGAGCCGCGCGGACGATCGGCGCGGCTGGCGACGGCGTCGCAGGCGGATCAGTCGGCGACGCGTCCGCTCGACCACGACGACATGATGGAGGCGTCAGTGCGAGTCGATCCCGACCTGCGGCGCCGCAGTGAACTGTTGTGGGAAGATCGCTCGCGATCGACGCGCGGTCCGAAGCCTGCATTCACTCCCGACGACGTCGTACAGGCAGCGATCCAGATTGCCGAAGCCGATGGACTCGCGGCGGTCACGATGCAGGCGGTGTCCGCGCAACTTGGCTACACGACGATGGCGATCTATCGCTACTTCCCGAACAAGGACGCGCTGCTCGATGCGATCGTCGACGCGGCGATGGGATCTCCACCGCGTGCGAGCGCGCCGCATGGCGACTGGCGCGCCGACGTGGCGCGGTGGGCGCATGCAAAGCGCGCGATGTTGTGCGCGCGTCCATGGCTCGCCGAGCTCCCGTTCGTGGCCGCGCCACACGGTCCGAACTGGCTCAGCTGGTTGGAAGCGGTCGTTGACGCGCTCTCGAGCACGGGCCTCAGCGCGGCCGACACCGGGCAGATGCTGAGCATCATCGACGGCTACACGCGCGGCGCGTCGGACACGGCCATCTCACTCGCGAGGGCCCGCGCACGCGGGACGTCCGACGCCGAGTGGACCGCCGCGGTTGGGGCGGACCTCGGTCGCGCGATCGGCGATGCACGCTTCCCGGCGTTTGCGGCCCTGATCACCGCGCCGTCTGATGGCAACCCACGGACGATGGAAGCGTCGTTCGACTTCGGGCTGCAACGGGTGCTGGACGGCATTGAACGCTATGTCGCATCCACCAGGACATAGCCTGCCCGGCCAAAACGTGAGCCGAAGTCAGCGCCACGATCACAGCGCTGAACCACAGGCCGCATGTGGCGTTGCACCGCCTGGCGCGGCCGCCGAAGGATGGGTATGGCGCAAGTACTCACTGGCGCTACCCGAGTGCGCGAGTCCCCGGGTTCCCTCCCGGTGGCCCAGGGGCGTGCCGTCGTTGCGCCGACGGACCCAATTCGGGTCGCGGCGCGTTTTTCCGCGTTGGTTTCTTCTTCCTGGAGTTTCCGTGGGCACACCGTTGCTTGTCGCCTCCCAAGTCGTTGTTGCAGGCTCGGTGCTCTTCGTGTGGACCTTTCGCCACGAGCAAGTCGCGCGCGAGTTCGTCGAGTACCGCCTGAACGACACCATTCGCGCGATGGTGGGCTCGTCGAAGATCATGCTGGCCACGCTCCTGCTCGCGGCGGTCTTCTGGCCGGTCCCCGTGGTGGTGCCAGCGCTGCTCATGGCGGCGTTCATGCTGGTCGCCCAGATCTTCCACCTCCGCGCGCGGCACGCGCTCGCGAAGTACGTCCCGTCGTTCGTGCTTCTTGGGCTCTCGCTCCTCATCGCGCGACTGGCGTCGGGCATTGACTAGGTGACACTCTCTACACTGCTCGCCCTCGTGACGAGCGTGCTCTTCATGACCTCGGGGGTCAGCTGCTTCGTGGGCCCCGCCATGCGGCGCGAGTTCGGTCGCTTCGGCCTCGAACGCCTTCGGATCCTCACCGGTGCGCTGGAGATGCTGGGGGCCGGCGGGCTCCTCGTGGGCCTCTGGTGGCCACCGGCGCTGCGCCTCGCGGCGGGTGGACTCGCGCTCCTGATGCTCGCCGCGGTGGCTATCCGGCTGCGGCAGCGCGATACCCCGTGGCTCATTCTCCCGGCCGCGCTGCTCGCGGGTGTCAACGGGCTGATTCTTGCGACATCGCTGCGACGCTAGTGTGGTGTCGCCGAAGTTCCGTGGCAGTCGGGCGAGTCTTTTGACGTGAGCCGGCGTTGCCACGCCTCGCGAGACCGTCACGCCTCGCGAGACCGTCACGCCTCGCGAGACCGCTGCGCGACGCGTGGCCTCGGCGAGAACAGCCCGCCCCCCCCATCAGCAGGGCGCGCACGTCGTACTGGCGGATCGACGAAAGCACTCGAAGGATCTGGGTCGGGATCACTGGTCCATCCGAGTGCATGGCGCCACTCCGCAAGGCGCACGGTCTCTGCCCAACGCTCGTGAGGTGTGAGGCGCATCCATGCGCGGTTTCCCCGCCGTCGAGCTCAGCCGAGGGGCGCTGGGCGGTGGGCAGCGGCGGCATGAACTCGCCGTCGGCCGGATGGAACGCTGCACTCCGTATTTCACCGGATACTGAATTCGGTATCAGGTGTCGATCTTCTCGTTCATGACTCCACTCGACGTCCTTCCGCTCCAGCGTGCCGCGAGGCGCCCACCCGCGCATCCCCCATCGGGCGACGACTCACCGGCGGGTGGCACCGGGATCGTGATGCTGAACCTCGGCGGCCCGAAGACGCTCGATGATGTCGAGCCTTTCCTGCTGCGGCTGTTCGCTGATCGCGAGATCATCCAACTGCCGTTTCAGGACGTCCTCGGCAAGTTCATCGCGACGCGGCGCGCACCGAAGGTGCGCGAGCTGTATCACGGCATCGGCGGCGGCTCGCCGATTCTCTCCTGGACCGAGGCGCAGGGTCGGGCGATGTGCGAGCGGCTCGATCAGCAGTCCCCGGAAACGGCACCACACAAGTTTTACGTTGCCTTCCGCTACACCGCGCCGTTTGCCGACGATGCGGTGCAGGCGATGAAGGCCGATGGGATCACGCGCGCGATTGCGTTCACGCAGTATCCGCAGTGGTCATGCTCCACGACCGGATCGAGCCTCAATGATCTGTGGCGCTCGCTCCGGCGCACGGGGCTCGAGGATGCCTTCACGTGGAGCATCATCGACCGATGGGGTGAGCACGAGTCGTTCGTGCGAGCGATGGCGAGTACGCTCGCCGATGGCCTCGCGCTGTATCCCGCCGCCGAGCGGGATGACGTGCTGGTGATGTTCAGTGCACACTCGCTGCCGCTGTCGGTGATCGATCGTGGCGATGCGTACCCGTCCGAGATCGCGGCGACGATGAGCCGCGTGGTGGTGTCAGCCGGCTTGCGCAATCCGTATACGCTGACCTTCCAGTCCGAGGTCGGTCCGGTGCGCTGGCTCGGCCCCAGCACCGAGGTGGCGATTCGCCAGCTCGCCGCGCGCGGGCAGAAGAACGTGCTCGTCGTGCCGATCGCGTTCACCAGCGATCACATCGAAACGCTGTCCGAGATCGACATCGAGTACGGCGAGCTCGCACACTCTCTCGGCATGCACGGCTTCCGTCGCTCGCCAGCGCTCAACGCCCGTCCGGACTTCCTCGATGCGCTGGCTGCGGTCGTGATGTCGCACCTGGGCGCCGCGAATCCGTGGAGTGGCCAATACCGCCAGAAGTGTCAGGGCTGCACCAACACGCAGTGTCGCGGGGTGCCGCGTCGCGTCGCCACGAACGGCGCGCAGGCGGAACAGCTGAAGTCGGGCGCGAGGGGCTGACGTGTTCCTGCTACCGGTGCAGATGCGCGGATGCTCGCACGAGACGACTGCGTCGGATGTGGTTGGGCGCTTGCGCCTGCCGGCCGCGGCGGTCGATGCGTGCCTGGACGAGCTGCGCCGTGACGGTGTGCCAGCCGTGCTGCTGAGTACCTGTCATCGCAGTGAACTGTACTGGTGGGGTGACGCGGACCTCACCTCGTGGTTCGAGTCGAGGGTGATGGCACATGGTGACGGTTCGGCGCTCGTCGAGCACCTCGAGGCTGACCTCGCGGTACGCCATCTGTTCGAAGTGACTGCCGGGATGCGCTCGGCACGCTTCGGCGAGCCCGAGATCATGCGGCAGGTGCGGACCGCGTGGCTGACTGCGCAAGCCGCCAAGGCAACCAACTCGCTGCTGGACACGATCTTTCAGCGCGCCCTCGAAGCCGCACGGCATATCCGTATCGCGATCGGCACCGACGCCGATCCGACACTCGGTGCGCGGGTGCGCGATGCGGTGCTCGCGCGCGCGCCGTGCGCGGGACACGCTCCGCCGCTCGAGCTGCTGCTGATCGGTGCCGGCGATGTGGCGCGTGGCCTCCTCGAGGCCGTGGCCGACGCGGCACTCCGAACGCGGATGCGCGTGTCACTGACCTCGCGCTCGGATCGCAGTGCGAGCAGGCTTGCCGCGGCATTCGGTGTCACGGTCGTGCCGTGGGTGGCCCGTGACCTCGCGATCAGCAGCGCAGAGGTGGTGGTCTTCGCGGTGCAGGCAAGCACACCGCTGATCGCTGGCTCGCTGGCCCGTGAGCTCACCGCAGCGCGCAGCGCTCCAGCGCTCTGGCTCGATCTCGGCGTGCCGTCGAATGTGGATGCCCGCGCGCTGCCACCCACGGTGGAATGGCTCGGACTCGAGACGATCGCGCCGCGCTCGGGTCGTGACGTCGTGCGCGATCGCCGAGCGAGAGCGTCGCTCCAGCGCGAGCTGGCGCGATTCGCCGCCGACATGCTGCGTCGTCGACTCGGCGCGCGGATCACGATGCTCGAGGCGCACGCCACCACCGTTGCGCGGGCCGCGCTGAGCACGTCGGGTGAGCTGACGTGGTCGGCGGCGTCCGCCGACGCAATGGCGCGGCGGGTGACTCAGGCCCTGCTCCGGGAAATCACCGACCTGTCCGCGTAGCCGCGCCGGAAATTCGGACGTCCGTCCGAGCCCGTCGTCAGTCTCGCCATCGCCGGCGATCACGTCGGTGACGCGGAGCGGCAACAGCCATGCGACGACTCGCGGCTGAGCATTCTGGTGGTCGTCTGCCCCGATCGAAGATGAAGCGTGCCCGCATGAAGCCCGCCGTGGTCAGCATCGGATCGATCCAACCGCGCCACACGAACCCGACGCCGCTGTCATGGCGCGCGCCGACGGATCGGCCGCGACGGCAGTCGGTGGTCTGGACGTCGCGCTGGCAGGCCCTGGGCGCGGGCGTCGCGCAGTTCACAGGGACGGACAGCATACTTCGTCGATCAGCGTCTTGCGCGATCGTCCGTAGCGTCATCTCGTCTTCTCGTCATCTCGTCATCTCGTCTTCTCGTCTTCTCGCAACGACGTCACCTCACCAGGTGCGTGACGGTCGCCCCCACGCGATCGCGCAGGGATGCCGAGTATTCGCCTTGCACCCGTCGCCGTGCGCTGTCCGGCTGCAGTCGCACTCCGGCCGCACTCAGCGCCGGACCCAGCCCGGCCAGTTGCGCGGAATCACGCAGCAGGAACACCCGCATGTGTGTCCACGGCAGCGTCGTATCCTGACCGGCGTACGTCATGACGTCGACGAATGCTCCAGCGCGTTGCGCGTCACGGTCGATCGGTTCCGCGACATCGCGAATGTATCGGGTGTACTCGGCGAACTTGTCAGGCTTGGCGCGCCAGAAGTACACCTGCGCGAGGGTCGCGTCACTGGCGCGGCTGACCGCAACGGCCGGCGTGCGCGAGGCGGTGGCGCAACCGAATTGGAGAAGGGTCGCAAGCAGGAAAGCGATGTTGCGGGAGTGCGGCATGAAAGCGAGGTGAGAGAGAAGCAGTTGCACCGGAGACGCGGAAGTATGTGGTCAGACGTCAGGCGGCGGCAGAGAGGTTGGCACGGGCGGTGGACAGACAATCCGCGCAACGACCGGCCTGCCGGGCCTCCGGGGCCGCCGGGGCCTCCCGGGCGGGGCGGTGCGGGAAACAACGCGGGCGATCTCGCCGACGCGTCGAGCCTCTGGCGTCACCACTATTTCGACGTCGCCAGCGCGACGAACGGTGGGTACGACCAGAGATTCGCGTAGTCCCGATCCCGATGAAAGCCTGTCTCTTATACACATCTGACGCTGCCGACGAATAGAGAGGTGTAGATCTCGGTGGTCGCC
>ENA-ORBV01016238-ORBV01016238.1-microbial-mat-metagenome-genome-assembly--contig:-NODE-16238-length-10836-cov-4.210614_pt1 | contig 10836 bp, 10 predicted proteins | sample MGYA00237777_ERZ505514 | MGnify/ENA primary metagenome ERZ505514 (study PRJEB26160, sample SAMN06269048) | microbial mat metagenome | isolation source: Oligotrophic lake microbial mat | place...
AATCAAGGGTAACGTCCCGACCCCACCAGTAGCGGGAAGCGCGCCTGTGGGAAAGGTAGCGGAAACCCGGCGGCTCTTTTCTCCCTCGATGACGACTGTCTTGACCTCCACGAAGGCGCCACTCGATCGACGAAACCGGAAGCTGTGTTCCCCTGGGTCAATTTCAATTGTCCGACCGTCTATGCGATCCGCGACGATCTTCTTGTCCACGCTGACGCTTACGTCGGTCAGCACAGACCCCCGCTCGTCCCGAGCCTCGAAGACCACGCGAGGGATAGCAGGCTCCAGCTCACCCAACCAACCCGAGCAATCGCTCGCCAGTGTCTTCGGACACGCACCAGAAGCGCAGGCGAAAGCGGCATCGCGCGCTTGCAGAAGCTTCGAACGCTGACGCAGCGTTTGAACGCTTTCGTAGAGCGACGCGCAGCGGGCGTCTTGGGCCATTGCTGCCCTCGTCGATCCCACGAGCAACCCGAGAACGGCGACCAACAGGGTCAGGCTTTTCGCTATTCTGGAAAGCATCCGGGTTTCGGTATTCTAGCCCCTTGTTGCGTGAATACCCACGGTACTGCGCAGTCCCGTAGTGATTTCTCGAGCTGGCTGGACGGGACGCTCGGCGGATTGGCGTCTGAAGTGCGCTTGCCGATGTTCGTTGGGCGCTTCAGAGCTGGCTGCTTGTTGGCCGAAAGCGCCGTTCGACCGTACGATTGCTCAGCTGCGGAACCGTCTTGCTGATCCTGACGGGGCGGACTGACCTCCTGTGGCGGCTCGCGCTTTGCGAGTGGAGCCTCGGTGGAGTTCGTGGTCTGCGGCGTCGCGTTCCCATTCTGGCGCGCTTGATTCAGCGTGCTGGATGGCAGCGCGTTCGAGAACTTTTCCTTGACCGCCCACGACACCGCCGCGGCAATGGACAGCGTGATGGCAGACAAGCCCACGAGTACCCGCCGAGAGCGCGCCGCCTGCGGCGCTCGGTCTTGGGGCTTCGCTGGGGCTCGTGAATGGCCTTCCATGCCAAGAGTGGCCTCTCCGTCAACGCTTGGGCTCGTGTCTCCGCGAACGCCCGCGGCGCTTTCATCCGGAGCCGCCATACCCTCGACGTCGATTGACTCGCGCTCTAGGCGAGCACGCAGAGTTGCGCGCTCGAGGATGGCCTCACCGGCAACAACCGATACCCACCTGGCAACGTCGGTGCTCGCAGCCGGGGGCAGCGCTCGCTCCAGGTGCTCCGAGAATTCACGTGCCGTCGGGAACCTCCGCTCAGGGTCGCGCGCCAAGCCCATCAGCAGGACGCCATCGACGGCATCCAAATGCGTGCCAACGAACGACGAAAGTAGCTCGATAGGGTCCTCGGCGACGGCCCGAAGCGTGGCAAAAATATTAGCACCATCGAAGAGAAGACGGCCAGCAAGCGCTTCCCACAGAACGACGGCGGCCGAGAAAATGTCCGCTCTCCGATCGACCGCTTGGTGGCTTGCCTGCTCAGGAGCCATATAGCGCGCCTTGCCCTTGACCTGCAGCTCAGTGGTCAGCTCCTGGAGTCGGCCTTCTGCCTTGGCGATCCCGAAATCTATGACTCGTGCGACGCCGTCGATTCCCACCAGGATGTTCTGGGGCGAGATATCGCGATGCACGACTCCGAGCGGACGGTCCAGGTCGTCGCGAAGCTCATGCGCCGCATGCAAGCCCGCCAGCACCCCCAGCAGTATCGCCGAAACGACACTGGGAGAGGGCGGCTGACCCAACCGCCGTGCGGATGAGAACAACCGGGCGAGAGATTCTCCCTCGACATACTCCATTACAATGAGCAGCGCACCATCAGCGTGCACGACATCCACCGTTGGTACGACGTTCGGGTGCACTATGCGCGAGGTCAAGCGCGCTTCGTCAACGAACATGGCCACGGCCTGATTGTCCCGCACGTACTGCGAGTGCATCTGTTTGATCGCTACCGTGCGCCACACGCCCAACGGTCCCCGCATCCGTCCGAACGAGACCGACGCCATGCCGCCGGTGGCGAAGGTATCCAGCACCAGATAACGCCCAACTTTGGCGACGGTCCGCTCAGGCTGCCTTGGTACGGGAAAGCGTAGCGCGTCGGGCATGACGTCAGACGCTAGTCCTTTGCTCCGAAACGTCGAGAAAGCCCGTGCCGATCCAGCCTGAAGACCAAGTTTCGGCGAGACAGTCCCAGCCTTCGAGCGGCCCGGGTCTGATTACCTCCTTCGGCAACCATAGCCGCTTCGAGTTGCTGACGTTCGAGCCTTTCGAGCGATCGCGGCAACTCCCTCGGCACATCGTCAGACAGCTGAGCGCTCGCCACCGAGGCCTGCACCAGCGGGAGCTCTTGCAAGGTAGCAGGCAGGTCGGACGCTCGGATCACCAGCGAATCGCAGAGCAGAAAAGCATGCTCGATCGCGTTCTTCAACTCGCGCACGTTGCCAGGCCAGGGGTAGGTCTCCAGGACGCGTTGAGCTGCTTCGTCGACAGCGGGCGCTTGCACTCCGCGTTCCCGAGCGAGACGCCCGAGAAACTCTCGTGCCAGCAGCGCGATTTCAACTGGCCGTTCCCGCAGCGGAGGTACGTGCACGGTCAGAGCCGAGAGCCTGAAATAGAGATCTTGTCGGAACCGGCCGACCGACGCCTCCAACCGGAGATCGCGGTTCGTAGCGCATACGAAACGAGTGTCGATTACCTCCCGCTTGGTGCTTCCCAGGCGAACGATTGCACCTTCGTCGAGCGCGACCAACAGCTTGGCCTGAGCCACTAGCGACATTTCGCCGATCTCGTCCAAGAAAAGCGTTCCCTCGCGCGCCATCTCGACGAAACCTGGCTTGCGTTTATCGGCACCCGTGAACGCGCCGCGCTCATAGCCGAACAGCTCGCTCTCGAACAGGTTGTCGGGTATGGCGGCGCAATTGATGCGTACGAACGGTCCAGCGCGACGCTCACTGCTGCGATGGATCTGCTCCGCCACGAGCTGCTTACCGGCCCCCGATTCGCCGAGGATCAGCACAGGTGCGCGAGTTGTCGCGAGACGGCCAACCAGAGTCATGACCTGTTTCATGGCGGGCGCCGCGACCAGGACGTCGTCGCGCTCCTCCGTTCGACCCAGGCTCCGGCCGCCCTTGCTGGCGACCTGGCCAATGCTCGCAACGCAGACGTCGAGGTCGCCAATTCTAACGACGTCGCCACCCCGCGCCTCCTGACCCGACCCAACGACGGGAACGCCGTTTAGAAATGTCCCATTGCGGCTATTCAAGTCCTGGACGATGAGCTGGTCGGATGCGAAGGCGAGACGCACATGACGACGGGATACCCGCTTGTCATCGACGACCCAACTGACACCCGGACCGCGTCCCAAAATTTCTTCCGTTTCCGACACGAGCTCGCGCGTTTCTAGGCGCCTGTCGGATTGTCGAACCACTAGGAGAATGCGCGCAGGAGCATGGAGCCCCGAGGCGGATGCCTTCGAGGTGAGTGTGCTGAGCGCGGTTTCCAGGTCCTGATTCAAGTTGCAGTCCTGGTTACAGCGCTAAGACCCCGGTTTCGCTGCGTCCGTCGGGCAGTAGGCCTGCTGCGCTCGACGTCCATTGACCCAAGCGATCACCTTTCAGAGGAGCCGAGTGCACTCGATCCGAACTGCCCGTATCGAGCGTGCCACCCACCACCCAGAGACGGCCCCCGCCCACGGCGGCGGCTGCGTTCGCAAGAGGAACCGGTAGGGGCTCGAGCTCGGTCCACGAAGATATCTCGCCCGTCGCCTCGATGAAACCGCCGAGGACGGTACTCAGCGTTTGGTTGACGCCGCGCTCCCTGCTACCACCCAGCACGAACAGTATCGAGCTTCCGCACGCTAGCGCTGCTGCCGACACCGCATGAGGTTGGCCGGCCGCCGACATGGGAAGCGTTTCCTTGAAGGGTCCCAAGCGGTCCGTCTCGAGTCGGGCGACCTCAACCGAGTCAATAGTGATGGGCGCCCCACTGCCACCCGAGAGCCCGCCCGCCACGTACAGGGACCCACGGCACATGCCGGTCGCCGAAAGCCACCTCGGCCGCACCATCTGCCCGGGGCCAACGTCGGGAAACACCACGCCGGCGTCCGCAAAGCGCCCCACTTGCACGTTCGCCACGCCGTCGCCACCATTGGCATGACCACCCAGCACCACAAACAGGTTCTCGCTGGCCATCGCGATCATGGGTTCAACGGGGCCCGGAGCGTTCACGACCCCAAGGGTGCTCCATGGACCAAGCCCGGCACCGACGCGTTCCGCACGGGCCAAGAGCAGCCCCGACTCACCGATATTGCCAAGCGCCGCTACGCCGCTACCTCCGTAATGCGCTGCAAATATTCCCGGCCTCGGCAAGGCGTCCATCGGCAGGTAGCGCTCGATCTCGCCCGCGTCGCCGGCTAGCCCAACTAAAACCTCCGACGTGACGGCGGCGTCTCCGAACTTAGGTTGGCGAACGCCGCCAAGCAGCGCGAAACGCGCTCGCCCTGGGTCCGACCTGCCGTCTACGTAACCATCGGCATCGACAACAAGTCCGCAAGAAGGACCACCTGCAACGAGCAGAACCATCAAGAGCGCCGGCTGCCGCACAGGAGGAAAGGAGGAAATAGTACCAGCGCGCTCAGGTCACGTCGAGGGCTCGGCCTGCCCTACGCTGTACGCCACTGCGCAGAACTGAGCGGTTGGGCAGATCTGCGCTGAGCGGGACCAAATTTCGCAGCGCAAAACACCGGATTTCCACTGGCACAGGAGTTGCTCGATGGGTCACGTCGCGGTCGTTCGACAGCGAGAAAAAGGAGTGTCTATGCCCTTCACGGTAACCAATGCTTTGGCGGTGTCCTCTACGTTGCTGACTGCCGCCTGCATGCTCGCATGCACGGGTTCGGTTCAGGGGGAACGCCGTCAAGGAGCTACCGACACACGTCAAGGTGAGCAACCTCCGGGTCCGGCAACGCCTTCGGCTCAGCTCCCGGAGGCGCCTGGCTCTGATCCTGCCCCCGACGGGTCGACTCCCCCCGCTTCAGCAATCCCTCGAGGCCTTCTCGACTGTCCGACCGTGCCGGCCTCCGACTACGGGGCGGCGCTGTCGCCCCTGGTGCTTTCGAGCACGTTCAGCAGCGTCTGCGCAACCTGTCACGGGTCTGAGGGTAAAGGCGTTGTCGGCAAGTACCCAGAAGTTCCCGGTACGCTCGACTATGCCGGGTACGTGAAGGCGGTCAGAACCGGTTCGAAGAACATGCCCGCGTTCTCTTCAGCGCATATTTCCGACGAAGACCTGCAGCGGGACTTCGCAGCCCTGGCTGACGCTTCTGGCAATTCTGAAGCGGCGACGCGCCCGGAAGGCGAGTGGTCTTGGTCGGAAGGCCAGGTCGAGCAAGCCTATCAAGCCGGCCTTCAGATCTGGAGGAAGGCAGACAGCGAGGGTGCGGCGTGCACGAACTGCCACACCCCGGATGCCATCGATTTGGCAGTGATCGGCTATGCCGACGATGAGATCATTCGACGCGCGACCAAACACGTTTCGCTCGAAGACGCCAGGGTACTCGTCGATTTCGTGCACGCTCAGCGGCGCCGCTTCAACATCCGTCAAGCTTGTGATCCTGCGACTTGGCGGCCGTTCCAACCGGGCGGTGAAGTCCTTCCTGGCAACACCGTAGAAGAGCGCGACGATGCCCTAGGCGATCATTTGACGAGCCTCGGCCTCGGGATGGCAACGGGTTTGGTCGCGACGCTGGACGACGCGCACAAACTGACGGACGAGCTATTGGCCTTGGATCTGCGGAGGAAGCTCCGGGTTGGCATCGCGTTTCCGCGTTGGTCCGACGATGACTTCGACGGCGACGAGCATCGCAACATCAACGACTGGATTACCGAGGCGCCCCCGCTTCCACGAACCGAGCAAGACCGCACAACGCTATTCGGCCTTCACGACGCGTACCTGGCGGATCCTACGCTGGAGAACCTGGAGCAGATCGATCGTTTCATGCTCTCGAGCTTGGCACAGCCGATGGACTTCTATCCCGCCATGCCAAAAGGAAGCCCTAGCGATCTGTGGTTCAACATCACCTTCAACGCCAAGGCGCGAGCAACCCTGCTCGCGTCGCACTACTTCCGCATGTCGGCCCTCGGAAAGCCGAGCCTTTTCGAGGCGGGGCCCATGCCCGTCTCCCGAGCGGATCGTCTCTACAATCCGGCCTTCTACATCGGGATGAAGAGCGCAGAGAACAGTTGCTTCAGCGACCAGGCTTGCAATTCGCTTCAGTTTCTTCCGGCCGCCATGCGGGAGGACGTGCCAATCGGAGCGACGATGTCCGAGGTCTCCCACCAAGTCTCACATCCTTGGTTCATGGTGGGCTGGATGTTCGATCATTCCTTCATGAACGGCGAAGCGGCTGACGTGGGCGGTGAGGCCCACACCCAGCACTACTGGCACGACCACTTCGCCGGTGAAACGGTATTTCATCAAGCCTTCATCATGACCGTCAAGCTCCTTCACCAGCAGCGGGCGTTCGAGACCACCCGAGGCACACCAGCCTTCCCAGCGCTGAATGCTGACGGGCCGCCCGACGAGTCGGAGCCCATGCTGGACAGCTACTGGCTGCAAATCCAGGGATTGGCCGGCGGGAGAGCTGGCGGGCAGCTTCGCTTGAACTCGCGGAACGCTGCAGTCGCGATCCGACTCCACGTCAACTTGTTGCGAGCGATCGTTTTCCAGCAGATCGAGTTCTTGGGTCGGGGGCGCAAGATAGCAGGCCGAGCGGGCCTGCTGCAGACGTTGAACGGCTGGAGGACGTTCGTTTCGACGTTCGTCCCCGGAGCATTTGCGGACCCGGGGCTTGGGTCGAGTCTAAACAGTCTCCAACCCCATCGCGCGTTGTTGACGGACGATACGGCCAGGCTCGTCGATGAACTGATCGCGCTGATTGAGACGACTCCGGATGCTGCACCGCCCGGTCGCAGCCAGGGGCGGGGCGTATTCTGACGGTGCTCGTGCTCCGCAGCTCCGTCCTGCGCGTAGGTGATTCAAAGCCCCCCCCCGGCCCTCGAAGCAGGGCCCGGCGGCGGGAGTGTGGCGCGCCGTTCTGCTGCTCCAACGAACCCCGAGCGAAGCACCACACGGTGTGACCGACGCGGCCTTGAAGTATCACCTCTACAAGTCGCCGAAGCTCGTGGCCGGGAAGAGCGACGCGCTGGCGCTTCTTGGTTGCGGCGCTAGGTGCCACAACGTGATCAGCCAGGGGCTTCCCATCTACGTCGCGCTCGAGCCAGTGGACATGCCACTAGCCCGCCGAGACGCTCGTAGCCGAACCGCATGTCGACCGAATCGAGTGCCACATAGATCGGAAGGCCCTGACCAATTACGCCACGTCACAACCGAACGACTCCGAGACGTCTACACATCGCTTAAGCGTCGCGCGGCTCCCGGCGTCGACGGCGAGACGTGGGACACGTGCGGGCAGGATCTCGAGGCTCGCCTCGCGGAGTTGCACGGCCGTGTCCATCGTGGAGCGTATCGAGCAAGGGCGTCTCGCCGTGTTTACATTCCCAAGCCAGGTGGTCAGAAACGGGCCGCTTGGAATCTCCGCGCTTGAAGACAAATCGTTCAGCGCGCCGTCGTGGGAATACTAAACGCGCTCGACGCCGATATCCGTGGAATCGGTGTTTGCCCCGCAAGATATGACTCCAACAAGCAGGCCTCCTACAATGACCAGACCAGCTAGCCCATCGAATGTCGTTGCAGATAACATGCGGTTCTCCTTAGTCCTGGGCGTCATATGGACCCGTAGCGGGTTGTAGCGCGCGCCAGCGTGAAAACGGGCCCGAACCGGCCGGGCTGGTAACTTCGGGGGCCTGCTCGCCTGCCGTTCGGTCTCTGCCCCGAACATCATCCCTACCAAAAGGGGCAGTTCGAATGTCCTTGGCACCATTCTGAGCGACGTGTTCAGCAAGGCCACCGCCGCCCCATGATGGTCACGGCCGCGTCTGAGCGAGCGATGCCGCCAAGACGCTCGGAGCTTTTGACCTCGAGCCAAACTGAAATCGACGAACCCCGCGCCCTTAGCGGCACGCTCACTCGAACTCATGTTCATGCCTCTCAATCTAGTTGAGCTTTCTGGAGGCGAGAGCCGCACGCCTTTGACGAGGCACCCGCAGCTTGGTCTGCACTGCGGCGTGATCCGCGCCAGCGAGGAATCATGGTGCGGGGGCAAGGCATGTCACGCGTGCTTCTGCCCAGGCTGCGTGCCCGCAGCTAAAGTCATTCAAGGGGAGCTCGCCTGCACTCGAGACGAACAGGCGCAGCTCGTCGCGCCCCGAAACGTCGACGCGGATCGACGCGGGGGCAGAATCATCCCGAAACCTGGGACTTTGGTAGAGCAACGCTCCGTCGCCAAAAACGAAGAACCGAGCCGCTCGCTCCGAATCGACGCATTCAGCGTCGAGCCCGATGCTGGCAGCGAATTCGCCGCAGGCGGTGCCGAGGCGAATGCGGACGTCGGAGCCGGTGTGGACACCCAAGCCGCGGTCGAAGCCAACGCCGTTCAAGTTGATCCGCCTGCCGTCGCCTCGCGGAATCTCGCCGTTGCTAGTGTCGCGCTCGACAGGGCCAAAGCTGTTGGCCGCGTAAGAGAAGGGCAAATCGCTCAAGTACACGTCGCCCTGGGCTGGCGGCAGCTCCTCACCGCTTACTTCGAGAAGCCGCGCGCCGAACGTAGCTAAGAGCTCGGAGAGACCGCTCTCAGCGACGGGGAGCGCCCGCTGGTCCCACACGTCTCGAACGACGCTCGGGTTCGGCGCAATTCCAAGATCAGCCCACGACGCCTCGACTAGGCTCGGCGTGTCCATGGGGTTCAGCAGCAACACGGCTCGCGACCCAGCTGCCTGAAGCGGCTTGCTGAAGGCCGAAGGTTGAAGTGGTGGGTTCAGTGGCGCGCCGAGCATGCCACGGGGATCTTGCGCAATCGCGAGGAGCTGCGGGTGAATCAGCAGCTCTACGACTCGAGGTGTGAGCTCGGCCGGGTCGGCATCGACAATCAGCGGCGAGGCGAGCTCGGCCCAGAGACTGAGCTGGGTTTGCAAGGCTCCGAAGTCTGATTCATCAGGAAAAATACGAATCGGTCCGGCATCGCCCCAAGTGCCGGGCCGCACGTAAGCGCCTAAGGTGGCATCGACCTCCAGTGCATCGCGCAAGGCTTCCCAAGTTGTGGCGCTGGGTTGCGCCGTGTTCCAGGCCTGCGCTACGCCCGCCATCCATTCGCTGAAGCGAGGCGCCGAGACGTGGAGGATGATGGGCCTGCCCGTCGCGTCGAGCGCGGTACGCATTGCCTGATACGCGAGGTGTCGTTCCAGCTGACCGTCGGGCCCAGCCACGGATGCCAGGCCACGCAGCTCGCCATCCAGGCGAGCTACTTTTCGATGTTCCCCGGGGTCTGGCGGCACGGGGACTGGCTCAAGCTGAACGCTCACGGTGGCTGCGTGATCTACGGGCGGTCCGACTCCACCCTGAACCGCGTCGGCGTGAGCATGGGTACGAGCGAGTTCTACAGTGTGGTCGAGGCGCTGCCCGAGGTAGCGGACAGCCTAGTCGTGGATACGGGCTCGCTAAACGACGCGGTCGGCACGCTGTGGCTCTTTCTGGTCCTTCGAGAAGGCGTGGAGCTCGACTCTGCGCTCAGGCGGCGGGTGAAGGAGGTGCTGAGGCTGACGCTGTCGCCTCGACATGTGCCCGACGAGCTGCGCGCTCTCCCCGGCATCCCGCGTACTTTGAATGGCAAGAAGCTAGAGGTGCCGGTGAAGCGGATTCTTTTGGGGGCGGCCCCCGAACAGGTCGCGAGTCGCGATACTCTGGCAAATCCGGAGGCGCTCGACGCCTTAGTGTCGTTGGTTCGGGCAGAGGGGCGTGTGGGGTAGGTCTCTGAGCTTCATCACATTGCAGCTGGGCGGCCCGCTGAAAGATCTGGCTAAAGGCAGGGTAGGTCTGGTGACTTGATAGGTCATCTCAAAAGGACTATAAAGGTCATGTGTCGTCCGTTTCAGTTAGCGACCTGAAAGCGAACCTTTCCCGCTATTTGCGAATGGTGCGGCGAGGCAGCGAGGTCCAGATCCTGGAGCGCGGCGTGCCTATCGCGCGGCTCGTGGGTCTCGGGGGCAGTGCCCGCGGAACGGACAGGCAGCGCGTGGAACGCCTGACCGAGCTCGGGATCCTCCGCCGCGGCAAGGGAGACTTGAGCTGGGTGCTCGCGGAGGCGCCGCTTCGGACCAAGCCCATCGATCTCTCGCTAGCTTTGGAAGAAGATCGAGAAGACCGGGTGTGAGATTCTGGGATGCGTCTGCGTTGCTGCCGCTGATCGTCTCGGAGTCGGGGAGCGAGCTGGTCGCGCCATGGTTGAAGGAAGACCCGGAGGTGGTGGTCTGGGGTTTGACCCGTGTCGAGATCGCGTCTGCCATCGAACGCCGCGCGAGAGCAGGTCAGCTAAGTAGCTCCGAACGTTCGGCGTTGTTGCTGCGGGCCGAGCGCGTCGTAAACGACGCGCATGAGGTTCTGGATCTGTCCGCCGTGCGTGTGCGTGCCACCGCGCTGCTTGCTCGGCATGCGCTGCGCGCGGCAGACGCCGCTCAGCTGGGGGCAGCGCTGTTGGTGGCCGACCCCGACCCCTCATCACTCACGATGGTGGTGCTCGACCGCCGCCTGGCGGATGCCGCGGCACGCGAAGGGTTGCGCGTGCTCGGCTGGCCTGACTGAGCCGCTGTCCAGGGTTCGGATCAAGCGCAGCGCTGAGCCATCCGTGCGCTTTGCCGGTGCGTGGGGCTCCGCCGCCAAGCGTAGGGC
>ENA-ORBV01016242-ORBV01016242.1-microbial-mat-metagenome-genome-assembly--contig:-NODE-16242-length-10833-cov-3.255764_pt1 | contig 10833 bp, 6 predicted proteins | sample MGYA00237777_ERZ505514 | MGnify/ENA primary metagenome ERZ505514 (study PRJEB26160, sample SAMN06269048) | microbial mat metagenome | isolation source: Oligotrophic lake microbial mat | place...
GGACTACGACAACTGGGTGCTCTTCTTCACCGGCCACGGCGCCGCCGGCGGCGGCAGCGATCTCGATCAAGGCGATACCCGCCGCCACTTCCGTATGAAGGATATCAGCCTCTTCGTTCAGGACGATTGGCGGGTGCGCAAGGGCCTTACTTTGAACGTCGGTCTACGTTATGACCTGTTCGGCAATCCCAACGATGTCCAGGGCCGCATGGGAAATTACTACACAACGGAAGCAGCCGCGGCGCTGGGCCTGAAGCCGGGCTTCTATGTCGATGAGAAGAGTCCGTTCTTCCAGCCCAACTTCAATCCGTTGCAGATTGGAATCGTCGTCGAACCCGGCGTCGGCTTCAACCTCGATCAGGTCTACAAGGCGCCTTGGCGGTCAACCATCAAGCCGGACCGCAACAACTTTGCCCCGCGCATCGGCCTCGCCTGGCAACTCTCGCCGAAACTGGTTATCCGCTCCGGTTATGGCATCTTCTTCGAACGCGTCTCCGGCGCCATCAAGACGGATCTTCAGCTCTCCGCGCCGTTCTTCATCTATCAAAACGTCCCCGCGCCGGAAAACATGGCCGATCCCTATCCGCGCCTGAACGTCAATCCCTTTCAGATTCCCTTCAACGTGACCATTGCCAAAAACGCTGCCGGCACGCCAAGCTGGCGCCGCTTCGATGGCTCCGCATTCCCCGCCACTTCGCCATTCAGCGCCAAGAACAACACGTTCGTCGATCCCTTCCTGACGACCCCCTACGTCCAGCAATGGACCATGAACGTGCAGTACGAATTTGACCGCGGCAATCTAATCGACGTCCGCTACGTCGGCTCGCGCGGCGTCGGTCTGCTTGCCCGTCTGAACCTCGCGCAACCGCAAGATCCGCGTGTCACTCCGGTGAACGGGTTCAATTCGTTGACCAATTCCGCCGGCGCGGCCATTTCACCGGATTTCTTCGTCAAGCCGGAATTTCTCGGTCTGAATCGTGCCGGCGGCTTCCGGCAGCGCAGCAACTGGGGCAAGTCGATTTACCACGGTTTGCAGGCCAATCTGCGCCGGCGGATGGGAAAACTGGTGACGGGCAACTTCTCCTACACCTTCGCCAAATCCATCGACACGGTCTCCAGCGATGGCGCCATCGTCGAGCACGACGCCTTCAATATCGCGGCCAATCGCGGACCGTCGGATTTTGATCGGACACACCGCTTTACCGCCGCTTATGTCGTCGACGTCCCTACGCCCTCTTTCGCCAAAAGCGCGTTCGCCAAGGCTGCCTTTGCCGGCTGGAACCTCAGCGGGTTGGCGACTTTGCAATCCGGCGCGCCCTTCTCGTTGATCGGCAATTCCACCCGCAACGCGACCTTTGCCCAGCCATCCAGGGTTCGCTTGAGTATGGTTCCGGGAAAGACCGCGCAGGACGCGGTATTGTCCGGAAGCGTGCAGGACCGGTTGATCCGGTACTTCGATCCGTCGCCGTTTACCGACTCGCTTGATCAGTGGGGCAACACTGGCCGGAACATCCTTCGTGGACCAAACCAGATCCAATACGACTTCATGTTCGGCAAAACCTTCGCCGTAAAGGAGCGTTATCGGATGGAGTTCCGCTGGGAGATGTATAACGCCTTTAACTCGCCTGTTTTCAATAATCCGGCGTCGACGTTCGCGGCGAACGGCCCCGGAACGGCGGGCGTGATTTCCTCCACGATCGGCGGTCCGCGCACGATGCAAACCGCTCTCCGCTTCAAATGGTAGTTACGCGGCGTACCCGCCGCCGATCTGCAAACTAGCCCTACCGGGCGATCGCCAGTTCTTATCGGTATCTATCGGACCGGGCTCGAAATTCTTGACGGTGATCTTGCGCGGGCCAAAATCCCGCGCAAGTCCCTTTTTTATCAACACGATAGAGGCTTTTGACCTCGCATAAACACTGCCGCCCGGAAACGAAATCCGCTCCTCATTGGGGCTGTCGACGGGGATGATTAGGCCGCCCTCTTCCATGTGGCGGGCCTCTTGGGACGCAACAAAAACGGCGCCGATATTGATCGCGACGAGCCGGTCAATATCCGCGATCAAAATCTCGCTGGCCGCCGAACTCGCTAAAGGTTCCGCCTGCCGTACTTCCCGTTCTGAGGATATTGCCGCAGGCGTGCGGGATGGGCACGGGTATTTGACCCTGCGGCGGCACGGGTTTGCGGGTGCGCAGAGTGGAAAGTTAAGGTTCGCGGGAGGCACGACTTGGCGCCGATGAGTCACGCGGGTGGATCGGTGTTTTGCCGATCAGGCCGATAGGAGTTTTTCTTCCAGAATGGGGAACATGTCCAAGGGCACGAAGTTGTGTTGATGCGGGGTGCAGGCGTGGATGGCGCCGTCTTCGATCTGGTAGATCCAACCGTGTATCTGGAGGCCGCGTTTCACGATGGCTGCGGCCACCGATGGGTGGGTTCGCAAATTGTCCATTTGCGCCAACACGTTCTGCCGCGCGAGTTCCATGATCTTCTCTGTGTCGGAATGACCTTCGCCACAGATTTCATCCATGACCGCACGCGCCCGGGCGCCGTAACGCAGCCAATGGCTGACGTTGTGCAGTTTGGCCACACGCTCCGGGTGGAGCAGACCGCGCATAACACCGCAGTCGGAGTGGCCGCAGATGACAATGTCTCGCACTTTTAGCACATTAACGGCGTATTCGATGGTAGCGGATACGCCTCCGTTATGGTCACCGTGGGCTGGAACGATATTTCCCGCGTTCCGGCAGATGAAGAGTTCACCGGGTTTGGTCTGCAGAATCATGGATGGATCAATTCTGCTATCGGAACAGGTGATGAACAGGGTGTCCGGGTTCTGGCTCTTGGCCAACCGGGCAAAGTCTTCTTTTTTTTCGGGATACACTTCTTCACGGAATTTCTTATATCCGGATACGAGCTTACGCATAACTACTCCTGGACCCTAAGAGCTCTAGTATTGTTTTTTGTTTGGGGAAATGGCAGCGAGCGAGTTATGCGGAAAAAGGAGGAGGGCGGGGAAGCGCGGAAGGAAAGGTGAACGGTTCGGTGGATGGAGTGAGAACCGGAGCAACGACAAGGCCGGCGAATTCAAGGACAGGCCGAAACAGTCCGGAACCGGGTGGAGTGGGCGGATCGGCGGCGTGGAACGTTTTTGCAAACGCCGAGTGCAGTGTGCAGGGTTCCTGTGCAAGGCTAGGACAGACACGGTGCCGCGGATGGCGCTGGACCCGGGAACGCTGCTGTTGCCGGTTGACTCGATCAACAGACTGAACGGCGGAAACGGAGAACCCAAAAGTCGCCGCCAGACACAACGCGACGGCGCTCAGACCCAAGTTTCGAAATGGACGCGCCGGTTTATCCACTCTTTCTATTATATCGGAATAGATGAAGGTTTGATTAGTGTGGAATGACTTTAAAGTCAATCGAGTGGTCGAACGGCGTGAACCCGGTGAGGAACAGACTGGGTCCTTCCAGTCTTGGCCGGGCGCCGCGAACCTCAAGATGCGTGTGCAGTCCGAGGCCTGGGCCGATTGTTAGGCGGTCCTGGCCGGCAGAGATTTCGGCATGACCTTGTTTCAATAGCCATGCGTCCTTGAACGGGCCTAACTTCTCAGCGCCGGAGATGGCCACGCCTTCGCGCAAGTTTAGCTCGATGGCGAGTGGCACTTCGTCCGTCCCTCTCGCTTCGATCTGGAGGCGGCAACCGTCCGCTGTTTCGGTGACTGTGACGGTGTAGCGGAGTTGACAGACTTCGGTCCGTTCCCTCTCGGAGCGCGTGCTGTTGAACGTCTCGGTTGTGATGTTCCGGGGAGGCATTAATGGTTGATAGTAGGCAGCCTCCAAATCCTGAGTCATGACATAGCCGGCATCCGTTTTCTTGAGAGTCTGAGCGACGAATTGCCCTCGACCGAAGAATGCAGAAGAAAATCGGACGGCATTGACGATGGCGGCGCCGTGTCGGTAGGTGAAGAACCGGTCGCGGTCACGGAGGATGCTGATACTCTTGGGTCCGCGCCGAATGCGTGCCAGGCCTATCACCGGGAATTGCTTTTCGTAGTTGTCCGGGAGCGGCTGGCTCGCGGGGAGATCGGACAGGAACTGCGGCCAGCGGAGGAGATAGGACAGCGATCCATACACGGGCTCGAACTGGCGCGCGAGGTTGGCGTACTGACCATTGCGATCCTTCCATGCCAGGTAAGCCAGAGGCGGCCAGTGGTTAAAGAGCGTGCCGCGCTGATTCAGATCCTGCCGCCGGGAAATCTCGGTGACGACTTCGCCATCGGCGTGGAGCAAGTACATCGACGCGTTGAGGTTCTTGCGCACGGGGTCAAGGTATTCGGGACGGTTGAACCATTCGGCGATCAGCATCAGCGCCCGGTTGTTGATCCCGTTGTAGCCGATGGTTGAACGTTCAGTGTATTGGCCGTCCGCATCCTGATCGATGCCTTCAGCGAGCCATTGTTCGGCACGGTGCAAGTATTTCTGCTCGCCAAAGAGTTTGAACAGTCCGGCCAAGGCGGAACAGGCTACCCAGCGATGATTGGGCGTATGAATCCCGCCGCGCACGAGGCCATTCCCGGCACGTTCGACGGCGGGAAGCAGCCATCTCTCCAGATCCGGGAAGCCGTACTGACGGGCGTTCATGAGGGTGACGCTGATGCCCTGGATAATGAACGCCGTGTCGGGCGGGGAATTGAAGTTGGTAGTTGGCAGGTTCCAGTTGCCATCCTTGGTCTGGATGCGGCCGAAGGCGTTGGCGGCGAGTTCCATGCGTTCTGCAACGCGGGCACTTCTGTAGTGGCGCGACTGCGGGAGGACAATCGCCGTCAGGAATCCGTCCAGCAAGTGAGTGGGCGTGGAACCGTAATAGAGTCCGTCGTCGCTCGCGTAGCTGCCGTAATATTTATGGGACTTGTCCAGAATTTGACGGCTGATGGAGACGTCAATCGACTTGTCCAGGGCTTCCACCTTCGCGGATGGCATGACCGGAATGACGGCGAGTTGGGCCGCGGACGCAAATAGATGACGTCTTGTCATTTCTGGGAGCGGAAAGCTTCACGGGCCTGCTTCATGATGGGTCCGTAAACGAGCTTGTCAAAGGGCGGACAGCCGGCCGGGAACTGGCCGAGCGGGTGATTCTTCTGGCGCATCAGGAAGGTACAGTAAGTCAGGGTCTTGCAGACGCGGATTTCATCGAGCGCTCCTTTTTCCAGCGCGTCGACGGCGAAGTCCGGATAGGACAGCGTTCCGCGACCGAGGCCGAAAATGCGAATCCGTCCCTGCTCGATATTGTGCGCGGCAGCGTTGAGGGCGTAGATCTGCAGCCAACTGTAGCCGGTGCCGACCATGGGCAGATCCGGGAATGCCTGCTGGAGTTCGCCGGAAATTCGGAAATGGCGGTCCACGCCGAGCAGCGGGTGTTCCGGCATTTCGTAGTTCCCTTCGTCGGGCTTTTCGAAGGGCCGGCCGATGTGGGGGTTGTAGTAGGGGCAGCCGATGGAGACGTTGAGAAGCTGAACGCCCCAGTCCTTGAACCAGCCGATGGCTTGTTTAACTTCGGTGAGGTCTTCGGAGAGGGGATCGTCAGGATTGACGCCCCAACCGTAGGGGTAAGGGGTTTCGTAGGGGAGCGGTTCGCCGAGAGTGGTTGCTTCGTTCTTGCGGTAGGGAACGCTGTCGAAGCAGCCGAGGCGCATGGCGATGAGCATTTCGTCGCCGAACTCTGCCTTTACTTTGGCGATGACGTTGCGGATGACAAGGTGCGCGCTTTTGCCGCTGAGGACGACGCCGCTGGAGCGGATCGGCGCTTCGATGCGCGCCTCGGCGAGTGACTTCGCCGGATCGATCTTCACGTAGAACGCTCCCGCCCGAGGAACGGAGTCCCAGGGTTTGCCGTCCTTGGTTTCGCGCGTGATCGGTGCATCCGGCACGTAGGTCCACTCGCCGGGCGCGAGTTCCTCGGGGCTCTTCAGCGCGGCACTCGGGCCTTTGCTCGTGCGACCCATGTGGCTCATCTTTCCGTCGAAGACGAAGAACCAGCGTCCAAGGATCGCGCCGTTGATCGTGGTCAGACGGTCGCAGCGGTAGAGACCGGGCGCGACCATTGGCCAGTCCTCCGGACGCAGCGACTCAGCGCCATCGAGCACCGCGCCGTGGCCATCGAGGATGATCGGGCGCCCGGGTTCGCCGCGCTTGTTGGAAAGGTCCGCGGACTCGCGATAACGCGCGGGCGCCAGATGGATCGTGTCACCCGGCTGCGCGAGCTTGATGGCGCGGGCGATGGTTTTCACCGGCTGAGTGCGACCGTCGTGGGCGTCGTTTCCTCCGACCGGATCGACGCGAAGACTGCGGGCCGGCTCCGGCGCAGCCGCCATTGGACGGCGGGCGTGCGCGGCTTCGTCGGATTGCGGGTCGGCTTCGCTAAAGGTGTTCTTGGCCTGCCGGAGATCGAGCACGCGCCACGCGAGTTCGGCGAGCGCGGGGTTCTCGCGCTGGGCACGAAGTTTTTTCAGCACGGCGCCGCCTTCATCGCCGAAATCGAGCAAGGCATTGCCGACGGGGCGATAACCCCAGTCAGCATCCGCGGGGGGCTGAGGCCGCGCGTATTGTTGAAAGCGCGCTTCGAGAGCCGCGAGCATTTTGGAACGCAGCGCCGTCAGTTCCGGTTCGCGGCGCAGGGCGATGACGCCGAGCGAAACGGCGGCGCGATTCGCCACGGCGGGATCGGCGTGATCGAGAGCGAGGAGCAGTCGGTTCGCGGCGTCCGGGGATTTGCCGATATTGCCGAGCGCCTCCGCGGCGGCAAAGCGCGTGAAGCGGTCCGAGTCGTCGAGCGCGCTGGAAAATGCGGGGAGTTGATCCTTGGGTCCGAAGGGCATGAGCGAGCGGATCGCGGCTTGCCGGACACGGCCGCTGGCGTGCGCGGTCAAGGACTTCGCCAAGTCCGCGGCGGGCAGCGGTTGCAACCGGCGCAGCGCGATGACGGCGCACTCCATGAGCATGTGGTTGCCACGTTTCTCCACCGCCGAAAGCAGCGCGGCTGCAGATCGTGGATCGCGCACTTGCCCGAGCGCGAGTGCGGCCATGCAGCGCACGCCATTTTCCGGATCATCGAGCGCGGCGGTCAGTGTCGGTAAAACCGCCTCCGCTAGTTTCGCGCCGGTCTTGCCCAGGGCCTGCAAGGCCATGCGCCGCTCGATGAGATTCGCGGACTTTGCGAGCGGGATGATCTCGGCGGGCGGCGCGACGAGTTCGCCGTCGATGATCTGCCCGAGGGCCCGGAGGCGCGACCACAGGTCCGCGCTGCGCAAGGCTTCAGCCGTCTGCACCGCCACATAACCGCGCGCGAGATGCTGCGTGTCATCGCTGATCGCGAGGACGCATGGCACGCGCTCCTGGTGCGCGGCATTCCACCGCTCGGCGAATGGCCCGCTGGTCATGAAGCTCACCTCCACATCGGTGCCACGGCTGAGGAAGCGCAGGTCGGCGAGCGTCTTCTCCTGCGCGCCCGGCGCGACGTTTCCATACACGCAGAGCGCATCGACGAGCCCTTCGCGCACCCACGTCTCGATGTCGAGATGATGCGCGCCCGCAGTCATCATGATCTCCGGCACATTCCACGTCAGCGGTGAGTGCGGGTCGTTGCCGTTGATGATCATCCCGAGCTTCACGTCGTGCGGCTGCAGGGCGGCGCGCAGTTCGCGGAGAAAAGCCGTGATGTATCTGCCCCGCAGTCGCAGCCAGTCTTCGCGGGTCGCGCCGCGCTTGAACGGCTCCTTCGTGATGTCGATGCCGTGTAGCTTCTTGAAGTCGCGCACGATCGGCTCGCTGTAGCCGAATTCGTCCTGATACCGCATCGAGTAGTTTTCGACGTAGGTCAGGAAAGTGATGCCGTCATAGCCCGCCTTGAGCGTTTCCTTCACGGTCAGTTCGACGAGCGCGCGCCGGGCTTCGGGATAAGCCAGTTCGATCGGGCCGCCCTGCCGGCGCGTGCCAAATTTATTCGCCGGCGCCCACTCCGGATGAGCGAGGCGCAGCTTGCTTTCGAAAGGGAATGGGTAGTCGCCAAAAGTCGGCGTGTCGGCTTGCGCGCCCCAGTCCCACAGGCTGCCGACGCCCCAGATTTCCATCCCACGAGCGTGCGCTGCTTTCACCGCGAGTTGATCGGGCTGCACCTCCGCGTAAAGCTGTTCCAGCCACGTCCAGAGCGAGTGGTAGCGCGGGTTTTCCGGCCGGGCCTGCATCGTGGCCAGCCACGAAGCTTCCTCCAGCCCGCGCCAATAAACGCGGCGCACGCGGTTGACGTTTTTGAAAAGGTCGAACGTGGCTTCGATGCTCGCGGGCGAGTCGATCGGCAGCGACGAACCGAGGAAATGGTTGTCGCCGGTGCTGACGTAGCAGTCGAGAAACGCGGGCTTGGCGGATTCCGCGGAACGGACGATGGAGGTGAGCGCGAGCAGCGCGCAGCCAAGAGCGAGGATGGGGGATTTCATGGGGCGGAAAGGGAACGGAGCGACGGCCGTCCTGGCCTCATGGGGCGCGGCGGCCAAGCAGTTCGTGGACCTTGCTGATGATCCGCTCCTCCACCGTCGGCGCCCAGCGGCCGGGCAGGCTGCTGTAGCGCATCGAGTCGCCGCCTTCGTAGCCGCCTTCCTCCAGCACGCGCTTGCTCGGGATGTAGCCCATCACGTCGTTGCAATAGCCCGCGACCCAGACAGGTCCGCCGGTCAGCTCGCGTTTCAGCCGGAGCGAATAATCCACGACGACCTCGCCGCCGAGGCCGATGAAAGTCAGCCCCTTGCCGAAGCGAATCGTCTGCACCGGATACGGATAACTTTCGGGAACTTTCCCATCCTTCTCGAGGCGCTCGAGCAGGCGCCGGCCGTGGCCAGCGACATACTTGTCCTTGGATTTGAGTTCTTCCTCGAAGGTCGCGCGCGTGAACGGCGCGAAGTCGATGCTCACGTCGGCAAACGCGGTCTGCAGCGGGCCGGACAGCGTGTGCGGAGGGCCTTGCAACGCGGCGTCCACCGCAGTCGCGAGCGCGCGCCCGTGATACTGCGCGAGTTCGATCCGGCCGCGCGGATACGGATTCTGATCACCACCGCAACCCGAGACAAATAGCGCCACGGCCTCGGGATGCTCGGCCTCGACGAATTCCTGCGCGTAGCCGGCGTAGTCGCCGCACCATTGGTAAAAGCTGAGCGTGGTATTGTGGCAGGCGTAGCCGAAGAGGACGGCCCGCAGTTTTCCCGCCGCATCGGCGACGCGCAGCACCGGCACCGCCTGATCCACCGGGCCGTTTGGGTTTGGCGCGAGTTTGGCATTCGGCTCCTCCGGCGGCAGGGCGTAGTCGCGCCGGCGGTTCATGGCGAAGCCGCAGCGCGCGTGGTGATAGCTGAGTTGCGCGGGTGCGAGTTGTGCGAGCGCGTCGGTGACCAGCCTGGCCAGCGTGTCTTCGAGGAACTTGCCGTAAGCCTCCGCTTTGTCCGCGCCGCCAAATTCCGCAAAGATGCCGGGCTTGCCCGCGAGACGAAACTCCGGCCCGCAATGCGTGTGCGAGACATTGAGCAGCAGCGCTTCGGGTTTCAGCGCGAGCCGCTGGACCAGCGCGGTGTGCAGCGTGCGCGGCACGCCGATGAGATCGAGCGTGACGAAGACGACGCGCTTGCCGCCCGCGTCTTCGATCGCGAGCGCTTTGGCGAAAAGTTCCTGCGCGGTGCCGTCCGCGGGTTTGTTTCGTGAAGCGTAACCTGCCATCCACATCGGTTCCTTCGGCGTGATCGTGGCTTTGGTCGCCGCGGCTTTCCATTCGAGTTCCGCGGCGCTGGCGAAGACGCTCAGTCCGACAAGAATTAAGGCGATGAGTTTCATGGAGGGATGGATGGGTTAGGGAATTTTCAGCAGCTCGTCCTGCGTCCAGGAGTCCTGCCGCTTGGCTTCGGCGGAGCGGATGGCTTTCACCTGCTCGGGGCTGACGGGCTCGGCGCCGTGGTCCCACTCGCGGCGGATGTAGGTGAGAATGGCGGCGAGTTGATCGTCCGCGAAGACGCCCATCGGTGGCATGTCGAGGCTGTAGGTGGTGCCTTTCACTTTCAGCGGGCCGCGCACGCCGTGGAGCGCGATGCGCGCGAGGCGTTCGTGGGAGCCGAGCACCCATTCGCTGTCGAGCAGCGGCGGGGCGAGTCCGTCGAGGCCCATGCCGTGCGGTTGGTGGCACGCCGCGCAGACGCCGGCGTAGAGCGCCTTGCCCATGTCGAAGCGCGACTGTTCGTCGGCGGTGAGTGCGCGGGGCGGGGTGAAGCCGGCGGGCACCGGTTTGCCCGGCCACGTGAGCATCGTCGCGGCTTTTGCGGCGGACGGTTCGTCGAGCAGCGCGGGCTTTGTTTCCAGTTTCACCGGGCGTCGCGCGGCTGCGGTGGCATCGAAGGCGAAGCCGGAGAGCAGGCCAGTGCGTTGTGCTGGTGGAAGGTTTTGCGCGAGCGCGAGGAAGCGCGTGATCCGGGCGGCGTTGCGTTCGGCGGCGACGCTGCGGGCCAGGCCGGCAACGAGGCGCTTGCCGCTCGCCGACGAAGCCTGCGGATTGGCCAGGGACTGTTCGAGGATCTCGAGTTCGCGCCCGGAGACGCCGCTCAGGACTGCGTCGGCGAGGAAAGCGTGGTCCGCCGCGCGCAAAGCGAGGGCGACGATGGCGCTGTCCGCTTTGCTGTCGCGAGCTTCTCCGAGAGTGAGGACGAGCTGAAGCTGCGCCTGCGGATCGGTTTCCGTCGCGGTGTGGGCGATGAGGCTGGCGATGGCTTCGTCGCGAGTCGCGCCGGCGAACAGGCTCTCGCAGCA